>WBZT01001401.1_pt1 | contig 15815 bp, 11 predicted proteins | sample 5204241 | NCBI WGS metagenome assembly WBZT01 (sample SAMN12344358, study PRJNA552823) | activated sludge metagenome | biome: Activated sludge suspended growth; feature: Nitrification reactor; material: Wastewater; isolation source: activated sludge from nitrification reactor of wastewater... | reverse complement strand
CCGCGATCACGCTGCGGTGGCTGTAGTCGAGCACCTGGTTGCCCGTGCCACCGCCGATCGTGCAATACCACGAGCCTGCGCCAATGTCGTTCTCCGTGCCGCCAGCAATGGTGCCATAGTGCGCGCTCGGGCCAATGTCGTTCAGGAAGCCGCCCCCGAGCGATGCGTACGTCGTGTCGCTGGCCACATGGTTGTTCTGCCCCCCACCGAGGGTGCTGCCACCCGAGTTGGTGCCAATACTGTTGGCATAGCCGCCGCCGAGGGTGGCGAACGCTGAGTTGGCGTAGATAGTGCCGAACTGGCCGCCGCTCACGGTGGCACCACCCGAGTTGGTATGAATCACATTCTGCCGGCCGCCGCTGACGGTTGCGCTCTCCGAGGCGAAGATGACCCAGTTTTCCAAGCCGCCCGCAATCGTGGCGTATTGCGAACCCGCCTGATTACGGGAGCCACCGCCAATCACGGCGAAATCGGCAAAGCCGACTGTGTTTTCGCTGCCGCCGGCAATGGTGGCGGCTTCGGCGCTACCCTGCACGACGTTCTGCCGCCCACCCCCGATGGCCGAGTAACGGGCGAACGTCTCCAGTGTGTTGTCCGTCCCACCCGCAATGGTGCCCGCGCCAACGGACTCCCAAATAAAATTGTTGGAGCCGCCGCCGATGACGGAGCCCGCCGATGGCGAGTCAATGTGGTTGTGGTAGCCGCCCCCAATGGTTGCCAGATCCGAGTCCACCGAATTTCCTTCGCCGCCACCCACGACCGCAAGATCGGTGAAGTTGCGGATCTGGTTGGACGTGCCGCCGCTGATGACGCTGAAACTGGCATTGGTACCGATGAGGTTGACCGCGCCGCCGGCAATGGTGGCACCGGGCGAATTCGTGCCGATGCTGTTGGTCGCGCCGCCGCCGATGACGGACAACGATGAGTTGTAGCCCACCTCGTTATGCCTGCCACCACCGATGACCGAACCGCCAACCACCACGCCGGGCGCGCTGTCCTTGATGCGATTTTGAATGCCGCCGCTGATGGTTGCGAAGCTGGAGGAAACGCCGATATGGTTGAACGTGCCGCCTCCGATAGTCACGTCGCTGGTGTCAGCGTGGTTATAGTAGCCGCCCCCGATGGTAACCGAAAACGTGCCGGCGGCGGCGGTGGTCGAACGTCCGCCGAGCACGTTAGGCGGATTTCCCGCGTCGCCCGGTTCCAGGCGCAGCGCGCGGTCGCCGTTGACTTTGAACTCGAGCGGCTCATGGTCGCTCGTGCCCACGAAATGGATGCCAGCGGTCGTGCCGGAGTTGCCGAAGGTTCGCCAGAAGTTCAAGTTGGTCAGACCAGCGCCGTTTCCGGTGAATGCGCCAGTGAACACGCTGGCGGGATGCGCGAAGGTCACCGCCCCGGAGTACGTCCCGGACAAGCCGCCTGCCGGCACCGTACCCAGGAGATTACTCGCACCACCCGCCATGATGGCATAAGGCGTGGCAGTGATGGGCTGCCGCGGATTCAGTGCGCTGAACGCGCCCCCGCCGTTAGTGCGCACGGCGATCCCCAACCATCGTTCCGCTCCGGTGAAGACCCCCGCGCCGAAGTCGAGCGTGACGGTGAACAGACCGTTGCTCACGCTGGTGGCCTCGTTCGTCAACGGCCCGCCGATGATGCCGCCGCCGCTGACCAAATCGTGAAGCGTAAAGCGCAGATCATACAACCCGCCCGCGGCGCCGCCACCGTCCTTGAGCTGGCCTTGATAGGTGAACGAAGTGCCTTGAGCGAGGAGCTTGAGGGATTGCCCGATGAGGATCGTGAGGAGGATGAGATTTCGCATATTAGAAAATAAATTACCCGGTTGGAAACATCGCCGTTGTGCTGAGAGTGGCCATACTGAAACACGCAAATTGGCGTGTGTCCAGTCTGTGGTGGATTTGGCGAGGCGGCTGTTCGCGTGCGCACGCAGGAACATCGCTCTCCGACCCGGCGCGTTTTCACCGACATCAGCAAATGCCGTCAGGCAGACCTCCATCTGGGCTTGAGCGAAGGGCCGATATGGTTTTGTCAGCGGCCCTGACAATTAACGAGCAGGGTGAACTAACTCCGACCGGAAAGCGGTTGACGGTTCGCCACCTTTGAAGTCAATCCACAAGAATCCTTTGGCGAGCGCCGATGGCCGAGCGAGGGCCAGAGTACCAACCTCGTCAACCATCTGAGTCAGGATGCCGCGTCCGGCGGCATTGGTGCCGAACGCCCGGTCATCGGCGGGCGTGACGATGCCGTGCGCTGGCACACTGAGCAGCATCCCGATGGCGAGCGACGCAAGTTGGGCTAGACGATTATTTCGTTTCCGAGTTCGCATCGTCGTCGGCGTGGTTTGAGCCCAAGTATGGTCCTGGGATTGGATTGGCGCAATTCGAGCCGCTCGTCGTTTGGCCATTCATCCTCGCTTCGAGCCGCTCCAATCGCCGTTTCAACTCCGCGTTCTCAGCGTCACGGCGCTGCAATTCCTCGGTGAGCTTCCGATTCAAGCCTTGGATCGCCGCCAGCGCCACACCGTCGGCATCCACCGTGGCGATGTGACGCTCGTCCGTGCCCAGACCAAAGGCGGCGTGGAAATCCTGCGCCATTGGGCCGACGTGTTTCACGCCGGGGTAATTTGTAAAGATCCAGTTCTGCAATCGCAGCGCGACCACTTTGGCCAGCAGTTCCTGCGTATCCACCTCCGCAAATTCTCCCTTCAAATTCCGATCGCTGCTTTGGGAAAGCGTCCCGTCAAGTGTCATCCCTGAGGCTGTCAGCCTCATTCTCTCGGAACCGCCCACGCGGAACACCATCTCGTTGGTGCTCAAGTATCCTATCTGCCCAGGGGTGCTATTAGCGGTTTCAAAGTTGATCGCACCGAGATATGTCGGAGACGCCCCGTTGTTCTTCAAGATCAGGACGGCGCCGTTCGCGTTGTCCGTGGTGGTAAAACGGCCGACCGCTTGCGGCGACAGCACATCCAATTGATAAAAGGGTTCAGGGGTGCCCAGGCCCAACTTTCCGGCCGCGTTCAAATGCATCAACGAAGCGCCGCCTGCACCAGGGTCGCCCTGGTCATCGGTATGAACGCCGCCCCGATACCATGCGAACTCGCTTCCGGAGCGGAAATAGGTCGTGGAGTTCTGCACGCCGAGGCCGTAGTCCGCGTTCAACAGGTTGAGCATCTGACGAGTTTGAGCGCCGAAGGACAGCGTGGCGGATGGAGCAATGGTTTGGTCGGCAGTAAAGGTCTGCGTGCGATTGAGCAAAGCAACGTTCGTCGAAAGCCGCGCATCAGGGAGCGTGCCGCTAGCCAGTTCGGAGGCGTTGAGTGAGGACAACCCATCCCCGCTGCCCTTAAAATGGGTGGCGGCAATTTCGCCGCTAACGGTCAAGCCAGCGGAGTTGAGGGTCATCAGCACAACCCCACCTGGGCCCGGATCGTTTTCCGCATCGCGGTGCGCCCCAAGATTGAACCACGAAAAGCGGTCGCCACTGCGAAAATAGGTCGTGCCGCTCTGTACGCCGACGCCGTAGTCGGTGGTCCAGAGGTTGAGCATCTGGCGGGTTCGCGTACCGAAGTAGAGTGAAGCGGGAGGCGAGAAAGTCGTGTCGCTGGCAAAGGTTTGAGTGCCGCTGAATTTGTTATTTCCCGTGAAATTATTGTCTGCATCGGGCCACACCATCGGCGCAATCGGTTCGGACCGGATCACCAGGGCGTGGGTGGCAACACTGCTCTGCCCCAGTTTCAATACCCGCGAAAGTCCCAGCGGCACCGTCAATCTACCCCAGGCGACGACCGTACCGTCAGCCTTCAAGGCGAAGCTGTGACCGTCACCTCCGGCAATGGCCACCACATTGCTCAAGCCCGGTGGAATTGCAGTTTGAGCATAATTAGTATCCCCCCAAGCAGCGACCGTCCCATCGTTCTTCAAGGCCAGGCTGTGGGAGCCACCAGCCGCGATCGCCACCACATTGGACAAGCCCGCCGGCACCGTTGCCTGGACCGAGTTGTGAAATCCCCAGGCGACCACCGTGCCGTCACCCTTCAAGGCGAGGCTGTGAACGACACCTACGGCCACGGCCACGACGTTGCTCAAGCCCGGAGGAATTGTAGCTTGGCCAAAATTAGTATCCCCCCAAACAGCGACTGTGCCGTCGCTTTTCAAAGCGAGACTGTGCGAGTCACCGGCGGCAATCGCCGTGACATTGCTCAAGCCTGACGGCACTGACGATTGGCTTAGATTATTAATGCCCCAAGCGACGACTGTTCCATCCCCCTTGAGCGCAAGGCTGTGAAAGCCACCACCAGCGACCGCCACCACATTACTCAAACCAGCCGGAACTGAGCTTTGACCCATTTCATTGCCTCCCCATGCAACGATGGTGCCATCCTTCTTCAATGCGAGAGAGTGAGCGTAACCACCGGCAACCGCCAGCACGTTGGTTAAGCCAATGGGAACCGTGGCCTGCCCAGAGATGTTGTTTCCCCAAGCGCTGATGACAGCGTTAGTCACAGTTCGCATCACCGCGTCCGCAGCCAGTTTCGACAATCCGGAGCCATCGCCAGCCAACGCGTTCGCCGGGTTGGTGAAACTGACCCGACCGCTGAAGGTCTGGTCGGCATCCAGCCGCGCCATATTGGTGGAGAGTTGGGCATCAGCAATCGATCCTGAGACGTTTCCCGCCCGGATGGCGTAAGGCGTCACCGTGAGCGGCTGGCGCGGCATCACATCCGTGTACGTTTCAACGCTTGCTCCGGACCGCAGACTGATCTGTAGGAAACGATCCGTGCCGGGGAAGTTCGCGCCGAAATCCAGCGCGGCGACAAAAAGCCCATTGGTCACGCCCAGATCGTTGAGGGTAACGGTTGGCCCCTGCTGCGCACCACCCAATGAGGCGTCGAAAAGGCGGAACTCAAAATCGTAGAGGCCGGTTGCCGGATTGCCGCCGTCCTGCAGCCGCCCCTGATAGGTAAAGGCCGTGCTTTGGGCGAGGGCGCGGAACGAAAACAATGACAGCGTGGCCAGGAGGATTAGCTTTTGCACAAACACAATTTCCCGTTGGTTGACTTTGATACTTCCGACAGCCTGAAGGGAGCGGCAGAACTAAACCACAGACACCGGCAACTGTCGAGCAAAGCCCCACGGGCCGGGTCATTGCGGGAGGATCCTTGAGGATATGATTTTGAGGAACCGCTTCAGTGCGGTCGTCGAAAGCCATTCCCGGATCCGAACGCCGGCCTCCGATCCGCCGCGCGGTGGACACCCAGTTCAACGTACCGGATCAGGCGACCGACGCTCCACCCGCATCGCGGCCTTGGGGAAAGTTGGTTTGGCCAACCGCGTTAGATTTCGACGGTCTTGCCGGGAATCGGCGCCGGGTAGCGCCCTTGTGCGTCCGCCTGAACCGGCGCCGGACTGTTGGCGTTCAATCCATCCACGTTGGCGCAGAAGGTGAACTCGGAAGCCATCGCCTCCTCCCAGGTAATGACTTTGCCGGAATGTACCGCCGCCCGGCCCATGATCGCGCCGAGGTTCGAGAGGGCGGCCCGTCGGGCTTCGTTGTGCGGTCGGTTGTGGCGGATCGCGCCCAGGAGCACGTCCCACTCTGCCTGCCACGGATTTACAGTTTCCTTCGGCGCCCGCCAGGCGATTTGCCCGGACTCAATGCGTTGATCCTGGTAAAGCCACGAGTGCGGTGCATGAATGTTGCCCGAAAATTTTGCCGCGCACTTCGTGCCATGGACGAACGTCGCGAAATCATCGTGACAATTCGGCGTGTACCGACCGGTGACGAGCGCCTTGGTGCCGTCGGCGAAAGTGTATTCAATCGAATAGCTGTCCAGGTTCTGGCTGCAATCGGCGCTGCCGGCAAAGCGCCCGCCCACACCGTGCGCGGACACCGGCAAGGCATCCTTGATCCAGAAACACTCGTCAATCTGGTGGATCATCAATTCGATGAAGACACCGCCCGACGCCCACAGGAACTGGTAAGGATGGCCGGGGCTGAGTTGCCAGAGCAGTTCGTTCTCGTTCTTCGCAAACGGCCCCATGAAGTAGCCGGAGTCCATGCGATAGGCGCGGATGAGCTGGATGTCTCCCATCGCGCCGTCGCGAATCTTCTGGATCAACGCCTGGCGCGCGGAGGAATGCCGGCACATGAGCCCGGCGGCGATCTTCAGGTTCTTTTGCTGGGCGGCTTCGCCGGCCCGTAGAATGCGTTTGATGCCGCCAGGGTCCGGCGCAAAATCCTTTTCCATGAACACGTTCACGCCCTTCTGCACCGCGTATTCCAGATGCGGCGCGCGGAATGCCGCGTGCGTGGTCAGCAGCGCGACATCACCCGGCTGCAAACAATCAATGGCCCGGCGATAGGCGTCGAAACCCAAAAACCGGCGCTCCGGCGGCACATCAATCAAGCCACCCAACGCCTGACTCAGGGCGGCGTGGGATTGATCCAGACGGTCCTGCCGCAAGTCCGCCATGGCGATCAGCTTGATCGGACCGCCAGCGCCAGTGCCGATGGCTCGCTTCGTCCCCGCATCATCACCCAGGACCAGTCCGCCGGCTGACATGGCGTTGGCCACCGCACCGTTGCCGCGCCCGCCGCAACCGATCAACGCCAGCCGGATGGTGTTGTCCTCGGCGGCATGAACCCGCGGCAGCGCGACGCCTGCCAGGGCGGATGCCGCGGCAAGCTGGCCGGTGGTTTTGAGAAAATCGCGTCGGGAGGCGAGCGGCTTTGAAGTAGCATTCATGGTCGCCATGGTTGATGCGCGAATGAATTTCTGTCAACGGTTGACTCGCCGAATCGGGATTGCTCCGACCGCGCTGGCATCAATCAAAGCGCGGAGAACTTTGACCGCGGTTTGCCGGGCCTGGATTCGTGCCGACGTGGCTGTCCGTATACCGGGGCCGGGTTCATCGGAAATCTCCACGATTCCAAGCGGGAATTACAGTCATGAACCACCGGCGCGATTCAAGACCGCCGACTACAACGCACCGGATCGAAGACCGGCGCTGCGGTTCATGACCACGCACCGCGCCAAGCACGTCGGGCCGCCTAAACCAAAGTCACGGCTGGCCTAGACTTTTATTTTCCACGGTCCGCGCATCGGTTGCTTGATCAGGGCGTTCGCCGCAGCGTCGTTTACGAACCGTTGCTTCTTCGGATCGAAGTGCAACGGTCGGCCTGTTTGCACCGCGATCTTCGCCAGATTGATCAACGTGCAGGAACGATGGCCGTTGACCTCGTTCAGGGCAAACTTCTGCCGGGTCTTCACTGCTTGCACGAAATCCGTCACTTGCGGCGCCGGGTCCGGCAGCGCGCGGATTTTCTCGTCGAGATCGGGAATGCTCGATTCCAGCGCCTTCGTGAGCGTGCCCTTCGGACCGGACAGAAACGGCGCGTCATCCGTGTTCTCGCCGTCCAGAATGATCTCGCAACCATCGGCGTAGCGCAGGGAAATCCGCTTCCACGGCTGCACCGCGTCCCGATCCTGCGGCCCTGTCTGTGCCTCGATCACGACCGGACTTTCGTTGTCCTTGCCCAGCAGATACTGCACGGGATCGAGATAATGCTGCCCCATGTCCCCCAGCCCGCCGCCGTCGTAATCCCAGTAGCCGCGGAACGTCTGATGCACCCGATGCGGATGATACGGCTTCATCGGCGCCGGCCCCAACCAAAGATCGTAATCCAGTTCCGGCGGCACCGGCTGCGGCGTAAGGTCCGTGCGTCCGCACCACAAATTCTGTTTCCAATCGAAACCCTGCTTGCCGCCGACGGTGAACTTTAGCGGCCAGCCGAATACGCCGGCTTGCACCAGTTTCTTGACCGGCTTCACCGGCACCCCCATCCCGTAAAACGGACTATCAAACCGGAACCACGTGTTCAGCCGGAAAATCCGCTTGTGCCTGGCCACGGCCGCCACCACCGCCTCACCTTCGGCAATCGTCCGGCTCATCGGCTTCTCGCACCAGATGTCCTTGCCCGCCTTCGCGGCCGCAATTGAGATCAACGCGTGCCAGTGCGGCGGCGTCGGAATATGCACGATGTCAATGTCCTTGCGGGCGATCACCTCGCGCCAATCACGGTAGCCCTTCACATCCGCTCCACCCGCCTTCACCGCGTCCGCCAAGTGCTTGGCATCCACATCGCAAACCGCCAACAACTTGCACGCGGTATTGATCCCCTTCACGTGCCCCATGCCCATGCCGCCCGTGCCGATGACCGCCCGGGTAAGCACTTCACTGGGCGGCGTGAAGCCAGGCCCGCCGAGCACATGGCGCGGAACAATGGTCAGCGTGGCCAGGGAGGCAATGGAGGTCTTGAGAAAATCGCGTCGGGTGAACTTGTGAACTTTGTTCATGGCCCTGAGTTACCAAAAGCCAGCCCCGCTGCCTACTGGAATATGCGACTCTTTAAAAAAATCCTCCGCTCGAACGGAAGAAATCGGTCGGCGGGCGATTGAAAACGACCCCTCCACGCCGGCGCGCGCCGTACCGGCATAACGCGGCAGCGGTTCCGGGCCGCAACGCACAATCTGGCTTGCACCCCGCACGGTCCCGGAACAACTTTCCGCACGCCAATTGACCGTCCAACATGAGCGCCGAAACAAACAAGTTCGTCCTGCCCCACTGGCTGAAGATCGTGTTGATTGGCCGCCGCCCGCGCGTCACGGTTCTGCGGATCGTATTAACGGCCGGAGCGCTGGTGCTCACCGCGCGATTCCTGCTGTTGCCCATCCGGGTTCAAGGGCCGAGCATGAGTCCAACCTACGCCGACAATGGCGTCAATCTGGTCAACCGGCTCGCCTACGTGTTTCACGAACCACGCCGGGGAGACGTCGTGGCCATCCGGCTGGCGGGGCCGAGTTTGATGTTAATGAAACGGATCGTCGGCCTGCCGGGCGAAACGGTCGAATTCGCGGGAGGGCGCGTGTTCATCAATGGGCGGCTGCTGGACGAACCGTATGTCAAACATTCCTGCCGCTGGGAACTGCCGCCGCAAAAGCTGCAAACCAACGAGTTCTTCGTCGTAGGCGATAACCGGAGCATGCGCGCGGCGGATCACACCTTTGGCGCGGCGACGCGCGAACGCATCCTGGGCCGGGTGCTGTTATGAGGCTGCTCGGGCGCTTTTTGTTGCTGGCTGCCGCCGTGGCCCTCGGCTACTGGCTTTGGGGCCTCGCCTTCCCCAACGAAGAACGCCTCATCCGCCGCCATCTCGCCAACACCGCGCGCGCGGCGTCTTTCGGCCGCCAGGAAGGCGCGCTCGAACGCTTCGGAAACATCGCCGAGTTGAGCGGCTGCTTCACACCCGAAGTGCAGGTGCATTTCGATGTGCCGCGCCAGGGACAATTCTCGCTGGAAGGCCGCGACCAGATCATGGGGGTGGCGGCGAAGCTCCGCGAATACACCAGCTCGCTCAAGGTGGACTTCCTCGACGTGTCCGTGGTGCTCGACCCGGGCCGTGAAAGCGCCACCGCCACACTCACGGCCCGCGCCGAAACACCGACCGACCGTGACTTGTTTGTGCAGGAACTGAAATTGTTCCTGAAGAAGCAGAACCGCCGCTGGCTCATTCGCCGCATCGAAACCGTCAAAACCCTTTCCCGCTCGGCACCCATGCACCCCCGGAGCGAAACCAGCCATGACACCTGAAGCCATCGTCCATCTCAGCCAAGCCGACAAAACGCTGGCCAGACTCATCAAGAAAGTCGGCCCGTGCCGCCTCGAACCGCAGACCAAACGCGCGCCTTTTCAGGCGCTCGTGCGTTCGGTTACGTTTCAACAGCTCAACGGCAAGGCGGCAGAGACAATTCTGGGCCGCGTGCTGGCCCTCTACCCGGCCAGGAAATTCCCGAGCCCGGAGGACTTGCTCGCGACGCCGGACGAAAAGCTCCGCGCCGCCGGTTTGTCGCGCAACAAAACAGCGGCGGTGAAGGACATCGCCGCCAAAACCATCGCGGGCGTGGTGCCGGATTCGCGCACGATCAAAAAACTCTCCAACGAAGAGATTCTCGAGCGCCTCACCAGCGTGCGCGGCGTTGGTCCGTGGACAGTGGAAATGCTGCTGATGTTCACGCTCGGGCGCGAAGACGTTTTCCCCGTCACCGATTTCGGCGTGCGCAAGGGTTTCGCGCTCACGTACGGCTTGAAGGAACTGCCGTCGCCCAAGGAGTTGCTGGCGCACGGGGAAAAATGGCGACCCCACCGCACGACCGCATCGTGGTACCTGTGGCGCGCGGTGGATTTGGAGAACGTGACGGTCTAGGCCGGCTCACTTGTAGATCAAGTACTTCTCCCGCCGCCTGGCAAACTCGTCCACGTCCGATTTCCAACTTGCGTGGATTTCGCTCAGCGGTTTGCCCGCCTTCACCGCCTCCAGTGTTGGCGCGTGCAACAGCAGGTGCTTCATCTTGTCCACCGGGAATTCCTTCGGATACAACTGGCAAAGCGTGCGCGCCATTTGCAGGCCCACGTCCACCACGTTGCACGCGTTGCGGTCGTTCAGCATGATGTAAACGCCGCCGCAGTTCGTGCCTTTGTGAACGCTGAAAGTCGGCGTGAAACGAATCGGCACAAAGCTCACCCCCGGCAAGCCAGCACGATTCAACTCCTCCGCGAACCGTACGTCGTCAATGTACGGCGCGCCCACGACCTCGAACGGCGTGTCCGTCCCCCGCCCCACAGACAGCGCGCTTTCCAGCAACCCGACTCCAGGATACAGGATCGCCTGCTTCAAGTTCCGCATGTTGGGCGAGGGATTCGACCACGGCAGGCCGGTTTCGTCGAACCACTGATCTCGTTTCCAGCGCTCGACTTCGATCACCGTGAGCTTGGCGTGAAGATTCTTCTCCGCGTCATACATCCGCGCCAGTTCGCCAAGGGTCATGCCGTGCCGCAGCGGAACCTGATAGAATCCCACGAAGGTCGGTTTTTCGGCCAGCACCGGACCGTCAATCATGGTGCCGGTGATCGGGTTCACGCGGTCGAGCACGAAAATTTCCTTGCCGCTATCGGCTGCCGCCTCGATCGCCAGCCCCATCGTTGAAGGGTAAGTGTAAAACCGGCAGCCGATATCCTGGATGTCATAGACCAGCGCATCCAAGTCGGCCAGTTGCTCCGGCGCCGGCTTGCGCGTTTCGCCGTAAAGGCTGTAAATCGGCAGCCCGGTCTTCTCATCCTTGCTGTCGCCCACCTTCTCGTCCACCGCGCCGCGGATGCCGTGTTCGGGACTGAACAGCTTCACGAGCGTCACCGCCGGCGCGCGGTTGAGCAGATCAATCGTCGGATTGCGGTCGCGGTCCTGGCCGGTGTGATTCGTAATCAGGCCGATGCGCTTGCCCTTGAGCGGGGCGAAACTGTTTTTCACCAGCACATCAATGCCGTTCAACACCGGCGCTATCGCACGGGTGTCCCGCCCGTTCGTTTCGCGCGGCGGCAAGGCACCGGGCACAAAGGAAAAATCGAAATCCGTGACCGCCTCGGCCGCCAGCGTGCCGAGTTTGGCGCGCAGTGCGAGCACGCTGCCCTTCTCCGTCGGGTGATTGCGATTCGAGAGGAAGATCACGATCGTCCGCGAGAAGGGATCAACCCACAGCGACGTGCCCGTCCAACCCGTGTGTCCATACGAGCCAAGCGGAAACAGCTTGCCGCGCGGGCCGCTGTAGCTGGAGTCAATGTCCCAGCCCAGACCGCGCCGCGCACTCACACTCGGCGGTGTCTGCACACTCGTCATCAACTTTACAGTTTCCGGTTTGAAAATCCGCACGCCGTTGAGTTCGCCGCCGTTCAACAGCATCCGGGCGTAGCGGTCCAAATCCGCCGCGGTGAAGAACAAGCCCGCGTGCCCCGCCACACCGCCCATGCGCCGCGCACGCGGATCATGCACGACTCCGCGCACGGGCGTGTCGCCCTCGACTTCCGTCGGCGCGATACGGCCAAGCTTTTCCTTCGGCGGATTGAAGCTCGTGTCCTTCATCCCGAGCCGGTCGTAAATCTCGCGCTTCACGAATTTATCCAATGGTTCACCGATCACGCGGCGAACAATCTCACCCACCAAGATCATGCCGGTATCGCTGTAGGTTACTTTCTCGCCGGGCGTCGACCCGAGTTTCTCCGCGCAGCACAGGCGAATCGCTTCGTCGTAACCGGTCCAGTCCGGCTTCAAGCTGATGTCCGGCCGCAGCCCCGAAGTGTGCGTGAGCAACTGCCGGACGGTGATCTCGCCTTTGTTCTCGACCGCAAACTCGGGAAGGTATTTCGCAACCGGATCGTCCAACGATACCTGGCCGCGCTCGAGCAACAGCATGATCGCCGGCGTCGTCGCCACCACCTTCGTCAGCGAAGCCGCGTCAAAGATGGTGTCGTCCGTCATTGGCTCCTCGGTCGGCACCACCGCCCGATGGCCGAACGCCTTCCACGTGCTGTGGCCGCCGTGCGTCAGCCACAGCACGCCGCCCGGACATTTCTTTTCGGCGATGGCTTCATTGATGGCCGCGCCCATTTCGAGGATTTTGTCCGTGCGCAGATTGCCCATCGCATAAACGTTGGATTGGGCGCAAGCCGTCAGGCAGAGGTTGGTCAGGATGCAAACCAAAGCCAGCCGCGCGGGGAGAGTAAGGCGATCCAAGGTCTTCATAGTTCCGCCGCAGAGATAGACGACCGCGCCCGGGTTGGCAATCTGTGAAACTTGGCTTGCGGAGGACGCTGGCACTGGTGAAGGTGTGGGCCACCAAACGAACCTGATAATACGTGAATTCCAGCCCGCCCATCGAATCTTCCCCCAAACGAGCCGTCAGTGCCGGGGCCCGGCTGCGGGCCGCCGCGCGAGCGGAACGCCCGCTGCAGGTTTGCGGCGTCATTCATGCCTACGCCGCCATCCTCGCCGGGCATGCGGGCTTTCGCGCGCTCTACCTCTCCGGCGCAGGCGTGGCCAATGCCAGCTATGGCGTGCCGGACATCGGCCTGACCACGCTCGGCGACGTGTTGGTTGACGTGCGGCGCATCACGCGCGCCACAAGGCTTCCGCTGCTCGTGGACGCGGACACAGGCTGGGGCAACCCGGCGCGCACCGTCCGCGAAATGATCAAAGCCGGGGCGGCGGGCATCCACCTCGAAGACCAGGTGGAGGCCAAACGCTGCGGCCATCTCGCCGGCAAGAAATTGGTTTCGCCCGCGCAAATGGTCGCGCGCATCGAGTCCGCCGTGGCCGGCCGGACCGATCCGGCTTTCGTCATCCTGGCGCGCACCGACGCCGCCGCGGTTGAAGGACTCGCCGCCGCCATCGCCCGCGCCAGACTGTACCGCGCCGCCGGCGCGGACATGATTTTTGCCGAAGCGCTCACAACGCTCGACGAATACCGCGAGTTCACCGCCGCCGTGAAGATTCCGGTCCTGGCGAACCTCACCGAGTTCGGAAAGACGCCGCTGTTTACCACGCGCGAATTGAAATCCGCCGGCGTGCGGCTCGTGTTGTATCCGCTCTCGGCTTTCCGCGCGATGAACGCGGCGGCGCTGGACGTTTACCGGACGTTGCGAAAGGACGGCACGCAGCGCCGCGTCGTGAGCCGGATGCAGACGCGCGCGGAGCTTTATGAACTGCTGGGGTACAATCCATTGACGAAAGGAAACAGAACATGAGCGCGGACAAATCCGGCGGCCTGGCCGGTGTGGTGGCCGGTGAAACCGGAATCTGCACCGTTGGCAAAGCCGGCCTGGGCCTGACATATCGGGGCTACTCGATCAACGACCTCGCCGAGCACGCGCAGTTCGAGGAAGTCGCCTTCCTGTTGCTTCACGGGCATCTGCCCAGCCGGGCTGAACTTGAGGCTTACTCGGCCAGGTTGATTTCTCAACGCGGCCTGCCGAAGGAGTTGCGGACGGTGCTCGAACAATTACCCGCCAGCGCGCACCCAATGGACGTCCTCCGCACCGGCTGTTCGGCGCTCGGCTGTCTTGAACCCGAAGGACCCGACCGCGCGGCGCTCGCCGTGGCGAACCGCCTCCTCGCCAGCTTCCCCTCGATGCTGCTCTACTGGCATCAATTCGCGCAAAACGGAAAGCGCATCGAAACCCAGAGCGACGACCCGAGCATGGCGGCGCATTTCCTGCATTTGCTCCTCGGCCAACCCGCCGAGGCCGGGCGCGTCGCCGCGCTCAACACGTCCCTGGTGCTTTACGCCGAGCACGAGTTCAACGCGTCCACCTTCGCCGCCCGCGTCACGACTTCGACGATGGCGGATTTTTATTCCGCGATCGGCGCGGGCATCGGCGCTTTGCGCGGACCGCTGCACGGCGGCGCCAACGAGTGGGCGATGGAACTCATTCAGAAATTCCAGTCGCCCGACGACGCGGAGGCCGGCGTGCTGGAAATGTTGCGGCGCAAGGAGCTCATCATGGGCTTCGGCCATCGCGTCTATAAGAAGTGCGACCCGCGCACCGCGCCAATCAAGGAAATCGCCCGCAAGCTGGCGCGCAATGAGGCGGACCGGAATTTGTTCGCCATCGGCGAGCGCATCGAGGCGGTCATGTGGCGCGAGAAGAGCATCTTCGCCAACCTCGATTTCTTCAGCGCGCTGGCCTATCACTTCAGCGGCATCCCGACGCCGCTGTTCACGCCGATCTTCGTGATTTCGCGCACGTCCGGCTGGGCAGCGCACATCCTGGAACAACGCGCCAACAACCGGCTCATCCGCCCGACGGCGGAATACACCGGTCCGGAGCCGCGCGCATTCGTGCCGCTGGCCCAGCGCTGAAACGGCCCTCGTCTCTCCACAATTCCCATGTCAGCTCATATCTCGACCGCCAAGCGCCCACCCTTCGATCCCCTGCTCCGCCAGATCGCGGATTACGTTTGCGATTACAGTTCGCCAAGTGAGGAGGCGCTGAACACTGCGCGCTATTGCCTGCTCGACTCACTCGGCTGCGGTTTGCTCGCGCTGAAATATCCCGCCTGCACGAAGCTGCTCGGACCGGTTGTCCCCGGCACGGTCGTCCCGAATGGCGCGCGGGTGCCGGGAACGAACTACGTCCTGGATCCCGTCACTGCCGCGTTCAACATCGGCACGCTCGTGCGCTGGCTGGATTTCAACGACACCTGGCTTGCGGCGGAATGGGGTCATCCCTCGGACAATCTCGGAGCGATTCTGGCGGTGGCGGACTATTCAACTCGGAACCCGGAACTCGGAACGCGGAAATACACCGTCCGCGACATTTTGCTGGCCATGATCAAGGCGCACGAAATTCAAGGCGTGCTCGCGCTGGAAAACAGTTTCAACCGCGTCGGGCTCGATCACGTGCTGCTCGTGCGAATCGCTTCAACAGCAGTCGCCACCCATCTGCTCGGCGGCACGCGCGAGCAAATCATGAACGCCGTCTCCAACGCGTGGCTGGATGGCGGCGCGCTCCGCACGTATCGGCACGCGCCGAACACCGGCTCGCGCAAATCCTGGGCCGCTGGCGATGCCACCGCGCGTGCCGTGCAGCACGCGCTCATGGCGATCAAAGGGGAAATGGGCTATCCCTCCGCGCTCTCCGCACCGAAATGGGGCTTCAGCGACGTGTTGTTCAAAGGCCAACCCATCAAGCTTGCGCGCCCGTTCGGCTGTTACGTGATGGAAAACGTGCTCTTCAAGATTTCGTTCCCCGCCGAGTTCCACGCACAGACGGCGGTCGAAGCGGCGATCAAGCTACACCGGACCTGCTTCGCAGAGAAAACTCGTGACGAGTGGCGAGTGGCGAGTGGCGAGAAAGCACGTCACTCGTCACCCGTCACCCGTCACTTTACCCTCGATGACATCG
>WBZT01001719.1_pt1 | contig 15818 bp, 10 predicted proteins | sample 5204241 | NCBI WGS metagenome assembly WBZT01 (sample SAMN12344358, study PRJNA552823) | activated sludge metagenome | biome: Activated sludge suspended growth; feature: Nitrification reactor; material: Wastewater; isolation source: activated sludge from nitrification reactor of wastewater... | reverse complement strand
CTCCATTCCGCAGGAGAGAAGCAGCCATGAAGCACCACAAGAAGCTCGCCATCCTCGTGGGCGGAGGTCCCGCCCCGGGCATCAATAGCGTCATCGCGGCCGCGACCATTCGTGCGCTGCTCGAGGGCGTCGAAGTCGTCGGCATCGAGGACGGCTTCGAGTGGATCATGAACGGCAACATCGACCACGTGAAGCCGCTCACGATCGACCAGATCTCGCGCATCCACTTCCGCGGCGGCTCGTTCATCGGCATCTCGCGCGCGAACCCGACGAAGGACCCGCAGTTGCTCGAGAACGCGGTCATCTCGCTGCTCCGGCTCGGCGTCACCGACCTCGTGACGATCGGCGGTGACGACACGGCGTTCTCCGCGATGAAGCTCGAGGAGAAGTCGGCCGGACGCATCCACGTCGTGCACGTGCCCAAGTCGATCGACAACGATCTCGACCTGCCGATGCACGTGGACACGTTCGGCTACCAGACCGCGCGCCACATCGGCGTCGAGATCGTGAAGAACATCATGGTCGACGCCAAGACCACGTCGCGCTGGTACTTCATCATCGCGATGGGCCGCAAGGCCGGGCATCTCGCTCTCGGCATCGGCAAGGCGGCAGGCGCCACGCTCACGCTCGTGCCCGAGGAGTTCAGCACGCAGCCGATCCGCCTGAAGACGCTGGTCGACACGCTCGCGTGCGCCATCATCAAGCGGCTCGCGTACGGCCGCCGCGACGGCGTCGCGGTGATCGCCGAGGGCGTCGTGCTCAGCATCGACCCGAAGGACTTCGACAACTTCGAGGACGTCGAGCGCGACGCGCACGGTCACGTGCGCATCGCCGAGGTCAACATCGGCGAGATGCTCAAGCGCGCGGTGCAGAAGCGGCTCAAGGAGTTCTCCATCTCGACGACGATCGTCGAGAAGAACATCGGCTACGAGCTGCGCTGCGCCGATCCGATTCCGAACGACATGGAGTACACGCGCGACCTCGGCTACTGCGCGACCAAGTACCTGCTCGAGGGCGGCAACGCCGCGCTCGTGTCGATGCAGGCCGGCCAGTTCGTGCCGCTGCCGTTCAAGGACCTGCTCGATCCGATCAGCGGTCGCGCCAAGACGCGCATGGTCGACATCCACTCGACGCGCTACGCGATCGCCCGCCGCTACATGATCCGGCTGCGCCGCGACGACTTCGAGGACGAGCACGAACTCGCGCGCTTCGCGGCGACGGCGCACATGTCGCTGGAGCAGTTCCGCGACCAGTTCGAGTACCTGATCAAGGACGAGCTGCCGGCGATCCACCTCTTCGACAAGGCGCTCGCCAACGCGATCCGGGCGACCAACGCCGCGAAGGCGGAAGCGAAGAAGGCCGGCGGCAAGCCCGGCCCGACCGCCGTCGAGGCGGTCCGCGGCGGCGACTAGGCGTCGCGACGACGCCCGAGAAGGACGCGGCCCGGACCGGTGGCGGTCCGGGCCGCGGCGTTTCGTGCGCCGGCGTGGACGCTCGACGGCCCGTGCGCCGCGCGACGTCGCACCGGTCTCAGCGCGGGGCGCCGTTCTCCGACGCGATGCGCGCGGCGAGCGTCTGGATGTCGGCGTCGCCGGGTGCCAGCTTGCGCGCCCGCGCGATCGCGTCGCGCGCGGCTGCGAGCTCGGCCGGCGCCGCGTCGCGACGCCACAGGCCGAAGTGCGCGAGCGCCGTGTCGAACCAGAGCGCCGCGTCGTCGTCGAGGTCGGCGCGCGCCGCATCGAAGTCCCGCAGCGCCGCCTCGTAGTCGTGCCGCGCGTCGAGCGACTGCACGCCCCGATCGACGCGCGCATCGGCGAGCATCGAGCGGTTGAAGGCGTTGTCGGCGAGCGTGACGAGCGCCTCCGCCGCCGCGACCTCGTCTTCGAAGCGCCCGTGCTCGCCGAGAAAGCGCACATACGCTTCGCGCGGCCAGGCCGAGAGCGGCACCAGTGCGATCGCCGCGCCGAAGCACGAGTCGGCGCGCGCGTCGTCGCCGACGGTCGCCTGCACCGCGCCGAGCCGCACGAGCGCGTCGGCGCGCGTGGCCGAGTCGGCGGCGGCCGACGCCGCGGCGGCGCCGTAGTGCGCGATCGCCTCCGCCATGCGGTGCGCGGCTTGCGCGACAGCACCGTCCAGCACGTGCACGCGCGGATCGTCGGGCGCGGCAGCCGATGCGCGCCGCGCGCACGCGCCGGCGTTGGCCCAGTCGGCCTCGCACGCGTACGCCCAGCCCTCGGCGAGCTGCGCGTCGGGCGAGTGCGCGTCCGCGCGCAGCGCCTTGCGCGCGAGGTCGTGCACGAGCTTCAGGTTCTTCGGGTCCCAGTCGCCGCCGCCGGGATCGCCCGAGACGCGCGCGATGTGCGACGCGACGGCCCACGCGCGCGCGTCGAACGGGTGCGTGACGAGCGCGAGCTTGAGGCGCTGCTGCGCTTCGAGCAGCGGCTTGGGATCGCCGGAGTAGGTGGCGATGAGCCGCTCGGCGCGCTCGCACTCGGCCTTCGGGTTCACCGACACGACGACCGCGACGACGAACAGCACGATCAGCGCGAGCATCACGGCGGGGATCGCGAACCAGAGTGCGAAGCGCGGTGGCGCGGGGGCGGGTGTCGCGGAGGGAGTGGCCATCGCCCCGGTCATCGGCGCGGCGCGCGGGGCGCTTGAGAGCCCCGCGCGCCGCGCGCGACGTGCCGATGCCGGTGCGCGATCAGGCGCCGCCGCCGGGCGTGCCCGCCGGCTTCGCCCAGTCGATGCGCCGCGTCGTCGCCATGACCGTCGCGAGCGTGCCGAAGAGCAGCAGCGAGCCGAGCAGCAGCGCGTAGTCCTCGTTGCGCAGCACGACGTAGTGGAATCCGTACAGCAGCGCGAGCCCGAGTCCCACGAGCGCGGCCTTCGTGCGGCTCGCGAGGACGGCCGATGCGTAGTGCACGATCAGCGCGACCACGGCGGCGCCGGCGATCGCGTACGACGCGCCGAAGCCGAGGTGCTCGGACAGCGCGAGCTCGAGCATCATGAACACCGAGAGCGCGGCGCCGATGAGCATGTAGTGGAGCGTGTGGAGCGGCTTGCCGCCGAGCACCTCCAGCAGCCAGAACGCGGTGAACGTGAGCAGGAAGAAGAGCAGCGCGTACTTCAGCGTGCGCTCGCACAGGCGGTATGCGTCGATCTCCGGCGCGAAGTCGAGCCCGAACGCCGAGGCCGCGATCGCTTCGCGCTCGCCCACGCCCGTCCACGCCTGCGGGTAGTTGCGGCCGAGCGAGGGGATGCTCCACATCGCGGTGAACGACGTGTCCTTGATCGCGCGTTCGGTCGGCAGCCACGGGCCCTGGAAGCTGGGACGCGACCAGTCGCCGGCGAGCCGCACGCGCGTGAGCTTGCCGAACGGCGCGAAGAACGCGCCGTCGCTGCCGTTGAGCGCGATCGGCACCGAGAACGGCTGGCCCCACGGCGCACTCTTCAGGTCGAGCGCCGCGTGGATGCCGCTGCCGAGTTCGCCCGCTTCCTCGTTGCCGGGCAGGAACTCGATCGGCCGGCCGTTCCAGTCCACCGTGACCTGCTGCTGGATCGCGCGCGCGTCGGCGACGCCGATCGCGAGCACGGCGCGCGACCAGTCGAGCTCCTCGGCGGGCACGTTGAGCACGGCGAAGTCGGGCGCCGCGAAGCGGCCGCTCAGCGTCGCGTTCAGCCGGTACACGGGCACCGGGTAGATGCCGCGCCGGCGCACCTCGCTGTGCAGGCGCGCGTCGACGTCGAGCGACTCGGGAAGCAACACGAGTCGCCGCTCCTCGCTGCGCGCGCGAGAGACGCCCTTGTCGTCGACCTGCGTCCAGTGATGCGTCCACGGTACGACGAGCGCGGGACCGGTGATGGTCTGGCGCTGGCCCCACTTGGACGCGACCTCGCGCGCGGCTTCGTCGTGACGCGCGCGGCGCTCGGTGACGAGGAACGAAACGAACAGCGTCGGGATCTGCAGCAGCAGCACGAGGCCGAGAAGCAACAACGCCCGCAGGACCTGGCGCGGGCCCGGGGCGTCGAACAGCGGGGAAGAGAGCGGACCGGAAGCCGGACGCATCGCGTTCCTCCGAGTGGCCGGCGCACGGCCGGCCGTGGGTACGGCGTGGTGCGGACCTTCGGGCCGCACGCTTCGTGGGGCTCGCGGCGACGAACGGAGCGCCGCTCGACCACCGTCCACATTACCCGCGGGCGCGCGCGGGAGGTTCAGGGGAATGCGACGAGGGCATCACGTCGCTGCAACGTTTGGCGGGGCTTTTGGCCCGCGGGGCCTGCGCGGCGTCGGCGCCGCACGCGCGTCGGCGTCGAGCAGCGCGACGCGTCAGGCGTGCGGCTGCTGCTGGCTCAGGCAGTGGATCGCGCCGAGGCCCCAGATGAGCTCGAAGCAGTCGATGCCGATCACGCGATGCTTCGGCAGCGCGCGCTGCAGCCGCGAGAGCGCGACCTTCTCGCTCGCCGGGTCGCGGAACGTGGGCACGAGCAGCGCGCCGTTGACGAACAGGAAGTTCAAGTACGTCGCCGGCAGCCGCTGGCCCTCGCGCTCGATGCGCTTCGGCATCGGCAGCGTGAGGATGTCGAAGGGGCGGCCGTCGAGCCCGCGCAGCTTGATCAGCCGGCGCAGGTTGTCCTCCAGCACGCGATGGTTCGGATCGCGCGGATCGTCCTCGAGCGCGGTGACGATCGTGTGCTCGTCGAGAAAGCGAGCAAGGTCGTCGACGTGACCGTCGGTGTCGTCGCCCTCGATGCCCTCGCCCAGCCACAGCACGCGCTCCTGTCCGTACCACTCGCGCAGCAACTTCTCGATTGCGCGCTTCGACAGGCCGGGATTCCGGTTCGGATTGAGCAGCACGCTCTCGGTCGTGAGCACGCAGCCGGCGCCGTTGAAGTCGACCGCACCACCTTCCATCACCACGTCGGTGCGCCACAGCGGCAGCTTCAGCGCCTCGGCGATGCGCGTCGGCACCGCGTCGTCGGCGTCGTACGGCGGGTACTTGCCGCCCCACGCGTTGAAGCCCCAGTCGACGACCGCCAGCGAACGCGCACCGCCGCGGCCGCGCTTCACCACGAACGCCGGGCCGTGATCGCGGCACCAGCACTCGTTGGTCGGCACGTGGAAGAAGCGCACGCGTCGCGTGGGGCATTCGAACGCCGCGAGCTGCTCGCGCACGATCCGCTCCCAGTTCGCGTTCGGCACGTTGATGCACACGCGCTCGCGCTCCGTGATCGCCCGCACGATCGCCGCGAGCTGCGCGGGCACCATGTGCCAGCGGCCGGGAAACGAGATGCCCTCGGGGCGCGGCCACGAGAACCACACCGCGCTCTGGCGCTCCCATTCGGCCGGGAACACGTAGCCGTGCTCGGCGGGCGTGCCCGCGCGCGGACGCACGCGGCTCATCGGAGCGTCACCGGCGTCGCGGTCGCGGCCGCGGTGGTCGCGCTCACGCTTCTTCGCCGAAGCGGCGCACGAGGCCGCCGTACGCATCGATGCGGCGGTCGCGCAGGAACGGCCAGTGCGTGCGCGCCGTCTCGACGCGCGCGAGGTCGCAGTCGGCGAGCACGATCTCCTCGCGCTCGACCGACGCGCGGTGCATCACCTGGCCGTCGGGACCGCACACGAACGACTGGCCCCAGAACTCGATGCCGTCGCGGCTCACCGGCTTGCCGTCAGCGCCGGCGACGAGCTCGTGGCCGATGCGGTTCGGCGCGCAGACGAAACAGCCGTTGGCGATCGCGTGCGAGCGCTGGATCGTCTCCCACGACTCGTGCTGCGCACGGCCATACGCCTTCTTCTCGCCCGGGTGCCAGCCGATCGCGGTCGGGTAGAAGAGCAGTTCCGCGCCCTGCATCGCGGTCAGGCGCGCGCCCTCGGGGAACCACTGGTCCCAGCACACGAGGACGCCCAGCGTCGCGTGCTTCGTCTTCCACGAGCGGAAACCCGTGTCGCCGGGCGTGAAGTAGAACTTCTCGTAGTAGAGCGGATCGTCGGGGATGTGCATCTTGCGGTAGACGCCCATCAGCGAGCCGTCGGCGTCGATGATCGCCGCGGTGTTGTGGTACAGGCCCGCGGCGCGGCGCTCGAACAGGCTCGCGATCACCACCGCCTTGTGGCGCTTCGCGAGCTTCGCGAACGCGTCGGTGCTCGGGCCGGGAATCGTCTCGGCGAGCGAGAAGAAGCGGTGGTCCTCGGCCTGACAGAAGTACTGCGAGCCGAACAGCTCCTGCGTGCACAGGATCTTCGCTCCAGCCTTCGCAGCCTTCTCGAGCAGCGCGAGCTGTCGCGCGCGGTTCTTCGCCACGTCGGGGCCGCAGGCCATTTGCGTGATCGCGACGCGGACCGCGGAGGACGCGGTGGGCTTCGTGCGGCGATGGGATTTCGTGCTTGCAGTCATGGCGCGGCAGTCTAATGTCGCGCGCCGGCCGCGCCAAGCGCGGCCGCTTCGTTCCCGCATCGCCGCGTACCCCACGACAAGGAGATCGCCCCGCATGCCGCGCTCCATCCGCGCCGCCGCGCTCGCTGTGCTGCTGTTCACCCTGTCCGTCACCTCCGCGTTCGCGTCCGGGTTGTATTCGTACCTGCACGGCGGAGCGACGAGCTCGACGCTCACGGGTGACCTGAACGGCGATCCGAAGAGCCGCCTCGGGATTCACGCTGGACTCGGCGTGCAGTTCCTCGTCACCGATCACTTCGGCGTCGACACCGAGGTCAACTACGTGCAGCGCGGTCTGAAGCGCAAGGACGACGCGAACACGCAGGGCATCGGCGCCGACGCGATGACCTATGCGCTGAACTACTGGCAGTGGAACGGCATGCTGCACGCGGGCCTGCCGTCGATCGCCGGCGTGCGCCCGTCGCTGCTGCTCGGTGGCGGCATCGACTTCAAGACGGCCGAGCGCCTGAAGATCGAGGGCGGGCCGCAGGCCGGCACCACGAACCCGAAGACGATGGACACGCTCGACCTCACGTCGCTCCTCGGAGTCTCCGCCGAGCTCGGCGAGGGCGGCCACTGGTTCGCCGACGTGCGCTACGAGGGCAGCCTGCTGAGCATCGCCGACCCGCTGGAGTTCATCGGCACGGACACGCCGAACATCCGCAACCGCACGCTGCAGGTCGGCGTCGGCTACAAGTGGCGCGTGCGCGACGAGTAGCGTCACCGTGCGCGCCGCATCGCGAGGGGTGACGCTCCGGCGTCACCCCTTCTTCTTGCGCAGGCGCACGTCGAGCGTCGGCTCGGTGCGCGCGTACTCCTCGAGCAGCGCGCGCAGGTCCGCCGCGAGCCCGGCGCGCTGGCGCCAGAGCCGGTCGAGCGCGAAGCGGTCGACGGCGCTCGCGTCCGGCCACCACGGCGAACCGCGCAACTGCGCCTCGAGTGCCTGCGCCTCCTCGGCCTCGTCCGACTCCGACTTGCGCGGGAAGACGACGCGCTCGGAGCGCTTCACGGTGGCTTCGCGCTCCTCGCCGGTGACGACCTCGAGATCGTGCGCTTCCGCGTACGCCGCGAGCGCCGCCTTGATCTCGCCGATCTCGGCCTCGACCTCGTCGAGCTGCGCCTGCAGCGCCTTCTTCGCCGCGTCGCGCTCGGCCCACGCGGCGACCAGCTTCACGCCGGACTCCTTCGCGAAGCGCGACGGCGGCAGCGTCGCGACCGCGAAGCGGTGCCGCCGCACCGGGCACACCTGCTGGTACTCGCAGTAGTCGCACAGCACCGACTCGTGCGTCGGGAACGCCGCTTCCGAGCGGCCGAGCGACTCGATCTCGGCGATCGTCGCCAGCGCCTCGCCGCGCAGCGTGTCGAGCTGCTCGCCCGTGCGCACGCTCGTGATCGAGGTGTCGAACGCGAGGAAGTGCCACACGAGCTCGACCGCCTTCACGTCGTGCGGCCACATGCGGCGGACGCCGATCTCGTAGTAGGCGAGCTGCGGATCACGGTCCTTGTCCTGCTGCGTGGGCAGGCGGCGGTTCGTCTTGTAGTCGTGGATCTGCCACGTGCCGTCCGCGCGGCGCGCCAGCCGGTCGACGAAGCCGATCATCGTGTGCGCGCCGTCGTCGTCGAGCGGGAACGAGATGCGCCGCTCCACGTCGATCGTGCGCGTCTCGGTGAATGGCGCGTGCCGCGCCCAGTAGTCGCGCAGCCAGCCCTCCGCCTGCTCGCGGTGCGCGAGCGGCGGGCGCTCGTCCGGCATCATCACCGCGTCGTGCCACTTCTCGTCCCAGCGCGCGCGGAAGTGCGCGAGCACGCCGTCGAGCGCCGGCGTCTCGTTGCGCTTCACCGCGGCGTAGAGCGCCTCGAGCGCGTCGTGCACGCGGCCGCCGAGGAACTGCGCGAGCGTCTCGGGCTCCTCGGGCAGCTTCACCTTCGCCACGTAGCGGAAGAAGAACTTCCGCGCACAGTCGCGGTACGACTGGATGCGCGAGTGCGACCACTGGGACATGACGGGCCTCCGTGCGGCGGGGGCGTGAGAGCGGACTCGCGGCGCAGACTAGCGCGCCGCCGCGGCGCGCACGAGCGCCCGTTCGGCGTCGTGCCGCCGCGTGGCGCGCCAACGGTTTCGCGAAGCGGCTCCGTCGGCAACGCCGCGCCGCGCGACCACCGCGCCGCAACCGTGCCCGATCGCTTGACGTAGGCAGGACCGAGTCGGCTTCCCGATCGACAGTCTTCCGGCGACGCGAATCACACGCAGCACCTCGCGCGCACGGGCTGCGGATCGAACGGCGAAGGCCGGCTCGTTGCGCGATCCGGTCGCCGGATCGCATGCGCGGAGACACGCTCCATGGCTGTCGCCCCGATTCGCCCGATGCCGTTCGTCGCCTCTCGCGCCGTCTGCCGGCGCGCGCCGCGGTTCCTCACCGCGACTCCCATTTAGAAGCGCCGCACGGTCGCGTTTGGGTTTCCGCGCGACTCGTGCGAGCCTCCCGGCGCACCCGAGCGCCGTCGTTCATCCCGACTCGACCACTCGTCCACGTCCCATCGTCGCGGCCGGCGGCCCCCCGGCGCTCCGCGCGCTCACGAGGTGAGGATCATGTCATTGCCACTCGCGTTCCTGACGTCGTTCGGCGGGCTGCTGCTCGTCGTCTTCATCCTGTTCCTGCTCTCGGGCATCCGCTACATCCCCAACAACAAGATCGGCATCGTCGAGAAGCGCATCAGCGGCCGCGGCTCGGTCAAGTCCGGCATCATCGCGCTCAACAGTGAAGCCGGCTTCCAGCCGAACATGCTGCGCGGCGGCCTGCACTACCTGATGCCGATCCAGTACGCCGTTCACGTGCTGCCGCTCGTCACCATTCCGCAGGGGCGGATCGGCTACGTGTTCGCGCGCGACGGCCAGCCGCTCGCGGCGGCGCAGACGCTGGCGTCCAACGAAAAGGCGAACGACTTCCAGGACGCCACGGTGTTCCTCAAGAGCGGCGGCCAGCGTGGTCCGCAGCGCAAGGTCCTGCGCGAGGGCACCTACGCCATCCACCTCTCGCAGTTCGTCGTGATCACCGAGGAGCGCGTCTACGCGCTCGCGCTCGACAAGCAGGAAGGCGAGCTGTTCCAGCGCATGGCCAAGCTCATCAGCGAGCGTGGCGGCTTCGCGCCGATCGTCATCAAGGGCACCGACGACGTGGTGGGCATCGTGACCGTGCACGACGGTCCGTCGCTGCCGGCCGGCCAGATCATCGCGCCGACGGTGGGCGAGGATCCCGCCAACGTCGCGACGTACCACAACAGCTTCCAGGATCCGGAACGCTTCCTCGCCGCGGGTGGCCAGCGCGGCCGCCAGCTGCAGGCGCTCGTCGAGGGCACGTACTACATCAACCGCCTGTTCGCGACGGTCGAGATGGTGCCCAAGACCATCATCGAGGTCGGCACGGTCGGCGTCGTGGTCAGCTACACCGGCGAGCTGGGCGCGGATCTCTCGGGCGAGGACTACAAGCACGGCGAGCTGGTGCAGAAGGGCCTGCGCGGCGTGTGGAGCGAGGCGCTGATGCCGGGCAAGTACGCGTTCAACACGTACGCCGGCAAGGTGAACGTCGTCCCGACGACCAACTTCATCCTCAAGTGGAACAAGTCGGAGACGGGCGAGCACAAGTACGACGAGAACCTCACCGAGGTCTCGCTGATCACCAAGGACGCGTTCGAGCCGTCGCTGCCGCTGTCGGTCGTCGTGCACATCGACTACCGCAAGGCGCCGCTGGTGATCCAGCGCTTCGGTGACATCAAGCGTCTCGTCGAGCAGACGCTCGACCCGATGGTGAGCGCGTACTTCAAGAACATCGGCCAGACCCGCACGCTGATCCAGCTGCTGCAGGACCGCAGCGCGATCCAGCAGATCGCGGGCGAGGAGATGAAGGCGAAGTTCGCGCAGTACAACCTCGAGCTGCAGGAAGTGCTGATCGGCACGCCCACGAGCGGTGCGCCCGGCGGCCAGATCGAGCAGATCCTCATCCAGCTCCGCTCGCGGCAGATCGCGACCGAGCAGGTCGAGACGTACAACCGCCAGCAGGTCGCCGCGGTGAAGGAGCGCGAGCTGCGCGAGGCCGAACAGCGCGCGCGCCAGCAGGCGGCGATCACCGAGGCCGAGCTCTCGATCACCGTGCAGGCGAACCAGGGCAAGGCGGACGTGGCCCGCGCGCAGCAGGAGTCGAGCCGCATTCAGACGCTGGCGACCGCCGAAGCCGAGAAGGTGCGCATCATGGGCGAGGGCGAAGGCCGCAAGATCAAGGCGATCGCGTCGGCCGACGCCGAACGCGCGGCGCGCGTCGGTATCGCGCAGGCCATGGCGATCGAGGAGCAGGTGCGTGCGTACGGCGGCCCGCGCTTCCAGCTCACGCAGCAGGTGATGAACCGCTTCGCCGAGGCGATCCAGGCGTCGCGCGTCGACGTCGTCCCGCGCGTGGTCGTGGGCGGCGGCGGCGAGGGCGGCTCGGGCGCGAGCGGCAACGTGATGGAAGCGCTGCTGACGATGCTGCTGTCCGAGAAGATCGGCGCGGATCTCGGCGCGGTGGCCGGCGGGCCGCGCAGCGCCGACGCCGAAGCGATGCGCAAGCGCATCAGCGACGGCATGCAGTCGGGCGGCGAGACGCCGCAAAGCTGAAGCGGCGCGCGGAGCTCGCGTTCCGCGCGCAGTCCCGCGATTCGTATCGAGACGAGACCCGGCCCGGAGCGATCCGGGCCGGGTCTCCGTCGTTCGGTACCGAGGCCGGGCCCGACGGCGGATGGAACTGATCCCCTCCACGAAACTCGCGGCCCGTGGATGTTACGTGGTTGTCCAGATTGTCATTGCATTGTGTTTCCATTCCGACGACCTTCCCGCGGTCCGTGCGAGAAAGGACACGCTCGCGATCCGTCGACCGGCTGATCGTCGAGCCCTGACCGCGCGGACGTGAATCGCCGGTCGCATCGCACGCCACGTTCCCGCGGCGACCGGCACGAGGTCCCCAGCCTCTGGAGGTGTCATGCGTCGTTCCATCCCAGTCGTCGTGGTCCGGGCGATCCGGTTCGCCCTCGCGGCCGCCGTTGCCGTCGCCGCGCTGGCCGCTTCGCAGGCGGCGAGCGCCGGCGAACGTCCGTTCGCACCGGTGCAGTTCGGCTATCAGCCGAACGCTCCCGTGGTCGCCGATCACGTACCGGGCCGCGTGCTCGTGCAACTGAGCGAGAACGCGACGGCCGCGTCGGGCACGGCGCGCGCTCTGCGATTCGGGCAGGTCGCGACATCGGCGCGCTTCGGCGTGACGGCCGTCGACCAGGTGATGAGCCAGGTGCAGGCCCGCGTGCTCACGCCGGCCTACGCGCAGCCCCTCAACGCCGCCGAGGCCACCCGGCTGGGAGTCGGGCGCTGGTTCGTCGTCGAGTTCGATCCCTCGAACTCCGCTCCGGACGTGGCGGCGCAGTTCACCGCGCTCGCCGAGGTGGAAGCCGTGTCGCTGGACTACATCGCGTTCCCGGCCACCGTGCCGGCGGATCCGCTGTACGCGATGCACTGGGGCCACAACAACACCGGCCAGATGCTGAGCTACAACTGGACCAACAACAATCACGAGACGGGCTCGCCGGTCGGTACGGTCGGCTTCGACACCAACGCGCAGGTCGCGTGGGACGGTGCGCAGGGCTACGGCTCGAGCAGCGTGATCATCGCGATCATCGATAGCGGCGTGCAGGCCGCGCATCCGGACCTCGTCCAGGTCGCGGGCTACGATTACGGCGACAACGACAGCAATCCGGACGACAACTCGGCGTCCGCCGGACACGGTACGGCCTGCGCCGGTATCGCGGCCGCGCGCGCCAACTCGCTCGGCAGCGTCGGCATCGCGGCGGGCTGCAGCATCATGCCGCTCAAGGTGGCCAACAGCGCGGGGACGATGACCTTCACGTCCATCCAGAACGCGCTCTACTGGGCGGCCGACCACGGCGCGAACATCATCAGCATGAGCCTCGGCGCCGCGATCTCGAGCGACGCGGCGACCGATGCGGCCATCACGTACGCGACCAACGCGGGCTGCACGATCCTCGCGGCGACGGGCAACGAGAACGCCAGCACGATCAGCTATCCCGCCATCAACGCCAACGTGATCGGCGTCGGCGCCGCGTCGCCGTGCGGGGACCGCAAGCGCTCCAGCAGCCTCTCGTCCGAGGTCAATCCGGGCGTGAACACCGACCCGCGCGGCTACACGTGCGACGGCGAGCGCTGGTGGGGATCGAACTACGGTGTCACGACGCAGGGCGCCGCCGGGGCCGTCGACGTCATCGCCCCGACGATCCTGCCGACCACCGACCGCCTCGGTTCCGCGGGCTACGACGCCAGCGACTACTCGAAGTGGTTCAACGGCACCTCGTGCGCGACGCCGTACGCCGCGGGCGTGTGCGCGCTGATCAAGTCGGCCAACCCGACGTTCACGCCGGCGCAGGTCCGCGCACGCCTCACGTCGACGGCGCAGGACGTCGTCAACGCCGAATCGGGTACCGGCTGGGATCGCTACTCGGGATTCGGCATGGTGGACGCGGCGGCGGCCGTCGCCGGTTCGACGCCGGTCGACCAGGTGACGGTCACGTATCCGAACGGCGGCGAGTCGCTCACCGCCGGCTCGAGCGTGAACATCACGTGGACGTCGGTCGGCTCGTTCACGACCGTGAACCTCGACTATTCGTCCGACGGCGGCAGCACGTGGACGTCGATTGCCGCGGGCACCGCGAACGACGGCACGCAGGCGTGGACGGTTCCGACCGCCACGACGACGACGGGCCGCGTGCGCGTCACGGGTGGCACCGCGACCGACATGAGCAACGCGAACTTCACGATCGCGGCGTCGACGGGCTACGCCACGCTGCCGTACAGCACCGGCTTCGAGGGCACCGGGTTCGACGCGTACTGGACCACGAACGTCACGGCGAGCGGTCGCGTTCAGCGCACGACCTCGAACACGCCCCACGCCGGCTCCTACCACATCGTCATGGACTGCTCGGTCAGCAACAACTACAGCACGACCGACGCGAACCTGAAGCTCAACCTCGCCGGTAAGACGCAGGTCAACCTGTCCTTCTGGTGGAAGGACTTCGGCGACGAGACGCAGACCCAGGACGGCATCTACTTCTCGAACAACGGCGGCACGAGCTACACGAAGGTGTACAGCCTCGCGCCGGCCAGCTACTCGAACAACACCTGGCGCAACGTGGTGCTCGACGTGGATGCGCTCGCCGCCGCCAACGGCATCGCGCTGACGGGCACGTTCGTGATCCGTTTCCAGCAGTATGACAACTACCCCGTCAGCGGCGGCGACGGCATGGCCTTCGACGACATCAGCGTGACCGAGCCGGCGGCGCTGCCTCCCGGCATCACCGCCGAGTCGGAGCCCAACGACGCTTCGACGACGGCCGACGGTCCGGTGGGAACGGGTCGCGCGGTGACGGGCAGCATCTCGAGCACCACCGACAACGACTACTTCTACTTCGACGTCACGACCGCGGGCACCGTCAACATCTCGCTCGCGATCGGCACGTCGGCGGACCTGGACTGGTTCCTCTACAACTCCTCTCTGACGCAGGTGGCGCAGGGCTACTCGACCGCGAATCCGGAAGTCGGGACGTACTCGGCCGCGGCCGGCCGGTACTACCTCAAGGTGAACGGTTACAGCGGGGCCACCAGCAGCTACACGCTGACGCTCACGGGCGGATTGGCGAACGCGAACATCCCGCCGCAGAAGGGGCTCGCGACGCTCACGCCGCTGCAGCCGCTCGCGAACGCGCTCCTGCCGAACGCGCCGAATCCCTTCCGCTCGGCCACGGCGATCCACTTCTCGCTGGCCCAGCGCGGCCACGTGAGCCTGCAGGTGCTCGACGCGAGCGGTCGTCTCGTCGCGACGTTGCAGGACGGCGAGCTCGGTGCCGGCGTGCACCAGCTCGAGTGGACGGGCCGCACGTCGATGGGGACGCATGCGCCGGTGGGCGTGTACTTCTACCGGCTCACCACGCCGGGGTTCGCGCAGACTCGGAAGATGGTGCTGATCCAGTAGCGCTCGCCGGTCAAACGAGCGGTGAAGCGAGGGCCCGGGGCACGACGCCCCGGGCCCTCGTCGTTCGCGCGGGACGGCGCGTCCGCGTAGGATCGCCGCTCCGGCGTGCGCCGGATCTCACTTCCGCGTTCACTCACCCGGCCGCCTTCCGGAGCACCGCATGCACGTCTGCATTCCCGTCACGAAGGACGAAGGTCTCGCCAGCCCCACCAGCGGTCACTTCGGCAGCACGCCGATGTTCGCGATCGTCGACACCGCGGCCGGCACGTTCCGCTCGATTCCGAACCCCGACCACCACGACGAGATGGGCCGCTGCCATCCGCTCAAGTCGCTCGAGGGCACGCACGTCGACGTCGTCGTCCTGCGCGGCATCGGCGGCGGTGCGCTCGCGCAGCTCGAGCAGCGCGGCATCCGCGTCTTCCAGGCGCAGCTGCCCACCGTGCAGGCGTGCCTCGACGCGCTCGCCTCCGGGACGCTCGCCGAGGTGACCGAGGCGCACGCGTGCGGGCACCACGACCACGATCACGCGCACGACCATCACTGAGCGGTTCGCCGTGAAAGGAATCGGGCGGGTCCGTGGTCCGGACCCGCCCGATTCGTTTCGCCCGTCTGTGACGATCAGGGCTTCGCTTCGGTGTGCGAAATGTAGCGCACGTACGCGACGATGCTCTTGATCTGCGTCGGGGTGAGCGTGACGGTCCACGCCGGCATGTAGACGGCCTTGCGGAAGTGCCCGCCGCCCAGCGAGACCACCGCGTAGAGGTCCTTGTCCATCTTGGGCGCCAGGTAGGTCGAGTCGGTCAGGTTGCGCACCTTGACCTTGTTCAGCTCGAGCAGGCGCTTGCCGTAGGGGCCGTCGCCCTTGCCCTCGTCGCCGTGGCACGCGACGCAGTGCTTCACGAACAGCTCGCGTCCGTCCTCCGGCACCCCCGTCGGCGCCATCAGGTAGCTGGCGAGCGTCTGGCGCGGGATCGCGGGGTTCACCGTGCGCAGGGTGATCACGAAGTCGGCGATGTCGCTGATCGTCGCTTCGTCGATCTTCTCGGCCCACGCGGGCATGAACTGCGAACGCTTCGTGTGCGCGCCACCCTTCTTGATCACTTCGACCACCTGGTCGCGCGTCAGCTTGTCCATCTTCTCCGCGTCGTTCAGCCGCGCGACGCTCACACCCTTCTGCAGGATGGCGGCTGCCGCGTCGCCGTCACCGTTGCCGCCGATGCCGTGGCACATCGCGCAGTTCGCCGCGAACGCGCGCCCGCCGCGCTCGGCGGCCGCGGACATCTGCACCGAGTCCTGCTGGGCCTTCACCGAATCGGCGTGG
>WBZT01001718.1_pt1 | contig 15821 bp, 12 predicted proteins | sample 5204241 | NCBI WGS metagenome assembly WBZT01 (sample SAMN12344358, study PRJNA552823) | activated sludge metagenome | biome: Activated sludge suspended growth; feature: Nitrification reactor; material: Wastewater; isolation source: activated sludge from nitrification reactor of wastewater... | reverse complement strand
GAGGCGAACTCGGGCCACGTGTAGACGACGTTGGGGATGCACGCGAGGTTCACGTGCCCCGCGATGCCCGCCATGCGTTCGACGCAGGCGACGCCCTCCTCCTCCGCCTTGTGCGCGAGCATCGGGTCCGCGACGACGTCGCCGATCGCGTAGATGCCGGGCACGTTCGTCTCGCCGTGCGCGTCGACCTCGATGCGACCGCGCGCGTCGATCGCCACGCCGGCCTCCGCGGCCCCGAGTCCGTCGGTGTACGGACGCCGACCCACGGCGACGAGCAGCACGTCGCAGGTCTCGGTCACCGTCTCGCCGCCCGCGGCGGGCGCGAACTCGACGTGCACCTGCTCACCCTTGACGCGCGCCGACTTCGCCGCGACGCCGAAGCGGAACTTCATGCCCTGGCGTTCGAGCGCGCGCTGGAGCAGCTTCGCGCTACCCGCGTCCATGCCGGGCGTGATGCGATCGAGGTACTCGAGCACGAGCACCTCGGCGCCGAGCCGGCGCCACACCGAGCCCAGCTCGAGCCCGATCGCGCCGGCGCCGATCACGACCAGCCGCTTCGGCACCTCGGGCAGCGAGAGCGCGTCGGTCGAGTGGACGATGCGCCGGCCGTCGAACGCGATGCCCGGCAGCGCCGCCGGCTTGCTGCCGGTCGCGACGAGGATGCGCTTTGCGGCGAGCGTGCGCGTGCCGCTCTCGTCCGTCACCTCGACCTCGCCCGCCTTCACGATGCGCGCGACGCCCTGCACGCGCTCGATGCCGTTCTTCTTGAACAGGCCCTCGATGCCGCGCGTCAGGTCGCGCACGACGCCGTCCTTGCGCTTCATCATCGTCGCCAGGTCCAGCTCCGCGGTCGCGCGCACGCCGTGCGCGGCGAGGCCGTGGCGCGCGAACTCGAAGTGCTCGCTCGAATCGAGCAGCGCCTTGCTCGGAATGCAGCCGACGTTGAGGCAGGTGCCGCCGAGCGTGGGGTATTTCTCGACGCAGGCGGTCTTCATGCCGAGCTGCGCGGCGCGGATCGCGGCCACGTAGCCGCCGGGACCGGCGCCGATCACGACGAGGTCGAACGTGTTCTCGCTCATGGGAGGTTCCCGGAACTAGACGCCGAGCAGCATGCGCTCGGGATCCTCGAGGCTCTCCTTCACGCGCACGAGGAAGGTGACGGCCTGCGCGCCGTCCACGAGGCGGTGGTCGTACGAGAGCGCCACGTACATCATCGGTCGCACGGCGACGGCGTCGTCGATCACGACCGCGCGCTTCTCGATCTTGTGCATGCCGAGGATGCCGCTCTGCGGCGGGTTGAGGATCGGCGTGGACATCAGCGAGCCGAACACGCCGCCGTTGGTGATCGTGAACGTGCCGCCCGAGAGCTCCTGCGGCGTGAGCGCGTTGTCGCGGGCGCGCTGCGCCATGCGCCCGATCTCGCGCTCGAGGCCGACGAAGTCCAGCGCGTTCGCGTCGCGCACCACCGGCACCACGAGGCCGCGGTCGGTGCTCGCGGCGATGCCGAGGTGCACCGCGTCGTGATAGACGATGTCGGTGCCGCGGATCTCCGCGTTGACGACGGGCACGTCCGCGAGCGCCAGCACGCAGGCGCGGGCGAAGAAGCTCATGAACCCGAGCTTGACGCCGTGCTTCTTCTCGAACGGATCCTTGAAGCGCGCGCGCAGCTCCAGCACGCGCGACATGTCGATCTCGTTGAACGTGGTCAGGATCGCGGCGGTGTGCTGCGCCTGCACGAGCCGCTCGGCGATGCGCGCGCGCACGCGCGTCATCGGCACCGCGCGCTCGCCGGGCGCGAGGCCCGAGGCGTCGAGTGCGGGAGCCGGCGCCGGCGCGGCGTTCGCGCGCGGCGGCGCGGGCGCCTCGGTCGCCGGCGGCGCGGCGGGCGCGGCCGGCTTCGCGGCGCCGTTCTCGATCGCGCGCAGCACGTCCTCCTTGAGCAGCCGCCCACCGGGGCCGCTCGCCGCGAGGCGCGCCGGATCGAGCCCGTGCTCCTCGACGAGGCGGCGCACCGCGGGCGAGAGCGTCGCGTCGGTGCCCGCGGCCTGCGGCGCTGCTGCCGACGCAGGCGGCACCGTGACCTTCATCGGCGGCAGCGGCGCGGGCGCGCCGGTCTCGATCTTCCCGAGCACCTCGCCCACCAGCACCGTCTCGCCCACCTTGCGTCCATGGCGCAGCACGCCGGGTGCGTCGGCCACGATCTCGACTGCGGCCTTGTCGGTCTCGAGCGTCGCGACGGGCTCGTCCGTCCGCACCGACGCGCCGTCGTCCTTGAGCCACTCGACCAGCGTCGCCTCCGAGATCGACTCGGCCAGGCGCGGGACCTTGATCTCCACGCTCATCGCTTCCCTCCGCGGGCGGCGTGCCCGGCCTCCGTCCGCTCCTCACCGGAGCCGTCCGGCCCGTTCGCGAACGCCTGCGCGATCACCTGCTGCTCCTGCTCCTGGTGGACGCTGTAGAAACCCGTCGCCGTCGAGGCCGCCTCGCGCCGTGCGGCGAGCGAGAGCGTCACGCCCGAGGGCACGATCGCTTCGATGCGGTGACGCACGTGGCGCCATGCGCCCATGTTCTCCGGCTCCTCCTGCACCCAGACGACGTCGCGCGCGCCGGTCCAGCGCGAGAGCTCCGCCGCCAGCTCGACCGACGGAAACGGATAGAGCTGCTCGACCCGCACGATCGCGAGGTCGTCGCGTCCCCACGCGGTGCGCGACTCGAGGAGCTGGTAGTGGAACTTGCCGGAGACGAGCAGCACGCGCCGCACGCGCGCCGGGTCGGCGGCGGCGTCGCCCAGCACGGGCTGGAACGTGCCGTCGGTGAACTCGGCGACCGGCGAAACCGCGAGCTTGTGCCGCAGGAGGCTCTTCGGACTCATGATGACGAGCGGCTTGCGGAAGCGCCGGTGCAGCTGGCGCCGCAGCGCGTGGAACAGCTGCGCCGGCGTCGTGAGGTTGCACACCTGCAGGTTGTCCTCGGCGCACAGCTCGAGGTAGCGCTCGAGGCGCGCGCTCGAGTGCTCGGGTCCCTGCCCCTCGTATCCGTGCGGCAGCAGCAGCGTCAGGCCGGACATGCGGCCCCACTTGCTCTCGCCACTCGCGAGGAACTGGTCCGAGTACACCTGCGCGACGTTGGCGAAGTCGCCGAACTGCGCCTCCCAGATCGTGAGCGTGTGCGGGTCGGTGGTGCTGTAGCCGTACTCGAACCCGAGCACCGCCGCCTCGCTGAGCATCGTGTCGACGACCTCGAAGCGCCCCTGCTCCACCGCGAGGTGCTGCAGCGGCACCCAGCGCCGGCCGTTGGCGGCGTCGTGCAGCGCCGCGTGCCGGTGCGTGAACGTGCCGCGACCCGCGTCCTGTCCGGTGAGCCGGACGTTGCGGCCCTCGAGCAGCAGCGTGCCGTAGGCGAGCGCCTCGCCCAGCGACCAGTCGATGCGGTCCTCGAGGAACATCTTCCGCCGGTCGGTGCCGAGTTGCGCGATCTTGCGGTGCGGCTGGAAGTCCTCGGGCAGCTTCGTCACGCCGTGCACGACCTGCTCGAGCATCTCGCGCGCGACGCGCGTGTCCGCGCTCCAGTCGTCGCCGGCCCAGTCGAGACCTCGCCACAGGCCACCCGGCTGGCCGCGCCGCGGCGGCACCGGATCGCTCGACGCGCGCCGGTGCGCCGCGCGGAACGTGGCGTCGAGCTCCTTCTCCATCTTGTCGAGCGCCGCCGCGTCGAGCACGCCCTCGGAGACGAGCCGCTCGGCGTAGGCGCGTGCCGCGGGCACGTGCCCGGCGATCGCCTTGTACATCAGCGGCTGCGTGAACGTCGGGTCGTCCATCTCGTTGTGACCGTGCTTGCGGTAGCACACGAGGTCCACGAACACGTCGCGGTGGAAGCGCATGCGGTACTCGAGCGCCAGCGCCATCGCGCGCACGCACGCCTCGGGGTCGTCGCCGTTGACGTGGAACACCGGGGCGTCGAGCACGCGAGCGATCGTGGTCGGGTAGCGCGTCGGCCGCGAGAACTCCGGCGACGTGGTGAAGCCGACCTGGTTGTTCACGATCACGTGCAGCGTGCCGCCCGTGCGGTACGCCGCCAGCTGCCCGAGCGTGAGTGTCTCGGGCACGATCCCCTCGCCCGCGAACGCGGCGTCGCCGTGGATCAGCACCGGCACGCCGCGATCGCCGAACAGGTCGCCGACCGCCTCCTGCCGCGCGCGCATCATCCCGAGCACGACCGGATTCACGTATTCGAGGTGGCTCGGGTTGTAGCAGAGGAACAGGTGCAGGTCGCGACCATCGGCGAGCGTCTGCACGCTCGAGAACCCGAGGTGGTACTTGACGTCGCCCTGCCCTTCGAGATCGCGGTGGTCGAAACTCGACTCGAACTCGCTGAAGATCTGCTCGAGCGGCTTGCGCATGATGTTCGCGAGGAAGTTGAGCCGCCCGCGGTGCGGCATGCCGATCTGCAGTCCCTCGACGCCGAGCAGCCCGGCCTGGCGGATCAGCGTCTCGAACATCGGGATCAGGCTCGCGCCGCCCTCGAGCGAGAATCGCTTCTGGCCCGTGAAGCGGGCGTGCAGGAACTGCTCGAAGCCGTCGGAGGCGAGCAGCGCGCGCAGGATGCCGACGCGCTCGCCGGCGGCGAGGCGCGGCTGGTTGTTGCCTTCCTCGATCCGGTCCGCGAGCCACTCGCGCTGCTCGGGATCGGCGATGTCCATGTACTCGACCGCCAGCGTGCCGCAGTAGGTCTGCCGCAGCGCCGCGATCAGCTGCCGGAGCGTGCCGCGGAAGTCGCCGCGGAAGGGCGAGCCGTCCACCTCGCGATCGAGGTCGGCGTCGGAGAGCCCGTAGGTGCCCGGCTCGAGGTACGCGTGGCGCTCGTCGTGCGTGCCCAGCGGATCGAGGCGTGCGGCGAGGTGACCGAACTCGCGATAGGCGTGCACGAGGCTGCGGACGCCGGCGTAGGGGCCTGCGGACGGTCCCGGCTCCACCGGCGTTTCCCGGCGGGAGTTGACCTCCATCCCGGCGAAGAACAGCGCCCAGTCCTCGGCGACCGAGGTGGGGTCGGCGAGCCAGCGTTCGTACTGCTCGTCGATGTAGTCGGCGTTCGCGCGAAGCACGAAGTCCAGGCGGCTGGCCATGGCCTCCTCGAGAAATCACCCGCACCGATCCTCGGCGCGAGTGCGATGTCGCGGATGTCGTCGTTCAGGCGGGCGCGCAGGTTAGCACGCACCCCGTGGGGGCGCACCCGAGCGGCGGTCCCGTGCGCCGCTCGACTCATCCAGCATCGGCAGCGGCCCCGAAGGTTGGACGCCCATTCCCCCGCGGAGACTCGTGCAATCTGCCCGGCACACTCCCGCATCCCGCCCGACCTCCTCCCACGGGTTCACGCCCCGTCGGCAACTGGCTCTCGTGAATGCGTGCGATCCGGCCGATAAGCCCAGTGGCCCCGGACTTGCGGTGTTCCGTCGGGGCGATTCACGCCGAGAGCCGACCGGAGGTCGAAGTATGTCCGCCGAACGCGGATTCACACTCATTGAAACGCTGATCGTCGTCGTCGTGATCGGACTGGTCCTGGCGACGGGGATGCCGGCGTTCAACAACTACAAGCACACGATCCTGCTCAAGGAGGGCCGGCAGTTGCTGCTGTCCGACCTGCGCATGGCGCGGCAGCTCGCGGTGACCCGGCGCGCCCCGGTGATCGTTCGGTACGGCACACCCCCGACCACGACCGACATCACGACCTACACGATCCACGTCGACAAGAACTCGAACGGCGTCGTGGACGGGGCGGATCGAGTCATCACCCGCACGATGCCCGGCGGCAACAGTTCGCGCGTGAAGATCAGCCAGGCTTCGCTCACCCCCACGGACAGCGTCATCTTCGACATCAGCGGCATCCTCCGCCCCGGAACGGGCGGCGGAACGCTGATCATCCGGAATGCCCGCGGCCGCCGCGACACCCTCGCGGTCTCGACTGCCGGCATCGCGTACCGCCCATGAGACCCGGACGCCCTCGACTCCGCCATCGCCGCCGCCGCCGTGCGCGCGGCTTCAGCCTGATCGAAGTCCTGATCGCGCTCGTCGTCTTCGCGATCGGCGTGCTGTCGCTCGCGCTCACGGTGCCGCTCGCGACCAAGAAGGTCGGCCGCGCCGGACAGCAGACGCGCGCGTCGGCGCTGGCCGCGCAGCAGGCCGAGCAGCTGCTCATGACGGCCTACGGCGACGACGACCTCATCGCCGGAACGCACTACGCGCCGGGAAACCCGATCAACGGCCGCTACTACGTCAAGTGGGCGGTCGTCGACTCGGTCCCGGTCATCGGCTGCAAGCGCGTCACGGTCACCGTGTCGCGCGGGAGCACCACCAGCGCCAGCGAGGCGGCCGTGACGATCGTCTGCCCGCAGTCCGACTGAGGCCACGCATGAACGTCCACCCGACACCACCACGAACCGCCGAACGCGGCTTCACCCTCATCGAGCTCATGGTCGCGCTCGTGGTGATGGCCGTGCTGCTCGTCGTCATCTTCGGAACCATGAACCGCTCGCAGAACCAGGCGCAGCGGGTGACGAACGTCGCCGAAGAACGCCAGATGGCCCGCGGCGCCGTGCAGCTCATGGAGCGCGAGATGCGCATGGCGGGCTCCGGCTGGGGCCGCGACACGGTGCAGGCCGCGCGCGGCGGTGCTTCGTGGAGCCTGTACGGCATCAACCCCGGCTACGGCGGTGCGGCGAGCAGCGACTCGATCTTCATCCTCGGCGCCTGGGACGTGTACTCGAAGCTCACCGCGTCGATGGCGACGGCCGCGTCGAACATGGTGGTGGACAGCACGCGGGGCTTCTATGCCGGCGACTTCGTGGTCGTCACCAACGGCCGCTCGTGCCACATGCTGCAGGTGACCGGCGTCTCCGGAAGCCCGGGCGGCCAGCTGCTGCACGCGAACACGTCGACGTACAACACCGGGCACGCGCTCTGGCCCGTCGGTGGCGGCTACGCGGCCGGTTCGTACGTCTACCGCATCACGCTCGTGACCTACCGCTACGACTCCACCACGTACAAGCGCCCGACGATCCTCCGGCAGGTGATGGGCGGCACGCCGCAGATCGTGGCGTACAACGTCGACGGCTTCCGCGTCTACTTCCAGATGCAGGACAGCAGCGTCACGCGTTCGCCCGCCAGCCTGAACTTCGTCGACCGCATCGTTCCCGTGGTGCTCACCAAGATCTCGGACCCGCGTTACCCCACGCTGCGCGACAGTGTCTGGGCCTCCATTCGGCCCCGGACGTTCTGACCCAGGAGGAAACATGATCCCCGTCCGCATCCTGCAGGCCCCCTCGAAGGAGCGTGGGATCGCTCTGGTCGCCGCGATGTTGGTCGTGCTCCTGAGCGCGGTCCTCGTCGCCACGTTCATGGTCACGACGACCGGCGAACGCACGATGTCGTCCAACGTCCAGATCGCGAAGGCGTCGCTCTACGCCGCCGACGCGGGCGTTCGCACGCAGCAGCAGGATCTCGCGAACCGCCTGAACGCGAAGGTCGACAGCGCCGTCACCGCCTACACGGGCGTCGGGCTCGTGATCAGCAACCCGCAGAACCTGTTCCCGACGGGCAGCTACACGGTGACCTGCACGAACCCGCCGTTCACGGCCAACGGCCGGATCTACTACGCCGGACGCGACAGCACGGCGAGCAGCCAATCGTTCGACTACGGCTTCGTGATCCAGTCGCAGGGCAGCTCGGGCCTCGCGGGCACGCGCCGCATCCAGTCGCAGGGCATCCTGCGGGTGAGCGCCACGCGCCAGAACTTCACGAACTACCTGATCTACACGAACACGCACCAGATGGCCGACGGCAGTTCGGTGTACTTCTCGTCGAACACGAACTTCGACGGTGCCGTGCACACGAACACGATGTTCCGGTTCGCGTTCAAGCCGACGTTCAACGACATCGTCACCAGCGTCAGCGACGTGGCGGTGTACAACAACAACGGCCATCCGGTCACCCTGAACGCCAACAACAACGGCAACATCGACAAGCCGTTCTTCTACGGCGGCTTCCAGCGCGACGTCTCCGAAGTGCCGCTGCCGACGAACGTCTTCAGCCAGCAGAACGCCGCGCTGCAGGGCAACCCGGGCATCACGACCGCGCCCTCGAACGCCACCATCAACACCTACTGCACCACCGGCGTGAGCGGTTCCTCGACGCCGCCCAACGGCATCTACGTGTCGCACGACGGCTCGGGCAACGCGCTCGGCTTCTACATCAAGGGCACGCTCACGTCGTGCAAGCTCTGGGCGGACACGACCAACGGCAAGCAGTACTACCAGATGGTCCAGAGCTCGACGACGAAGACGATCTGCGTGGACGTGACCACGACACCCCAGACGATCAAGGTGTGGAACAGCGCGAGCACGGCCGGCACGCCCGCCGAGACCTACACCAAGGGCACGCAGATGACCGGCGTCATGTACGTCGACGGTGGCATCAACGACCTGCGCGGCCCCGATCGCGTCAGCGGAACGCCGCCGCCCGCGCTCGCGGTCAACCAGCAGCTGCTGATCACCGCCAAGAACGACGTCGTCATCCAGCGCGACATCACCGTGGACAACTACGACGACAACACGAACGTGCTCGGCATCATGTCGGGCCAGGGCAGCGTCCGCATCGGTTCCGGAGCCCCGAACGAGTGCAACCTCGACGCGTTCGTGATGGCGATCGGCACCGACGGCGAGTTCACCGTGGACAGCTTCGATTCGGGCAGCTACCGCGGCATGTTCCACCTGCGCGGCGGCATGGTCGCCCAGTACTACGGCGCGTTCGGCCAGTTCAACAGCTCCAACGGCACGTACCTGAGTGGCTTTGGCCGCGACTTCAAGTACGACCGCCGCGGCCTCACGCCGCCGTGCTACCCGACGCTCACCACGTTCACCCACAGCCTCCCGATCGCTCGCACCCTGTCGTGGAAGGAGATCTAGGTCATGGCTGACAACGACCGTCCGCAGGGCGGCAACCCGCTCGTCTGGATCCTCGTGCTCGTCGCCTTCGGGGCGATCGGCTACCTCGGCTGGCGCGCCATGTCGAAGCAGGCGCCGGCCACGGCGCCCGCGAGCACTGAGCAGGCCGCGCCCGCGGAGCCCGCGCCCGTCGAGCCGGCTCCGGCGCCGACGGACCAGCCGCGCGGCCGGCTGAACGGATAGCCTCGCATCCACACGCGGGCCGGCCGGGATCACCGGCCGGCCCGCCGTGCTTCGGGGCGCGCACGCGCCGCGCGCTCGTCGCGCTCTGCTAAGGTGTCGCGCGTTGCGCCCGGCCACGGGCGCGTGGCCGCAGCGCTTCAACGGAGACCGCCGCATGCCGTTCGCGAACTACCGCGCCGACCTCGACCGCTACGTCTACATGACCGGGCGCTCGGCGCTGTTCTGCGTCCTGACGCACCAGGGCCTCTGGGTGCTCGCCGAGTACCGCTTCAGCCACTGGGTGTGGAAGCGCGTGCGGGTCCCGGTCGTACGGCAGCTGCTGACACTGCTCGGCATGGTCTGGCACAAGGTGATCGAGATGACGACCGGCATCGACCTGCCGCCCGCCACGACCGTCGGCCCGGGGTTCTACATCGGCCACTTCGGCGGCATCATCGTCACCGACGCGGCCGTGATCGGCACGAACTGCAACATCAGCCAGGGCGTCACCATCGGCGTCTCGGGCCGCGGCGAGAAGCGCGGCGCGCCGCGCATCGGCGATCGCGTGTACATGGGACCCGGCGCCAAGATCATCGGCCCGATCACCATCGGCGACGACTCCGCCATTGGCGCGAACGCGGTGGTCGTGAAGGACGTGCCGGCGATGGCCGTGGTCGGCGGCGTGCCCGCGCAGGTGATCAACCTGAACGGCTCGGGCGACTTCGTCGCGTACCGCGGCAAGTGAGCCGTTCGCGACGCGGTGACGGGCGCTGTTGACGGCGGCCGACGCCGACCGCGACGAACAGGTGATCGAACCGCGGTGAGGTCGCGGGCAGGACGGCGCCATTTTCCGGGTCGACACCAGCGGTGAACGGCCCCACCTTCACCCGCCCCACCCACCGGCCCTGCAGCGCGAAGTCGCAGTACCAGCGCGAGCGCGCCGGCCACCGCAGCCCCGCATCGAGCAGCAGGCCGGCACGTACCGAGTGCGTTCGATGCGTGGCGTTCTCCATCACGACCTGCGAAACGCTCACGAGGTAGATCGCGGGGCCCGCGCCGACGGACCAGCGCCCCGACACCGGACGGCCCAGCGTCAGCGCCAGCATGCGCACGTCGTGCTGGATATCGACCATGTCGTTGGGAGTGCGATAGCCGTCCGTCTCGCCCGTGCGATTCCAGCCGACGTGGCCGCTCCACTCGTTCCGTCCACGAGGCACGCGGACCGTGAGCAGCAGACCGTGGCCCCCGGTCGAGACGGGGTACTGCACCGGTCCCCACCAGCCGCCCGCCCGGTCGTCGAAGTCCGCATCGACCATGGCGCGCTCGAGGTCCTTCGCCGGACCTCCCAGGCTGCTGCCGGTCAGCAGCGCGGCCTGCCAGCCGCCGTCGCGCGGCGCCGGAGCGGCGGCGGACGTCGCGGCCTGCGTCGCGGGAACGAGCGAGCATCCCAGCGCGAGCGCCGCCGCGAACGCGAGTGCTGTGGAGCGTGCGTTCATCGCCACCTGCCGTCGTGGTGGAGAGCGAGGCGCGCGAAACGTGGCCCGCGGGCCACCGGGGGATCGCGATGTCCGGCACGGTAGGACGAACGAACGAGCCCTGGCGCTCCCGTTCTCCGGCCGGACGCGTGCGACGGCGCGCGAGCAGGGTGCGTGCGCCGGGGCACGCGAGCCCGCCCGCGCGTCGCGTCAGCGGTCGCCCTCGTCGGCGGCGAGCCGGCCCTCGCGCAGGCGCACGCGCGTGAGCGTGACGCCGAGTTCGCTCTCGTAGCGCGACACCCGCCGCACCTCGTTCGCGGTCATGAGGGTCACGGCCACCCCCTTCTGCCCGGCGCGCCCGGTACGGCCCACGCGGTGCAGGTACGCCTTCGCTTGCGTCGGCACGTCGAGGTTGAACACGTGCGTCACCCCGGCGACATCGAGGCCGCGGGCCGCAACGTCGGTGGCGACGAGCACGCTCACGCGACCGCTGCGGAAGTCGTCCATCGCTCGCTGGCGATCGCGCTTGTCCGACGCCGCGTGCAGCTCGGCGGCGGGCACGCCGTGGTGCGCGAGCTTCGCCGCCACCTCGTCGGCCGTCTCGCTGCGGTGAGCGAACACGATCGCGCGCTCGGGACGGAGCGCGCCGAGCAGCCGGCGCAGCACGTCGGGCCGATCGCGCGCTTCGCACACGACGTACAGGTGCTCGACGTCCTCCCGCGCCGCGGCGTCGTCCGCCACCACCCACGTCAGCTCCGGCGCGAGTCCGGCGAGCGCCGCGCGGACGTCCGGCTGTTCCGTCGCCGATGCGCACACGAGCTGACGTTCGCGCGGCGCCGCGTCGAGGATCGCCCGCACGCCCGGCAGCGATTCGCGCGACAGCAGACGGTCGGCCTCGTCGACCACGACCGTGCGCAGTGCCGACGTCTTGAGCTTGCGCATCGCGATCAGCTCCGCGATACGGCCCGGCGAGCCCACCACGACGTGCGGCTTCTTCTTCAGCTTCTCGAGCTGGCGATCCACGGACGTGCCGCCGATCAGCAGCAGCGTGCGCACCGCGCGCCCCGAGTCCTGCGCGAGCCGCATGCACTCGCGCTGGATCTGGATCGCCAGCTCGTGCGTCGGCGCCACCACCACCGCCTGCGTCGCGGCCTGCTCCAGGTCGAGCCGCGCCACGAGCGGCAGCAGGTACGCGAGCGTCTTGCCCGTGCCCGTTCCGGCGAGCAGGTAGGCGTCGCGGCCGTCGTGCAGCAGCGTGAGGGCCTGGGCCTGGATCGGCGTGGGAACGACGATCCCGCGCGCGGCCAGTGCCGCGACGAGATCGGCGGCGACACCGAGTTCCGCGAACGTCGGGAAATGCGGAGACGCTTCGTTCATGGCGGTCCTTCGGGTCAGGGACGCAGCGTCCGCCGCAGCGATCGGCCGGGCGAGCCCGCGCGGCCCGCGCATGGTACAGGAGCGGCGTGCCGGCGATGGCCGTGGTGGCGGCGCGCCCGCGGCGGTGATCGACCTGATCGGCCCGGGCGACTTCGCCGCGTATCGCGGCCAGTGAGCCGCGGCGCGCCCGGGCTCCCCGGGCGCGCCGTGCCTCGCCGGTTCAGCGCGTCGCGATCGTCGCCGAGAAGCGCGCGAGGATGGGCCCGATGGGGCTCACGATCGCCGAACCGTTGTTCCCGCCGCCGATCAGGATGCCGACCGGACGGTTCGTGCCGTCGTCGGTGACGACGAGCGAGCCCGAGTCGCCGAACGCGCCGAAGTCGTGCGATGTGAGCACCTGCCCGACGAACAGCGCGGTGCCGCTCGGAAACGTGATCTTCGTCTTCACGTTCACCGCCTTCACGCTGCCGTGCGTCAGTTCGGTCGTGCGCCCGAGCTTCATCACCGGGGCTCCCGGCACCGCCGGCGCCACCGTCGCGCTCGGCGTGCCGTAGAAGCCCGCCGGCGTCGCCACGCCGGACTGGCTGGGGTTCAGCGTCACCTCGGCGATCGCCGCGTCCATCGTGTTCGGCGTCTTGCCGTCGTACACCACCGGCTCGAAGTCGGCGAGCGTCGCTACCTGCGCCGAGGCCGGCGGCGTGCCGCACGCGGCGTCGAGGTCCGGACGGCTCGGCTGCACGATCGCCTCGCCGATCAGGGCCTGGTCCTGCCGAGCGAAGACGTGGTTCGCGCTCAGCAGGAAGCGGCGCGGCCCGCGCGCCAGTACGCAGCCGATCGTGCCGGGCAGGCACTCGTTGGCGTTGCCGGCCGAGACGCCGATCGCCAGCGGCCGGTACGCGCCCGTGAGCGACCACGGCCGCAGCGTGCCCACGACCAGCGGGGCCACGGGGACACCGTCGACGTCCTCGGGCAGCGCGCTCGCCGCGCCGGGACGCTCCAGCAGCACGAGCACGCGCGCGTGCCCCGCCCCGTCGAGCGCCGCGCCGGTACCCACCACGCCCTCGCGTGACATCAGCGCGTCCGAGACGCCTTCCTGCGCGGCGATGGCGCGCGACAGCTCGAGCGCGGGCGTTCCCGCGGCGGTGAGCGGCGCGGTGGCGTGCGTGCCGCAGCCGGCGAGCAGCGGCAGCACGGCGAGCAGGACGAAGAAGCAAGCGGAGCGCTGCAGCGAAGCGAGTCGCGAATGCATGACACCTCCGGAGGAGTCGGGCGGTACGCGGCGAATGTTCCGGCGGGGGTGTCCGGCACGGTTGAGAGCGCGCGTTCATCGCACCACGCCCGACCCGGCCGCGTCCAGCACGAACCGCCGGCCTCCGACTGGATGCGGCCGTGTGCGTCCGCGCGGGAGTGGCTGGTACGATCCGTCGCGCCGATCCCAACGCCGTCCCGTCCTCCGATCGTCCGAGCCGCCGCGCCCGCTCGACGCCCCTCGAACGCGCGCGCCGGAGCCCGAGAGAATCGCATGTACGACATCGAACGCATGCTGGACCAGCAGCTCCTGTCGAGTCCGTGGAACCGCCCGACCGTGGTGTTCACCGAGTCGGACGACGAGCGCATCCTCGAGGCCGCCTGCCACCTCGCGCGCTTCGTGCGACCGGTGTTCCTGGCCTCCGAATCGGCGGTGCGCGAGCGCATCACCCGGGAGCTGCCGCACCTCGATCCGGTGCGCGCGGAGTTCGCGCTCTCCGAGAGCGCGTTCGTGGACATCGCGCAGCGGCCCGACCTGGTCGACGAGTTCGCGCGCGAGCACGTCGAGCTCGCGCGGGCCGAGGGCCTCGCGACCTCGCTCGACGAGGCGCGCCGCTACGTTTCGGAGCCGAGCCACTTCGGCGTCTACGCCGTGCGCTGCGGCCACGCCGACACCGTCGTCGGCGGCGCGACGCACGCTCCGCGCGACTTCTTCCGTCCGATGATCAAACGCCTCGCGCAGCAGGACGTGCGCTGCGAGGCGGGCGTGTTCGTGCTGCCCGACGATTTTCCGAAAGACGTCTTCCCCCACAACATCGTCGTGTTCGGCGACGTCGGCGTGAACGCCACCATGACGCCCGAAGTGCTCGCTCACGTCGCCGTGGGCACGTGCGCGATCGCGCGCGACCTGATCCCCACCGACGTGCTGCCGGAGATCCACGGCGTCATCGTGTCGTACTCCAACCGCGGTTCCGACGAGGGCCCCTCGCCCGAGCTCGTGCGCCGCGCGAGCGCGCTGATCCCGGCAATCCTCGCCGAGCGCGTCGCCAAGGGCGAGCGCTACGGCACGATCCGCATCCAGGGCGAGGTGAAGGTGTCGGTCGCGCTCTCGCAGCGCTCGGCGACCTACTACCAGCAGGACGAGGCGATGCCCTGGGAGGGCGGGCCGAACGTGATCGTCTGCCCGAACCTCGAGATGGGGAACCTGCTCTACCACCTCTACGCGACGCGCTTCCCCGGCGCGAAGAAGTTCCCCGTGCTCTTCGGCGTGCGCTTCCGCGGCGTCGACCTGCCGATGGACTGCACGCCCGAGGACGTCCGGCTCGCGGTCAAGGCGTCGGCGCTGCGCATGCACCGCTTCGGCGAGTGGCAGCGCACGCCGCGCGATACGTTCTTCCGCCGCCATCGCGTGCTCGCGCTCAATCCCGGCTCCACGTCGACGCGCATCAGCGTCTACGAGGGCGAGGAGGAGCGCTTCACCACCGAGCTGCAGCATCCGGCCGAGGAACTGGAGCCGTTCGAGGGCCGGCGCATCACCGAGCAGTACCTGTTCCGCAAGGGCGCGATCCTGAAGGCGCTCGAGTCGCACGGCATGCGCCTCGCCGAGATCGACGCGATCGCGGGCCGCGGCGGCGTGCTGCGCCCCATCCCCCACGGCACGTACCGCGTCTCCGAGGCCATGGCCGCCGACCTGCACTCCGGCCGCTTCGGCGAGCACGCGTCCAACCTCGGCGGACTCATCGCGAAGGAACTCGCCGCGGTGCACGGCCAGCCCGCGTTCATCGTCGATCCCGTGGTCGTCGACGAAGCGCCCGATCGCGTGCGCGTGACCGGCATGAAGGCGATCCGGCGCAAGGTCGTCAGCCACGCCTTGAACCAGATCGCCACCGCGCGGCGCTACGCCGAGGAGCACGAGACGTTCTACGAGCGCGTCAACGTGATCGTCGCGCACATGGGCGGCGGCATCACGGTCGGCGCGCACCGGCACGGGCGCTACGTGGACGTGAACAACGGCCTCGACGGCGAGGGCCCGTTCTCGCCGCAGCGCTCGGGCGGCATGCCGACCGGGCAGCTGATCGACCTGTGCTTCTCGGGCCGCTACAGCAAGGCCGAGCTGAAGCAGCTCAACAAGGGCCGCGGCGGGCTCATCGACCTGCTCGGCACCGCCGACCTGCGCGAGGTCGAGCGGCGCATCGACGCGGGCGACAAGCTCGCGAAGGACGTCTTCGACGCGCTCACCTACCGCATCGCGAAGGAGATCACGTCGCTGCTGCCCGCGTTCGAGGGCGAGCCGGTCGAGCGCATCCTGCTCACGGGCGGCATGGCGCGCTCGCAGCGCCTCGTCGACGCGATCACGGCGTTCGTCGCCGCGGTCGGCTGCGGCGTCAGCGTCTACCCCGGCGAGAACGAGATGGCCGCGCTCGTGAAGGGCGCACTGCGCGTGCTCGCGGGCAAGGAGCCGGCGCGCGAGTACGAGGGCGAGCCGGCGCCGGCGACCATCGCGGCCTCGTAGCGCCGCACGCGAAACGCGCGCGGGCCGCCCGGCGACGGGCGGCCCGCGCGGC
>WBZT01001715.1_pt1 | contig 15829 bp, 13 predicted proteins | sample 5204241 | NCBI WGS metagenome assembly WBZT01 (sample SAMN12344358, study PRJNA552823) | activated sludge metagenome | biome: Activated sludge suspended growth; feature: Nitrification reactor; material: Wastewater; isolation source: activated sludge from nitrification reactor of wastewater... | reverse complement strand
CCAGGACCATCGTGATCGCCGCCGTCAGCGTCGTCTTGCCGTGGTCCACGTGTCCGATCGTCCCCACGTTCACGTGAGGCTTCGTGCGCTCGAATTTCGCCTTCGCCATGAGACGGAACCTCCGTTGTCGCTCTCTATCTGTTGATCAAGTCGGGGCGCCCATGGGGCGCCGTCATCAGCTCTTGGTCTTCGCCACGATCTCCTCGGCCACGGCCGCTGGAAGCGTCTCGTAGCGCGAGAACTGCATCGAGTAGACGGCGCGACCCTGCGAGATCGACCGCATGCGCGTCGCGTAGCCGAACATCTCGGCGAGCGGGACGGACGCCGCGACGACGCGCGCCGACCCGCGGGTGAACATGCCGCCGATGCGTCCGCGGCGGGACGAGAGGTCGCCGATGATGTCGCCCATGTACTCCTCAGGCACCACGACCTCGACATCGAAGATGGGCTCGAGGAGGCGCGCCTTGGCCTTCGCGCACGCGTCCTTGAACGCCATCGAACCCGCGATCTTGAAGGCCATTTCGGAGGAGTCGACATCGTGGTAGGAGCCGTCCGTCAGGGAGACCTTGATGTCCACCATCGGGTAGCCGGCCACGACGCCGTTCTTCATCGCCTCCTCGATGCCCTTCTCGACCGCCGGGATGTACTCCTTGGGAATCGATCCGCCCACGATCTCGTTCTCGAAGTGGAAGCCGGAACCCGGCTCGAGCGGCTCGATCCTCAGCGACACGTCGCCGAACATGCCCTTGCCGCCCGTCTGGCGCACGAAACGGTGACGCGCCTCGGCGGGCTGCGAAATCGTCTCGCGGTAGGCGACCTGCGGCTTGCCCACATTCGCGTCCACGTTGAACTCGCGCTTCATCCGGTCGACGATGATCTCGAGATGCAGTTCGCCCATGCCCGAGATGACCGTCTGGCCCGTCTCATCGTCCGTGCGCACACGGAAGGTCGGATCCTCCTCGGAGAGGCGACCGAGAGCGGTCGACATCTTCTCCTCGTCGGCCTTCGACTTCGGCTCGATGGCCACGTCGACGACGGGCTCGGGGAACGTCATCGCCTCGAGCACGATCGGGTGGTCCACCGCGCACAGCGTGTTGCCGGTCGTGACGCGCTTGAAACCGATGCCGGCGGCGATGTCGCCCGCGAGCACCTCACTGATCTCCTCGCGCTTGTTCGCGTGCATCTGCACGAGACGACCAATGCGCTCCTTGTTGCCGGTGGTCGCGTTGAGCACGGTGTCACCGGTGGAGCACTTGCCGGAGTAGACGCGGAAGAACGTCAGCTTGCCGACGTACGGGTCGGTCATGATCTTGAACGCCAGCGCGGAGAACGGCTCGCCGTCCTCGGCCTTGCGCACGATGTGCTCGTACGTCTCGGCATCCTGACCCTGGATCGGCGGCTTGTCCGTCGGCGAGGGCAGGTAGTCGACGATCGCATCGAGCAGGCGCTGAACGCCCTTGTTCTTGAACGCGGAACCGCACAGCACCGGATTGATCGAACCCGACAGCGTGCCGTTGCGGATCGCGCGGCGCAGGTCGTCCGAGGTGTACGGCTTCTCGTGCAGGTAGTCGTCGAGCAGCTGCTCGTCGAACTCGGCGACCGACTCGAGCAGGTGGAAGCGCGCCTCGTTGGCCGAATCGACCAGGTCGCGCGGAATGTCGCCCTCGACGAGCCGGGTGCCCTGGCTGCCGTCGTCGTACGTGATCGACTTCATCTCGACGAGGTCGATCGTGCCGAGGAACGTGTCGCCCGCGAACATCGGGATGTTGAGCGGCACGGGCTTGGCGCCGAGACGGTCGCGCATCATCTGCACGACGTTGTCGAAGTCCGCGCCGACGCGGTCCATCTTGTTGACGAACGCGATGCGGGGGACGTTGTACTTGTCGGCCTGGCGCCAGACGGTCTCGGACTGCGGCTCGACGCCGCCCACCGCACAGAACACCGCGACCGCGCCGTCGAGGACGCGGAGCGACCGCTCCACTTCGACCGTGAAGTCGACGTGGCCCGGCGTGTCGATGATGTTGATGCGGTGATCCCGCCACTGGGCGGTGGTCGCGGCGGAGGTGATGGTGATGCCGCGCTCGCGCTCCTGCTCCATCCAATCCATCGTGGCGGCGCCGTCGTGCACTTCGCCGGTGCGATGGATTCGGCCCGTATAGAAGAGGACGCGCTCGGTCAAGGTGGTCTTGCCGGCGTCGATATGGGCCATGATCCCGATATTTCGGTACTTGTCGAGCGGAGTCTGCCGAGGCATCGGCGCTTACATCCTCATTTTCGTTCGGATTGCGGGTACACCACCTGCCTTTCGGTGAGGAAAGTGCGGTGATGAGACTCTGAGCGGCCGTGGACGTGCAGGTGCCCGCGAGCCGTGACTCGCGACACACCCAGGCCGGCCCGAAGGCCGGCCTTGGTCACAACCGGGTTACCAGCGGTAGTGAGCGAACGCCTTGTTGGCATCCGCCATCTTGTGCGTGTCTTCGCGCTTCTTGACCGCGCCACCTTCGTTCTTGGACGCCGCGATGATTTCCTGGGCGAACTTCTCCGCAAACGAGTGGTCCGCGCGGGCGCGCGCGAAAGTGATGATCCAGCGGGTGGCGAGGGCATTGCGCCGATCCGGGCGCACCTCGACCGGGACCTGGTAGTTCGCGCCACCGACTCGGCGCGACTTCACTTCCAGGATCGGCTTGACGTTGTTCATCGCCTGCTTGAGGACCGCCATGGCTTCCTGACCGGTCTTCTCCTCGATGATCGACATGGCCTTGTAGAAATGGCCCTCGGCCACCGAGCGCTTACCGTCGGACATGATGGCGTTGATGAACCGCGTCACCAGGACGCTGTCGTACTTGGGATCCGCGATCGCATCGCGACGCGGAATGAAGCCCTTGCGAGGCATCTCAAATCCTCTCGTCTTGTTGCCGACACTCCCCCGCGGGGACGCGACGGCGAAAAGCGCACGCGGCGATCACCGGGATCGTCGCGCGAGCTCCGCTTCCTACTTCGACTTGGTGCCGTACTTCGAGCGGCTCTGCTTACGTCCGCTCACGCCGCTGGCGTCCAGGGTGCCTCGCACGATGTGATAGCGCACACCGGGCAGGTCCTTCACACGGCCACCGCGAATGAGCACAATCGAGTGCTCCTGCAGGTTGTGGCCTTCGCCAGGGATGTAGCAGGTCACTTCGATACCATTGGTGAGCCGAACGCGCGCCACCTTGCGCAGCGCCGAGTTCGGCTTCTTGGGCGTGGTCGTGTACACGCGGGTACACACCCCACGCTTCTGCGGGCAGGACTTGAGCGCGGGCGCTCCAGTCTTGCTCTTCTGTGGCCGCCGCCCATGACGGACGAGCTGGCTCAAAGTCGGCACAGTCAACCCCCGGAAGCTTGTTTGTCTCGGGTTTGCGCGGTCTGAGGGCACGGCATCCGTGTGGTACCACCTTCGCCGTAGTAGCCGCGCAGGCCGAGCAATGTAAGTTCTCTGGTTACTGCTGTCAAGCCGTTTTTGCCCCTTCGTCCTCGTGCTCGGGCTCGGGTTCGGCGATCGCCGCCGGGGCTTCCTTCTCCGCCTCCAGACGCAGGCGGCGGTAGCCCGGCATACCCGTACCGGCCGGGATGAGGTGGCCGATGATGACGTTTTCCTTCAGGCCGCGGAGCTGGTCGACCTTGCCATGGATGGCGGCTTCGGTCAGGACGCGCGTCGTTTCCTGGAAGGAGGCCGCGGAAATGAAGCTCTCCGTGGACAGCGAGGCCTTGGTGATGCCCAGCAGGAGCGGCTGGAACGTCGCCGGGCTCTGGCCTTCCGCCAGCATCTTCTCGTTTTCCTCCAGCACGAGCAGTCGGTCGACGTGCTCGCCCTCGAGGAAGGTCGTGTTGCCCGGATCCTCGATCCGCACCTTCTGGAGCATCTGGCGCACGATGACCTCGATGTGCTTGTCGTCGATGCGCACGCCCTGCAGTCGGTAGACCTCCTGGATCTCGTTCACGAGGTACTCCTGCACTTCCTCGATGCCCTTGATCTTCAGGATGTCGTGCGGATTGATGGGACCCTCGGTCAGGCGCTCGCCGGCCCGGACCACGCTTCCGGGCTGCACGTACACGTGCCGGCCCTGCGGAATCAGCGCCTCCTGCTCCTGCCCGTCCTCGCCCTTGATGACGTACTTGCGCATGCCGCGCGTCGTGCCGGCCTGCTCCACAGAACCGTCGATCTCGGCGACGATCGCCGCGTCCTTCGGACGGCGGGCCTCGAAGAGCTCGGCGACTCGCGGCAGACCGCCCGTGATGTCGCGGTTCTTCGCGGCCTCACGGCGCGTCTTGACGAGCACCTCGCCCGCGGCAACGCGCTGGCCGTCACGAACCTCGAGACGGGCACCGGTTGGCAGCGGGTAGTGCGCCAGCTTGTGACCACCCTCGTCGAGGATGTCGATCGCCGGCTGCAGCTCCTTGTTGCGGTCTTCCATGATGACGAGGAGCTTCTTGCCCGACGTGTCGTCGACCTCGTCGCGAACCGTGACCTTCTCCTTCACGTCGACGTAGCGGACGACGCCGGAGCGCTCCGCGACGATCGGCGTGTTGTAGAGGTCCCACTCGAAGAGCAACGTCTCGCCCTCGACCGCATCGCCGTCGCTGACGAACAGGTGCGCGCCGTAGGGCACCTTGAAGCGCTGCTTGACGCGCTCGCCGTCGACGACCTCGATCTCGGCACTGTGCGACGTGCACACCCAGAACTCGGGCGTGTCCGCGTCGCGATCGCCTTCGAACCTCACGGTGTCGAGGCTGACGAAGCGCGCGACGCCGGCGTCCTTGGCCACCGTCTTGGACTGCTCGACGATGCGGCTCGCGGTACCTCCGATGTGGAACGTGCGGAGCGTCAGCTGCGTGCCGGGCTCGCCGATCGACTGCGCGGCGATGACGCCCGTGGCCTCGCCGAGGTCCACGAGGCGGCCGGTCGCGAGGTTGCGGCCGTAGCACTTCGCGCACACGCCGCGGCGGGCGTCACACGTGAGCACCGAGCGGATGCGCATCTTCTGCAGGCCGGCGCGAGCCGCCTCGTCGATGCGCTTCGCGACGACCTCGTCGATCATCTCGCCGCTTTCGACGATGGTCTCGTTGGTGATCGGGTGCACGACGTCCTCGGCCGAAACGCGGCCGAGCACGCGGTCCGCCAGCGGCTCGATGATGTCTTCGCCGTCCTTGAGCGCGCCGACCGACAGACCGCGGATGGTGCCGCAGTCGTCCTCGTTGATGATGACGTCCTGCGCCACGTCCACGAGTCGACGGGTGAGGTAGCCGGCGTCGGCCGTCTTGAGCGCCGTGTCGGCCAGACCCTTGCGCGCGCCGTGCGTCGAGATGAAGTACTCGAGCACGGTCAGGCCTTCCTTGAAGTTGTGGATGACCGGCGACTCGATGATCTCGCCGATGGCGCCCGTGAACTTCTTCTGGGGCTTCGCCATGAGACCGCGCATGCCGGCGAGCTGGCGCACCTGCTCGCGGTTACCACGCGATCCGGAGTCCGCCATCATGAAGATCGGGTTGAAGCCGTCGCGGTCCTTCGACAGGCCTTCGAACGTGACCTGCTCGACGTTCGTCGTCGCGTGGGTCCACTCGTCGATGACCTTGCTGTAACGCTCGCCTTCCGTGATCGCACCGTTGCGGCGGGCGAGGTTGATCTCGTCCACCTTGCGGCGCGCTTCGTTGATGATGCCTTCCTTCTCGGCCGGAATGCGCACGTCGTCGATGCCGACGGTGAAGCCGGCCTGCGTCGCGTACTTGAAACCGAGGTTCTTGAGGTCGTCGAGCAGGTCCGACGTGACCTCGCTGCCCAGCCGCGCGTAGCAATCGCCGACCAGGTTCTCGAGCTTCTTCTTGTCCATCGTCGCGTTCTGGTAGCCCAGGTCGCGCGGGACAACTTCGTTGAACACGACGCGGCCGGCGGTCGTGATCATCCACCCGGTCGGCTCGGGCTTCGCGAGCGAGAGGCCGTTCGTCTTGAGCGCGAGCTTGCCGTGCAGCGAGATCTCGCCGTTGTCGTACGCGGCCCGCACCTCGTCGGCGCTGTAGAACGTGCGCAGACGGCGCGGATCGTCGTGCTTCAGTCCGGCGTCCTTGGCCCGCGGGTTCGGAATCTCGCCACGGTCGCGGGTCAGGTAGTGGCAGCCGAGCACGATGTCCTGGTGCGGCGTCGCGAGCGGGCGGCCGTTCGCGGGCGACAGGATGTTCTGCGTGCTCAGCATGAGCAGGCTGGTCTCGATCTGCGCTTCGAACGAGAGCGGCACGTGCACGGCCATCTGGTCACCGTCGAAGTCGGCGTTGAACGCCTGGCAGACGAGCGGATGGATGCGGATGGCCTTGCCCTCGACGAGCACGGGCTCGAAGCCCTGGATGCCGAGGCGGTGCAGCGTCGGCGCACGGTTCAGGAGCACCGGGTGGTTCTCGATGATCTCACCGAGGATGTCCCACACCTCGGGCTTCTCGCGCTCGACGAGCCGCTTCGCGCTCTTGACCGTCTGCACGTAGCCGCGGTCCTCGAGCTTGCGGATGATGAAGGGCTTGAACAGCTCGAGCGCCATGTTCTTCGGCAGGCCGCACTGGTTCAGCTTGAGTTCCGGCCCGACGACGATGACCGAACGGCCCGAGTAGTCCACGCGCTTGCCGAGCAGGTTCTGGCGGAACCGGCCCTGCTTGCCCTTGAGCATGTCGCTGAGCGACTTGAGCGGACGGTTGCCCTGGCCGCGCACGGCGCGGCTGCGGCGGCCGTTGTCGAACAGCGCGTCGACGGCCTCCTGCAGCATGCGCTTCTCGTTGCGCAGGATGACCTCGGGCGCCTTGATGTCGATCAGCTTCTTGAGGCGATTGTTGCGGTTGATGACGCGGCGGTAGAGGTCGTTCAGGTCCGACGTCGCGAACCGTCCGCCCTCGAGCGGCACGAGCGGACGCAGGTCCGGCGGCAGCACCGGCACGCACTCGAGGATCATCCACTCGGGGCGATTGCCGCTATGACGGAATGCCTCGACGATGCGCAGGCGCTTCAGCAGTTCCTTCTTGCGCTGGACGCTCGTCTCCATCTTCGCCTGCGCGCGCAGGTCGGTGCCCAGCTCGTCGAGATCGATCTCGGTGAGCAGGTCACGAATGGCCTCGGCGCCCATCTTGGCCTTCAGGCCCGAATCGGGCTGCTCGTCGACGACCTCGTTGTACTGGTCCTCGGTGATGATCTCGCGCTTCTTGAAACCCGTGTTGCCCGGGTCGATCACCACGTACGACTCGTAGTACAGGATGCGCTCGAGGTCGCGGATGCTCATGTCCAGCAGGTGGCCGATGCGGCTCGGCACGCCCTTGAAGAACCAGATGTGCGACACGGGCACGGCCAGCTTGATGTGGCCGAGCCGCTCGCGACGCACCTTCGCCTGCGTGACTTCGACGCCGCAGCGATCGCACACGACGCCGCGGTAGCGAATGCGCTTGTACTTGCCGCAGTTGCACTCCCAGTCCTTGACCGGGCCGAAGATCTTCTCGCAGAAGAGGCCGTCCTTCTCCGGCTTGAAGGAGCGGTAGTTGATGGTCTCGGGCTTCGTCACCTCGCCGTGCGACCAACCGACGATCACGTCCGGCGACGCGAGCCGGATGCGGATCTGGTTGAACTGCACGCGGCGCCGCTGGTCGCGGTCGTCGAGACGGCCGAACCCGAGCTTGCCGACGGAGTTGAGCGTGGCCTGCAGATCGGTGTCCTGAATCATTGAGTGCACTCCCCCTGGCCGGGCCCGCCACTCCACATCCGGGAGGCGGCGAGCCAACACGGCCGAGTACGCACAGGAATTCCCGAGTTAGTTCACTTCCTCGAACTGGACTTCCAGACAGAGACTCTGGAGCTCCTTGACGAGCACGTTGAAGGACTCCGGCGTACCGGGCTCGGGCGGGTTCTCGCCCTTCACGATCGCTTCGTAGATCCGCGACCGGCCGGCGACGTCGTCGGACTTCACCGTGAGGAGTTCCTGCAGCGTGTAGGCCGCGCCGTACGCCTCGAGCGCCCACACTTCCATTTCGCCGAAACGCTGGCCGCCGAACTGCGCCTTGCCGCCCAGCGGCTGCTGGGTGACGAGCGAGTACGGACCGGTCGAGCGCGCGTGGATCTTGTCATCCACGAGGTGACTGAGCTTGAGCATGTACAGGTAGCCGACGGTCACGCGCTGATCGAACGGATCACCGGTGCGGCCGTCGCGCAGGTCGATCTTGCCGTCTTCGGGCAGGCCTGCCTGGCGCAGTTCCGACTTGATCTCGTCGACCGTCGCGCCCGCGAACACCGGCGTCGCGCAGTTGTAACCGAGCGCGTGCGCCGCCCAGCCGAGGTGCGTCTCGAGCACCTGGCCGATGTTCATTCGCGACGGCACGCCGAGCGGGTTCAGCACGATCTCGACGGTCTCACCCGTCGGGAGGTACGGCAGGTCCTCCTCGGGCACGATGCGCGAGACGACGCCCTTGTTGCCGTGGCGACCAGCCATCTTGTCGCCGACCGACAACTTGCGCTTCTTCGCGATGTAGACCTTCACGAGCTTGACCACGCCCGGCGGCAGTTCGTCGCCACGCGTGACCTTCTCGATCTCCTTCTCGAGTTCCTTCTCGCAGCGCGTGAAGGCGTTCTGCGCGCCGTCCATCGCCGACCAGAAGCGCTCATTGACCTTTTCGTCCTCGGTGACAGGGGTGCCCCACGCGAGGTCGTCGAGATCGACACCGTCGAGGAAGTCCGCCGCGAACTTGCGGCCCTTGCGGGCGAGCGGCTCGCCGGTCGACGCGCTCTTGATCACGTTCGCCAGCTGCTCCTCGAGGATCTGCTTCACGGTCGCCAGACGGACGTCCGCGATGCGCTCGCGCTCCTTCTTCGACTCGCGGCGCAGCTTCTCGATCTTCTTCTTCTCCTGCTGCTTGGTCCCCTCGTCCTTCTCGCGACGCGAGAACACCTTGATGTCGATCACGATGCCGTCCATGCCCGGAGGCGCCTTGAGCGAGGCGTCGCGCACGTCGCCGGCCTTGTCGCCGAAGATCGCCTTCAGCAGGCGCTCCTCGGGGCTCAGCTCCTGCTCGCCCTTCGGCGTCACCTTGCCGACGAGGATGTCGCCCTGGCGGACGCGGGCGCCGATGCGGATCACGCCCTCCTCGTCGAGGTTCTTGACCGCTTCCTCGGACACGTTCGGGATCTCGCGCGTGATTTCCTCCACGCCGCGCTTCGTGTCGCGCACCTGCAGCTCGAACTCCTCGATGTGGATCGAGGTGAAGACGTCGTTCTTCACCAGCTTCTCGCTGATGATGATGGCGTCCTCGTAGTTGTAGCCACCCCACGGCATGAATGCCGCGAGCGCGTTGCGACCGAGCGCGAGCTCACCTTCTCGGGTGGCCGGACCGTCGGCGATGACCTGGCCGCGCTTGACCTTCTGGCCCTCGATCACGATCGGCCGCTGGTTCAGGCACGTGTCCTGGTTCGAGCGGCGGAACTTGGTCATGCGGTAGATGTCGAGGTTCGGCTGCTCGCTGTAGTCCACCGCCGGCTCGTCGGGGTCGCGCTCGTACCGCACCGCGACCATCTCGCCGGAGACGAACTCCACGACGCCGGAGCGGCGCGCCAGCACCAGCGCACCGGAATCCTCGGCCACCTTGTCCTCGAGACCGGTGCCGACGAGCGGCGCCTCGGTGACGAGGAGCGGCACGGCCTGACGCTGCATGTTCGAGCCCATGAGCGCTCGGTTGGCGTCGTCGTGCTCGAGGAACGGGATGAGTGCCGCGGCCGGAGACACCAGCTGGATCGGCGACACGTCCATGTACTCGACCTCGACGCGGTCCACCGTCGGGTACTCGCCGCGCGACCGCACGGTGAGCGTGCGCTCCTCGAGCTCGCCGCTCTTCTTGTCGAACGGCGTGTTCGCCGGCGCGATGCGCGCGCGATCCTCGACGTCGGCCGCGAGGAACTCGGGCTTCTTGCGATCGACCATGCCGTCCTCCACGCGGAAGTACGGCGTCTCGAGGAATCCGAACTCGTTCACCTTCGCGTACGTGGACAGCGACGAAATCAGACCGATGTTCGGGCCTTCCGGCGTCTCGATCGGGCAGACGCGGCCGTAGTGCGTGTAGTGCACGTCACGCACTTCGAAGCCTGCACGGTCGCGCGTGAGGCCGCCCGGTCCGAGCGCGGACAGACGGCGCTTGTTCGTCAGCTCCGCGAGCGGGTTCGTCTGGTCCATGAACTGCGACAGCTGGCTCGATCCGAAGAAGCTCTGGATCACCGCCGAGATGGTGCGCGAGTTCACGAGATCCGTGGGCGTGATCTGGTCCTGGTCCTGGAGCGACATGCGCTCGCGGATGATGCGGGCCATGCGCGCGAGACCGATGTTGAACTGGTTCGCGAGCAGCTCGCCGACCGAGCGCACGCGGCGGTTGCCGAGGTGGTCGATGTCGTCCGTCACCGCCGCTTCGTTGCCGCGATCGGTGATCACCTCGCCGCTCGTGCGGAGCAGGAGCAGGTACTTGATGATGACGATGAAGTCCTCGCGACAGAGCGTCGCGTGGTTCAGGTCAGGAAGACCCAGACCCAGCTTCTTGCGCACGTCGCGGCCCGGCAGCAGGAACTCGTGCGGCAGCTTCTGGTTCAGCTTGTAGCGGCCGACGCGCGCCAGGTCGTAGCGCTTCGGATTGAAGAAGAGCTTGTTCAGGATCTCGCGCGCGGAATCCGCCCGGGGCGGCTCGCCGGGACGAAGCAGGTTGTAGATGCGGTGCAGCGCGTCTTCCTGCGTCTTCGTCTGGTCCTTGCGCAGCGTGTTGCGCATCACGTCGGCGTCGTCGTGATGCGGAATTTCGAACACCTCGAGCGACTCGAGGCCCGACTTCTTGAGGATCTCGACCTTCTCGGCCGTGATCTCCTCATTGGCCTCGAGCAGGATCTCGCCAGTCGACTCGTCCATCAGGTCCTGGGCGCAGACGCGGCCGAGCGCGGTCTCGGCCTTGCGACCCTTCACCTCGATGACGGCCTTCTCGTAGAACAGCTCGAGGATCTCGCGGTCGGAGACGAAGCCCAGCGCGCGCAGCAGCACGGTGACCGGCAGCTTGCGCTTGCGGTCGATGTGCACGTGCATGATGTCGTTGACGTCGAGGCTGAACTCCACCCACGACCCGCGGTACGGAATGATGCGGGCGGTGAAGAGTTGCTTGCCGTTCGGGTGCGTCAGTTCGTCGAAGAACACCCCGGGGGAGCGGTGGAGCTGCGAGACGATCACGCGCTCTGCACCGTTGATGATGAACGTACCGCTGTCGGTGATCAGCGGCAGCTCCCCGAGATAGACCTCCTGCTCGATGACGTCCTTGTCGCGCTTGACCCCGTCCACTTCCTCGCGCGTCACGAGGCGCAGGCGCGCCTTCAGCGGAGCGGAGAAGGTGAGGTCGCGCTCGACGCACTCGTCCATCGAGTACTTGGGCTCACCGATCTCGTACGCCACGAACTGGAGCTCGAAGAGCTCGCGCGGGTCGCTGATCGGGAACACCCCCGTGAACACCTCCTGCAACCCTTCGTTGCGGCGGCGCATCGGGTCGAGGTCCATCTGGAGAAAGTCCCGGAACGACTTCAACTGGACCTCGAGCAGGTTCGGAATCTGGAGATTCCACTGCGCGTCGATCTTGGAGAAGCTCTTCCGGTCCTTACGGCGTGCTGTCTTCAAGGCCTTCCCGCCTTTCGTTCGGTCGCGTCCGGCGCGAACCGACTGCGTGGACTGGGTCGCATCGACCGGAGCGTCGAGGGATCGCGCTCGAGTACGACGCGTGGGTTCTCGCAGCCCTTGCGGAACCCGCCGCCCTGCGTGGATCGCGTTGCGCGATCCGCAGCGTGAAGCGTGACGACCTCCGACGCCGCGACCCCGGGCCCTCTCGGGACCCGGGTTCGCGGAACGTGGAAGGTGCGAACCGTGTTACTTGATCGTGACGGTCGCGCCCTGCTCCTCGAGCGCGGCCTTCATCTTCGCGGCGTCATCCTTCGACACGCCGTCCTTGACCGACTTCGGCGCGCCGTCGACGAGGTCCTTCGCCTCCTTGAGGCCGAGACCCGTCAGCTCGCGCACGACCTTGATGACCTGGATCTTCTTGTCGCCGGCGCTCGTCAGCTCGACCGTGAACTCCGTCTTCTCTTCGGCCGCCGCCGCCGCGCCGCCGCCCATCGCACCCATGGGCATCGCCATCATCGGGGCCGCCGCGGTCACGCCGAATTTCTCCTCGAACTTCGTCTTCAGCTCCGAGAGCTCGAGCACGGTCATGTTGCCGATGAGGTCGAGCACCTGATCGATTGCGGTGGACATGGTCGGGAATCTCCTTCTTGTTCTAAGCCTGGTTGGGCTGGGTGAAAAAAAGTAACCGGGCCGGATGGCCGGGATGGTTTCTCGGGATCAGGACGCCTTGGACTTCTCGCGGTGCAGCGCGTCGGCCATGTTCGCGGGGGTCGCCAGAGCGGCATTGACCGCGGCGAGGAACTGCGACATGGGCGCGATGAACGTGGCCAGCACCTGGGACAGCAGGACCTCGCGGCTCGGCAGCGCGGCCAGCTTGGCGACGGCCTTGCCGTCGAAGAGCTTTCCGTCGACGACCGCCGCCTTCACCTTGAGCTTGTCGTTCTCCTTGGCGAAGTCCGAGAGGATCTTCGCGGGAGCCGTTTCGCTCGACGTGCTGAACACGAGCCCCGTGTTACCGACGAGAAAGTCGTCGAGAGCCGTGATGCCGCGATCGTTGAACGCGCGCCGAAGCAGCGTGTTCTTGATGACGCGGAACTGCACGCCCTGCTCGCGGCACTGCTTGCGGAGCTTGGTCATGCTCTCCACGGTCAGCCCGCTGAAATCGGCCAGGTAGAGGCCCGTAACGTTCGCGATGCGCTCGGCGGTGTCCTTGAGGATCGCTTCCTTCTGCGGAGTCGGCATCGTTCCTCCTAGTGGCCCAGGTCGGCCGTCACGGCCGCCGGGTCGAGGGTGATGCCCGGGCCCATCGTCGAGCTGATGGTCAGGCTCTTCACGTAGTGGCCCTTCGCCGCCGTCGGCTTGGCGCGCATGAGCTCGCGCAGGAAGGCACGCGCATTCTCGAGGAGCTTGTCCTCGCTGAACGACGCCTTCCCGACCGGAGCGTGCACGTTCGCACCCTTGTCGACGCGGAACTCGATCTTGCCGGCCTTGAGCTCCTTGACCGCCTTCGCAACGTCGAAGGTGACGGTCCCGCTCTTGGGGTTCGGCATCAGGCCGCGGGGCCCGAGCACACGACCGAGCTTGCCGACCTCGCCCATCATGTCGGGCGTGGCGACGATCGCGTCGATGTCGAGCCAACCGTCCTGGATCTTCTTGACGTACTCGTCGGAACCCGCGAAGTCGGCGCCGGCAGCGAGGGCTTCCTTCTCCTTCTCGCCCTTCGCGAGCACCAGCACGCGCAGGCTCTTGCCCGTGCCGTGCGGCAGGACCACCGTTCCACGGACCAACTGGTCCGAGTGCCGGGGATCGACGCCGAGGTGGGACGAGACGACGATGGTCTCGTCGAACTTCGCACGCGCGGTTTCTTTCACGAGCTTCACGGCCTGGGCGAGATCCCGGACCGTGCCCGCCTTGTTGGCGGTCTCGAATGCCGCGCGGTAGCGCTTCCCGTGTTTCGGCATGCATCCTCCCGTGGTTCCAGCGTGGCGCGCCTGGGCGCCACTCCCACAGTTCGTGAACCATCCCGGCGTCGTTTCGGCACATGGCGACGATGGAGCCGTCGCCACCGGACGCGCGCGACACCTTCACGCGTCCCGAGTCGAATCGCGGATCAGCGGATCAGCCGTTCTCTTCTTCGACCGCGTCCAACTGCTCGGCGGTGGCGAAACCGTTCTGCACCACCCAATCGAGCGTGTCGAACAGGTCCTGCAGCTTTGCGTCGGGAGCCTTCTCCACGCGCTCACGAACGATCTCGTAGATCTCGCGAGGCGTCTTGCCCCGGAGCAGCTGTTCCGCCGCTTCCATGTCCATCCGGATCATTCCGGTTCCTTCCTTCCGTACGGCCCCGTGTCGCGGGTCCGATCGCCTAGTCGGCGAGTTCGATCCCCATGCTGCGGGCCGTGCCCAGCACCATCCGCTCGGCCGCTTCGACCGTCGCGGAGTTCAGATCAGGGGCCTTCAACTCCGCGATCTCGCGCACCTGCTTGCGCGTGACCTTGCCCACCTTCGTGCGGTTCGGCACGCCGGAGGCCTTCTCGAGACCCGCGGCCTTCTTCAGCAGGATGGCAGCCGGCGGCGTCTTGGTGATGAACGTGAACGAACGATCGTTGTAGATCGTGATCACGACCGGGATCACCAGACCGGCCTGGGCCTGCGTGCGGGCGTTGAACTGCTTGCAGAACTCCATGATGTTGATGCCGTGCTGGCCCAGCGCGGGGCCGACCGGCGGCGCCGGAGTCGCGGCCCCCGCGTTGCACTGCAGCTTCACCATGGCCTGGATCGGCTTCGCCATCTTCTTCTCCTCGGTCCGGCCCGATGCGCCGGCACTGACTCGGCATCCTCACCACTCGCGCGGCATGCGCAAAGCGCGCGTGGCCGCCTTCCTTCGAAAACCATCCGACTTCGGCGCGCCTCAAGGCGCGGCGCTCACACCGGCTGGACCTGGAGGAAATCCAGTTCCACCGGGGTCGCCCGGCCGAAGATGCTGACCATCACCTTCACCTTGCCGCGATCGTCGTTGACCTCGTCGACGACACCCGTGAAGGCACTGAACGGCCCATCGGTGATGCGCACCTGATCACCGACCCGGAATGTGACGGTCGGCGCCGGCTTGCCCACCCCCTTCTCGGCCTGACCGAGAAGGCGACGGACTTCGTTCTCCTTCAGCGGCACCGGACGCTGGCCCGAGCCGACGAATCGCGTAACGCCGGGCACGTTCTGCACGAGAAACCCGGTCTCGTTGTTCAAGTCCATCTCGACGACGACGTAGGACGGGAAGGTCTTCCGCTTCGAGGTCTTGCGCTTTCCGTCCTTCATCTCGACCACTTCCTCGGTCATGACGAGGATCTGACCAAAATGATCCTCGAGGCCGGCGGAGTGAATCGCCTTCTCGAGGTTCGTCTTCACCTTGTTCTCGTGGCCCGAATAGGTGTGGACCACGTACCACTTCTTGTCGCTCATGCGCGCTCCCATCCGGATCGCGTTGCCGCCGCGGCCGCGGAATGCCTGCTGCGACTCATCAGTGGTAGAGCAACCCCACCGAGAAGCCCAGCACGAGATCCACGACGCCGACGAAGGCGGAGATGAGGATGATCGTGACGAGCACGAGCCTCGTGGAATCGACCAACTCATCCCGAGTGGGCCAGCTGATCTTGGCCATCTCGAGCCGTACGTCTTTCACGTACTCCGTAACCATTTCCTTCGCGGACATCGACGAGCCTCGCAGTATCGTCCGGCGCGAGTGCGCCTTCGCGGCAAGACACGAATCGAAACGAGATGGCAGGCCAGGAGGGATTTGAACCCCCGACCCCCGGTTTTGGAGACCGGTGCTCTAGCCAGCCTGAGCTACTGGCCTACCCGTCGGCGCCACAGGGACACCGATCTCGAGACGACACGCGTCAACGCGTTTCCTTGTGCGCGGTGTGCTTCCGGCAGGCAGGGCAGTACTTCTTGAACTCGACCCGGTCCGGATGCAACCGCTTGTTCTTCGTCTTGATGTAGTTCCGTCGCTTGCAATCGTTGCAGGCGAGCGTGATCTGGTCGCGCATCGCGCGCCTCCTTACTCCAGGATCTCGGTCACGACGCCGGCGCCGACGGTGCGGCCACCCTCACGGATCGCGAACCGCAGCTCCTTCTCCATCGCGATC
>WBZT01001712.1_pt1 | contig 15835 bp, 14 predicted proteins | sample 5204241 | NCBI WGS metagenome assembly WBZT01 (sample SAMN12344358, study PRJNA552823) | activated sludge metagenome | biome: Activated sludge suspended growth; feature: Nitrification reactor; material: Wastewater; isolation source: activated sludge from nitrification reactor of wastewater... | reverse complement strand
ATTATGGCACTACACGGAGGCGACGTCCGCTAAGGGACTGATCCGGCTTGGGCCGATCCTCACTCAGGGCGGGAATATAAGGATTTTCGGCCGAATCTGGGGGCCAAAATGTCAAAGATGGGCTAAGAATAACGGATAACTCCGTCTCGGTATATAATCACACGGCTCTCGACAACTAAGCGAAAGGCGCGGTAGTAGGGCTTGTCGGGCAAGATTCCGAACAGCCGCAGGGATTGACCGTCGTAGCGGCCGGGGTAGAAGAGCACCAGAGGGGTGCGGCCGGTGAGATGGGGGAGGTTGTTGAGCTAGGTGTGGGTGCGTACCAGGGGGTAGGCGCTGCCGACGCCGGAGACGAGTATCAGGTCCTGTTCCTGGGGACGGACCGCGTCGGCGAAGATCTGTGCCAGTCGGGTGGCCGCGAGCGGCGCGGCAAGGTCTTTGAGCAGGCCGGCATCGCCCTGGGTCTGCCACTTGGCCGGGATCTTGTCGTAGAAGCCTCGCGCCTTGAGATGATCGATGACCAGCGCGAAGAGGTTGACGTGGGCGAACCTCAGGGCGGGGCGGCGTTTGGGGAGTTGGGCGCGCAGGAAGTCCAGTTGGGCGCGCATCTCCGGCTCCCGCTCCGGCGGGTAGTCAAAGGCGTAGTAGGGGATCTCATTGCCCAGGCCGCGGCCTTGTAGGAAGTCGTCGCTGGTGATCCGGTCGAGGATGCGGTCGAGGCGGGACTCGAAATGGCTGGTCATGGTTCCTGGCTCCATCGGCATTCGGTCAGCGGGCTAAGTCCAGGCAGCGCAGGACATAGTCCTCCCCCGCCTCGCTGAGGTAGGCGCGCACCTCGGGCGCGAGCTGCGGCGGGATCAACTGGCGGGTGCGGGCATCCGCCAGGTAGCCGGCCTCGGATAAGATGCCCAAGGTGCGGCTGCGCAGGCTGTCCAGGCTGCCCTGGCGCCAGTGGGGCATGAGGGGATCGCGCAGGCGGCAGTCCTCGATATAGGCGTCCCAATGACGAGGCTGCAGGGTCTTTTCGAAGCGGCGGTAGAGGTCGCGGACCACCAGGTCGAGGAAGTCGCCAAGCAGGGGGGAGTATTTGACCGTGGCAGCCAGGACGGCGTGGGTGGCCAAGGGCTTGTTACCGTCGCGCACCAGGCGCCAGAGGTCGGCCGTCAGGGTTCTCAGCCGGGCGCGGATCAGTGTGGCCTTGGTGGTTGCCGTCGATAGCGAGCGCTTGCGCAGCAGGTTGTCGATCTCAATGGCCTGCTTCCAGCCGGCGGGGTCGCTGCCCCGCAGCAGGAGGTCCGCCACGAGGCGGCTCTCCGGGACCATGAGGCCACCTTTGGTGAAGTTGGCCTTGTAGCGGCTTTCAGCGGGCGGAGGCATAGGCTGAGGATGCCATCTGGGTGGGGAAGGCGGCTTGATTAATGGTTTGATAATCGACTACCTACTGGCGATTGAGCGCTTCGTCCGGCCAGTAGCGCGACCCGGTCAGCTTTGCCGCGATCTTCCAGCCCTTACCGGTCAGGACGAATACGGCCTTGCCGTCATTGAAGCGCATGACGAATTGCTCCTTTTCCTCACCCGCCATGGCGCCGATCTCGGTCGCCGCATCCAGTCCTTCGGCGACAAAGGCCTCGAACCCGGCGGCGTCCTGGAACAGGATGACCATCTGGGAGGCGAAGCCGCCGAGGCCGAAGCTGAGGCCGGCGCCGGTGGTCGCCATCTTCATGTAATCACGGGAGCCGGTTGCGGTGTTGACCGCGACACCGCGACCGTAGCCAGCGACGACGTAGAAGCTGGCTTCCCGTTTGTCGAAGACGGCGTAACCGGCGCTTTGATCAAAGAGGGCGCGGCTGCCCGGTTCCTCCACGAACAGGCGCTGCAGGGTCGTCTCGGCCATGGCATCGAGCTTGGCACGGGTGGCCTCGGGTGTGGCCTCGTCGCCGAGACTCTGCTTGGTCGAGTCGATGGTGTCCTTGACCGCGTCGGTCGCCTTCCCCGCGACGGCACCGGCGGCCTCGACGGCGTTGCCCGTCGTTTCGCCAACCGCCTGCACGGCCTTGCCCGCGCCTTCCCTCAGGCCCTGCAGTGAGAATTGGGCGGTGGCGAGGGCCGGCGCCATGACCAGTAGCAGCGCCAGCAGGCTGTCAATCTTCTTCATATTCGAGACTCCGATAACCATAAATAACCCCTTTCAGGGAGAGGGCCGCATAGGGGTGGGCCGTGACAGCCGTGCATCCGCCCGCAACCCTAGCACTTCTTCCGCGGGTATGACCAGGAAGATCAGGGGCAGGGCCAGGAATAGGGGGCGGAACGGGCGCGTTAAAGGGGGACTGCCGAGGCGACCGGAGCCGGCCGCACCGCGAAGACGTGGTAGCCCCACGCTGGCAGATCGAGATAGAGTCCATGGGCGGAGAGGTCGGCGCCATCACGCTGGTAGACGGCCTCTCCCAGCCGGTCTGCAAGCCGCCAGGTCCGGTCGGCGAGGTCACCCCACGGCAACATCACATAGCACTGGCTTTGGTGGCCGGCATAGTTCACAGCAACGAGGTGGCGGCGGTTGCCCGGGCCGGTCCAGGAGAAGACGATGAAGGCCTCGTTCGTCTCGTTTTCCTGCCAGGCGGGACGGGCCTCGAGGAGCTGCCACTGACCCTCGCGGAAGGCGGGATCCCGCAGGCAGGCAAACAGGGTAGCGTAGAAGGCGGTAAGCTCCGCGTCCGGCGCCTCGGCCGGACCGCGCCCCAGGTGGATTGGGATCCGTAGGCGCTTGCCTTCCCGCTGACCCTGGTGGAGGAAGCGCAGGCCGGGGCTGAGGAGGGTGATCAGGGCGGCCGCGCGGTGGACGTCCGGGGCGAAGGTCGCGGCGGCCCTCCGCTCATCGTGGTTCTCGAGGAAGCGCGCGAGCTGGTCCTGAAATTCGAGTCCGGCGAGGAGATGCTCGCGGACAGGCCGCGCCGCCCCTGCCACCAGGCGGTCGTAGAGGCGCTTGTCGTAGCTGTAGTCGAAACCCTGTTGCAGGAGGATCCCTTCGAGGTCCCAGTACACCTCGGCGAGGAACAGAAAGCCGGGAACCGCGGCGCGCACGGCCGCCGTGGCCCGCGGCCAGAAGGGCGCCGTCACGATTCCCCAGGTCTTCGCGAAAATCTCCGGCAGCACCAGCATGGCAATGTCGCAGCGCATACCGTCGCACTGGTGGGCGATGCGCTGGAGTTCGCCCAGAAGCGCGTCCTGCAGAGCTGGGTTCCCGTAATTGAGCTGCAGGGTGTCGGGCCAACCGGGGAAGTAGGGGTCGCGGCCGTAGGCCAGGATGCGGCTCCCGCTGGCTGTCGCGAGGCGCCGGTAGTTCTGGGGTTCAGAGAGGAGCTGCTCCTCCGTCCCGGCGATAAAGAAGTCCGGATGCTCCTCCACCCAGGGGTGATCCAGCGCCACATGGTTCGGGACGAAGTCGAGCAGGAGCCGCAAACCGCGCTCACGCAGGCGTTCGCGCAATCGGGCGAGGGCCTCGTTGCCGCCGAAGTCGGCGTGGACCTGGTAGTCGCGAACGGCGAAGCAAGACCCGGAGACGTCGGACTTCTGGAAGTCAGGGAGGACTTGGCGGTACTCCGCCAGCCACTCGGGGGTCGTCGCCGACACCCGGCGACCGGCCTCGCCCGTCTGCCAGACGCCTAGGAACCACACCAGGTCGAAGCCGTCCCGGGCGAGTTGGTCGAGCTCGGCGTTGGTCACGTCTTCGAGGGTCGCGGGACGGCCCAGCGCGGCGGACAGCTCCGCCATCCGGATGCGGGTGTTGACCTGGAAGAGCGAGGGATACCTGGGGGTTGACATCATTGCCTCCTGAGTCTGGCCGCTCACCCGGGCCTGGACCACCCGTTCTGAGGGCAGTCATTATTCATTCTGCCCCTGTGCCAGGAAACTCGATACATTGTCCTGCGCATCTGACGCCAGTGCTGTCCCGATCCGGTCATCCGCCTATCATCTGCTGACAACGGAGTTCTGGATACTCTAACTCATGTCGGATCTGCCCCATTTCCCTCACCTGTCCGCGCGCCGCCTGTTACCTCGCCGCGCCTCTTCCTCAACCCTGAAGACCCTGTCATGAGTCAATCCAAACCGATCCGCTACGGCTGCATGAACGGCATTGCCCTGACGGTCCCGATCAGCCAACTTCCCAAACTCTTCGGCTACTCGCCTTTGTCACCGGCTTGACGGTCGGCTAGGGCGACCTGGTGCCGCACCAACGGCTGCCGCGTCTCCTGGCCGTCGGGATTGGCTTCTCTGGAAGCCTCCTGACCGCCCTGATTGTGGCCATCGCTGTGCGGGCTATGCCGGTGGCCACGGAACAAAACAAGTCATGAGCCAGCGGCTATTCTTGTCATTGCGGCTGTCTTGAGGTGCCGTTTGGTCTGTCATGGCCGCGGAGGTGCCGTGGATTGCTGATCAAGATTTCACCCGATGACTCGCAGGGTCGCCAAGCTATCGATAGTGGAGTTGGAGACTGACCATGCTCAAACTGTTGCACTCCATTTTTAGCGGCGGTGAGCGGCGCGGACGTTATCCCGCCTCGCTGATCGAGATGGCCAGCGAGCGGGCGGTGGAGGGTACGGACCCCCGAATCCGGGCACTGCCGGGTTATGCCCATAAGCTGCGTGAGCCTGTCATCCATGCCATCGATCATGTGATCGAACTGGTGGATGCCATTCACGTGGAGCCAGTGACGGTGGCTAGGGCCAATTATGTCAAGGACCCGCGGCTCGGGGCTCTCTTCGCCTCTGCTGATAGCATGCTGGACATCCTGGGACGGGATCAGGCACTCCGTGATTATCTGGGCACTGCTGAGGGACAGCGTCAGCTCCACGTCTATACCCTGCTCCTGGCGGAACGCGCGCAACGTCCTATCCTGGGCATGGATCTGGTGGGAGATCAGGTGCGGCGGGACGTGGCCCAGGTCGAAGTCAACTTTTTCGCCCATCGCCTGCTGGAACCGCATGCCTATGCGGAGGAGACCCGCCGTCATTTGAAGCGCCGCGCCTTCGACTTTCTTCTCACCCAGGCTCTGAACCGGATCAGTACGACGAATCTGGAACGGGTCGATCTGGCCCACCAACGCGATCTGGTTACCCGCAAACTCAGTGCCCTGGAGCGGAGTGGCTGGAGCTTCAAGTTGGAGCAGGAAGGTCAGCCGGATCTCGCCGGCCTGATGACGGAACTGGACGAGATCACCGGGCATTTACAAGCGCTCGGACCTGACCAGGACATCCTGGAGACCCATCTCGACATCCTCGTTGAGGTGTTGAGCAACGCCGAGCATCAGCTCTGGTCCGAGCCGATCACCCTCTTCCTTGATGCCATGAACATTGTCCGTGATGAGCGGGATGCCGCGACCCGCCGCATCGATCTCTTGGAACTGCACGTCGGCAAGGGCCAGGGGCAGGTCATGCTGCCCCTGGTCATGGCGCCGGACCAATTGCCTGCCCCTATGGATTTCCTCACGGCCGTCGAACGCTGTCTGTAACATTCTAGCCCCGAACGCCTCCACAACGAACCTCTCACCCAGCGAGTCCCACTATGACGACCTATCGCCCTGTTCAGCTCCTCACCGCCGCCCTTTCCCTGCTTCTTGCCAGCGGCGTCACCGCCCAGACCGCCACCCCCGACGCCCTACTCACCTTCAGTCCCCTGACCATCAAGGACAGCGGCGGCGCCACCCTGCAACGCGCCACCATCAGCTACCAGGACCAGTCCTATCAAGTCATGTTCAACGGCCTGGGGGTGGGTGCCCCCAAGGGCACCCTGGTCAAGGTCCAAGGGGAGGTCTATGGCCTGCATGACGCGGCCGATCTGGAGGGTGAATATGTCAGCGAGCTTGCCGACGCCCCGCCGCGCGAGGTCAGCACCGACGACATGTGGCTCGACAGCGTGCGGGGCGTCAGCCTGCGTCTGCACACCGACAACCGCGCCATCACCCTGGCCTGTGGCAGCGACACCGTTATCGTCAAGTTCGGCTGGGACGACTTCGGCTGGGAAGAGGAGCCGGACCCACCGGTGGAATAGGTGTCCGGCACTTTGGCACCTGTCCCGCGTCTCTGGCACTGGCGGTATCAGGGTCGCGAGGAAGAGGGTTTGATTTGCCAGTAGAGGGGTGGGGGCTGGCTGTTCCGGTGGGTGCCGGCTGGGCTATAGTGGGGAACCGGATCTTGCTTTGCTGCTGGGATGAGAGCGCTATGCCCCAAATCCTGATGGACCCCGAATCCCGCTCCCTTGGGGAGTGCTTTGCCCTGGTCAAGTCCCGGCGTCGGGATAGGCCGCGCTTCCCCTCGGGCTGCGTCAGCCCCGTTGGCAACGAGGCGACTGCCCTGGCCGGGGCGGACCCGGAGCGTCACCTGCATCCGGCCCTCGTCTATGGTCCCTCCCGCTCCTCCGAGGGCCAGCAAGTCTGGTATCTGGTGCGCTGGTTGGATACCCCAGCAGCCTGCCCGCGCGGGTAACCCGACCGGTTACCAGAGCAAAGGAATTCCCCCGGTTGCTGGATCGTCCCTCACGTTCGCAGAGGTGGCTGGGCGTGGGAGCGGCCGCATCAGTCCTTCCGTCATCTCTTGGGTGATGAGCCGGCTGAAGCCTAGTTCCCGCGCGGCCGCCAGGTCATCGGGCTTGATCGCAAAGATGTTGATGGCGCCCGTGCTGGCGCCGCACACGGCTATGTGCAACAAGCCATCCGTGCCCTTGTGGCTCTTCAGGACCTCGATCCCCTTGCTGGTCAGCATTTCTTCCTGGCGCTCCAGGGGGATCTCCTCGCCCTGTCCACATTGCAGGGTGCCGTCGTACATATAGACCTCAACCTGGCCGTCATCAAAGGTCCAGACGCCGTAACCTCCCGCATCCGGATTTTTGGCCGTGAAGGCCGCCCAGTCGGTCACTGACAGGGTCAAGACATTGGCCTCAGCAGCCGGGGCACCGCAATGGCGACCTATATCGATGGGCAGATGGCGGCGTTCGGCGCTGCGCACCTTGAGGCCCTGGGCCCGCAGCAGGTCAGCCGCCTCTGCCACGGGCACCCCGTCGCCGGGGAAGCACTGAACCTGGCCAGCGAACTGATAAATGGTCACGGTCTCGTTGGCGCCCAGGTCGGCCGCGGCGAGTGCAAGGGGCAGAACAAGAAGGGCTTTCATGGATTCTCCCGAAGGTTTGGTCTGATGTGCCTGCTTTCTGATCCGAGGGCTAATCCGGCACCCTCGGTCATTTTAGCGCCCGGGAGGCGGTGCAGCCTAACCAAGGTGGCCCTTTTCCTGGGCGGCTCAGGGGGTATTAAGGGCGTCCTGAGGGCTTAGAAGCCCTCAGCTCAAAATCCCCGTGCCCCAAAAAGCCAAGCCCCGCCTGGACAGGGCTTGGCGAGGAACGGGAACATGGTTAAGCGAATAACAGCGGGGTCAGTTTTTATCCATGGGACGGAAGTTGAGGGCGGAAGAGGCGGGTGCGGTCGGATAGCTCGATCCCCGCGGGGGATTGGGTTTGGTCCCTCGGTAGGCGCTGGTGGATGGCGGGGCATTGGCTGGGGGAGGCGCCTGTCTGGCCTCCAGTTCCTCGATACGTCGCTTGAGGATGTCGATCTCGTTGGACTTGGCATTTGCTGTGGAGGGTGCCGTTGCGGCTGGCACGGCTGGTGGCTGGGCCGTCATCTGACTAGGGGCTGGTGTAGCCGCAGGCGCCCAGGCGGGGGGCGCGCTGTAAGGGGTAGCGCCATAGCCACCATAGGCACCATAAGGTGCGCCGTAGGGGGGGAAGCCATAGGCACCCGGCGGCGGGCCATAGGGAAGGTAATCCCGGTTATCGTAATAGTCTTCATAATCCCTGTTGCCACCCATCCATCTGCCGGGGCTCATGACGTCCCCGAAGTTGAAGGCCAGGGCGGCGGGGGCCTGCATCAGCAGGGTGGCGCTGGCGGAGGCCAGCAGGACGATTCTTGGCTTGCTGAGTGACACGGAATTCATTCCTCCGATGGGTATTGGTGTTCTTCTCATGGCTCGCGGTTCTTGCCGCGCATCCCCCGCCCCGCGGGCCGGTTAGGCAATTACTTAACACCCAACCGGCCTCCGGGTCAAACCGCCGAAGGGGGTAAAATCCCCTCCGGCGCGGGAAGCTGGTGCTGCATTACAAGGGCAGGGGCGGGACCGTCGGTAATTTCCAGATGTCCTGGTTATATTCACCAATGGTGCGATCAGAGGAAAAGCGACCGCTGTGGGCGGTATTGAGGATGGCCATGCGCAGCCACCGCTCGGGGTCGCGGTAGGCCTCGGCGGCCCTTTCCTGGGCCAGGACATAGTCCGGGAAATCCCCGGCGGTCATCCAGGGGTCATGGGGGTTGCGGATGGCCTGGATGATGGGCTCGAAGAGACCGGGCTCGAATTGGTTGAAGTGGCCCGACTCCAGCAGGGCCATAACCTCGCGCAACTCCCCATGGCCATGAATGATGGCCTGGGGATCATAGCGACCCCGCCGGGCCTCGACCGCGGCGGCGGTCATGCCGAACAGGAAGAAGTTGTCCGCTCCCGCCTGGTCACGGATCTCGATATTGGCGCCATCCAGGGTGCCGATGGTGACGGCCCCGTTCATCATGAACTTCATATTGCCGGTTCCCGAGGCCTCCTTGCCCGCGGTGGAGATCTGCTCCGACAGGTCGGTGCCGGGGGCTATGACCTCCATCACTGAAACCCGGTAGTCGGGTATGAAGGCCAGGCGCAGCAGCCCCTGGGTATTCTTGTCCCCATTCACCACCCGGGCCACATTATTGATGAGCTTGATGATGAGCTTAGCCATGACGTAGCCAGGCGCGGCTTTACCACCGATCAGAACGCAGCGCGGTGTCCATTGGTCCGTATCGCCGTGCTTAATGCGATTGTAGAGGTGGATGACGTGCAGCAGATTGAGCAATTGGCGCTTGTACTCGTGGATACGCTTGACCTGGACGTCGAAAAGGGCGGCCGGGTCGAAGTCCACATGGCAGTCCTGGGCCACCAGGCGGGCCAGGTGTTCCTTGTTGGCGCGTTTGATGGCGCTAAAGCGCTCCCGGAAGGCCGGGTCATCAGCCAGGGGGGCGATGCGCTCCAGTTGGCTCAGGTCACGCACCCAACCCTTGCCGATGGTCTCGTTCAGCAATTGCCCCAGGCCGGGGTTACACATGGCCAGCCAGCGGCGCGGGGTGACCCCATTGGTCTTGTTGTTGAACTTGTGGGGCCATAGTTCGTAAAAATCGTGGAACAGCCCTTCGATCAGCAGACGTGAGTGGAGTTCGGCCACGCCGTTGACCGAGAAGCTGCCGACGATGGCTAGGAAGGCCATGCGGATCTGAGCCTCGTGTCCCTCCTCGATCAATGACATACGACCCTGGCGGGACATGTCGCCGGGCCAGCGGGAGGCGACCTCGGAGAGGAAGCGGGCATTGATCTCGTAAATGATCTGCAAGTGACGGGGCAAGAGTGACTGGAAGAAGCGCACCGGCCAGCGTTCCAGGGCCTCGGGCAGCAGGGTATGGTTGGTATAGGCCATGGTGGCGGTGGTAATGGCCCAGGCCTGGTCCCATTCCAGGTGGTGCTCGTCAATCAGCAGGCGCATCAACTCTGCCACTGAGATAGCGGGATGGGTGTCGTTGAGTTGGAAGCAATTCTTCTCTGCGAATTGGCTGAAGTCGTTACCGCGCAGCCGGATCCACTCCCGCAGTACGTCCTTGAGACTGGCGCAGGCGAGCAGGTATTGCTGACGCAGGCGTAACTCCTTGCCGTTCTCGCTGGCGTCGTTGGGGTAGAGCACCATGGTGATGTGCTCGGCGGCGTTCTTGGCAGCGACGGATTCGGGGTAGCTGCCCGCGTTGAATTCCCCCAGGTTAAATTCGTCCGTGGCGACGGCCTTCCAGAGGCGCAGGGTGTTGATGGTGTCGTTGCGATAACCCGGGATCGGGGTGTCGTAGGGCACCGCCAGCACGTCCTGGGTATCCACCCAGTAGGCCATCAGGCGGCCCCGGTCGTCCTGATGAAAATCGACGCGCCCCCCAAACTGGATGCGCTGGGTATATTCCGGGCGCTCCAGTTCCCAGGGGTTGCCGTCCCGCAGCCAGTGATCCGGCTTCTCGACCTGGAAGCCGTTGTCAAAGGCCTGGCGGAACATGCCGTATTCATAGCGCAGGCCGTAGCCCTTGACCGGCAACTGCAGGGTGGCGCAGGAATCGAGAAAGCAGGCCGCCAGCCGCCCCAGGCCGCCGTTGCCCAGCCCGGCGTCGGGCTCGGTGGCGGCGATCTCCTCCAGCACTAGGCCGAGCTCATAGAGGCCCTGCTCCGCCGCGTTGGCGACGCCCAGGTTGAGCATAGCGTTGGAGAGGGCCCGGCCCATAAGGAATTCCAGGGACAGGTAATGGGCACGCTTGCAGTCGGCCTCGTCCTGGGCCTGGCGGGTGCCCTTCCAGCGCTCCATGAAACGGTCGCGCATGACCACCGACAGGGCGCGATAGGGGTAATAGGCGGAGCGGCAGTCCCGGTCCCGGCCAAAGGTGCTGGCGTAATAGCGCTTGAAGTCAAGCGCCAGGCCCTCCGGGGTCAAGGACAGTGGCGGCAGATCGAAGAGCTTGTCATTGGGCTTGCTTTGCTGCAGGTCAATAAAGGGCGACATCAAGGGCTCCATGGATGGAAAAATGTATTCATAAGTGGGCCAGGGTCAAAGCCCTGCCCTGGCGCGGGGCGCCAATCCTGGGACAAGCTTGTCGAATAACGCCTCCGGCCCTGCCCAGGACGCAATTCATGCAATATTCACACCCGTGAAGACCCTGTTGCCGACAATGGGTTTAAGCAGTGGGCGGTTCCCCAGCCTCCGGGGCAGCCTCGACCATGGCCTGGCCGCCAGCGCCCTCGAGGCGGATACGCAAGGACAAGTCGTTGCGGGAATCGGCGTTGACCAGCGCCTCCTCCAGGGTGATGCGTCCGCTGGTGTACAGCTGGTAAAGGGACATGTCGAAGGTCTGCATGCCGGGGATATCACTCTGGCGCATGGCCTCCTTGATGCTCTCGATCTCGCCCTTGAGGATAAGATCGGCGATGTAGCGCGTCAGGCGCATCACCTCCACCGCCGGGACGCGGCCACTGCCGTCGCGGGTCGGGATGAGGCGCTGGGAGACGATGGCCCGGAGGTTCAGGGCCAGATCCATGCGTACCTGCTGGCGGTGGTTCTCGGAAAAAAAGCTCAGGACGCGGTCAATGGCCTGGTTGGCGTTGTTAGCGTGCAGGGTGGAGACGCACAGATGGCCGGTCTCGGCATAGGCCAGGGCATGCCGCATGGTCGTCGCGTCGCGAATCTCGCCGATGAGGATCACGTCCGGGGCCTCGCGCATGGCGTTCTTGAGCGCCGCCTCGTAGGACAGGGTATCGATGCCCACCTCGCGCTGGTTGACGATGGACTTCTGGTGTTCGTGGCTGAATTCGATGGGGTCCTCGATGGTGAGGATGTGGCCACGGCTGGTGCGGTTGCGATAGTCGATCATGGCCGCCAGGGTGCTGGACTTGCCCGAACCGGTAGCGCCCACCACCAGCAGCAGCCCCCGCTTGGCGCGGCTGAGTTCCGCCAGCACTGGGGGTAGCGACAGCTCCTCGAAGGTCGGGATGCGGTCCTTGATATAGCGGATCACCATCGCCGGCCCGCCCCGCTGGCGAAAGACATTGACCCGGAAACGTCCCGTGCCCTTCAACTCCACTCCCAGATTGCACTCCCAGGTTTGGGCCAGCTCGCGCTTCTGATCCTCGTCCATCACGGAGTTGGCCAAGGCCATGATCTCTCCGCTCGTCATGGGCCGGTCGCCAAAGGGCAGGAGGGACCCGTCCACCTTCAAATGCGGTCGCGCGCCCTCGCTGAAGAAGAGGTCGGAGCCATGCTTGGCGGCCATGAATTTGAGAAAGGGGTCCAGTTCCACAGTCTTTCCAACCTCGGTGGGGCAGTGGGGGGAATGTGCAGGGAAGCAGGGGCTGGCGTCAAGCCCCGTGACAGCCGAAAAGGGGCAGGATGGGCCCTTGACCCCCGGCGATACGACACTTCCTGACCGATCTGCCCGGTTATACTCCACCCATGAGTGCCACCTACGAAAGCCGCGTCAAACGCCTCCGTCGGCTGGAGGCCCTGCTGCCACCCGCCACCGCTACCCCCGGCGACTGTCCGGACGGAGGGCGGTTGCTGCACATCCTCGGCGAGGACTATGGCAGCAGCGATATCACGGCGCGCCGCCGGACCCTGCAACGCGACCTCATGGATCTGCTCAAGGAGGGGCGCATCGCCGCGGTGAATCCGGGCGGCAAGCCCCTGCGCTATCGGCGTCTGGGCGATGACGTGACCGAGGACCCCCTGATCTGGCAATACACCTTGCAGCAGGTCAAGGATCTGATCGCCGAGGCGGTGCCAGCGCGGCGGCTCGACCGCTTGTGGGAGCGCCTGCTGCATGAGGTCGAGGGCCCGCTCCTCGACGCGCGACGGCTGCGGTGTGTCCCCGATACCCTGAGGCTGCGCCCGGTCGAGCTCTACCCCGACCTTCTCCAGGCGGTGATCCAGGCCCTGGCCCAGGGCAACGCCCTGAATATCCTCTACAAGGATGCCGAGGACGCGCGCGGCGAAGCCGTCATCCACCCCCAGGCCCTGGTCCAACGGGGCCCCATCCCCTACCTGCTGGCCCTCAAGAACGACGAGGTGGCGCCGGTGCGTTTCTACGCCCTGCACCGCATGATCCGCGCCCAGGTCCGGGTGGGGATGCCGGCCCGGGCGGCGGTGGGCTTCGATCTGGACCAGGCCATCGCCCAGGGCCGGATCGATTTCGGCCAGGGCCGGCTGATCGACCTGGAATTGCGGGTACGTGGCTATTTGGCGACCCTGCTGGAGGTCTGTCCGCTGAGCGATGACCAGTGCCTGGAAGACGAGCCGGATGACTCCGGCTTCCTGCTGCGGGTCAAGGCCCGCCTCCCCTCCACCGGCCAGTTGCTGCGCTGGTTGCTCGGCGCCGGCGACAATCTGGAGGTCATGGCCCCCGCTGAGTTGCGGCGGGTAGTGGCGGTACAGTCGGCCAAGACGGCGGCGCTTTATGCCGAGGGCTGAGGTAAGCCCATCAGCCTAAAAGGTTTACCCTGGCTGCGAAGTCCCTGGTTAAACGGCGTTTGATAAGGCGTCTGAAACCGCCAGGCGCACCAGGATGAGGGATACATTGTCGGGCGCACCGGCGTGTAGGACCGCCTCCAGGTAGGCGGTGGCCTGTTCCCGGAGGGGCCGGTCGGGTCGATAGAGGGCCGCCAGCCGCGCCTCGCCTAGGGTGTCATGGAGACCATCGGTGCAGAGCAGAAAGGTATCCCCCGCCGCGCCATCCACCTGGCGCCAATGGATGGCGAAGCCATCTTCTTCCTCATCGGCCATGAGCATATGCTCAAGGTCGTGATAGAGCTGGCCCACCGACTGGTCCCGCGCGAGTTCCCCGCGTTCGACCATCGACTCGAAATAGGTATGATCCCGCGACAGGCGCTCCCAGCGACCATCCCCACCGATGCGATAGATCCGCGAATCGCCGACGTTGACCAGGCTGCAGCGGTTGCCGCGCCATTGCAGCAGCGCCAGGGTGCTGGCGGCCCCGCGGGTGCGGCGATCGCGGGCGAGTTGCCGGCACAGGTGGGCATGGACATGCTGGCGAATCAGCCTGGGGTCGATCCAGCCGTCCTGCAGCCTGGTTGCCTGCCGGCCGTCGAGGGTGCGCAGGGCCTCCAGCACCGCCTGGCTCGCCCGTTGCGGGCAAGGGCTGGAGGCGACGCCATCGGCCAGGGCACAAAATCCGCGGGTGCCCTCGGTCATCAGCAGGCGCGCCGACAGGTTGGGGGACTGATGAAGGTCGCCACCGACCAACAGCGCGTCCTGCTGCTGCCGGGACACGAGGCCCCGGTGCTGGGTGAAGGCTATCTCTCCGGCAGCGACTGCCGAGGGGGCTTCATTCATGATCAGGTTCCGCTGGGTGGGGCGAGGCCGGGCCTTGCTTCTGGAAGTAATGGGCGATTTACACCATGGCCAAGGTATCGCGCTCGCAGTATCGCAACAGCGCCTGGCGGAGTTGTGCCCGCTGGTCCTCGGCGGTCTGCGCGCCAATCATTTCCTGAAAGGCCTCCATCGCCATGCCGCCATCCGCCACGTCCAGGTTTTCGTAACTCAGCTCGGGCGCCAGGGTGGGTAGTACCGACTTGAGGGACCAGGAACCGCGCATGTCCCGATGGTAATAGTGAGCCCGCGCGAGGGGCAGGAGATCGACGAGCCGATCCCTGATGGCCAGCAGCGCCGGCGCCAGGTCGGCAAAGGCCAGGGCCAATTCGTCCAGGCGGCCGCCTTCAAAGGCCCCGCTGTAAACCAGAATCGGGCCGGCGGTGCCCAGGCAGGCCACCAGGCTCTCCGCGAAGGCGCGGCGCGGGTCCGCGGCATCAGCGGCCAGGAATGCCTCATGGCGTATCCCGCCCTGGGCGTCCTCGATGTGGCAGGACCACTGGAAGGGAATCTGCATGAAGGGACGCGTCCCGACCCAGATGGGCACGGCGAACTGGATGGACTCGAAATCCAGGTAGTAGCGTGGCCAGCCCCACCCAGCCATCACCTCCCACACCTGGGGATCGAGAAAGGGCTGGTTGTCCCGGGTCACCCGCCAGACACGCTGATGGCGCCAGTTTGACAACTCGGCCTCGGGGACCTCGCGCAGATCGGTGTAGCCCTTGGCCCGCAGGTCCGCCACCACCTGGCCGCCGCGCGGCAGGGTCTCCAGTGGGAAGTGGTCGGCAGCCGCGATTTCCGGCTGGCAATGCGGCAGGAAGGGACAGGCATAGGGCCGCCGACACTGGTCGCCGGGTGGCGTGAGGGGATCATCCCCCGCCAACAGGGCCTTGGCGGCGATGACCAAGGCCCGTACCTCCGGCTCCAGGGCCTGGACCGCGGCGGAGACATCGGCATGGCAAAAGAGACCCCGGTAATCGTCGTCGCCAGGATAGACAAAGGTGGTGTCGATATGGGCCACCTCGACGCGCGACAGGGTCAGGCCCGTCTGGGTTGCGACCCAGGCCTGCACCGCCGCGTCGATGAGATGGTATTCCTTCACCCCAGCCGCTGATTTGACCTCGACCAGCCGCCAGGCATTCCCATCCGGCAGCAACAGATCGACCCGGATCAGGACACCTACGGCCTGGAAGGGCGCCTCGAACAGGGGCCGACGTTCCTCCGCCAGCCGCCGCTGGGTGTCCCGCAAGGCCTGGCCAAGATCCTCGCCCGCGATCAAGACACCGTCGGGATAAAGCCCCCGCGCCACCTCACCGACCTGAATCCCCGCCGCCATCCGGGCCGCGCCGATTTCCGACTGCCATGCGGGGTGGTTGACGCCCAGCCACAGCCGGCGCGGACACTGGCGAAAGGCGAGGAGGCGACTTTTCGAGAGGCCAGGTTTTTTCATGCGATCCGATCTCCATCGGGGTTCCTCAACGTGATCTGGGCCGATTATTGAAGCATCGCCATGTCAGCAAACTCCCGATCCGTCCACTGATCCCCAACGCGGGTTCCGTGTGCGAGCGCGCATCCGACGCGTCATGATGTGTCGCAATTGCGGGAGATACTGGTCCTGAAACCCCGGCGTGCAAAAGCTCCCCGGAAGGTTAGCCCCATGATCGGCAAAGCTGGGGCGCCGCAAAATTGGCTCTCTTACGCTTGGTGTGGGCAAGGGGTCTGACACCATCGAGACCGGCTGCCCGCTTATGCACACGCAACGCGCTTGAACGGGGACGCCGGCAGGTGCGTGAGCTTGCCGACCACGAGGTAG
>WBZT01001244.1_pt2 | contig 15865 bp, 9 predicted proteins | sample 5204241 | NCBI WGS metagenome assembly WBZT01 (sample SAMN12344358, study PRJNA552823) | activated sludge metagenome | biome: Activated sludge suspended growth; feature: Nitrification reactor; material: Wastewater; isolation source: activated sludge from nitrification reactor of wastewater treatment... | reverse complement strand
AGTGCTTCACTTTCTCGAGCATCGCCGAAGCGCGCAGCCCGAGCGGGCGGCCCTCGAAGTCCTTCGCGAGCCGGCCGAGCACCGCGAGTGCCGAGTCGCGGCGGCCGAGCCGCGCGTCCGCAACGGCGTTGCCGATGAGCGCGTCGCCGTAGATCGGCGTGTCGGCGTAGTCCTCGATGACGCTGCCGAAGTACACCTTCGCCGGTTCGTAGAGCTTGAGCTTCACGTACACGTCGCCGGTGCGCCAGAGCTTGCGCGCGAGCCGCGCGCGGCACTCGGCGATCCGCGTGCGGGCCAGATCGCCCCACGGTCCCGCTTCGTCCGCCTGCACGACGGCTTCCCACTGGTTCATCGCGCGCAGCGTGAACTCCTGGTCGAAGTCCGGACCGCGCGACTGGCCGAAGAACGCCTGTCCGAGCCGATACGCGCCGGCGACCGCGCTGTCGCTCTCGGGAAAGTCGCGCGTGAGGCGCTCGAACTGCGCCTGCGCGCTCGCGTACTCGTGCTCGCCCATGTAGGAGAGCCCGAGCACGTACAGCGCCTGATCGATGTCGGCGTTGCCGGTGCCGGTGTTGACGTAGTTCGACAGCACCTCGACCGCCATCGCGTGATCGCCCTTGTCGAGCAGCCGGCGCGCGACGGTCACGCGATCGGCATCATTGTGGATCTGGGGCATGATCACGGCACCGCAGCCGGCGAGCAGGACGCTCGCGACCAGCGCGGCCACCGCGGCCCGCGTCGACGAAACCAAGGAACCCTCCTCCGGGGAGCGGAGTGGCGAACGGTTCACGGCCGGTTCTGGAAGAACAGCGCGATCAGGCCGCTGATGATGCCGACCACGATCACCGGCTCGGCGACCTTGTCGATGTTGCGCGTCGGGACTTCGTCCTTCAGCTCGGCGTAGTGGCCGTCCTCGACGATCGCGGACTGGCCCTTCGGGAAGCGGTCGATGAAGTTCTGGGCGAGGTCGCCGCTCCACAGCACGCGAGACGTGGTGGGATCGCGGAGCGCGACGCTGCCCTGCACGAGCGACTGGCGCTCGATCTTCACGCGGCCCGGCAGCCAGCCGACGAGCCGCAGGTACGACGTCTTCGCCGAACCGAGCGTGTACTCCACGAGCGGATCGCCGGGGTTGGCGTAGAGCGCGGACACGCTGTCGTCGGGAACCGGCGAGTGGCGCACGGTCACCGAAACGCCGCGGCGCGTCAGCGCCGTGAGCATCGCGTGCTCGAGCACGAAGTTCAGCGTGTGCTCGTGCGCCGGCGCCAGCACCACGTGCGAGCCCGCGTCCAGCGGAAGCTTGCCGACCGTCCGAGCGGCGGCCGAGTCGGCGACGATCGCGGTGAGCTGCAGGTTCGTGTACGGCACGCGCGGGCCGACGGCGCGGACCACGGGCTCGAGATACGGGTTGGCCACGGAGAGCGTCGAATCCGCGGGCGGCTTGGGGCCGCTCGCGTAGCGGAACTTCTTCGCTTCGGCCGCGGGCGCCAGCGCGGCGACGATCGTCGCCGCCAGCAGGAACCCGGTCAGGGTGACACGCATCCGAGTCGTCCTCATCAGCCCAGAATGGTCAGCGCGGGATCGGCGGGCCGCTCCACGCGTGCGAACAGGTCGTAAGCGGCCGCTCCGGTGACGCGCACGGGAACGATCTGCCCCGGAACCAGGTTCTCTCCTTCCACCACCACGCTTCCGTCCACTTCCCAGGCCGATCCGCTCGAGCGGGCGGCCCACAGGCCATCCCGTTCGCCGGCAGGGCCGTCGATCATCACGTGCATCGTCTCGCCGATCCGGCGCGCCAGACGCTCGCGCGAAAGCTGCTGCTGCCGCGCCAGCAGGCGCGCCCGCCGCGAGCGCCGGGCGTTGATCGGAACGCGCGGCGTCATGGCGTGCGACGGGGTCTCCGGTTCGCGCTCGTACGTGAAGACGACCAGGTGATCGACGGGTTCCTCTTCCACGTATCGCAGCAGCGTCTCGAAGTGCTCGTCGGTTTCGCCGGGGAAACCTACGATGAAGTTGGTCCGGAACGCCACTCCCGGGATCCCCTCGCGGATCCGGCGCACCAGCGCACGCGTGTCGCGCTCGGTCATGGCGCGCCCCATCCGGCGCAGGACGTCCTGCGCGATGTGCTGCAGCGGCATGTCCACGTAGGGCACGACGCGCTTCGCGCCGGCCCAGGTGCGGATCAGGCGATCGCTCCACAGGCGCGGATAGGTGTACTGCACGCGAATCCAGTCGAGGCCCTCGACCGCGTCGAGCGCCTCGAGCAGATCGGCGAGTTCGGGCTTGCCGGGCAGGTCCGTGCCCCAGCCCGTCGTGTCCTGCCCGATCAGGTTGAGCTCGCGGACGCCGAGCGCCGCCAGGCGGTTCGCCTCGTCGACGAGCGACTCGAGCGTGCGGCTCGCCTGGTCGCCGCGCAGGCGCGGAATGATGCAGAACGTGCAGCGGTGGTCGCAGCCCTCGCTGATCTTGAGGTACGCGATGTGCCGAGGCGTGGACAGCGCGCGCGGCGAGAGGCCGTCGATCGCGCCGCCGGGCGAATCGGTGAGCGCCAGCCGCTCGCGCACGCCGCCGAGCACGTGACGCGCGGCGCCGGCGACGTCCTTCCAGTGGCCCGTGCCGAGCACGGCGTCGACGTGCGGGAACTCGTCGAGCAGCGCGCGCCCTTCGCGCTGCGCGAGGCAGCCGGTGACGATGAGCGCGCGCAGCCTGCCGCGGCGGCGCAACGCGGCCACCTGCTCGATCGCCTCCTTCGATTCACGCACGGCGCTCTGCAGGAACGCGCACGTGTTGACGACCGCGACGTCGGCGTCCGCGGGATCGGCCACGGTGCGGAAGCCGTCGCGCACCAGTTCGCCGAGCATGTGCTCGGAGTCGACCGTGTTCTTCGGGCAGCCGAGCGTGACGAACGCGAGCGCGGGCGCGCGCGCCGGGGCCTTCCGCGTCACTCGAATCCCCGTTGCTTGAGCCAGTTCTGGTCGACGAGCACGTCGCGCGCCTTGCTGCCGTTGAACGATCCGACGACACCGAGCTGCTCGAGCTGGTCCATGAGGCGGCCCGCGCGCGAGTAGCCGACCTTGAGCCGGCGCTGCAGGAGCGACGTCGAGCCCTGGTTGTGCATCACCACGAGGCGCGCGGCCTCGGGCACCAGCTCGTCGTCCATGAACCCGTCCTCGCCCTCTTCTTCCTCGTCGGTCTCGGGGATCTTCACGTCGGTCGCCAGCGGCGGCGGCGGCGGCGCCGCGAGCGCGGCGGCCTTCGCGCGCCAGAAGTCGACGACGCGCGTGGTCTCCTCCTCGGAGACGAAGCCACCGTGGATGCGGTACGGATCGGCCTTGCCCATCGGCAGGAACAGCATGTCGCCCATGCCGAGCAGATTCTCGGCGCCGTTCATGTCGAGCACAGTTCTCGAGTCGGTCTTGCTCGCGACGCGGAACGCGATCCGCGAGGGGAAGTTCGCCTTGATGACGCCGGTGATGACGTCGACCGACGGCCGCTGCGTCGCGAGCACGAGGTGGATGCCGACGGCGCGCGCCATCTGCGCGAGCCGGGCGATCGGCTCCTCGATTTCCGCGGGTGCGGTCAGCATCAGGTCGGCCAGCTCGTCCACGATCACCACCACGTAGCCCAGCCGCTCCGGCGCCTTCTCGGCGCCCTCGGGCGTCGGCACTTTCCCTTCGGCGATGCGCTCGTTGTAGGTGTTGATGTTCCGCGCGCCGCAACTGGCGAGCAGCTTGTAGCGCTTCTCCATCTCGCCCACCGCCCACCGCAGCGCGCGCGACGCCTTCTTGGGCTCCGTGACTACCGGCATGACGAGGTGCGGCACGCCGTTGTACATGGACAGCTCGACCATCTTCGGATCGATCATCACGAGCTGCAGCGACTCCGGTGCGTGCTGGAACAGCAGGCCGGTGATGACCGTGTTCAGGCACACGCTCTTGCCCGCGCCGGTCGATCCCGCGATCAGCACGTGCGGCATCTTGGTCAGGTCGGCGACGAACGGATTCCCGTTCACGTCGACGCCGAGCGGCAGCTTCAGCGCCGCTTCGCTCTTCTCGTACGGACTCGACGAGAGCACTTCGCGGAGATACACCGTCCGGCGGCGCGGGTTCGGGATTTCGACGCCGACCGTGCCCTTGCCGGGCAGCGGCGCGATGACGCGGATGCGGATCGCCTTGAGCGCGAGCGCGAGGTCGTCCTCGAGCGCGACGATCTGGTTCACCTTGACGCCCGCGGCCGGCTCGAACTCGAACATCGTCACGACCGGGCCGGGGTGGATCTCGGTGACGCGTCCCTCGATGTCGAAGTCGGCCAGCTTGGTCACCAGCAGGTTGGCCTGCGCGGTGAGGTCGGCCGCCGTAACGAGATCCTCGGGCTGCTTCGGGTTGTCGAGCAGCGAGAGCGGCGGCAGGGCCTCGGTGGGCACCGGCCCCGTCGGGCGCTCGGGCTCCAGCGCCTTCGGTCTGGGCGGGGTGACCTTCTTGATGACGGGCGGAGGCGGCGGAGCCGGCAGGGTCACCGGATCGTCGTCGGCATCCGGCTCGGCGATCGCCGAGGCGCCGCTGATGTGCGGGGCGGCCGCGGCTTCGGCGGCGTTACCCGCGGCCACGGCGACGGCGGCCCTCTTCTCCTTGCGCGGCTTCGCTTCCTTCTCCTTCGGCTTCGCCTTCGCCGCCGCCCGCGCGGCTTCGGCGCGGCGTTCGTTCCACAGCGAGACGGCTCCGGCGACGCCCTTCGCCGGACGCAGTACGAGCCCGTGCGCGAGGTGCGTGATCCAGTGGAATCCGAGTTCGCTCGCTGCCAGCGCGGTCAGGAACAGCAGTGTGCCCGCCACGACCCACGAGCCCACGTTCCCGAGCGCCGCCTTGAGCGCGAGGGCTCCGGCGAGTCCCCAGCCGCCGGACCACATCCAGCGGTCGAGGCCGCCGAGGCCGAAGAGCGCGCAGACCTCGAAGGCCAGCAGCGCGCCCATGAGCGACATGAGCACGAGCGGCGCGACGTCACGATCGCGAAGACGATTCCACGCCCACGCGCCGGCCAGCAGCGGCAGCCCGAACGACGCAACGCGACCGAACGTCCAGACCAGCCCGTAGGCCATCAACGCGCCAACCGGACCGCACGCGTTCGGCGCGGCCCACGCGGGGTCACCCGGGGCGGGAAGATGGGCGGTGGCGAGCGCCACGGCAGCGAGCACGGCGAGCGCGGCGAGCAGCACCGCGAGCATCTGGCGTCTGCGCCTGGATGAGATCGAAGAAGCCACTGGAAGTCGCGAGCGGAACCCCCCGGCAGTCCATGGCTTGAAGTCCGCCGAGGCGGCTCCTGCCGTCGCCGTGGCGCCCGGGAAGAGGCAACCGACGGCTCCGTCCACCTCCCTGGCGGACGCGGGGGCATTGTGCACGAGCGACCCGGCCGGGGCAATCCCGGATGCCCCCGGGTCGCGCGTCCCACCATTCAACCGGCTCACCCCGGCCCGCGCCCCGACTCTCGGGTCGCGTGTCCGGCCGGTCCGGCCGGCCGGGCCCGAAGCGATCGGCCGAACCCGCGATCCCGATTGCGCGTCTAAACACGCAACCGGACGACGCACCCCAGTCGTCGGCCGGAGCACCGAGCCGTGACCCGTCCCACGTCGCTCCGCCCAACGGTGAAGGGAGTACCGCCCCATGCGTTCCACTCGACCGCGCGCCCTGTCGCTCCGTTCCCCCTTCGTGCGTTTCGTGCTCGCCGTCACGCTCGGAGCCCTGCTCCTCGTCCGGGGCCGGACGATCGCCATCGCTTGCTACCCCGCGCTCGCCGCGACGCCGTCGGCCGAGGCGGCCCCGGTCATGCCGATGGTCGACTGGTTCGCGACGCATCCCGCACGCGGCCAGAGCGCGCTCGCAGCGCCGACGGATTCGTTCCTCGTCCAGTCGAGCTACTTCGACAGCAATCACGACGGCTCGGTCACGCAGGTCGACACCGTGAAGATCGTGCAGGGCCAGACGGTGCTCTGGAAGTGGGTGATCGGACTGCACACCGTGACGAGCGGCACCGGCGCGTCGGATCCGCAGGCGGGCGTGCTCTTCGACCAGCCGAGCAACACGTCGAACCGGAGCTTTTCGTTCACGTTCAACAACGTCGGCACCTTCCCGTTCTTCTGTCGCAACCACGAGCTGCTGAACATGCGCGGCGTCGTCGTCGTGGGCCCGAACCTGAACGACGTTCCTCCTTCCGCGCTCGCCGGGGGCGAAGGCTTCGTGCGCGCGCCATGGCCCAACCCGTCGCGTGAAGCGAGCCACTTCCGCTTCGCGCTCGCGCGTGCGGGTCGGGCACGCGTGACCGTCCTCGACGCGCAGGGCCGTCGGGTGGCGACCGTGGTGGATTCCGAGTTCGGACCGGGCAGCGTGGACGCTTCGTGGGACGGCCGCACGGCGGGGGGCCGTGCGGTCCCCGCGGGGCTCTACCTGCTCCGGCTCGAACTCCACGGCGTCGCCCAGACTCAGCGCGTCACGATCGTCCGCTGACGTCCCACCCCACCGCGATCCCGACGGGAGAAATCATGCGCACGCCGATTCGCGTGGTCGCCGCCGTGCTGCTCGCATCCAGCGTGCTGGCTTCGCTCGGCGCACGTCCGAGCGAGGGCCTGCCGCTGTACGCCGCGCGGCAGGGCCTCATGTGCCAGTCGTGTCACTTCGATCCCAACGGCGGCGGTCCGCGCAACGACTTCGGCTTCATGTTCGCGCGCAACCGCCACTCGCTCGAGCCGGACACGGCGAGCGCGTGGAAGGACCTCGCCATCGGCAACCGCGTCTCCGAGACGGTGCCGATCTACTTCGGTGTCGACCAGCGGTTCATGCTCCTGTCGAACGCGCACCAGACCGTGAACCCGGCCGAGCGCGCGGGCTTCTTCAACATGGAGAACGCGCTGTACGTGACGTTCCAGCCGCACCCGCAGCTGACGCTCGTGTACAGCCGCGACGCGTTCAACGACGCCGTGCTCGCCCAGGACGCGTTCGGCGTGATCTCCGGCCTACCGCTCGACGGCTACGTGAAGGCCGGGCGGTTCCGCACGCCGTTCGGCCTGCGCATGGACGACCACACGGTCGCGACCCGCGTCGGCTACCTGAACCTGACCGGCGGCCCGAGCTTCCTGCCGTACGACTCGCGCTTCCCCGACATGGGGCTCGAGGTCGGCGGCGACCGCAGCGGCTGGTTCGGCCGCGCCGCGTTCACGAACGGAGCTTCGCAGCCGTTCGGCTCGCAGCCCTTCGCGCAAACGGGCACGGCGAAGTTCGGATGGAACGGACACGGTGTGCAGGTGGCCGGCTCGTTCTACGACGACTACGAGAAGACCGGAGCGTTCCCGTTCCGGCGGGCGTCCCGCTGGGGAACGTACGCGCTCGCGCACGCTGGACCGCTCCAGTTCATCGGCGAGATCGGCGCCGGCACGGACCGCTACGCGCGCCACGACTCCCGCGGGCACGCCGTGAACCTGGCAGCCGCGTTCGGCGAGGTCGACTGGACGCCGAACCGATCCGTCAACGTGCGCCTGCGCGCCGACCGGCTCCAACTCGACCGCGACGAGACGCTCGTGGAGCGGCCCGACGGCTCGCGCGCGTCGCGGCGCGCCCTCAGCACGTTCGATCGCTACGCGATCGAGAGCGAGTTCCTGCCCGTGCCCTTCGGCGAGATCCGCTGCGTCTATCGCGTCATCGCGCCGGTGGCCGGCACCGACGCGTTCGGCGGAGAGCAGAAGCACGAGCGGCAGGGTTATGTTCAGTTCCACTTCTCGTACTGAACGTGCGGTCGTCGATCAACGGCCCCGCGGAGCGATCCGCGGGGCCGTCCTGTCGAGTATTCGTCGTCCGTGCTCCCCGGGCTCTCGCCCGGGCCTTCGCCGGATCGGCGCCGGATCGCGTTAGCGGTACAGCGACTTCAGCTGGCCCCAGGTACCGCGGTCGGTCGGCGTCGGCGTGGGCGCCACGGCACGCGTGTACGAGAACGCGCCACCGCCCGCGAGCCCGCTGCCCCACGAGTCGAAACGCACGTCGATGTAGATGTCGTCGGTGATCAGGTGCATCACGGCGTTGACCCCCACCGTGCCGGGAGGAAAGTTGGCCGCCCAGTTGACCCACGTGTCGAACGTCAGACTCGCGTAGTCCGCGGCATTGCCCGTCGCCCATTCGGTGTCCTGCGGGCTCGAACCGAACGAACCACTCGAGGCGGCCTCCTGCTTGATGTTGAAGAGCCCCTGCGTCGAAGCGCGCGTGAGCCAGACGTTCGACGTGATGCGGTCCTGGTAGGCCGCCTGCGTCCAGTCGACGTTGGCGGGACGGACGAACGAGTACGTCCTCCCGGACCACACCTGCGGCGCGGCCAGGGCGTTCGACACGCACGCGGCAGCCAATCCGAGCGCCAGTACGACGGTACCCAGCGAGTGTCCCTTGAACATGGCGGATCCTCCCCAACGGAATCGCCCGACGGCCACGATGACCGTGCGGCTGGACGATTCGATGACGCGGCGTCCGTTCCGATCCGAAGATAGCGTGTTTTCACACACAAGTGGCCGCGGAATCGCACCATCCGCTGGGGTCGGCAGGACCACCGCGAACCGGGACACCCCGCCCGAGCTCCGCCCGCGACTCGAAACGCCGACGCGGCGCCGGTGGGCCCAGCGCCGCGCCTTCGTCGTGCCGCAGGCGTGGTGAACGCTCAGCGCGCCGCGGCTTCCTTCGTCCCCGCGGGCACGGCCGGCGGCGCCCCCGGCGGCTCGAGGATGCCGTCCTCGAGCCAGGCGAAGCGATCCGAAAGCACGCCGCGTGCGGTCTCGTAGTTCGACACGTCGTCGTTCGACGCAACCGCGGCGAAGCTCGCCTCGACGCGCCGGCGCGCCGCGCGGCAGAACGTGTCCGCAAGCGGCATCGCCGAGCCGTCGCCCACGCCCTTCCTCGTGTCGCGCAGCGCGCGCGAGCAGGTCGCTGCCATCGCGAACAGCTCGGCGCCGGCGTCGACGCAGCGGAAGAGCTGCGACTGCCGCCGCTCGAGCGCGGGCCCGTTGACCACCATGAGGTGGAAGATCTGGCGCGCGAGGCGGCGCGAGGTGCGCTCGACCCAGCGCAGGTGGCCGGCGAGCGGACCGAACTCCGAGTACTGCGGCCAATGTCCCCAGCCGAGCCAGCGCGTCGGGTACCAGCCGAGGTAGAACAGCCCCGAACGCACGAGGCCGGAGAGCCGGCGGCCCATCGGCACGTTCGGCATCACGACGTCTCCCGCAACCTTGAGGTGCAGGTCGAGCGCCTCGCGTGCGATGAAGAGCCGCATCACCTGGTTCGAGCCTTCGAAGATCTTGTTGATGCGCATGTCGCGCAGCGCGCGCTCGAGCGGGATCGGCGCCTCGCCGCGCGAGGCGAGGCTCGCCGCCGTTTCGTAGCCGCGCCCGCCGCGGATCTGCATCGCGTCGTCGCACAGCGCCCACGCGACGTCGGTGTTCCACATCTTGCCGATCGCCGCTTCGAGCCGGATGTCCGACTTGCCGCGATCGGCGAGCAGCGAGCCGAGGTCGGCGATCGCCTCCATCGCGTAGGTGTCGGCGGCCATCTTCGCGAGCATCTGCGCCACCGCATCGTGCTTGCCGACGTTCTTGCCCCACTGCTGCCGCGCGTTCGCCCAGTGCCGGCAGACGTTCAGCGCCCACTTGCCGATCGCCGCGCAGCCGGCGGGAATCGTCAGCCGCCCCGTGTTGAGCGTCACGAGCGCGAGCTTGAGTCCCTTGCCTTCGCCCCAGAGCAGGTTCTCCTTCGGCACGCGCACGTTGGTGAAGCTCAGCACGGCGTTTTCGATGCCCCGCAGTCCCATGAACTCGAGCCGGTTCACGACCTCGAAGCCCGGCGAGTTCGTCTCGACGACGAAGGCGCTGATCGGACCCGGCTTGCCATCCTTGCCGGGCGTGCGCGCCATCACCACCATCAGTTCGGAGACGGTGCCGTTCGTGATCCACAGCTTGCGGCCGTTGAGGAGGTACGCGCTGCCGTCCGGCGTCGGCACGGCGGTCGTGGTCATGCGCGCGGGGTCGGAGCCGACCTCTTCCTCGGTGAGCGCGAACGCCGAGATCGCACCCGCGGCGAGGCGCGGCAGCAGCCGCTTCTTCTGCTCGTCGGAGCCGAACATCTTCACCGGCCCCGGCACGCCGATCGACTGGTGCGCGGAGAGCAGCGCGACCAGCGAGCCGTTCACGCTCGTGACCAGCGACATCGCGCGGCAGTACGTGTACTGCGACAGCCCGAGCCCGCCGTACTCGCGCGGGATCTTGATCCCGAACGCTCCCATCGCCTTCAGCCCCTGCACCACCTCGTCGGGGATGCGGCCGTCACGCTCGATGACTTCGCCGTCGACCTTTTCGCGCAGGAACGTCTCGAGCTTCGCGAGGAACTCGGCCGCCCGCTTCTGCTCCTCGGCGTCCGGCTCCGGCCAGGGATGGATCAGCCCGAGGTCGAGCTTGCCGAGGAACAGCTCGCGCACGAACGACGGTGCGTCCCACGTGGTCTCGCGTGCGCCTTCGGCGACGGCGCGCGCTTCGCTCTCGCTGACGTTCGGCTTGGCATCGCTCATGGCGGATCGGAGTCCTTTCGATCCCGGCGCGCGTCCACCGGCCACTCCGGCGGCCCACGCGAACCTCAGGTGGTTCGAACGGTCGCAGCCTACCCCGCGGCCACGTGCGCGGCCAAGCTCGCGCGACGCGACTGCTCGCACGACGCGACGCTCGCGCGACGCGAACGCGCGCGTGCGCGCGGTCGCCGGCGGCGATCCCCACCGCGGCGCCGCGCGCATCGACGCGCGTGGTTCAGCGCCTCGCCTTCTCCCACAGCCGGCCGGCATGCCCGAAGCGGAACGCTTCCGGGTGCAGCGCCTCGGCGAGCACTTCGAGCGTCGGAGCCAGTTGCGGTCCCGCGCAGTGGAAGCAGGCGCGGCCGTCGGCGAGGAACACCTGGTCCTCGCGATCCGCGCGCAGTCCCGTCCACGGCGCGCGAGCGCCGAGTTCGGCGACGTCGGCGCGGACCTGCACGAGCGTGCGGCCGCGCGGCGCGACGAAGATCACGTCGGGATCCGCCGCGGCGAGCGTCACCGCGTCGACGGGCACCGGCTCCGCGCCGGGTACCGCGCACGAATCGATGCCTCCCGCGAGCTCGATCAGCTCGGGCAGCCAGCGCCCCGACGCGCGCGGCGGCGCGAGCGACTCGAGCACCGCGACGCTGCGCTTCGGCCGCGCCGAGACGCGTGCGCTGATCGCGAGCAGCCGCTGGCGCACCCGCGTGACGAGTTGCACGCCGCGTTCGGGCACGCCGAGCGCGTCGGCGATGCCACGCATGTCCCGCCACGCCTCGGCCAGGGTGGAGGCACGTGCGATTCCGTCCGGCCCTCGGGCCGGGTCACGAGTGACGGGGATGCGGTCGGCGAACCCCAGGGCACGCACGATCGCGGCGTCCGTGGGGTCGAACGGTTCGGTTCGCGTCGGGTTCAGTCGAGTCTCCGTCGGTTGTCGGGGAAGCGCGGGCAAGGGGCTTCCATCGCGCTCTACCCCGCACCGGCGCCGGTGCTCCGTCAATTTCTCTCCCGGCAGGGCAGGCGGTCCCGTTCTCCTCGACGTCTGGCGCCCGGGGCGCGACCGCGTTAGCGTGCGGCCATGGTCGCGCTCCTCCTTTACATGGCCGCCCTGGCGATCGCCCTGCGCGAGGCCCGGAGTGCGCGCGAATCCGGACCCGGGCGCGTCCCCGTCCTGCTCGCGCGTGCGGGCGTGCTGTTCGCGCTCCATCACGCTCTCGTGCAGTTCGCGCACCTGCCGATGGCGCCGTCGATGCTCACGGCGCTTCGCGTCGCGCTCGCGCTCGTGTCGCTCCTGCTCTGGAGCCAGATCGCCGGCCTCGCCTGGTACGGCACGCGGACGAAGGCCGTGGTCGTGCGCTGGGTGTTCGGCGCCATCGCCACGCTGCTCGCGGCCGCGCGAGCGCCCGGCACTGCGATCGGCCTCCTCTCGCTGCCGGCCGTGCTTTCGTTCGGCTGGCTCGCGGCGATCCGCACGCGCCAGCGTTTCGCGACGGCCCTCGTCGCGATCGCGCTCGTCGCCGCGGCGCTCCTGCTCCGCATGCCCGGCGAAGCGCCGCCCGCCGCCGAGGGGCTGGCGAAGGAACTCGCCGGCTTCGACGATTGGATCCGCATCGTCGCCTTCGCCTACGTCGGCCTCGGCATCTTCCGCACGCTCGACGCGTTCGTGCAGGATCCCTCGCTCGGCATCCGCACCATCCGCCGTCGGCTGGCGCTCTCGCACGTGCTCGTCGTGGGCGTGCCGCTGCTCATCGTGATCGCACTGTGGACGATCACCACGTGGCTCGGGGTGACATCCGAGCGCGCGATGGTGGCCATGCACGCGATCAACGCGGACGGACGCGCGCTGCGCACGTCGCTCTCGCAGGCGCTGCGCTCCCCCGGCGACACGCGGGCCTCGCTGCGCGCGGTCGCGGAGTCGCGACGCGACGATTGGCCGCACGTGCGCGTGTGGCGAATCGCGGACGGCCACATGGAACTCGTCGCCGGCGAGCCCGTGTACGACGAGCAGGCGCTCGCGACGTGGTGCGACTCGCTCGCGATCCGCTACCCGTGGAGCCTCGTCGAGCTGATCGACGGCCAGCGCTTCCTCGGCGCCGTCGCGCACGACTCGGCCGGCACGTACGCCGCCGCGCTGGTGCCGGTCGGCGAGGCGATCGCCGGCATGCCCACGCGCGTCGCGGGCGCGTCACTGTGGATGAGCGCCCGCGAACCCGTCGACACCACCGAGGTCGACGAGCCGGAGCCCGTCGATTCGCTCGCCACCTTGCGAGCCCGCCGCGTCGCGCGTGCGATCGGCATGAATGACTCCGGCATCGTCGCCCGTTCGTCGCGACCCCCGAACACGCCGGCCGCGCGGATCACCGTGGGCGGCGACACGGTCTCGATGGGCGGGCGCTCGGACACCACGTTCTCGGCGGGCGGCGCGATCGTCCCGGGCCTGCGGCACGACCACGCGTGGAGCCGGCACTCGTTCTACCTCCGGGCCCGCGTGCCGCTGCTCGACACGCTCGTCGGCCTGTACCGCAGCGCGCGCGAGAACCCGATGAACTTCCTGCTCATCCTGATCCTCGCGGGGCTCGTGCTGCTGATGCTCCCGGTCGCGACTTTCAACTTCCGGCTCGTGCGCCAGCTGGGCCGCAGCGTCATGCAACCCGTGTCGGCGCTGCGCGAGGGCACGCGCGCACTCGCGGAATCCCGGCTCGACTACCGCATCCCCGTGCGCGGCGACGACGAGCTGTGGGAAGCCGCGCAGGCGTTCAACACGATGAGCGAGGGGCTCGAGCGCGCCCGCGAGAACGAGCTCGCGCGCGATCGCATGGAGCAGGAGCTGGCGCTGGCGCGGCGGATCCAGCAGCGCCTGCTGCCCGCGGGGCCGCCGAGCGTGCACGGCGTGGAGATCGCCGGCATGAGCGCGCCGGCCCGCGAGGTCGGCGGCGACTACTTCGACCACCTGCCGCTGCCGGACGGCCGGGTGCTGCTGGTGATCGCCGACGTTTCCGGCAAGGGCGTGCCCGCGGCGCTGCTCATGTCCGCGTTCCGCGCCTCGCTCGTGAGCCAGGACACCGCCGCGACGCCGCCCGACCAGGTCGCCACGCGGCTGAACGAGTTCCTGCACGACAGCGTCGAACCGGGGCGTTTCGTCACGGCGTTCCTCGGCGTGCTCGATCCGGCGACGGGCCGGCTCGTGTACACCAACGCGGGCCACAACCCGCCGGCGATCGTCCGGAGCGACGGGAGCGTCGACTGGCTCGGCACCGGCGGGCTGATCTTCGGCATCATGGCGGGGGCGCGCTTCGAACGAGGCGAGACCGTGCTCGCACCGGGCGAACTGCTTGCGCTCTACACGGACGGCGTGACCGAGGGCGCCGACGCGAGCGGTGAGCAGTTCGGCGAGGACCGTCTCGTGGAGTCGCTCCGCGCGCGCGCCTCGGCGCCGCTCGCGGCGCTCGCGGAGTCCCTGGTCGAGGAAGTGCGCGCCTTCGAAGGGGCCACCGGCCCCGCCGACGACCTCACCGTCCTGCTGGCGCGGATCAGTCCGAAAGAACCGCTGGCCGTCTAGCCCGGGTTTCGCGCGTTTACCGGTTGCGGACGCTCGCCCGGTCCCGCGATGATGGTTTCACCCATTTCGTCGTCCGGGTCACGTGCGTCCGTGAAGCCGTCCCGCCCGTGCCCACATGCCCCCTCGTCCTCCGGAGGCTCCCCTCATGCGCTTCGCCCGAGTCGTTCTCGCCACCGCGGCCATGCTGCTCGCCGCTTCGGCCGCGTTCGCCCAGACCGTCAACATCACGTCGAACGTCGCCGTGAACACGACGTGGGGCCCCACGGGCACCGTCGTCGGCTCGACCTTCTACGTGCAGAACACCATCGCCGTGAACTCGGGGGTCACGCTGACCATCCAGCCCGGCGTCGTCGTCAAGTTCGCGTCGGGCGCGCGGGTCACCGTGAACGGCGCCCTGCAGGCGATCGGAACGGCGGGCAGCAACGTCTACTTCACCTCCATCCGCGACGACAACAACCCCGCGGGCGACACGAACGGCGACGGCAACGCGACGGTGCCGAACGCCAACGACTGGTACGGGATCTACTTCCCCTCCGGCACCGTCAACGGCGCCTCGCAGCTCACGTACTGTGACATCCGCTACGCGGGGTACGGCAACACCGGCGCAGTGACGTTCGTGAACTGCAGCAACAACATCACCAACTGTACGATTCGCAAGTCCTACTACGGCGTCGACTGCCAGGGCACGGCGGCGCCCGCGCTCAACAACACCACGATCCAGGCCTCCACGCAGACGCCCGTGATCATCGACCTGACGTCCAACCCGACGTTCTCCAGCGTCGCGTTCTCGAGCTCGGACAACGGCTACGACGCGATCGGCCTGCGCGGCGGCACGCTCACGAGCGGCGCGTACAGCCTGGTCCAGCGCGGCGCCACGGTGGGCGTGAACCCGATCACGAACGTCACGTACGTGCTGCTGAGCTCGCTGACGATCAACGCCGGCGCCAGCGTCGACATCCAGCACGGCGTCGTGATCAAGCCGATCTCGGGCTACTGGATCTACGTGTACGGCAGCCTGACCATGAACGGCACCGCGGCGGCCGGCGATTCGATCACGATCACGTCGATCCACGACGACAACTACGGCCGGCCGAACGACACGAACAACAACGGCTCGATCACGGCCCCCGACCGCGGCAACTGGGGCGGCATCTACTTCTACCAGGGCGCCACGGGCACCCTGTCGTACTGCCGCCTCAAGTTCGCGAACAACACCAACACGCAGGGCGCGGTGGGCATGATCAACAGCGGGGCCAACGTCAACGTGTCGAACACGTGGCTGAGCGACTGTGCGCACGGCCTGGCCATCATGGGTGTCTCCAACCCGGCGATCACGAACGTGCAGATCAACAACTGCTCGTCGGTGCCGGTGCTCATGTCGGTGTCGGCCAACCCGACCTTCACCAACATCGGCCTGCTCGCCAACGCGATCACGGCGATCGGTCTCCAGGGCGAGCAGATCGCGGTCAACTCGCACCTGTCGGCGCGCAATCTCGGCGGCTACACGAACATCACGTACTACCTGATGAACGGCATGCTGCAGATGATGTCCGGGGCGACGCTGACGGTCGATCCGGGGCTGGTGATCAAGAACCAGCTGAGCGGCGGCGGCATGCAGATCGACGGCGCCCTCGTCGCGAACGGCACCGCCCTGAACCCGATCGTGTTCACGTCCGAGCGCGACGACCAGTACGGCAACCCGGCCGACACGAACGGCGACGGCGCGACCAC
>WBZT01001710.1_pt1 | contig 15867 bp, 17 predicted proteins | sample 5204241 | NCBI WGS metagenome assembly WBZT01 (sample SAMN12344358, study PRJNA552823) | activated sludge metagenome | biome: Activated sludge suspended growth; feature: Nitrification reactor; material: Wastewater; isolation source: activated sludge from nitrification reactor of wastewater... | reverse complement strand
ACCGCCTGCCCGCCACCCGCCGCTCCGACACCCCGGAGGAGCGCGCCCGGTTGTGGGACTGGTGCCTCGAGCGCAGCGGCGTGGGGACGCTCGCCCTCCCCTGACGGGCCACTTGCAGCGCCGGGCACCCGGCGCCCACGGATGACTGTCGTACCCCCTTCGTAGCTTCGGGCGGATGGACCTCCGCCTGCCCATCACTACCGTCAATGGCGAGCCGATCGAGGACCTCGTCCGAGCTCTGCGCCCACTCGTCGGCCTGCTCTCGGCCACGGTCGATGCATTGGTACGAGGCGAGCCGCCCGACGGCCATCTCGTGCTCGTGCCGTGCATCAAGCGAGCCCTGCTTCCGATCTGGCTCGAGCTGCGCGAGTTCGACGACGCCGAGCTCGCCGACCTCACGCCAGGGGAAGCGTTCGTCCTCCTGCTCACGCTCGTCGAGGTGCTGGTCGACCAGGTCGACGAGGCGATGCAGCGGAACGCAGGGCGGTGCGCGGCATGAGCCCTCCGCTGTTGTCTGACGGCGACCACGGACAGCGGCGACTGGGCGCCGCTCCACGCCGACGGCACTAGCTGGTCGTGTGATCCCGAACGCGCCAGGCCCGTGCTCGCGGAGCTCGGTCCTGAAGCCGCGGGGTCGTCCGCAGCAGCGGCGGCACTCGGTGCGGCATCAAGGTAACTTGATCAGTGGACCCGCTCATCCTGACGAGCGCACGGCGACACGGGATCCGGACGACGACATGCTGCACGCCTACCGACATCCGATCCGAGTCTTCGTCCTCGACGACCTGACCATGCTCATCGGGCCGGGGACGGCCGGCCAGTTGCTCGAGGTCGGTGTCGCCCGAGCCGAGAGCACCGAGGTCAACGTCCACGCCATGCCCCCTCGGGCCCGGTTCCTGGAGTAGCCAATGCCCCGATCGATCCAGGAGATCATCGAGCACGCCGACGAGCTCGCCGCCCGCCTCGAGCGCTACGAGCCGTCGCCCGGCGACGAGCGTCCGGTCGAGGAGTACCTGCTCGAGCGCGCGGCCATCGCCCGAGCCCAGGGCGAGCGCCAGGTGATGGACGCCGTGACGACCGCACGCGCCCGGGGCGTGTCGTGGCGGCGCATCGGCGAGCTGCTCGGCACGTCCGCCCAGGCCGCCCAGCAGCGCTACGGCCCGGCCATCGATGCGACCTGACCGTGCATCGGAGCCAGCCGACGCCGAATGGCGCCACGACGTCTCGCACTGACATCCGTCGCCTGATCAGCAGGCGAACGACGACACGTTGGCGGGCCGGCTACCGATCCGTCACCGCCCAGGGCGGCCCGGGCGCTCGGCGGCGGCCTTGAGGGCGGCGACGAACTCCTCGAGGAACGCATCCATCTCGGGGCTGTCGGGCGGCGGGACCTCGGCGAGCACGTAGTCGACACCGGGCGCCTGCCACTCCTCGCCGCAGGCGGGGCACCCCAGCCAGGGGTCCTCCAGCACCACGTTGCCGTGCTCGTCGGTCACCTCCTCCTGCACGGCCGTGCCCACCACGGCCGGATGGTGGCCGCAGGCCGGGCACACCCGTTGCCATGGGACCCCGGCCTCACGGCCGATGGCCTCGCGCTCGTCGTCGGTCGGTCGTCGTCGGTCGCCCACAGGGCAGCACCTCATCGCCTGGCGTTGCCACCGTGCCCCCGGACGGGGCGGGTTGGCGGGCCGTCGTCGGGCCAGGTCCCTCGAGCCACTCTGGATGAGTCGCTCCCCGGGTACGGCGGCGCTGTGACACGGGGCCGGGCGCCGGGCGTGCCCGGCGCGCGGCGCGACGGCTCAACCCTCGGCGACGAGCGCGTCGAGGCAGGCGGCCAAGCCCTCGGGATCGAACACCTGGGGGTCGTGCCCCGTCTCGAGCTCCCGGTAGGCCCACCGCTCGGCCCGGGCCCGCTCGGCGCACCGCTCGATCGGGTCGTCGGCGTAGGCCTCGGCCAGTCGACCGCCGGTGCAGCGGACGAAGGCGCGTGGGATCCGGTCCACCGCGCCGTCGAGCCGCACCGCCTCCGCGAAGCTCGCGGCCGGGTGGTCACGGACCCGCGCCCGGTACCGCATTCGTCGACCTTCGTCGATCTCGCCCGCCGGCATCAGCGCCTCCCACAGCGGGGCCGGCAGGGGGACCCGCCACGCCGGGCCGTGCTCGGCGAGGCCGGCCCGCACCTGCGCACCGAACCCCGACGGGAGCAGGTCGAGCGCCGAGTCACCGTCGCGCGGGACGAGCGCGTCGATGTAGACGACCCTCGCCACCCGGTCGGAGGCCTGGTCGGCGGCGCCGGTCACGGGCATCCCGCCGTAGCTGGCGCCGCACAGGAGCACGTCCTCGAGGTCCTCCATCTCGAGCACGGATACCAGGTCGGTGACGTGGGTCGACAGCCCGATGGGCTCGCCGAGGCCGAGGTGGGCACGGTCCCCGAGGCCCGTCAGGGTCGGCGTGTGCACCTCGTGGCCACGGTCCCGCAGCGCTCCGGCGACCGCGGCCCACTCCCAACCGCCGCCCCACGCGCCGTGGACGACCACGAAGAGGCTCACCCCGTCGACGGTACGCCCGACGCCGAGCCTCCGCTCGCGACGTAGCATCGGCGGCGACGCCCGTCGCCCCCTCGGAGGTCCGCGACGCATGGTCACGCGCACGATCGACACCGACTACCTCGTGGTGGGCGCCGGCGCGATGGGGATGGCCTTCACCGACGCCCTCATCGACCACGCCGACGTCCACGTCACCCTCGTCGACCGTCGCCACGCCGCGAGCGGGCACTGGCAGGACGCGTACCCGTTCGTCCGGCTGCACCAGGCGTCGGTCTTCTACGGCGTGGCCTCGACGGTGCTCGGCACCGGGGCCGTCCAGCAGCAGGGCCCGGAGGAGGGGCTGCAGCAGCGGGCGCCGCAGGCCGAGATCCAGGCCTACTACGACGACGTCCTCGAGCGCCGGTTCGTCGGCTCGGGGCGGGTCACCTTCCTCGGCGGCCACGAGCACCACGAGGACGGCGACCGGCACCTGGCCACGTCCCGCGTCTCGGGGGAGACGGTCGAGATCGTCGTGCGCCGGCGGGTGGTCGACGCGACCTACCTCGCCCCGACCGTGCCCGCCACCACGCCGGCACCGTTCGGCGTCAGCGACGACGCCCGGGTGGTGCCGGTCAACGCGCTGGCCCGCCTGGACGAGGCGCCCGCGGCCTTCGTGATCGTGGGCTCGGGCAAGACCGCCACCGACGGGATCGTGTGGCTGCTCGCCAACGGCGTCAACCCCGACCGCATCACCTGGGTGCGGCCCCGCGACCCGTGGATGCTCAACCGCGCCGTCGTCCAGCCCGACCCGGTCGTGGCCTTCACCCTCGCGGCGGACGTCATGGAGGCGGCGGCCGCCGCCGACTCGCTCGACGACCTCTTCCTGCGCCTCGAGGACGCCGGCGTGATGCTGCGGGTCGACCGCGACGTCGTGCCCACGATGGCCAAGACCCCGACGCTCGGCGCGTGGGAGCTCGACCTGCTCCGCACCGTCGAGCGGGTGGTCCGCCTCGGCCACGTGCGGCACGTCTCCGCCGGCGAGCTGGTCCTCGACCGCGGGACCGTCGCCCTCGAGCCGGGGACGCTGGTGGTCCACTGCGCCGCCTCGGGCCTCCGCTACCCGCCGCTGGTCCCGGTCTGGGGGCCGGACCGCATCCGGATCCAGACCATCCGGAGCGGGTTCCCGTGCCTCAACGCCGCGCTCACCGGCTACCTCGAGGCCACGCGCGACGACGACCGTGAGCGCAACCGCCTCTGCCCGCCCAACACCCTGCCCGACGACCCCGGGAACTGGGCCTGGATGCAGGCCCGCGGCGCGGAGACCAACCGGCTCCAGGCCGCCGAGCCCGACATCGTCGAGTGGGCCAACGGCTGCGCCCTCAACCCGGCCCGCGTCGAGCCATCCCGACGCGACGACCCCGCCGTGGGCGAGGCGATGGCACGGGCGGCCGCCGCCCGTGAGCGCGGGCTCCCGCGGCTCACGGCCCTCGCCGTCGCGCCGACCGCCTGACCGACGCCGGCCAACGACGACGCGATCGGCTCCGTTCCGGTCACGGGTTCGAGACCCACCACCGCCTCCCGTTCCCGTCAGGGGAACGGGAGGCGGTGGGTCATCGAAGTTCGGTACCGGCGACGTCGAGGACGAGCTTGCCCACCGCCGCCCCGGCGGCGACCTCGGTGAGCGCCGCGGGCAGGTCGGCGAAGGACACCACCGTCGGTCGGGCCCGGAGGGCGCCCGCCTCGGCGAGGGAGAGGAGCCGTTCGTGGGCGGCGAGCTCGTCGTCCCGGGGCCAGCCGGCGGCGAGGACGCCGAGCAGCGACTGGTTGCGGGCCACGAGGGTCAGGGCGTCGGCGCGCACCCACTCGCCGCTGGCGAAGCCCACGGCCAGGAACCGGCCCCGCGGCGCCAGCGCCGGCCAGAGGGAGTCGGCCAGCGCGCCGCCCACCGGATCGAACACCACGTCGGCGCCCCGGCCGGCGGTGACGTCGAGCACGGCCTCGGCGACGGGCGCCTCGGCCCGGTCCACCACCACGTCGGCGCCCGCCGCCGCGCAGAGCGCGCGCTTCTCGGGACCCGAGGCGACCGCGATGACCCGCGCCCCCAGCGCGTGGGCCAGCCGGACCGCGGCGATCCCCGAGCCGCCGGCGGCGCCCAGCACGACCACCGTCTCGCCCGCCTCGACCTCGGCGCGGCGCACCAGTGCGGTCCATGCGGTCGAGTACCCGATGCGGAAGCCGGCCGCCTCGGCGTCGGACATCTCATCGGGCACCCGGAAGGCGTTCGCCGCGGCCACGACGGTGACGTCGGCGAACCCACCCCGTCCGTCGACGAAGGCGGTGACCCCCATGACCCGCCGACCGGGGGCGAGCGCCGGGTCGTCCACGCCGGCGCCGACGGCATCGACCACCCCGCACACCTCCTGGCCGGGCACGAACGGCAGCGGCGGGCGCAAGGGATAGGCACCGCGGCACAGCAGGGCGTCGGGCAGCCCGATGGCGGCGGCTCGCACCCGCACGCGGACCTCCCCGGGGCCGGGCACCGCCTCCTCGACCTGGTCGAGCCGCAGCACCTCGGCCGGCTCACCGAGCGTCACCACCCGCCACGCCCGCATCGCGCTCACCCGTGGAGCCCCACGACGCCCACGCCGAGCGGGGCGCCAGCGAGGCCGGCGGTGCGACGGCGGGCGCGACCGTCGGCCCGGCCAGTGGTCCGGGCCCCCGTCGTGCCGGCGGCGGTCGTGGCGGTGGGCACTGGCCGCCGCCCCGCCACGCCCTCGATCGCTTCCCCGTCTCGCACCAGGCGCCACCCTGGCACACCGCCACGGAGGGCGCCTCGCCGACATGACACCCGTGCGGGTCTTCGTCGTCAACCTCGTCGGCGACCGGGCCGTCGGCCACCATGGGGCCATGAGGATCGGGGTGTTGGGAGCGGGGCGGATCGGCCGGGCGCACGCCGCCAACCTGACGCTGGTCGACGCGGTCGACGAGGTGGTCGTCCACGACCCAGGGCCCGACGCCCTCGCCGGGCTGCCCGAGACGGTCACCAGCGCCGCCTCGGCGGACGAGGTGCTCGAGCGCTGCGACGGCGTCGTGGTGGCCACGCCGACGGCCCGCCACCCGGACGACGTCCGCGCCGTGGCCGACGCCGGCCTGCCGTGCCTGTGCGAGAAGCCGCTCTCGCTCGACCTCGCCGCCAGTCAGGCCGCCGTGGCGTACGCCGACGCCGCCGGCATCGAACTGCAGGTCGGCTTCCAGCGCCGCTTCGACCCCGGGTTCGTGGAGATGCGCCGCCTCATCGAGAGCGGCGCGCTCGGCCGCCTGTACCTGCTGCGGGCCGCGAGTCACGACTTCCAGCCGCCCCACGAGAGCTACCTCCCCCAGGCCGGATCGATCTTCCGGGACATGCACATCCACGACTTCGACGCGCTCGCCTGGCTCAGCGGTGACGAGCCGGTCGAGGTGTTCGCCCGGGGCTCGGTGCTGGTCGACGAGATGTTCGCCCGCCACGGCGACGTCGACACCAGCGCCGCAGTCGTCACCCTGGCCGGCGGCGCCATCGCCGTGCTCACCGGCACGCGCCAGAACGGCGTCGGCTACGACCACCGCACCGAGGCCATCGGCTCGCTCGACAGCGTCAGCGCCGGTCTCGGCGAGCACATGCCCCTGCGCTCCGCCGATCCTGGCGGGCCGCAGCCGGTCGATCCCTACCCGACCTTCCCCGTGCGCTTCCACGACGCCTACCTCGCCGAGGTCGAGGCCTTCGCCGCGCTCGTGGCGGGCACCGGCCCCAACCGCTGCCCGGGCCGAGCTGCGGTCGACGCCCTGCGCCTGGCCCTCGCCGCCGACCGGTCGCTGGCCACCGGCGAGCCCGTCCGGGTCGCCGACATCAGGGGCTGACCGCGCTGCGGTCCGTCCTGAGCCGGCCACCCCGCGGGTGACCCGGCAGCCGGTCCCGGGTCGACGGCGTCACCGCCGCGGGAGCCGCGACCCGAGCGGCACCGACCGGCACGGCACCCCCCCCCCCGGACGAGTCGTCTCGGCGCAGCGAGTCCCTCGCGCCCGCGGGCCGGTCCGCGAGCCGTTGACCCGACGCTCAGGAACCGCCGGGAAGCAAGGCCCGGGCGAGGGTGTCGTCGAGCCAGTCGGCGTACTCCTCCTGGGTCCAGCCCCGGACGTCGCAGAGCAGGCGGGCCACCTCGGGGCTGGCCAGGGTGAAGACGATGTCGGCGGCCCGCTCCGCGTCGACCCGCAGCGGGCCCCGGGACGCGAACCACTCGACGGGCCGGGCCATGTTGCGCCGGCGCTGCTGCTCCATCTCCTCGAGCACCGGCGCCGCCTCCGGCTCGACCGCGGCGGCCGTCCGCAGCATCTCCGCCACCGGACGGACGTGGGTCGAGACGGCCGCGATGTCGTGGGCGAAGAGCCGGATCTGGCGACGTGGGTCCGGCTCGTCGCGGACGGCCAGCGACGCGGGCCGGTCGAGCACGCTCTGCTCCCCCGCCGGGGCGAGGCGACGGTCGATCAGCGCGGTCAGCACCCGCACCTTGGTCCCGAACGACGCGTACACCGTGTCGACCGCGACGCCCGCTCGCTCGGCGATGGCCCTGACCGTCGTGGCCGGGTACCCGTCGGCGACGAAGAGCTCGTCGGCGGCGTCGAGGATGCGCGCTCGTGTGCGGGCCGCCTGTTCGGCACGCACCGTCGAGGAGTAGGGGCGCTTGACCGGTTCCGGCATTTGATCCTAGTCTTACTCTGGTCAATACTGTTCTGGTCGAACCATAATCCCGGAGGTCCGCCATGGAGCGCATCGCCCCGCCTGCCCCCGGGCCCGGGTCCGGGCCCATCGGAGAGATGTGGGCCACCGCGGCCGCCGGCTGGGACGAGCACGCCGTGTACGTGGACGCGCGTGGTGCGGCGGTGACCACGGCGATGCTGCACCGCACCGGGCCGGGGCCCGGCGATCACGTCCTGGAGCTGGCCTGCGGCCCCGGTGGTGTCGGCCTGGCCGCGTCCGACCGGGTGGGCCCGACCGGCACCGTCGTGCTGAGCGACCTGGTGGAGGAGATGACCCGCATCGCCGCGGCGCGGGCCGCCGCCGCGGGTGCCGACAACGTCGAGGTGCGGGTGCGCGACCTCACCGCGGTGGACGAGCCGGACGACGCGTTCGACGTGGTGGTCTGCCGGGAGGGCCTCATGTTGGCGCCCGACCCGGCCGTGGCGCTGGCCGAGATGCGGCGGGTGCTGCGCCCCGGCGGGCGCCTGGCGGTCGCCGTGTGGGGGCCTCGGGCGGGCAACCCCTGGCTCGGGATCCTGTTCGACGCGGTGACCGCGGTGACCGGGATGCCGGTGCCCCCACCCGGCCTGCCGGGGCCGTTCTCGCTCGCCGACGCCTCCGACCTGTCCGCGCGACTCGCCGGCGCCGGCCTCGAGGCGGTGCGGGTGGAGGAGGTCGCCGAGCCGCTCGACGTCCCGACGTTCGACGACTGGTGGCGCACCGTGCCCACGCTGGCCGGGCCCCTCGCCACGGTCATCGCCTCGCTCCCGCCGGACGTGGCCGAGGCCATCCGCGCCCACGCCGCGGCCGCGATCGAGGAGCACACCGGGCCCACCGGGGTGCACCTCCCCGGCGTGAGCCTCGTCGGATCGGCCCGGGTGCCCTGAACGGATCGCATCCGCGCGGTAGGCAGGGCCGCCCACGCAACCACGGCGGCGGTGTCGACCACCGGGGCCGCGGTGGAGCCGCCGTTCCGCTCGCCGGTGGGGACCCGCTCCCACGACGGGTCCCGCCGGTCAGGTCGCCGTCGTCGTCGCCGGCGCCGCCTCACGGTCACCGACGAGGCGGGCGAGGTAGACCCCGACACCGAGCAGGATGGCGGTGCCCATCAGGGGCGTGAACGTCCGCTTGGGCCACGCCTCGTCGATCACGAGGCCGAACCAGAAGCCGGCGAGACCGATGTTCATGGCCCAGAAGACGACCCGGTCCGCCCAGGGGGCGAGGTCGGCGCGGGCCCCCGTCGCCGTGCGCAACTGGGCGAAGAGGGCGTTGGTGAGCACCCCGATGAACATGACGTGGTCCAGCGCGAGCAGCAGGCGGGTGGGCGCCAGGTCGAAGTCGTCCGCGTACTTCGAGAGCAGGTAGACGAGCATGCCCAGGTTCCACACGATGGCCACCGCCGACGCCGCCAGGAACGGGGCCGGGCGGTCGTCGCCCCAGCCCACCGTGCGCAACGACGCCCAGTTGCGGCGCACGAAGATGATCACCGCCACGATCTCGAACGGCAGGTTCAACATGATGAGGGGCACGGCGTCGAGCAGCACGCCGAGCATGAGCGTGAAGCCGCCGAGGAACAGCAGCGCCATCTGCCAGAACCCGGCCCGGGTCGCCTTCGTCCGGGCCTCGTCGGGCCGCAGCCACCACTCCACGACGGCCATCCCCACCGGGACGAGGAAGCCGACGACCATGGTGGCCGGATGGGCGTCCTCGCCGCCCGACGGCAGCACCTTGGCGTCGCCGCTGCTCGCGATCAGGATGCCGTACAGGACACCGATGACACCGCCCGTCACCGACGTGGCCAGCGCGGCCAGCAGCCCCCACATCGGCACACTCACGTCGCGGCCCCGGGCCTGGACCACGGCCCACGCGAACCAGCCGAGGATGGTGGCGGCGGCGACCGACCCGACGACGGGTCGCACGTACCCCGTGGTGGTGAGGAAGGTCAGGTCGTAGACGACGATGGTCCCTGCGGCGAGGGCCGGGCCGATCCGGGCCCACCCGTCCGCGGCACCCTCGAGGGGCCGGTCGGCGAAGAGCCACAGCGTGGACGCGAACACCGACAGGGTGATCCACGCCAGCGTCCCCACGTGCACGTGGGTCAGCAGCACCTTGCGGTCGAAGTCGACCAGGTCGGTGCCGTTGAGGATGCCGATCACCACCGTGATCACGAACATCACCAAGGCGGTGCCCAGCAGCAGCCGGACCTGGCTCCGATACGGGTGCGCGCGCAGTTCCATCGGTCGATCCCCCCGGTTCGCCTGACAGGAACCTTAACGAAGCGAGAGGGACGCCTCCCGCGGGAAGGCCGCTGGGGACGGTTGCGTCAGCGACTGCGCTGGATCGGACCGAGCGCATCGCACCGCGTCCGTTGCGGTCGGTTGCGCCGGGTTCGACTCGGCGCACCGGACCGGACCGCCCGCGCCTCCGCCGCGGCGCCGCGGTCAGGCGCCGGCCGCGGCCAGGTGGTCGTCGAACCAGGTGATCGTGCGGGACCAGGCGGCGCGGGCGCTGGGCTCGTGGTAGCTCTCGCGCTGATCGCAGTGGAAGCCGTGGCCGGCGTCGGCGTAGCGGACGACCTCGGTGTCCTGACCGGACGACGCGGCCGCGGCCCGCAGGCGCTCGACGTCGTCGACCGGGATGCCCTCGTCGAGGTCGCCGAACAGGCCGAGCCACGGTGCCCGCAGGCGCGGCGCCTCCTCGATGAGCGGGTCGAAGCCGAAGCGGCCGGTGCTCAGCCCGCCGCCGTAGAAGGTGACGGCGGCGCCGACGTCCCGCCGGGTCGCGACCGCCAGCGCCACCGTGCCGCCCATGCAGAACCCGACGACGCCGGACTGCGCCGCCCCGATCCCCGCCGCGGCGAGGTGCCCGAGCGCGGCGTCGACGTCCGCCAGGATCCCCTCGGCGGTCAGCGCCAGGAAGTGGGGCATGATCTGCGAGAGGTCGTCGTAGGGCAGGACCGGGTCGCCTGAGCGGTGGAACACGTGGGGGACGACGGCCAGGTAGCCCGCCGCCGCGAACCGCCCGGCGACGTCGACGATGTGGTCGTTCACCCCGAACGCCTCCTGCACGACGACCACGCCGCCCTTCGGCGTCGAGTCGGGCTCCCGGACGGTCAGCGGCGTGACGTCGGCCATCTCCGGACCCTAGGACGCGCACCCGGCCGAGCGGGGGCGATGCCCGGTCGGCGGGCACCACTGGGCGGGGATACCGCCGGCATCCCGGCTCCGACCAGCGGGCTACGATCTCCCCGATGGGCGTGACGGGCGGCACGGGAGGGGAGGGCGCATGACCGACGAAGCCGGGACCCCCGACGGCGACGAGCGTCGCCTCACCGACGACGCGATCCTCACCACGCGCCGGGACGCGCTGCGCCGGATCGGCCAGGCCGCCGCCGCGGTGGCCCTGGGGGGCCTGGCCGCCGCGTGCGGGAACGGCGAGGGCGGCGCCTCGTCGACCACCGCGGGAACGACGCCCGTCACCGCCCCCAACGTGGCAGGCGCCACCCTGCGGCGCCCCGAGTACTCCGGCTCGGGCCGCGCCGGCTCGGACACGGACGTCAGCCGCACGGCGGACCCCAAGGGCGACAGCGACGTGTCGACCACCGGCGACCCGCCGGCCGACACCGACATCACCACCTACGGCGATGCCCCGGGGACGGGCACCGACTCCGACCCGTTCGACCCCGTCGGCGGCGGCACGGACAGCGACAGCGACATCACGGTCTACGGCGACCCGGCGGCCGACACTGACGTGTCGACCACGGCCGACCCCAAGGGCGACGCGGACGTGACCACCACCGCCGACCCGGTGAGCTGACCGTGTCGGCGGGCGCCGCCGGGATGCCGCGACTGGCCGCACTGCTCGACCCGATCGGCGTCGACGAGTTCTTCGCCCGTTACCGGGACCGCGAGCACGTCGTCGTCCACCGGGGGGATCCGAAGCGCTACGCCGACCTGGTGGACCTCGCCGGGGTCGAGTCGTTCATCTTCGAGACGAACCCCCGGTCCACCGAGCTCCAGGTCCTCCACGAGGGCCCGGTGGACCGCGCCGGGTACATCTACCCGAGCGGTCTCGTCGACGCCCTCGCCCTCAGCCGCCTCTACGAGGAGGGGCACTCCATCGTGCTCCCCCACGCCCACCTCCACCTCGCCCCCCTCGGCTACCTGGTCCGGGGTCTGGAGGACGAGCTGGGCTGTCGGGCCCAGACCAACCTGTACCTGTCACCCCCGGGAGCGGCCGCGTTCGCCCCGCACTACGACACCCACGACGTGCTGGTGCTGCAGATCCACGGCGAGAAGGAGTGGACCCTGTTCGAGGGGCCCGCGCCCGTGCCGGCCACCCGGCGGTTCGACCCCGACGTCGACGAGTGCGGCGCCGCCGTCGAGACGTTCCTCCTCGAGGCCGGCGACGTCTGCTACGTGCCCCGCGGCCTGGTGCACCGCGCCGCCGCGACCACCGGCGCCTCGCTGCACGTGACCCTGGGCCTGCACTGGGTGAGCACGATCGACGTGCTCACCGCAGTGCTCGAGCGGGCCGGGGCCGAGCGCCACGACCTGCACCGGGCGCTGCCCCCCGGGTGGTGGCGCGACCCGGCGGCCCGGGCGACGGCCCTCACGGCGGTGGAGGACGGCCTCGGCGTGCTGGCCGAACCGGACCTGCTCGACGGCGCGCTCGACGCCCTGAGGGCGGAGCTCGTCCGCTCGCGCCAGCCACTGGTGCCCGGGCAGCTCGACCAGCTCCGCCGTCTCGAGCTGATCGACCAGCGCACGATCGTCGCGCCACGCGACCCCATGGTCCACGACCTCGCCGAGCACGACGACCAGATCGTGCTGTCGTGCTTCGGCAGCGAGATCGCGTTCCCGCGGTCCACCATCCCCGCCCTCACCCACCTGCTGGCCGCCGGGCCCGACGGCGTGGCCGTCGGCGATCTCCCCGGCGACCTCGACGCCGAGGAGCGCCTCGTGCTGGTCCGGCGCCTCGTCCGGGAGGGCGCGGTCGAAGCCCGCTGGTGAGTCCGCCGGGACGCCCACCTCAGCAGGGGTGGGCGGAGGCCCCGCCCTCGATGGTCAGCTGTTGACGACCGAGCCCGTGAGCGGGTCGCCGCCGCCGCTGATGACCACGCAGGTGAGGCCGTCGCCCCAGTAGGCGAACCAGTTGACCCGCCCAGCGAGCGGTATCCGCTCGTTGCGAGCCGCGTCGCAGCGCTCCTGCGCAGCCTGGTCCGTGTCGGACGCACCGGGGATCCGCTCGAACACCTGCCCGCGGTGGGCGCCGGCGCAGTCGACCACGAAGAAGCCGCTCGGCGAGTCCATCGACTCGCCGGCGAGGGGCTCGACGCAGTCGCCGACCTCCACCTCGGACGGGGTGAAGAACGGGTCTCGGGGGTGGAACTCGAGGTCGTAACCGGACTGGCCGCTCGAGAAGCCCGAGACGAGCAGCGTGTACTCGCCCGCTCCCCGGGCGTTGATCCTGACCGCCGCCCCACCGTCAGCGAGCGCGACGCCTTCGGTCGGCACCTCGGACCCGTTCGGCCCGACGAGGGCCACCGTCGGCTCGAAGGCCTGACCGGACGTGACCACCACCGTCCCCGCCTGGTTGGCCCGGAGCGTGAAGGGGTGCTCGCGCGGCTGGTCGAGGGTCGCGGGGTCGAGGGTCACCGAGACCGGCGTGGAGGCGGCGAGGGCCGGGCCCTCGACCGTGGCGCTGGTGGGGACGGTCTGGGGAGGCACGGTGTCCGAGGTGTTCTCGTCCGACCCCCCGTTCACCGCCAGGAACACCACGAGCCCGATGACGAGGACGACGGCGAAGGCACCCAGGCCGATCAGCACCCCGGTCATCGCACTCCGGCCCGACGAGGGCGGTGCCGGCGCCTCGGCGGGCACCGGAGGGGGGACGACGTAGGGCATGCCGGCGGGGGGCGTGACCGCGTCGGGGGAGCCCCAGCCGGGGCCCGGCGGCGGGCCGGTCGGACCCGGTGGCGGGCCGGCGGGGGGAACCGGGATCGGCGCGGTCGGCACCGTCGCCTCGGGCGACACCCCGGTGGGCGCCGCGCAGTGCCCGCAGAACGCGGCCGTCGGGTCGATCGGGGCGCCGCAGTGCGTGCAGAAGTGCCCCGTCGAGCCGCCCGGTGCGCTCATGACCAGCTCCTGATCACCATCGACGGCCGCCCTGTGCCACCTCGCGATGCTACTCCCGCGTCAACGCCCCACGGAACGAGCCGACGGTCGGGCGGATCTCGCTCAGACGGCGAAGGTCGTGCCGACGAGCTCCTCGCTGAGGTCCCAGAGCGCCGCCGCCTTGGTGTCGTCGAGGATCCACGGGGCCATGCCGTTCGCTCCCGGGTTGGCGCCGAGCACACCGAGGCCGCAGTCGGCGAGATAGGCGCCGTTGTGGCCGACGAGCTCCGGGTCGTCCGAGGTGGCGGCCCACACCTGGGTGGCGGCACCGGCCTCGACCGACTTCCACACGATGCCGCCGGGTATCCCGTGCTCCTCCGCCCGCTCCTTGGCGGTCTCCATCATCTCGTTCATGAGGTCCTCGGTGAGGTGGCGGCCGAGGTCGGTGATGATGGCGCCGGGGTGCACCGAGTACGAAAGGAGCCCCTGGCCGCCGTAGCGGTGGGCGAGCTCCCGGGCGAACAGGGCGTTGGCCGACTTGGACCGGCCGTAGGCGTCCCACGCCGAGTACTCGGTGCGCTCGAAGCCGGGGTCGTCGAGGTCGACGTCGCAGCGGGAGTGGCCCGCCGAGCTGAGGGTGACCACCCGGGGGGCGTCGCCCTGCAACAGCGCCGGCAGCAGCAGGCCCGTGAGCAGGAAGTGGCCGAGGTGGTTGGTGCCGAACTGGGTCTCGAAGCCGTCGGCGGTGTGGCCGAGCGGGCAGGCCATCACGCCGGCGTTGTTGACGAGGACGTCGAAGTCGTCGTGCTCGGCCAGCCAGCCGTCGGCGAAGGCCCGGATCGTGGCGAGATCGCCGAGGTCGACGACGCCCGCGTGCAGCGTGGCGTCGGGCACGAGCGCCTGCACCGCGGCGACCCCCTCGGCCGCCCGCTCGGCGCTGCGGGCCAGGATCGTCACCTCGGCGCCGTGGGCGGCGAGGGCCCGGGCGCTCTCCCGCCCGAGGCCGACGGCGCCTCCGGTGACGAGGATCCGCCGCCCCGTCAGGTCGACGCCCTCCAGCACCTCGTCGGTGGTGGTCCGGTTCCCGAGCTCGCTCATCCCGCCAGCTTCCCAGGATCTCGCCCGTAAGGTGGCCACGTGCCCGCGGCGGACCTCAGCGACCCGACTGGTGGGTCGACGGAACGGACCGTCGCCCGGTGGGTGCTCGGCGGGTTCCTGCTCGTCGCTGGGACGGCGCACCTCACGTGGTCGCGGGACACGTTCCAGGCACAGGTGCCCGACTGGGTGCCGCTCGACGCCGACCTCGTCGTGGTGCTGTCGGGGATCGTCGAGCTGGCCCTCGGCGCCGCGCTGATCCTCGCCCGCCGCCACCGGGCGCTCGTCGGGTGGGTGGTCGCCGCGTTCTTCGTGGCCGTCTTCCCCGGCAACATCTCGCAGTTCGTCGACGGCGACGCCGCCTTCGGGCTCGACTCCGACCTCGCCCGCGGCGTCCGCCTGCTGTTCCAGCCCCTGCTGATCGTCTGGGCGCTCTGGTGCACCGGCGCCTGGGCGGCGTGGCGGACGGGGCGCCGCCCCGGCTGATCAGGCCGGCGTCGAGGCCGGCGTCGCCCGGATGAGGAGGCGGCCGTCGCCCGCGCGCTTGTGCTCGGTCGGGACGTCGGCGATGACCTCCGGCACCCAGCCGCCGGTGGTGAGCCAGTCGAGGGCGGTCGCCTGCGACGGCAGGGTGAGGACGTGCTCGCCGAGCTCGGCCAACAGCGCCTCGTGGTCGCGCTCCTCCTGGCTCACCTCCGTGCCGGGCTCACGCGTCGAGAACGTGAGGGCGAACACGCTGCCGGGCGCCGACCGGGCCGCGGTCACCGAGAACAGCTCGTGGACGGTCACCTCGGGCAGGTAGCGCAGCAGCCCCTCGGCCAGGAACAGCGTGGGCTCGGTGCTCGAGTGGCCGGCACCGGTGAGCGCCTCGTCGAGCGAGCCGGCGGCGAGGTCGTGGGCCACCAAGGTGACGCCGTCGAGCGGCGCGCCGAGCGTCTCGACCCGGGCCCGCTTGTCGGCCTGGGTGTTGGGGTGGTCGACCTCGAAGAAGGTCACCCCCGGGGTCCGGAATCGCAGCGCCCGACCGTCGTACCCGGCGCCGAGGATCACCACCTGGGTGACGCCGGCGGCGAGCGCAGCGAGCACCTCGCCGTCGAAGAACCGGGTGCGGGCCGACACCCACTCGAAGACGTCCCTGTAGTCGCCGGCGTAGCCCTCGGCGAGCTCGGCCGACAGCCGCTCGTCGGCGCCGGGGTCGCCCGTCGGTGCCGCCGGCCGCTCCAGCTGCAGCCGGTTCACCGCCACGACCCGGGCGGTGATCGACGGACCTTCTAGGCGCATCCCGCCATCCCACCACAGGGGACCCCCCCTCCTTCCGGGTACACAGAGTTGTTCCCAGAACGAAGCGTCGCCCGGT
>WBZT01001709.1_pt1 | contig 15875 bp, 16 predicted proteins | sample 5204241 | NCBI WGS metagenome assembly WBZT01 (sample SAMN12344358, study PRJNA552823) | activated sludge metagenome | biome: Activated sludge suspended growth; feature: Nitrification reactor; material: Wastewater; isolation source: activated sludge from nitrification reactor of wastewater... | reverse complement strand
GGCTCGACCCGCTCTCGAGAGAATTCTGGCGCGAATCAGATCTGCCAGAGCAAATTTTTCGTGTGCTGGTGGCTGTAGGAGTCTGCGCCGCTTTCTCACTTCTGCCCGCACTTTTTGTGGTGTTTGATCATCGAAAAAAGGTAAAAGTGTAAACCAAACGCGGAGAGTTTGGTGTCTAATGACCAAGGGAACTCGGGGCCATTGCTCCGCGAAGAAAATGGCGAAGGTTTTTCCCTTTGTGCCGCGCCGCAGTTTGTTTAGAGTGCAGCCATGCCAGAAATAGCCAAGTTCGTAAACAACGGGGCAGCGAGCATTACGCCCGGGGTCGCCGAAAAGATGCTCCGCCAATTGCCGCAATGGAAACTGGAGTTCACCCAGATTCACGCGCCGCTCTTTCCGCACTTGGTGGATCAACTGGAGTTCCTCGCCAATGCGGTCGAGGACGCGGTCGAGGGCGCTTACAAAGAGCTCCCTTATACAGCAATCTCGCAAGCGGTCTTCGCGCTCATCTACGCGCACAAAAAGGGCGGCGTCATCCCCGACAGCGTGTTGAGCCTCGGCTACGCGGATGATTCCAGCGTGGTGCGCGCCGTGTTGATCCAGAACGAGCGGGCATTCGCGATTTATGCCGGCGTGCAGGGTGTGGACTGGCAGCGGATTACGAGTCAGCCGTAAGGCGCCGCCAACTTCCAAGCTCCAAACTCTAGAGAAATTTCAAACCTCCCACTCCAAACCCCGGAAATCGCCGCCGTGATTCCTTGAGGTTTGGAGTTTGGTGTTTCGCTGGATGTTGGCGCTTGGTTTAGGGGGGGTGGGTTTGCGAATGGACTCCCCGCCGGGCGTTTGAAACAATTTGGGCATGATCAAAGTCACCTACTATCTCGAAGTCGTTTCCTCCTGGTGCCATTGGGCCGAGCCGGCGTGGGCGGAACTGAAGCGGCGTTACGCGGGCCGCGCGGAGTTTGGCTGGAAGATCGCGCAGATGCCCGAAGCGGCCTATCCGGTCTCGCGCAGCCAGTGCGAGTGGTTCTACCGCCGCAGCGGTTCGATCATGCGCTCGCCCTACATGCTGAATTCCGGCTGGTTTGATGCGGAGCATCGTCTGATGCTCGAACCGAATCTCGTGGCGGAGGCGGCGAAAGATTTTGGTATCACGGATGACCGCGTGCGGCTCGCGATCGCGGACGCTGCAATGCGCGAAGGGAAAAAAGTCGGCCAATGGGCGGTGGCCGCTGCCATCGCCGCGAAGGTCGCAAAACTGAATCAAGCCCGGTTGCTGGCGCGGGCAAAATCGAAGGAGGTCGCCGCTCGCGTGAAGCAATCCTCAGAGGAATTCGACGCGCTGCAAGTCAATCAGCGTCCCACGTTCCTGCTGGAGTCCTCCATCGGCGACCGCGCGGTCTTCTCCGGCCTGGCCCGCATCGAACCGCTCGCCGCCGCGATGGACGCGCTGCTGGCCGACGAAGCGGCGTACGTTTCGTGGAAGGCGCACTTCGGTGACCCGCCCAACGGTTGAACATGGACGCAAGACTTGCAGGCAAGGTTGTTCTCATCACCGGCGCCTCCGGCGGCATCGGCTCGGCCATCGCGCGGCAATTCGCGGCGGAAGGCGCTAAACTGGTGTTGCATGGTTACCGCAACGCCGCCGCGTTGAACAAACTCCAGCGCGAACTCGCCAGCGTTGAAACCCTCGCCCTCCGCGCTGATGTCACGCAGGAGAGCGAAGTCAAAAAGCTCTTCGCCCAGGCGGCGAAGCGATTCGGCCGCGTGGACACGCTCGTCGCCAACGCCGGCGCGTGGGAAGTCGCCAGCGTGCCGTTGCACGAGAAGTCGCTGCGCGCGTGGCGTTCCACGCTGGAGGGCGTCCTCACGTCGGCGTTTCTCTGCACGCGGGAATTTTTCCGGCTTGTGAAGAAACAGCAGCACGGCAACGCGGTGTTGATCGGTTCAACCGCCGCCGTCTTTGGCGAGGCCGGCCACGCGGACTACGCCGCGGCGAAGGCGGCGATGGCCTACGGGCTGACGCGCTCGCTGAAGAACGAACTCACGCGCCTGGCGCCGCACACGCGGGATTATTGCGGCGGCCGGATCAACTGTGTTTGCCCCGGCTGGACGATTGTGCCGCGCAATCAGGCCAAGCTTGGCGACGCGCGGATGATCCGCCGCGTGACTGCCACAATGGCGCTGCCGAAGCTCGCGCGGCCCGATGACATTGCGAGCGCGGTGGTGTTTCTTTCGTCCGATGCGCTGGCCGGGCACGTCACCGGGCAGACGCTGATCGTCGCTGGCGGCATGGAAGGACGCATGCTTTGGCAGCCGGAGGAAATTGACCCGGCAATCGTCTGAGTCGGCGGGTGTTGGAGCGGGAGACATCCAGTTTGCCGTGCGGCTGACCAGGCGTTACTCTTCCTTCGTCGGGCCGCCCCCATAGCTCAAATGGATAGAGCAGCGGTTTCCTAAACCGCGGATTCCTGTTCAATTCAGGATGGGGGTACCACCCAACTCCCTTGGCTGCATCGCCCTGTCGGTATTCGGCCTAGCTATGAATAGTCTTCCAGCCCGGCGAGTCCCATAGATGACAGGTAGAATGACATCGTGTAAGCTAAACCAGTAAACGCTATGAAAGCCCGGTTTTCCTCCCAGTTCGCCTTTGGTCTGGCGCTTTCGCTTCTGCCGTTCGTCGGCGCCTGCACTGAAGATTCCGCCGAAGCCGTTCCGCGCGCCGTGACGGTCAATGCCGCCGCCGCAGTGGCAGATTCGACCACTACGAATGAAACCGCGCCCCCGGTGGCCGCTCCAGAACCAGCCCCTCCGGCGGTGGTCGCGAGCGAGCCAGCGCCCAGCGTGGTTGAACCGGCGCCCGGCGCGGAAAAGAAGCTGCTGACCAACATCCGTTCCAACAGCCCCGCCGTGGACGTGGCGAAGATGGCCCAGGCTGGTGTGGACACAACCGTCATGCTGAACTACATCACCAATTCCAGCGGCATGTTCATGCTTTCAGCCGAGGAGATCATTTATCTGGCGGACATCGGCGTCCCCAGCGAAGTGGTGACCGCAATGATGCAGCGCGATCAGGTGCTCAAAGAATTTTGGGCCAGTGCCGGCAAACCAGCTGAGCCGGTCGCCAGTGCGGCGGCGGCGGTTCCTCCGGCGGATGCGCAAGCCGCGGCGCCGACGTACGTGAATCCACCCCAACCCGCGGCGCCGGCGGTTGAAACCACAACGGCGCCGACGACGCCACCCGCGACGGTCGTCAACAACAACTATTTCTACGACACACTTTCACCCTACGGAACGTGGGTGGAAATCGAGGGCTACGGCCGCTGCTGGCAGCCGACTGCGGTCGTATTGAATTCCGGCTGGCGGCCCTACTGCGACCGCGGGCACTGGGTTTATTCGGACTGCGGCTGGTATTGGATGTCGGATTATTCCTGGGGGGCGACCACGTTCCACTATGGCCGCTGGTTCAGTCATCCGCGCTGGGGTTGGTGCTGGTGGCCGGACACGGTTTGGGCGCCGTCGTGGGTGACGTTCCGCTACGATGGCGGCTACTGCGGCTGGGCCGCGCTGCCGCCACACGCCTATTACCGGCCGGGTTTCGGCTTTTCCTATTATGGCCGGTCGGTGGGCTTCGGGTTTGATTTCGGGCTGGGCGCGACCGCATTCACTTTCGTTTCGTGGAATAATTTCTGCGACAGCCGCCCGTGGCATCATCGGGTGCCGCATCATGAAGTCACCCGCATTTACAATCGCACCACCATCGTCAACAACTATGGCTCGGGCAACAACCACACGGTCTTCAACCGGGGCATCACGCCGGAACGTTATCGGGAGCTGGCTCATCGCGATCTGCGACCCGTGACGGTGCACACGGAAGCCCGCCCGGGCAACCGCGGCGAACGCAACGAACGGTTCGAGCGTGATGGCCGCTCGATTGTCGTGAATCGTCCGCCGGCGGTCGGCGAGCGCAACAGTTCCGCGCCGGCGGCCCACGCCCAACCGCCACGCAACCATGCTGTGGAAAACGACAAGGTTACACGCCCCATCGTGGGCCGGCCCACGGAGGAGCCGCGTCGTCCCGACGTTCGCACTGGCACCGTTCGTCCTCCGTCACCGGAGCGTGGCGCCAACAACCCTGCGGAGACCGCCCGCCGCGAACGGCCCGCAAGCGCGCCGCCCGTTACGTCGCCGCGCCAGCTCGGCGACAAGAATCCCTCCTCCACCGCGCCGGCGGGGTCCCTGGTCGTCATTGGCAAGCGCGATCCCAATAACAACACCCCGTGGCCGAATCGGGCGAACAGCACGCCGCAGAATATAGCCAATCCGTCCCCGAACACTCCCGCGCCGGCGGCGCCCGCCACTTCGCCGAACCCCGTCGTCGTGCGGTCGTCCACGCAAGCGAGTCCAGCCGCGCCCGTGCAACGTGAACCATCGGTCCGCCGCTCGAATCCGAATCCTGGCAGCGCCACCACCCGAGCGGAATCGCCCGCGCCTCGCACGACGCAAACGTGGACGCCACCGGCTGCCACGCCGCAACCCGTGACGAGGCCGCAACCTGTGACCAGGCCGCAACCGACTTTTCAACGCCCCGCAAACAACTACAACCCGCAGCCTGCGCCGCAACGCAACGTCACGCCGGCGCCGGCCTACACGCCACCGGCGCGTGTGAATCCCGCCCCCGCCCCGCAGCCGAGTCAGAGTTACACGCCGCCGCCGTCGCGCTCGGCGAACGTGGAATCCCGGCCTTCGCCGCCGGAACGCCCGGCGCAACGCAACGAAGGCGGCGGCGGCGGCCGTGGCCGGCGTGACAACTGAAACGTCACGCGCAAGAATCTCCTCAGCTACAACGCCCGCTCGGCGGGCGTTTTTGCTTTTGCCGGTCCGGCCCCCCTGACACCATCCCGCCTGTGGGCATCACTCTCCAGCAGTTCAACCAGATGAATGCGCGCGTCAGCGGAAAGACATCCCGCGCGGCCACGCCGGTGTTTGAACCGCTGCCGCCGCGCCGATCCGCCGCGCATCGGATCATCTTGGGGCTGGACCCATCCCTGCGCGGCACCGGCTTTGGCGTGATCGAAACCGGCAAATCAACCGCCCGTGCGCTGGCGCACGGCACGGTCACTTGTCCGGCCGCCTGGCCGCACTCGCGCTGCCTTGCGCACATTTCCCAAACCCTGCGCGACGTGCTGCGGAAATTTCAACCGACCGTCTGCGCCGTCGAAGGGTTGTTCTTCGCGCAGAATTTGAAAACCGCCATCGTCATGGGCGAGGCGCGTGGCGCGGCGCTGGCGGCGGTGGCGGAAGCCGGCTTGGAAATCTACGAAATGGCGCCGCGCAAAGTGAAACAGGCGATCGTCGGCTACGGCGCCGCGCAAAAGCTGGCCGTGGCGAAAATGGTGCAGCGGCTGTTGCAACTCGCCGAGCCGCCCGCGCCCGATGCGGCGGACGCGCTGGCGCTGGCGCTGGCGCACGCGCAGGAACAGGGCCGCCACAGCCTCACGCCGCCGAAACGGATATGAATTCATCCTTTGCGTGATCTCCTTTCTCCACGGCAAACTCGTCGAAGCCCTGCCCACGCAGGTGACAGTGGATGTTCATGGCGTCGGCTATGAAGTGCTGATCCCGCTCTCTTCGTTCGACAAACTGCCGCCGCCCGGCGGCGACGTGAAATTGCTCACGCAACTCGTCGTGCGCGAGGATGCGCATATACTCTACGGCTTCGCGAGCGCGCCGGAGCGCGAACTGTTTCGCCTGCTCGTCAACAGCGTGAGCGGTATCGGCCCAAAAACGGCGCTGAACATTTTGAGCGGCATGAACCCGGTGGCGTTCCGCGGCGCGGTGGCAAACAGCGACGTGAAGGCGTTGTCGCAAATCCCCGGCGTTGGTAAGAAAACCGCCGAGCGAATCGTGGTGGAATTGCGCGACAAGATCGGCGCCGCCGGCGCCTGGGAAGCGTCGAGCGCGGCGCGTTCGCTTTCCGCCGCCGACCAAAAACTCAACGACGCCGTGCTGGCGCTGATGGCGCTCGGGTTCAAACAAGTCGAAGCCCACGACGCCGTGCGCGCCGCGCAGGTGATGCTGGGTGACGCGGCGACCGTCGAGGCTTTGGTGCGCGCCTCGCTCAAGAAAGGTGCGTGATGGCTGCCGCGTCCCCGTCCCCCGGAGCGCCGCCGCCCCGCCGCGCCCAACTCAAATCCGGCGTGGTCATTCCCAATCGGCCCCGCTGGCATCAACGCCTGGTGGCCCTGTTCATTTACCTGTTCGAGCGCGCGCTGGCCGCGACGTTGCGGGTGCGTTGGGAGGATCGGGCGGGCCTGGCCACGGGCACGCTTCAGGGACCGGTCATCTTCTGCCTGTGGCATAACCGCCTGGCGCTTTCGATGTTCATCTGGCGGACCTACGTGCGGCGGCATCACGGGTGCAACGGACTCGCGGCCTTGATCAGCGCCAGCAAGGACGGCGCGCTGCTGGCCGCGACCCTGGAGCAGTTTGGCATCCAGCCCGTGCGCGGTTCGAGCAGCCGGCGCGGCGCGCAGGCGTTGGTGGAATTGACTTCCTCGCTCGAACGCGGCTTGCACGCTGCAATCACGCCGGATGGCCCCCGCGGCCCGCGCTACCAGGTGCAACCCGGCGTGGCCGCCCTCGCCCAACTGACCGGCGTGAGCATCGTGCCGGCCGCCTATCACGCGAGCCGGAAGATCGTTTTCCGGAGCTGGGACCGTTTTCAACTCCCGCTCCCGTTTGCCCGCTGCGAAATCATCCTCGATGCGCCGCTGACGCTTTCCCGCGAAGCCACCGAGGAACAGCGCGAGGAATTTCGCCGGCAATTGGAGGAGCGGCTGCGCGCCATCTCCAAGGATTGATGGGGAGGCCAGGGGCTTCGGTGGGAGAGTGGCCTTTCTCGACCGGGCTGGTATGCCCGCCAACATCACCAGGTACGGTTTCAAACCGGCCGGCGATGCTCTGGGTCAGGTGGCCACCAGTCCAAAGTTGCCGCTTCGGCGAGCAGCCTCGGGTCACGATTCAGAAATGGCCGCAACCGCAACGCGGTTGCGGCAAATCCAACGCCCGACGCCCTCAATCGCGTTGGGATTCTTGGGCGGCGCTGGTAACCGATGGCGCGGAAGCCAAGCGCGTCTTCGCCGCGATGATGTACATGGGCAAAACGACATTGCCAAAATCGAGGCGGCACGGCGTGGTTAATCTGATTTTCAGATGGAGCGCGACTGTGTCCACAGGACCAGTCGCAGCGCATGGCAGAGGGTGAGGCGTGGGAATAATTCTGACGCGTTGGTGAATGCGGAGGTGCTGCGGCTGGGCTTCGCCACAGCCGCGCTCCGGGAAAAGCCCCGGCGGGGCGACATCTTTGTAGTTCAAAACGCGAAGACGGATTCAAGCTCCGTCAGGAGCGGCATTGGTGACCGTCCGCAAGGACCGCCCCGACGGGGCTGGGGGAATTTTTGTGGGCGGTGTATCTACAAAGTTTTCGCTCCTGACGGAGCTTGGCCGCAACCGCGTTGCGGTTGGAAATGTGGGCGGGATGTTGACCCAGGGTAGCGCGTGCCGCGCAACCCTGGGCTTTGGGACGGAATCCCGTTGGGATTCTTTTTGCTCGACGATTTTACGCGCCAAACATTTTCCCCACCTTCGCCTTCACGCTTTCATCCATCTTGATGAGCGGCGGCCAAGGGCGTTTGAAACCTTCGCCGGGCAGTTTCTTCGTCGCGTCGAAACCGAGTTTGCTGCCGATGGCGATTTCGCTCGTGGCGTGGTCGAGCACGTCGGCTGGGCCTTTGGTGAAGATGCTGTCGCGTTGCGGATCGGTGTTGGCGGTGAGATGGAACAGCACTTCGCTGGTGTTGTGCACGTTCACGTCGGCGTCCACCACCACGATGTATTTGGTGAACATCATCTGCCCCATGCCCCATAGGCCGTGCATGATTTTGTAGGCCTGCATCGGGTAGGTCTTCTTGATGCTCACGAAGACGAGGTTGTGGAACACGCCTTCCGCCGGCAGCGCGATGTCCACGATCTCGGGGAAGTTCATCTTGAAGATGGGCAGAAACAATTTTACCGACGCGCCGCCCATGTAGAAATCTTCCATGGGCGGGATGCCGACGATGGTGCAGGGATACACGGCGTCCTTCCGATGCGTGATAGCGGTGACGTGGAAGACTGGATACGGCTCGGGCAGCGTGTAATAGCCGGTGTGATCGCCGAACGGTCCTTCGTCGCGCAGCGGCTCGGTCGGGTCAATGTAACCTTCGATGACGAAGTCGGCGTTGGCGGGGACTTCGAGGTCGTTGGTCTCGCACTTCACCAGTTCGACGGATTTCTTGCGCAGATAACCGGCGAGGAGAAATTCATCCAAGCCATCCGGTAACGGCGCGGTGGCGGCGAAGGGAAACATCGGGTCGCCGCCGATGAAAATGCTGACGGGCATGCGCTCGCCTTTTTCGTAGTAGCGACGGCCATGGCGCGCGGCGACTTTCTGCAACTGCCAGTGCATGCCGGTGGTTTTGTCGTCGTAGATCTGGATGCGATACATCCCGAGATTGCGGTCGCCGGTGTCGGGATCTTTGGTGACGACGCAGGGCAACGTGATGAAACGTCCGCCGTCGAGCGGCCAGCATTTGAGGATGGGCAAGTTTTTCAGCGTGGGGAGCACAGCCGCCCCGGCTGTGGCGGTTGACGCCTCGTCAACCGCACCGAGCGCGCCACCGCGCGAGGTATCAACGCGCGAAGGCGCGCGTTGAGCCGACGACGAGGCGTCGTCGGCCACACGCGGGGCGCGTGTGCTCCCCAGAATGTCCGCCGCCTTCGGCCATGATTCTATCTTCTCACTTCTAACTTCAAACTTCTGGATAACATCCTTGCACGAACCACTCTTCACGACCTTCGGCTTGGCGTGGCGCAAATCCAACGCGAGGGAGAGCAGCTTGATGGCCTCCTTCATCGAGGTCGGCGGCTTGGCTTTCATCAGCGCGCCGAGTTCGTTCGCCACTTCGTCCACCGTTTCCGCGCCCATGCTCATGGCCATGCGTTTCCACGATCCCAAGGTGTTGATGGCGACCGGGAACGGCGAGACGACGCCGTTGACGGTGGGCTTCTCAAACAGCAGCGCCTTGCCACCGCCGGGCGATTTCATTTCGCGGTCGGCAATCTCGGTGATTTCGAGTTCGGTGGCGACGGGTTGGGTAATGCGCTTGAGTTCGCCGGCATGGTCGAGGTGGTTGACGAAGTCGCGAAAGGAATCGAAAGCCATGCGGCGCAGCGTAACAATCCGCAGCAGGTTGTCGAGCGCCCGGGGTGTGCGGGAATTTCACGCAAGGCGCGTGAAAATTCCGCGCATTTTGCCTCCCGCGGCACCCGTTTCACGCCTTTTTGACGGGAAAACACCACTGGCACTCGCAGTGCTAAAGTTTCCCTCGAAAACGGGTTGACAGTGTGTGCGAGGTCAATAGAGTTCGCGAACTGTTCACCAGAACAAAACTAACCGTAGAGAAGAAAAAACAATGAAAACACTTCGCAAGAATAACTGGGCGTTCACCCTCATCGAACTGCTCGTCGTCATCGCGATCATCGCGATCCTCGCGGCGATGCTCCTCCCGGCTCTGGCCAAGGCCAAAGCGCGCGCGCAAAAGATCAATTGCGTCAACAACCAGAAGCAGATCAGCCTCGCTTTCAAGCAGTGGGCGCTCGACAACCAGGACCGTTACCCGATGCAGGTGGCTGGCAACGGCGGTCTTTCCACCATCGCGGGTGACCAGGGCGGCGCTTCGGGCCTGATCGGAACTGCGGTCGGTGCGCGGGGCGACATGGTGCATGGCTTTTTCCTCGTTCAATCGAACGAGTTGAACACGCCCAAGGTCCTCATGTGCCCCTCGGACAACCGTTCCGCGACGGCCACCTGGCAGATCTCTGGTGTGGCTCCCAGCGGCTCGACCTTGTTCGGGCATACGAACGTCAGCTACTTCATCGGCGTGGAAGCCAGCGACAACAATCCGCAGATGTTCCTGATCGGCGACCGCAACATGGGCAATAACGCCACGGCGGGTCAGCCCCCAACGGTTGTCTTTGCCGGATTGCAAGCCGTGGGTACGAACAACACCCAGGTGGGCTGGACCGACACGATCCATCAGAAGCAGGGTAACGTGGGTCTCTCCGATGGCAGCGTGCAGAGCTTCAGCCGCAGCAAATTGCAAGAAGCCCTCCGCAACACGGGTGACACGGGTTCCTCCAGCGCTCCGGCTGGCCAGAACCGCCTGCAATTCCCGCAGACCGGCACTTCGCCGACGGGCAACTAAGCGTCGCTTAGTCCAAGAATTCACGAAGAGGCATCCGCAAGGATGCCTCTTTTATTTTCGGGCAATGGTGCGAGAGAGTGGCTTGGGAGTTCTCAAACTCCGTTGACGCACCGGCAGAACGAAGCTGGCGCGCACCGGGATGAACCGCTTCACCCGGCGGCGGTCAGACGGATGATTTCCCGGAGCGAGGTGGCCGGCCGGAATCCGGTCGCATTGGCGAGTTTTTCGGTCAACGGCCGGCGCCGGCGCATGTCATCGAAGCCCGGCGCGTAGGCTTCCGAGTACGGGACGAACTCGATCGTAGATTTTGAACCGAGCGTTCCGATCACCAACCGGGCGAGTTCCAGAATGGAAACTTCTTCGCCACCGCCGATGTTGAAGACCTGTCCCCGCGCGGCCGGCTGGCCTTGCAGGCGCACCAGCGCCTCGACCGTGTCCAGCACGTAGCAGAAGCAGCGCGATTGCTGGCCGTCGCCGTAAACCTGGAGCGGCGTGCCGGCCCGGGCGGCGGCGATGAACCGTGGAAGCACCATGCCGTAGCGCCCGGTCTGGCGTGGCCCGACGGTGTTGAACAGCCGGGCAATGGTTACAGGTAACCCCCGCTCCTGCGCGAACGCCAGCGCCAGGAATTCGTCCATCAACTTCGAACAGGCATAACTCCAGCGCGCCTGGTGCGGCGGGCCGATGAGCAGATCGTCCTCCTCGCCAAACTCCGCTTTCTGGCTCTTGCCATAGACCTCCGACGTGGACGCGATCAGGATCGGCACCTGGTGGGTTGCCGCCGCTTCCAACAAGACCTCGGTTTCGTGCAGGTTCGTTTCAATGACATGGATGGGCCGCTTGACGACGAGTTCCACGCCGACCGCCGCGGCGAGGTGATAAATGCAATCCGCGTGCGCGACAATCGGCCCCAGGTCGGGACAGGCGGAAATCTTCGCCGTCACGATCCGCAGGCCCGGATGCGCCGCCACCGGCCGCAGATTTTCCAGGTTGCCGGTCGAAAGGTTGTCCACCACGACGACGCGCCGGCCCTTCCGCAACAGGCGTTCCACCAGATGGGAGCCGATGAAGCCGGCGCCGCCGGTGACGAGGGTGTGTTGCGTGTTGCATGTTGCGTGTTGCGTGTTCATGGGGCCAAGTCACTTTGCTCATCGGGCGCCGCGCTGCGTATTTCAAATTTATGCCGGTGATCAATTCAAGGCGCGCGCCACCGCCTCGGCCAGCCGCTGGCGAAAAGCCGGGTCCGCGATGCGCCGGGCTTCCGCGGGCGTGGATAAATAGCCGCCTTCGAGCAATACCGCGGGCCGGTTCTGCCCCTGCAACACGCTCAGGAAACGCGCGCGCCGCAGGCCGCGATCCGCGTGGCCATTGACCTTCAGGAGCGCGGCGTGCAGGCGCACGGCGTACATCAGGTTCGCTTCGTCGAACCGGTTGTTCGGAAAGGCGGCCGCCACATCATCCTCGTAACCGCGCGTCAGGCTGGAGGTCATGCCGGTCGGCGTCAGACAGTACGTCTCCAAGCCGGCCGGGTCGCGCCCGTTGCCGCCGGCGGAATTGAAATGGAGGCTGAGAAACAAGTCCGCCTGCTGCTGTTCCGCCAACGCCACCCGGTCCGCCAGCGCGACGTCGGAATCGTTGGTGCGGGTGAGCCCGACCCGCCAACCGTTCGCGCGCAGCAAAGGCGCCAGGCGCAAAGCCCAATCCAGGGTGAAGTCCTTTTCCAAGCGGCCATCCGCCACGCTGCGCGTGCCGGGGTTCGCGCCGCCGTGCCCCGGATCAATCATGATCGAACGATCCGCCTTGGTGAGCGGGGTGTAACCGCGCAGCAGGGGTTCGATGTTCTTGCGCAGGTCCAGTGCGTGAACGAACACCTCGCCATTCGTGAGTTGCGGCGCAAAGCCGAGGCGCACATCCAACTGGTCCCAGCGCGCGGAAAGGCTGCCCACGTTCAAGGTCAACACCCCGGTGTTCGCGATCAGCGCAAAACTTTCCACCGGACCGGCGGTGACACGGCGCAACGGGCCCAAGCCGCGCTGGGCGGCCCATTGGTTCAGCGGCCGCCAGACGACCGCCGGCGGGAGGGGCGCGTTGCCCGGCGGTGGCACGGCCCGTTGGAACGCCGGCAAATTCGTGGTGGCCGGAACCGGAAGCGAATTGGTGACCGCCGGAACGGGGCGGAATTCGGGCGGCACGGGGCTCGCCGGCAGGGGGCTGGCGGTGGGCCGGCGCGGCGCGCTGGAGCAACCGGCCAGCACGATCAGCGCAAAGAGTAAGGCGCCCGCAAGATTTCGCACCCGGCCATTCTGCGGATCGGACTACAAACGCCAAGCGCAAAGGGGTTGGTTGCCGCCCGGCGTGGATTCCTGGGCGAGCGACCAGGGAGGAAAGCGACCTCAGTATTGGCGGAACAGTTCAAGAAGAGGCGTTCGGCGTTGGGTGAAGGCGAAATTTGAAAACAACTCTGACTTGAATAGTTTGGGAAGCTGTGAAAGAAATTTGCCGGAGGCAAAGGCCCGCAAGGGCCGAGCAAGCGGGCGCCAGCGAGTCCACGAGTTGTGGCAACGGGGCAGCGGAATGTATGCAACCCCTCTGTGTAGCAGCCGACGTGAGTCGGCTCAAACTCCACGGCTGAAGATTGGAGCGGACTCACGTCCGCTGCTACAAGCGCAAGGATGCAACCCACTTCAGGGTTGCTTAATTTGTGGGGACGGTTTCCCAGGGTAGCTCGGCTTGCCAGTGCGGCTCGCACTTCGCAGCCGGGGCTGAGAGAAGGAATCCCGTTGGGATTCACGAAACAAAGCGCCGTTAGGCGCGGCATATTTGTAGAATCGGTAAATCAAAAATGTTTCAAGCTCCGTAGGAGCGGAATATGCCGCCCCTACGGGGCTGGGGATTTTTATGGCGTGGGGTTCTACAAAGATTTCGCTCCTGACGGAGCTAAAACATTATCGCAATAGGTTCTCCCGAATTGATACGCTGTCAGCGTGAGTGAGTTCCAAGAAATCGCGAGCTCTGGTGGACAAATCGAACTCCTATATCAAGAGAACGATGGAGTCGCCCTGCAATTCAGACACGCGAATCCTCACGCCTGCGCAGCAATTCAAATGGGCGTTTCTCTGGACGGAACGAGGCTTGAGTATTGGCCAATCTACGGTGTTGATCAGCGACCACCTCAACCTGAATCACCAATGGTCTCAGCATTTGTGATCTCAGATCGTGAAGGGTATTTCGGAAGAGCCTGCCCGAAATGTAAATCGTATTTCCGGACGAGCAGCCCGGGGAAGATAACGCACTGTCCTTATTGTGGGATTCGTGCTGTGAACGCAGCTTTCACAACGAAGAACCAGCTTGAGTTCATCAACAAAGTCCGTGAGTCATACATCGCGGCGTTCGAGAAGAAGCAGTCTGTAACGATTGATCTCGATAAGATTGCCAGTGAATTGGCAAGCAACCGCCCAGCGTGGGCGTATTCCGAAGAAAGCCAACAAAATCGTTTTGAGTGTCCGAAGTGCAAGAATCGCTACGACATACTTGGCGAGTATGCAGGCTGCCCTGGTTGCGGAAAACGGAACTCTCTTCAAGTTTTCGAGCGAAGCATTGCGGAGGTTGAGCAACGTTTCAACAAGGCAGACGCAGAGTTGAAAGACCGTCACGAGCGAGAGGTTGAATGGGAGCGGCTCTCGCGCTGCATCTCAGACTTTGAAGCGATGGCACGGGACATTCAGAAACAGCTTCAATTCGTTCCGGCCACGCCAAAACGAAAGAAAGACATCGAGGGCATGAGCTTTCAAAACATTCTCAAGGCGAATGAGTGTTTACTAAGCTGGTTCGGCTTCGAGATGCTTTTTCGCTTCCCCGATGACGACAAAACTTTCCTGAATCGGATGTTCAACCGACGGCATGTGCTCACTCACAACGGCGGCAGAATTGATCAAGAATATCTAAACAACACCGGGGACACGACGGTTCGCTTGAACCAAAAGATTGTCGTGCGAAGCAATGAGATTAGGCGGCTAATTCCGTTGTTGCGGAAGGTTGCCCAGAACCTATTCCAAGGTTTTGAATCAATCGGCTGAAGCGATTCAATTCTTGGCCCCCGCCAACTCTTCCTCAAAATCCACGATCTCTTTGATCTGCACCAGAAACCAGCGGTCGATTTTCGTGAGGTTGAAAATCTCTTCGATGGTAAAGCCGGCGCGGAGGGCGTGGCGGTCAGTGCTTTTTCGCCTTGGGCTTGTCTTCCTCATACTTCACGTGGAATCCCATTTCCCGTTTTGGCTTGGCTGGCGGCGACATTAGCTGCCGGATGGCGTCGAACACAACTTTGAACCGGGCGTCGTATTTCCTCTCCAGCGCCTCGAGCTTGCGGGCCAGTTCGGTATTGGACGCCAGCATCTGTCGCAATTTCACGAACGCACGTACCACCATCACGCTGGTCTGCGCGGCGCGCTCGCTGTTCAGGACATTCGCCAGCATCAACGCGCCGTGCTCGGTGAAGGCGTTGGGTAGGTAGGGTGAAAACTTCAATTGAGCGAGGTGGTCGCAATTTGCGACCACCTCCCCCTTCTCCGCCTCGGTCAATTGAAACATGAAATCCGCCGGGAAGCGGGTGGCGTTGCGTTTGACTTGTTCGTTCAAGCGCTTGGTCGTTACGCCATAAATTCCGGCCAAATCGGAATCTAGCATAACCTTTTCGCCGCGCACGAGAATGATGGCGCGCTCGATTCGCTCCATCGGAATCACACTGACTTGCCCATCCATATTTGCCTTTCCGAAGGTGGTCACAGTTTGTGACAACTTTTAAGGTCGCAAATTGCGACCTCAAAACTCCCGCGAACTTGAAGTCACAATTTGTGACCTCAAAAACACTAATTCGTCGCCCCTGCCAATTCTTCTTCGAAATCCACAATCTCTTTGATCTGCACCAAGAACCAGCGGTCGATCTTCGTGAGGTTGAAAATCTCTTCGATGGTGAAGCCGGCGCGGAGGGCGTGGCGGATGAAGAAGATGCGTTCGGCGTTGGGCACGCTTAGTTTGCGGCTGATGACATCACGCGGGAGGATGTCGCGGTCGCCATAGACTTCCGTGCCGATGCGCCAGGGTTTGCCGTCGCCGCCCAGGCCGCTGCGGCCGATCTCCAGTGAGCGCAGGCATTTTTGCAGGCTTTCCTTGAACGTGCGCCCGATGGCCATGGCTTCGCCGACAGATTTCATCTGCGTGGTGAGCGTAGGGTCGGCTTGCGGGAATTTCTCGAAGGCAAAGCGCGGAATCTTGGTGACGACGTAATCAATGGTAGGCTCGAAGTGGCGCAGTGTCATGGAGTGCGCCGGCAGAGCGGGAGCGGCGACGGCGCTTTCGGGCGGGCGATGATGATCGAACAATCAATCCGCCTCGTGCGTGCGAAAGCGGTGTCGCGCTGCGCTTGCCACCGCAGTCCAAGACAGCCCCGGCGGGGCGACATATTTGTAGAATCGGCAAATCAAAAATGTTTCAAGCTCCGTAGGAGCGGAATATGCCGCCCCGACGGGGCTTGGGATTTTTATGACGTGGGGTTCTACAAAGATTTCG
>WBZT01001708.1_pt1 | contig 15886 bp, 12 predicted proteins | sample 5204241 | NCBI WGS metagenome assembly WBZT01 (sample SAMN12344358, study PRJNA552823) | activated sludge metagenome | biome: Activated sludge suspended growth; feature: Nitrification reactor; material: Wastewater; isolation source: activated sludge from nitrification reactor of wastewater... | reverse complement strand
CGCCCGTCACCGGCACGCCGTTCTGGCACCAATCTTAGGGACGTACCCGATGAAGACCCATGGAGTCCATGGATTTTATCCCGTGGTGGACGATGTCCGTTGGGTGCGTCGCTTCCTGCCGTTGGGGGTGCGGACCATCCAACTGCGAATCAAGGGACAGCCCGAATTGGAAGTGCGGCGCCAAATCCGCGAAGCGTTGGCGGTCGCCGCCGATTACGACGACTGCCAGATGATCGTCAACGACTACTGGCGGGAAGCGATTCAGGAAGGTGCGACGTGGCTGCATCTGGGGCAGGAAGATTGGGCGAGCGCCGACCGCGCGGCGATCCGGGCGGCCGGGATCAAGCTGGGGATCAGCACCCACAGTCTCAAAGAGTTGGCGAATGCCTTGGACGCCACGCCCGATTACGTCGCCCTGGGGCCGATTTACGAGACGACCTTGAAAAAGATGCCCTGGTCCCCGCAGGGGCTCGACCGCATCGGCGAATGGAAAACTCGTTTTGGTGGTCCGCTGGTCGCCATCGGCGGGATCACGCTGGAACGGGCGCCGGCGGTGCTGGCGGCGGGAGCGGATTCCATCGCGGTCGTTTCCGACGTGCTGCGCGCGCCGGACCCGGACGGGCGGGTCCGGGCTTGGCTGGATCTCTTCCGCGAAGCGGCGGCGCGCGCATAACCCCGCGAAATCGTACAGAGCTATTTCGGGATGTCCAACCTTCTCCATCAGTCCCCAGACGCAACGAGCGCGCTCAGCGTCGAAGAACAACTGCGCTACGCCCGGCATTTGGTGTTGCCCGAGATCGGGCTTGACGGTCAGCGGAAATTGCGACAGGCGAGCGTGCTGGTGATCGGCGCCGGCGGCTTGGGTGCGCCAGCCTTGCTGTACCTTGCCGCCGCCGGGGTTGGCCGCTTGGGCATCATCGATCCCGATCAAGTCGAGCTGAGCAACCTTCAGCGGCAGGTTTTATATGACACGGCGGGTTGCGGCGCGGCCAAGACCGAGCAAGCCCGCGACCGCTTGCTTGCGCTCAACCCGCATCTTCAGATCGAGGTTTACCCCGAGGCTTTCACTCTGGCCAACGCCGTGCGACTGGTCGAAGCGCATGATCTGCTGATCGAAGGTTCCGATCGATTCGCCACCAAATATCTGGTGAACGATGCCTGCGTGTTGGCGGGTAAGCCGTATGTCGGCGCCAGCATCCGCGCGTTTTCTGGGATGCTTTCGGTCTACGCCGCCCCGGAGGGACCTTGTTATCGTTGTCTTTTTCCAGAAATTCCAGATCCCGAGACGGTGCCGTCCTGTGCCCAAGCGGGTGTGTTGGGGACGGTGCCTGGCCTGTTCGGAACCTTGCAGGCCCACGAGGCGCTCAAGCTGATCCTGGGAATCGGAGAACCGTTGATCGGCGCGCTGCTCACGGTCGATCTATTGGCGATGCGCTTTCAAAAGCCACGGCTACCGCGCGATCCAAACTGCCCGGTTTGCGGCGATACGCCCACAATCCGCGCGCTGGCCGAGACCGAATGGGTTTGCGCCAATACTTCGGAACTCCAGGCGGATGGCTGGCCCGCGACGGAGCAGGCCATGACCACCGACGAGTTGCCCTGGCTCAGCTTGGAGGCTGGTCGGCGGCGTCCCGCGTTGCGCTGGATCGATGTCCGCACCGACGCCGAGTTTGCCGCCGGGCATATTCCAGGCGCCGAGCACGCGCCGCTGGACCAGATCGAGAGCCTGCTCGCGCGGGTGGGGCCAGACGACGAGCTGTTGCTCTACTGTCAGCGAGGCGAACGGGCCGTGCGCGCGTATCATCTGCTGAAGGGGACACTGCAGGGACGATTGTCGCTACTGCAAGATGGATATGAGGGGTGGCTGCGCGGCGGGCTGGCGGAAACCGCCGATGTCACGGTCGGTGGCATGGAGCCGCCGTCCTTGGCGGTGGTCGAACGTTCATGAGCCGTTTTCGTTCCGTTTGGCCTTCCGCCGTTCCAGGATCTCCTTCACCAAGGCGCGTTGGGCCGCGCGCGGCGCTTCCATCAGCGCTTTGACGTGAACCGCCACGCTGGCGGCCAGCGCCGACAGGTTGTAGCCACCCTCCAGCACCGATACCACGCGGCCTTCGCAGCAGTCGGCCGCGACCGCCAGAATCTCTCGGGTCAGCCACTCGTAGTCGTCCTCGTTGAAATTGAGTTCGGCCAGCGGGTCCAGGTAATGGGCGTCGAAGCCAGCCGAAATCAGGATCAATTTCGGTTGGAAGTGTCGTAGCGCGGGCTCGATGTCCTGATGCCAAGCGTGGCGCAGGTCGGCCGAACCACTCTCGGCCAGCAGCGGGACGTTGACGATATTGCCGACCCCGCGTTCTTCGCGGCGGCCGGTGCCGGGGTAGATGTAAGCCTGATGAGTGGAGACGTACAGGTAGCCGGGGTCATGCTCGAACGCCGCTTGGGTGCCGTTGCCGTGGTGCACGTCGAAATCGATCACCGCCACCCGTTCCAGATCGTAAACGGCGCGGGCGTGGGCGGCGCCGATGGCGGCATTGTTGAACAGGCAAAAACCCATGGCCTGTGCCGGTTCGGCGTGGTGGCCGGGCGGACGGATGGCGCAGAAGGCGTTGTCGGCTTCCTGTCGCAGCACCGCATCCACCGCCGCGCAGACCGCGCCCGCCGCCCGCAGGGCGGCCTCCCCCGAGCGCGGCGAAACGACGGTGTCTCCGTCGATGGCGTAATGTTTCTGTTTGGGAATCCGGCCGAGAACACGTTCGACGTGGCTTTGGCTGTGGATACGGGTGAGTTGCTCGCGCGTGGCCTCGGGCGGGTCGCGCCACTCCAGCGCCGCGAACGGGACGGTGCCGAGCGCGTTGAGGATGGCGGTCAGTCGAGCCGCGCATTCCGGGTGGCCAAAACCGGTATCGTGTTCCTGGCAAGCCGAATGGGTGTAGAGCAGAGTGGTCATGGCGCTGAATCCTCTTGAGCGGGGACCTCGCGTTTGGTGGTGGCGCGGCGCAGCGCTTTCAGAACATCCTGGCGGGAGATGATACCGACCAGTCGATGGCCTTCCTCGACCACCGGCAGACTCTTGGCGCGTATTTCCACCAGTTTTTGCAGCAGTCGGCTGAGCGGTAGTTGTGGCGCGACGGTGACCGGTTCGCGAGTCATCACCGTTTCGACGGTTTGTTCCATGATGTCGTCGTAATGCGGGACCAGGGTGTGAGCGTCGAAACGAAACGCATTCAGCAAGTCGAACTTGGTCAGCATGCCGAGTAGGCAGCGTTGGTTGTCCACCACCGGCACGCCGTTGAAGTCGTGGGTTTCGAACAATTCCTCGGCCTCGCGCAATTTGGCTTTTGGACTGATGGCGATGGGATCGACGGTCATCACGTCGCGAATTTGATATTGCAGAAATTCGTACATCGGTGGCGGTCCTTTACAAAGTCGTGGCGGTTCGCGCCCGAAAATTTTGTCACGGCGGACAGAGCGTGGGGAAACCGCGATTAATGCGGGCGGATGTCACTTTACGCCCTTGTCGTCGATCCTGCATCGTGGCCAGGGGTCGCGCCCGCGATTTGAGACTCTCGGTCGGTTTCCGCCACCCGTTCCAGCGCCGCTTCCACCACCTCCACCCCCGCTCCCTGTCGCCAGGCCCGTTCGCTCAAGACCCGCCGCCAGGCCCGTGCCCCCGGTATACCGTGAAACAGTCCGAGGATAGGTCGGGTCATGCATTGCAGCGGTGTTCCCGCCCGTAGTCGGTCCTCCAGATAGGGCAGCAACGCCCGAACCACCTGATGGCGGTTCGGCGGCAGCGCGCTCGAACCGAAGAACCGTCGATCCACCTCGGCCAGCAGGTAAGGGTTCTCGTAAGCCGCGCGGCCGATCATCACTCCGTCCGCCTGTCGCAATTGTTCCGTGACCTGCTCCAGTGTGGTCAAGCCACCGTTCAGCACGATGGTCAATTCGGGGAAATCCCGCTTGAGTCGATGTACGACCCCATAACGCAACGGCGGAATTTCCCGGTTTTCCTTCGGGCTCAAGCCGCTCAGCCAGGCTTTGCGGGCGTGAACGATGAAGACCGTGCACCCGCCCGCCGCGACCCGGCACACGAAATCCGCCAGTTCCTGGTAGGAATCCCGTTCGTCGATCCCGATGCGGGTTTTGACCGTCACCGGCAGGTCCGTTGTCATCCGCATTGCCGCCACGCACGCCGCCACCAGATCCGGTTCCGCCATCAGACAGGCGCCGAACCGACCCGACTGAACCCGGTCGCTGGGGCAGCCGACGTTGAGATTGATCTCGTCGTAACCCCAGTCGGCGGCGATGCGGGCGCAGCGGGCCAGTTCGGCGGGGTCGCTGCCGCCCAGTTGCAGGGCCAGCGGATATTCGGCCGGATCGTGGGCCAGCAGCCGTTCCCGATCGCCGCGCAGTATCGCCCCAGTCGTGACCATCTCGGTGTAAAGCAGGGTGTGGCGGCTCAATAGGCGGATGAAATATCGGTAGTGCCGGTCGGTCCAGTCCAGCATCGGTGCGACGGCGATCAAACGATCGAGCATGGCTTGAGAGCGAGTCGGGGAGAGGTTAACGCAATGCCAGCACCGCTTCCCGGATCAGATCCGGGCCGCGATAGATAAAGCCGGTGTAAAGCTGCACCAAGCTGGCGCCGGCCTTGATCTTGGCGGCGGCGTCGGCCCCGCTCAGGATGCCGCCCACGGCAATGATCGGAATTTCGCCGGCCAGAATGTCGGCCAAGCGGCGCACCACCGCGGTTGAGCGTTCCCGCAGCGGTGCGCCGCTCAGGCCGCCGGTTTCCCCGGCGTGAGGCATGCCTTCCACGCCGGCTCGTGAGAAGGTGGTGTTGGTGGCGATGACCGCATCCATGCCATGCCGGCGCAGCGCCTGTCCCACCATGGGCAAATCGGCGTCGGCCAGGTCCGGCGCGATCTTGATCGCCAGCGGTACGTAACGATCATGGGTGTCGCACAGGCGTTGTCGTTCCGCTTGCAGTGTCGCCAATAATTGCTCCAGCGCCGCGCCGTATTGCAGGTCGCGCAGACCCGGCGTGTTGGGCGAGGAGATGTTTACGGTGACATAGCTGGCCCAGGGGTAGACCTTGCGCAGACCGATCAGGTAGTCGTCGATCGCCCGTTCCGCCGGGGTATCGGCGTTCTTGCCGATGTTGATGCCCAACACGCCCTTGAAGCCGGATCGCCGCACTTGTTCGATCAGATAATCCACGCCTTTGTTGTTGAAGCCCAGTCGGTTGATCAGCGCCTGTGCCAACGGCAGCCGGAACATCCGAGGCTTGGGGTTGCCCGACTGGGCGCGCGGAGTGACCGTGCCGATCTCGATGAAGCCGAACCCCAATGCTTCCCAAGCCCTGATACATTCACCATTTTTGTCCAGACCGGCCGCCAGTCCAATCGGATGAGGGAAATCCAGTCCCATGACCCGGCGTGGCTGGGACGGTACGCACCTTCCAAATAGCGCGCCCAGTGCCAAGGGAGGTGTCGCACGTAGTAAGCCAAGCGTCCAATTGTGAGCGGTTTCCGGGTCGAGCTGAAACAGCAAGGTACGTAATGGGAAATAGAACATCGCTATTCTCGGACTCAATGATGAGGTGAAAAGCCGCCAGCGTGAAGATAGGGCAACTGTCGTTACATGAAACGTCGGCTTGGACCGTTCGGAAAAGGGCAGATGTGTTGCCTGTCTGACAGAAGGGCATCAATACTGCAGATTCATAATACAGATTTCTCGAAAAGCCAAGGTGGTTGTAGTAGACAATGTCTACGGTTCAATGGATAATATTTACACTACTGTGTCTTTTTCAAGTATCAGGGATGACAAGCCAGCCGAATTTGGCGCCATGATTTCGTATGCAGGGTAGAGCCTTGTCGGAATTGTGAGGTGTATCCCTCAAACTGATACGAACTGACTCATCGCGGATTGCTGGTTACAAATAAAACATGTATGAAGCATCTTTAGGGTATTTTGGTCGAATTGGATGTTTGAAGATGACGCGGTATGGCGTAAGTATCTTTGAGTTATGACGACTAAATGATTCCGAGTGTCCTTTTCCGGCACGGCGGAACTCGGTGTTCCATCCAATCGACGGTAGGTGAAATTCGATGCGCAAGCTTCTGATCTTGAGCACGGGAGCGGTTGAGGAGACATTGCTCCAGAAAATCGCGGCGGCGGACTGGGAAGTGTATTGGGCCCAGGAATCCGTTATGGCCAGAACGTTGCTCACCGAGCATTCGTTTGAGGTGGGGCTGGTTATCCTTTTCAGCTGTGAGCCCGAGCGATCGGTCCAGTGGGTGGTCGACCTGATGCTGGCCCGCCGAAAGATGCAGTGGGTCATGGCGCTGTCTCGCCAGTGCCTCGATCGCAAGTTGTTGTCCAGCGTCATCGCCGAGCGCTGCTGTGATTATCATACCTTGCCTATCGATCCCGCGCGCTTGGTGGTGACGCTTGGGCACGCCTACGGCATGGTCAATCTGACCGAAACCGCCCTACGCCAGCAACGCGAGACGGAATCCCAGTACGGGTTGATCGGTAACAGCGCCGTTATGCAAACCCTGTTTCGGGGCATTCAGAAAGCGGCGGAGGTGGATGTGCCGGTGCTGATTACCGGTGAAAGCGGTACCGGCAAGGAGCAAACGGCCCGCGCCATTCATGAGTATTCCGCCCGCGTGGTGTCGCCATTCGTCGCCATGAACTGTGCCGCCTTGCCCGCCAATCTGATTCAATCGGAACTGTTCGGGCATGAGAAGGGTGCGTTCACCGGCGCCAGCGAGCGCCGGATCGGCCACCTCGAATCCGCTAACGGCGGTACGCTATTTCTGGACGAGATCGGCGATCTTGCTCCCGAATTGCAAGCCAATCTGTTACGGTTTCTGGAGGAAAAGAAGATCCGCCGTCTGGGCAGCACCAAGCCGATTCCGGTCAATGTCCGAGTGATCGCCGCCACCAACACCCATCTGGAACAGGTGGTGCGAGACGGACGGTTCCGCGAGGACTTGTACTACCGGCTCAACGTGCTGCACCTGCGGGCACCGGCTCTGCGCGAGCGCAAGAACGACGTCGAGTTGCTGGCCAAGCACTTCTTTACCAAGTTTGCCGCGGAAACCAGGACTTCCGCCAAGGGGTTGAGCCGCGATGCGTTGGAGGTCATCAATCGTTACGATTGGCCCGGCAACGTGCGGGAATTGATGAACCGGGTGCGCCGAGCAGTGTTGTTGAGCGAGGGGCCGTATGTCACCCCCGACGACCTGGAACTGGAACGGCGCTCGCTGGGGCGCGGTTTTGTGACCCTGGACGAAGCCCGGATGGCGGCCGATCGCGAAACGATCCAATCGACCTTGCTGCGCACTCGCTTCAACATTGCCCGCGCCGCCCAGGAGCTGGGGGTTTCGCGCATGACGCTGTACCGTTTGATGGAGAAATACGATATCCGGCGGGATAATTCCTGATCTGGCGCGGTCGTTTTGAGTGAAGTGGCCCAGGCTGCGGGCCGCGATATCGCCAAGATGACCGTGCTTCCACCGCCGCCGTTCGACCCCAGGATTTTTCTCAAGCATCTCACCACGTTGCCCGGTGTCTATCGGATGCTGGACGAGCGCGGCGGGGTGCTTTATGTCGGTAAGGCGCGTAATCTCAAGCAGCGCGTTTCCAGCTACTTCCGGGAAAATCAGACAGCCGCCAAGGTGCGCAGCTTGGTGGCTCGCATCCACGCCGTCGAAGTTACGGTGACCCATACCGAGGTCGAGGCGCTGATTCTGGAAAGTACGCTGATCAAGCAGTTCAAGCCGCGCTACAACATTCTGTTGCGCGACGACAAAGGCTATCCCTACATTCATGTATCCGCCGGAGCGTTTCCTCGCATGGTGTTGCATCGAGGCGCCAAGCGCGCGGCGGGGCGCTATTTCGGCCCGTATCCCAACGCCAATGCCGTTCACGATACCTTGAACCTGCTGCAAAAAACTTTTCGACTGCGGTCATGCGAGGACAGTTTTTTCCAGGGTCGAAGCCGTCCTTGCCTGCAATATCAGATCAAGCGTTGCACCGGGCCCTGCGTCGGCCTGATCGACGAAGTGGGTTACCAACGCCATCTGCGCGATGCCATCCTGTTTCTGGAAGGCAAGAGCGGGCAAGTGATCGATGGGTTGGTGCTGCGGATGGAAAAAGCCGCCGCCACCCTGGATTTCGAGCAGGCGGCGATCTGCCGCGACCAGATTGCCGATTTACGGCAGGTTCAGCAACGCCAGCATGTCGAGGGTGAAAGCGGCGATCTCGATGTGGTGGCCTGCGCGGTGCGGTGCGGCGTGGCCTGCGTGCAGGTTTTTATGTTTCGTGGCGGCCGATTGCTCGGCAACCAGGCGTTTTTCCCCCGTTTACCCGAGGAAGAGGAGGCTGGTGCCGTATTGAGCGCGTTTCTGGCGCAGTACTATCTCGACAAGACCATTCCGGCCGATCTGTTGATCAGCCACGAACCGACGGATATTGCGCTGCTGAGCCAAGCCTTTCAGGAGCGAGTCGGGCATCGGGTGCGAATCGCCCACCGCCCGCGCGGCGAGCGCGCCCGCTGGTTGGCCATGACACTCCAAAACGCCGAGCATGCACTAGTCGCCCACCTGTCTAGTCAGACCGGGATGCATCGCCGATTGGAGGCACTACGGGAAGCACTGGGCTGCGAATTCGAACTGGCGCGACTGGAATGTTTCGACGTCAGCCACACTTACGGTGAGGCGACCGTTGCGTCGTGTGTGGTGTTCGGCCCGGAAGGGCCGATCAAGTCCGACTATCGCCGCTACAATATCGAAGGAGTTACTCCGGGTGATGATTACGCCGCCCTGCACCAAGCGCTGACTCGGCGCTACATTCGCCTGCGTGATGGACAGGAACGATTGCCGGATATCTTGTTCGTCGATGGCGGCAAAGGCCAGTTGACCCAGGCCCGCAAGGTACTGGATGAATTGGGAATCACCGAGCTCGTGGTGGTTGGCATCGCCAAGGGGCCGGGACGCAAACCGGGGCTGGAGACGCTTTACTTGTTCGAGGAAAGTCGCCCGATTATACTGCCGAATGATTCAGCCGCGCTGCATTTGGTGCAGCAGATCCGCGACGAGGCACACCGCTTCGCGATTACCGGCCACCGCCAGCGTCGGATCAGAGGGTGTACCACCTCCGCGCTCGAAAGTATCCCCGGTATCGGAACCAAACGCCGACAGGCGTTGCTTGGGCAGTTCGGTGGTTTGAAACAACTGGCCCGGGCCGGCGTCGAGGATATTGCCCGAGTGGATGGTATCAGCGCCGAACTGGCACGACGCATCTACGATGTTTTCCACGATGAAAGTTGACCGCCCGTCGAACCATGCAACTGAACCTGCCTATCTGGCTAACCCTGCTGCGGATCGCGTTGATACCGGTTTTCGTGGGCGTGTTTTTTCTACCGTTTCGTGGCGCCAACCTGCTGTGCACCGCATTGTTCGGGCTAGCGGCGCTGACCGATTGGCTGGATGGCTACCTGGCCCGGCGGCTCGGCCAGACCTCTGCCTTTGGCGCGTTTCTCGACCCGGTCGCTGACAAGCTGATGGTGGCGGCGGCGCTGGTTTTGCTGGTGCAGGCTATTCCCACCCCATTGATGGCGGTAACGGCGATGATCATCATCGGCCGCGAAATCGCCATCTCCGCATTGCGGGAGTGGATGGCGCAGATCGGTGGTCATGGGCGGGTAGCGGTGTCCATGATCGGTAAGGTCAAAACCACCGCCCAAATGGTCGCCGTGCTGCTGTTGCTCTATCGCGAGCCGTTCTGCGGGATTTTCCCGACCCTGGCGGTGGGGCAGGGTTTGTTGTTGGTTGCCGCGGTACTGACGCTTTGGTCCATGCTGCATTATCTGCTAGCGGCCTGGCCAGCGCTGAAGGCTTGACGAGTCCGATTTTTGCGTTAATATGACGTTTCTACGCAGCGGGAATAGCTCAGTTGGTAGAGCACAACCTTGCCAAGGTTGGGGTCGCGAGTTCGAGTCTCGTTTCCCGCTCCAAGGTTCCCTGGCCTCGAAATAAAATCGAGGCTTTTTTATGCGCCCGGCCATTGATACTGGCGTATAAGTCTTCGTCACCGGGCTAGGTGGCAGAGTGGTCATGCAGCGGCCTGCAAAGCCGTGGACGCCGGTTCGATTCCGACCCTAGCCTCCAGTTGAGCATCCAAGGAAGTCCAAGGAAGTCCGCAAGGAGCACACAAGCCCGCGATTCAGCGGGTTTTTTTATGCCTGCCAGACTGTGCTGGACTTCCTTGGACGCTACTGGAGACCCGTCAAGGATTGGGGTATCGTGGAGGGTATGGATTCCGCCACCGTACCCCGTACCCCAAATGCCCCTGAACGATGCCACCGTCAAGGCCGCCAAGCCGGCCGCCAAGCCTTGGAAGCTGTTCGATGAAAAGGGCTTGTTCCTGCTGATTCAGCCTCACGGCTCCAAGCTGTGGCGGATCAAGTACCGCTTCGCCGACAAGGATCAACTGTTGGGACTCGGCAGCTATCCAGAAGTCTCCCTCAAGCAAGCCCGCGAGAAGCGCCAGAAGATCCGCGAACAAGTAGCCGCCGGTATCGATCCCAGCGCCGCGCGGAAAGCCGCCAAGGCCGCCCTGGCGGGTGAGGGGAGCTTCGAGGCCCTGGCTCGCGAGTGGTATCAGCAGTTCGCTTCCGGTTGGACGCCTGAACACGCCGGCCGGGTGTGGCGACGCCTGGAGGCGGATTTGCTGCCGTGGTTGGGCAAGCGTCCGGTCCAGGAACTCGAAGCGCCTGAACTGCTGGCCTGCCTGCGGAGGATTCAAGCCCGTGGCGCGCTGGAAACCGCTCATCGGGCGTTGCAAACTCTGTCCCTGGTGTTTCGCTATGGCGTTGCCACCGGTCGCGCCCAACGCGATCCCGCCGCCGATCTACGCGGCGCGTTGCCACCGGTCCGGGTCAAGCACTTCGCCGCGATCACCGACCCGAAGACCATCGGCGCGCTGTTGCGCGATCTGGACGGCTACGAGGGGTCGTTCGTGACGCGGTGCGCCCTGCAACTGGCGCCGCTGCTGTTCGTGCGGCCCGGCGAATTGCGGCAAGCCGAGTGGCCGGAATTCGACTTGGATTCCGCCGAATGGCGGATACCGGCCCACAAGATGAAGATGCGCCACGCCCATATCGTGCCGCTGTCTACCCAAGCCCTGGCGATCCTGCGGGAGCTGCAAGCCCTCACCGGCAGCGGGCGATATCTGTTCCCCGGCTTGCGGACGGCCGACCGGCCGATGAGCGAGAACACGGTCAACGCCGGCTTGCGCCGCTTGGGCTACGACCAAACCCAGATGACCGGGCACGGGTTTCGAAGCATGGCCTCCACGCTGCTGAACGAGATGGGCTGGCATCGAGACGCCATCGAGCGCCAGCTTGCCCATGCCGAAAAGGATGGCGTCCGCGCCGCCTACAACCGTGCCGAGCACTTGCCCGAACGTCGCCAGATGATGCAGGCGTGGGCGGATTACCTGGACGCCTTGAAGCAGGGCGCGGCGGTGGTTCCGATTCGCAAGAGCGGTTGACCTTAAATGCCGCGCCTAGCCTGGCCCGCGAAAAGGCCGGGTTCGCACCTTCCCGGCCCCGGCGCGGCTCCTTTTCCAAGGTGCAAAGGTGCGTCAATGATGAACCCCTATGCACTACTGGACGTGTTTACCCTTGATGAAGCAGTTCAGGCTATCACTGGCATTGTGCAACCAAAGACCACCGAAGAGAAAAACCAAGTAGGGCTGGTCGTAAGGGTACTGCGAGGTGATATTAATTCTGGGAAACTCAATGCCACTGTCACCCAGGCTCAAAGAGTTCGGCAGGAACGCATAGGAATGCGCCGAATCAGCATAAACGATACCCGAGATCACCGTCCAATCGTCGAACATCCCTACACGGAAACCATCATCCGAATTGCCCGCGCCGATCTGCTGGCGTGGTGTGAAGCACGCGGTATTCGCCCGGTGTTCTTGTTCCCCGAACTAGACACTACGTCGCCGCGCGTGGATACGATGGATACCGGCGACCACCACACGCCCGCCTTGGATGCGCTACATGGCGCAATACGCAAGTTCTGGTTGAATTACGACCCCACACGCCCGCCAAAAAGCCCAGAAATCGTTGCATGGTTGATTGAAGAGTGCGGAGTATCAAAGACAATGGCGAAAGCCATTGACATGGTTATCAGACCGGAAGCCTACCGCCTTGGTGGGAATATCAAACGTTCCTGAACGAACCTCCCAACTGTCGGGAGGTTAACCTCCAAACTCTTTGCGGGTTCAAAGGCGAGAAAATCGCTTGTAAGTTTCGCCACGTCTACAAACTTCCAGGAGGACGGAACGTGGCGATTCGATTTATAAGGCTTCCCGAAGTCAGCCGTAGGGTGGGCTTACCAAAATCAACGATTTACAAGTTGATGGCTGATGGCGATTTCCCGCGCTCCGTTAAGCCGACTCCGCGAACGAGTGTCTGGCTAGAAGAGGAGGTCGACGGCTGGCAGCAAGAACGCATCGCCACTTCTCGCGCCCAGGGGAACGCCGCATGAACGCCGCTTGCACCGCGCCCACGGCGGCGTATACTGATCCGCGAGGCGTCAGAAACCTCTCAAGCGGACCCCGCACCCGTCAGACTTGCGGTTTTTTTGTGCCCCCATGCCTGGATTCCGTCTATGGCTTGGAGGGGTGGGAAATATCCGAATACCCACCGCCGTTCTTGAGCGGTTCTGAACCTCCAAGCCGCCCTTCACAGGGCATCGCTTCAACTTCAGAAAACTCAAGGAGCGCCACCCATGGCCAATAATTCATTCGTCTCAGCAATCCCCCTCAATCATCCGTTTGCGGGCGATACCCACATTCGCCCGAACAATGTCCGCGACACGCTGGGAAATTGCGTTTCAACGTTACATTTGGTGTCGGAACTGTTTATCGACGAAAGGAGTGACCCATTCGAATCCATGGGGGTTCGGCGCGGGATGTTCTTGCACTTGCAGACTGTTACCCACACGCTCGAAGCCATTGAGGAGTGTCTCAGCAGCGAATCCAGGAAGGCCGTTGAGGATCGGGAAGCCGAGCGACAAGCCGAGTACGAGGCACGCCGCGCGACCGAGCAACGTGTCGAAGCGGACCCGGAAGTTATCGCCAAAACCGTGATTTTGGCGAAGGCGTTCGGCGAGGCGTACCGCGCGGTGATGGCGGGTTCGCCCGCCAGCCCGGCCACCGCGAACGCTTGGGCTTGGCCTTCGAGCGGATTCAAGAGGGCGTCGCCTACTCGGGAGTGAACGCTTATGGACGGTGAACGCGGAGATGGCAGCGATCTTGAGAAAGTAGCCGATGGCATCGCCACCAAAATCAGTCAGAAGGCGGTCAGCATCGAGGCGGGCAAGGCCAAAAAGACCAAGCCCCGCAAAGGCAAGGCCGCCGCATCCAACGAAGAATCCACCGCATCCGACGAAAAATCCCCGGAACGCGACTACGGTCCCAAGCGCCCGGCCAAGGTCCGTGTGGTGGCGGGTGGCTTACCCGAGGCGACCGACGAAGCCGAGGCCGCATTGATTCAACATGACGCCGGCATCTACCAGCGGAGCGGTTACCTGTGCCGGATCAGTCACCAGCAAGCGGCCACGGTCCGAGGCATCACCCGGCCCCGAGGCGCGGTCACCATCAGTCCCTTGGACCGGGACGCCACGCTAGACAAGCTCAATCGGCTCATCTGCTGGGAAAAGTGGAACGAGAAGGCCCACGACTACAAGCGCTGCCATGCCCCGGCCGCTATCGCCCAAACGCTGTTGGCCCGTTCCGGTGCCTGGAATTTTCGGCCGCTGATTGGCGTGGTCAGTGCTCCCACCCTACGCCCGGACGGCTCCATTCTCGATCAACCGGGATACGACCCAGCAGCCACCGGTTTGTTTCTGGACACGCAACACGAAGTCTTTCCGCCCATACCCTCCGATCCGACTCGCGAGCAGGGTCAGGCCGCCTTGGCATTCCTCCACGAGGAACTGTTCAACCGGCCGTGCCTGAACAGTGGCCGCCCGGAAGATCGCGGCTTCAGCTTCACCGAAGCCAGCGACCGCAGCGCCGCCCTAGCCGCCCTGCTGACCGCGTTGGTCCGTGCCAGCCTACCGACCGCGCCGCTGTTCCTGAACAAGGCCACCCGCCCCGGTAGCGCCAAGACCCTGTTGGCCGACATTCCCGCCTTGGTGGCGACCGGACGGCCCGCGACTGTTTTCGAACTGGGCGCCGATGTCGACGAAGTGGAAAAGCGCATGTTGTCGGTGCTCTTGGCCGGGGACAGCGTCATCAATCTGGACAACCTGGAAATCCCCTTGGCCGGCGCGACGCTCTGCAAGGTCCTGAGTGGGGAAACCATCACCGGTCGCCTGCTGGGATTCAACAAGACCGCCACCGTACCCACCACCGCGCTGTTCCTGGCGACCGGGAACAACGTCCAGGTGATTGGCGACATGACGCGGCGCGTGGTGGTCTGCAATCTCGATCCCCGCTCCGAAGCCCCGGAAAGTCGGCAGTACGACCGCAACCTGACCACCTGGATACCCGAACACCGGCCGCGCCTGGTGCAAGCCGGGTTGACGGTCCTACGCGCCTACATTGCCGCCGGACGACCCCGGCAACCCTATCCCCCGATGGGCAGCTTTGAGGATTGGGACCTGGTGGTTCGCCGTGCCCTGACCTGGTTGGGCGAAGCCGATCCGCTCGCGGGGACCGCGCAACTGGAATCCGCTGACCCGGTTCGCCGCAAGCTGCGGGCGTTGCTGCTGGCTTGGCACGACACCTTTCACAGTGCGGGCGCCACCAGCAAGGAAGCGGTCACCCGTGCCCGTGAAACCCAACCCAACGAAGCAGGCGACGAAGTACGGCCCGCCCAAGTCCTTTGGGAGGTCCTGACCGAATACTTCGCGGATCGGCGCGGCGACGTGCGTAGTCAGTTAGTCGGTGAATTCATTCGGAAATCGGAACGGCGCGTGGAAGCGGGCATGCGGTTTGAGAACTTGGGAACCAGCCAAGACCGCCAAGTCTGGCGCGTGGTGATTGTGGATGAACAACGATTCCAAAAATTTCACGCTGGGGGAAACAGGGTGACAAGGGTGACAGGGGTGACAGAAACCACCCCGGTGCCCGAGCCAATAGCTCGTCACCCTTGTCACCCTCGTCACCCTTCAACCCCCAGTTCCGAAAATTATGACGTACCGATTTCTTCGCCTGATCTCGCAACCTGCATCCTGGACACGCTGAAGAAATCCCCTGCCGGGTTGACACCAGAGGACTTAACCCGCGTGGTCGGTGCATCAGCCGACACGGTTGAAGCCGCGTTGGTCCGGCTGATGCGGGGCGGCGAAATCGGCAAGATCGGCGGCCGGCTGGTGGCTAATCCTTGATGTCGGGGGTCCCTGTAGAAGCCAAATGTTGCGAGTATTGCGCACCCCGGTTTTTCTCTAGATGTTGGCCCTATAGAGCATTATATTCATTAGTTATTTAAGGAGCTTGTTGATATGCCAATCACTCAAATTCAGTTGGCCGCCGCTCTCGGACTTTCGCAACCCGCAGTCAGCCAACTGGCCAAGCAAGGTATGCCCACCGGTTCAGTTGAAGCGGCCCGCCACTGGCGCGAATGCAACCTGCATCCGGGCCGCGCCAAACCGGCACCGCAAGCGCCGTCACTTTCAGCCCTGCTGGAAGAGGCCGAGCAATGCCTCAATGTGGGCGGGGACATCGGCCCGCTGCTACCCGATCTGCGGCGCGCCTTGCGCCAAGTGCCCGCTGACCAGCGCGCCGCCGTCGGCATGAGCGAGACTCTATGGGATGCGCTGACCGCGCCCATCGGCCATGTGTTCGAGACTGAGCG
>WBZT01001707.1_pt1 | contig 15887 bp, 17 predicted proteins | sample 5204241 | NCBI WGS metagenome assembly WBZT01 (sample SAMN12344358, study PRJNA552823) | activated sludge metagenome | biome: Activated sludge suspended growth; feature: Nitrification reactor; material: Wastewater; isolation source: activated sludge from nitrification reactor of wastewater... | reverse complement strand
ATGCAATTAACACATCGTTCAGTTTTGCTTCTTTCAAAAACTTAGTATCTTTTTTTAATTGTTCTAGTGATTTTTCATCTTTAAAAACAACAAATTTTGTCGGTTTTTCTTCATCATAACTAGGTATTTTATAAAGCGCCGACACTTCAGTAACAGTCTTCTTGGTTCTTTCTTCTTCCGTCATTGTTAGCTCTGTGTATTTATCATCTAATTGTTGGTATTTAACAAAATAAAAACCACCAAAAAATAATGCAATTAATAGTATTGCCGTATAAATATAAGGTGTTTTTTTCTTGCGCCTTTTTGGCCTTGGTGAATGCGTCACGTCTTTTGAAGTTGTTTGCGGAGCTGATTCTTTTGCTTTAGGTTTTTCGTCTTTCATTATTACCTCTTAGTTATTTGTTAGAGTCTTTGACATAATTATAATTCTTAGCCCAATTTAGCACAAGCTTTATAAGATTATTGAGCTTTTTTCAATATCACCTTAAATGATGAACCAACACCTTCAACACTATCTACGCAAATAGAGCCCTCGTTTTTAGACAGTATGCTTTTTGCAATAGACAACCCAAGGCCGTATCCCTTTTGACCTTCTTTTGATCTGGAAACATCGGCTCTATAAAACCTATCAAATATATGTTTCATATTTTCTTTTGATATACCTTTACCGTTATCCTTTATTTCAACCACGGCTTCCTGTCCTGAAACCCGGGTATTAACTGTAACCTGTTTACCCTTGGTGCTATATTTAATAGCATTTTCTAAAATAATAATTATTGCTTGTTCTATGCTGGCGGGGTCTACATTTACCATAATGGCATCTGAAGATTTTTTATATATTATTTTTATATTCTTATTTTTGGCCATAGCATCTATTTTATTTAGTGCTCCATCAATCAAATCCCTTAAATCGATTAATTCAAAGTTCATTGCTTCGTACTCGTTATATCTGGCAACCTGCAAAAGCATGTCGGTAAGCCCGGTTAGCTTATGAAGCTCTTCTAGGTTGGACTCTAGCTGATCTTTTGCTTCTTCAAGAGTTAACTGTGGATTCATTAAAGTAACTTCAGTCTCTGTTTGCATTGCCGCAATTGGCGTTCTTAGTTCATGACTCGCATCTGCAGTGAATCTCTCTAAAGATCTGTGGGTATTCTCAATAGGCCTAAGAGTCCATCTAGCCAGGTAATAGCTCAAAAGACCACCAACAGCAATAACAAACAAGTTTACTACAGTAAGTCTTAGTAAAATTCTTCCCTTAGCTTCTATGTATTGATTATTGGCTTCTTGCAAAAATGCACTTTTTGCATAATTTGGCATGTTAAATCTGTCCAACCTACTACTGTGTAATTTAAGGTCATTTTCAATTTCATCTACAGAAAGTTGATAAATATTAACACTAAAAACAAAGCTTATAACAGCAAGTACTAGCAAATAAAAACCAGCTAGCTTAAGGTATGTTTTTTTAAACATCTATGATTTTTCCCCAAAGAAATAACCAAAGCCCCTTTTAGTATTTATGTAGCTTGGTTTTTTAGAGAATGGCTTATCGACCTTATTTCTTAAATATCCAACATAAACCTCTACGGTATTGGGTAAAATATCGGCATCATAATTCCAAACATGTGAAATTATTGCATCTTTAGTTAAAATTCTTTCAGGGTTATTCATAAAATACTCAAGCAAAGCAAATTCTTTTGCCGTCAGGTTAATTAATTGTCCATCTCGTTTTACTGCAAAAGTTTCTCTGTTAAGAGAAAGGTCTTTGTATTTTAATAAATTATTAAGAGTAGCTTTGGGTCGCCTTAGAAGGGCTCTAACACGAGCAACTAATTCAACAAATGCAAATGGCTTTACTAAATAATCGTCAGCACCGCTATTCAACCCATGCGCCCTATCTAGAACTTTATCTTTAGCAGTTAGCATAATTATAGGTACATGATTTCCACTAGACCTTAATTCTTCAATTATTCCAATACCATCAACAGTCCCTGGTAGCATTCTGTCTAGTACTAGCAGGTCGTATGGCTCGGTTGTTGCCATAGCCAGCCCGGTATCGCCATCATAAGCTATGTCAACAGCATAAGACTGCTGCTCTAATCCTCTTTTTATAGCGTTTGCAATTTTGTGTTCATCTTCTACAACTAGAATTCGCATATACTATATTTTAATCTTTATTATCTGAAAAGTAACTGAGAATTTTATAAAAATAATATTAATTGAGTTGTTTGCGGGCTATTGTGTCGCCAAAGCACAACAATAAGGACATCCACACTTAGAGGCTTCTGCTGAGCTTACTATAGATACTTGAGAATTATTTACGTCTGCATCAGTGCTCGCCGTAACAACTTTATGGTAAATATGGCCTATAATTTTCCATCTAAAATCATTGTTAACAAACACCATAATCACAAAAATAGCTAAACCGCTAGCTATTGCTAATAATATTAGATAAATAAATGTGTATAAATCAGTTTTTATAACTTGGCAAAAAGCTAGAGATATATTTTTTCTAAAATTTATTATTTTAGTATTATCTACTTTTTTTCGGCATTCAGTAGCTGTTCAACAGTAACAAATTTGTAGCCATCGGCTTTTAGATTGTTAATTATCGGCTCTATGGCATTTCTAGTTGCTACTTTATCATTCATGGCATGAAGAATAATTATAGATCCAGGGCTTACACTATTTGTTACATTACTAATAATTGCTTCTGTATTCCCATAACTATCTCCATAAGATTCCGGCTCTATGTTCCACATTATTGTCTTCATGCCAATTTTATTAACATAGTATGGCAGGTAAACAAGCTTTTTGCCGTATGGTGGACGGAACATAATCTCACCTTTATAACCAGCTTTTCTTATTGCACTGTTAGTTTTGTTAACTTCTGACTGTATTTTATTTGGCAATGTAAATACAAGCCTTGGATGTGTGTATGAATGGTTTCCAATTTGATGCCCAGCCTCAATAAGTTTTTTGGTTTGCGATAGATTTTTATCTATTGAAGCTCCCATTAAAAAGAATGTTGCCTTTACTTCGTTTCGACCAAGAATATCAATTATTTCTTCGGTTGCGCCGGCACTAGGACCGTCGTCAAAAGTTAGCGCAACAATTTTTTCGTTAGTTTGTACCCTATCTGTTAGGCCCCCAAATAACTGAAAAGTTCGGGCGTTAATTAGAATATATAATGAATAAGCCACAATTAATATGACAATCACAACTAAAACCTGCAACCATACTTTTTTGGAAACCATATTTATTTGTTGATGTTTGTTTGAGCTCATAGCCTCATTATACAAAAAGAAGTCTGGTAGCATGAATGCTTACTTGAATTCTTATTATTTAAACTTGGCTCCGGCTAGTGGACGTACTTCGCAACTATGAGAAAGTTAATCTTGATTTAAGTATTGTTGCAAACCTGTGAGCCAGCCACCTTCAAATAGTGTTTCTGGTTGAAAGTTATTTATATTAACCCAACGATATTCATCGTGATGTTCACCAAGCATAATTTCACCACCGAGGTAAGAAACTTCGTACCCGACAGCAAAAATGCCAACCTTCTGGTCAATACCAGCTTCGTTACGTTCAACTTGGAAGAAAGTATTTGGTCGCCCTATTTGATACTGAACATTTGCCCCTAATTCTTCTCGTAATTTTCTATCCAGTACTTCTTCAAGCGGTTTAGCGAATTCATCGCCCTTTATACGGCCGCCAGGAATATCCCATGAACCAAAAATATCATGTGTAATCAAAAGGTTTTTGCCATCACGAATTAAAGCTTTGGCGGCAATAAAATATGCACTTTTCCCATTTATTTCCATGCACTTAGTATATCAAAAGAAAAGACCCCTGTTTTAACAGAGGTCATAATAATCTTGGCTCACAACGATAGAGCAAGTCATAACTGAAATAAAGCAAGAATTAGTAGTCGATAGTGCGAACTGAATGCATAATCAATTAAAGTGTGCCTGAAGACTTATCGCAAGATATTCAATCGTGTCATCATCACTTGCGCTTGCTAACGGTTCGATTTTCATAACGTATTTTGCCATAAATACACCAATCATCTGACTGCTCACAATGTTTGCCTGTAGATCATTATTAGGACCAGATAAATGAGATTTGACTAGATTTATTATATTGTCATTAAGGAACTTGCGAGCCATTGTAGCGGCACGCTCCTCAGAACTAATTGAGCGTATTAGCCCAAGCATTAGCTGTTGAGTATCGGGGTTAGACGTAACTCTTATGAACATAGTAGCTAAACGTGTACCAACATCATCGTTATTACCCTGTAGAGCACCTGGCAGAAGCTTTGGTAGTTCGAATAATGGCAACATAGAAGATACAAAAAGCTCCTGCTTGGTACCAAAATAATGCACTATCAAGGCTGGATCTACTGCGGCTTTGTTAGCAATACGCCTCAAAGTTGCTCGATCGTAGCCGTGCTCAGCGAATTGCAATTGAGCCGCTTTAATAATTAAAGCTTTAGAGTCTTCTTTGCCTGGTCGTCGACCGGCTTTTTTATTGCTTATGCTATTGACTTTACTCATTACTCTCCATTATATTCTTAAATAGTAATTCAACAAATGTTGAATTAGATATCATTATATGAACACATCAGTTGTAATAAGCAAAGTTACAGTTATTCTCGGTAAAAAATTTGAGGCACTAAAAGATGTGTCTGTTTCACTACCTAAGGGTAAGATAATAGGATTTATTGGTCCTTCTGGTGCGGGCAAGACTACACTTATCAGAAGTATTGTCGGCAGACAAAAACTTTCAGAGGGAAGCATTACTGTCTTTGGCATCGCTGCAGGAGACAAGCGTCTTCGGGACTTCGTAAGCTATATGACACAGGAGGTTTCTGTGTATACAGACCTTACCGTAGTAGAAAACATTGAATATTTCGCAACTATGATTGGTATGCCGAGAAAAACAATTAGCGAAGAGGTGAACAGACTCTTGGATATTGTTGATCTTGTGCCTCAAAAATATCAATTGGTAGAAAAATTATCAGGTGGTCAGAAGCAACGTGTTTCGCTTGCTATTGCCCTAATTGGAAAACCGAAGCTAATGGTGTTAGATGAACCGACTGTCGGTCTCGACCCCCTACTCCGCGATGAACTTTGGAACCTATTCCGCAATTTAGCAAACGATGGCACGACATTGATTGTGTCGAGCCACGTTATGGATGAAGCCGAACGATGCGACGAACTGCTGCTTATTCGTAATGGCCAAATACTTGCAGGAGGTACGCCAAAAGAACTGTGTCAAAAAACAGGCACAGACTCTGTAGAAAAAAGCTTTCTGAAATTGATTGGAGATGCTAGGTGAGCCCTCGCAAGACTTTTGCAACCGCTAAACGCGTACTGAAGCAATTAAAACACGATCATCGTACATTAGTACTGATTCTGTTTGTACCATTACTGTTAATAACGTTACTCAAGTACATCTATTACGGTCAGCCTATGCTTTTCAACTCTATCGCGCCGATGATACTTGGTATTTTTCCGTTACTTATGATGTTTCTAGTAACTTCAATTGCAACATTGCGTGAACGTACTTCAGGCACACTTGATCGGTTAATGACACAACCAGTTGGTAAATTAGACTTAATTTTTGGCTATGCAATCGCATTCTCGTTTGTTGGCCTCCTTCAAGCCTGTCTTGCTAGTTTCGTAACTTTGGGGCTTCTTGGCGTCACAGTACAAGGAGGCACGCTCCCACTTATTATTACAGCCGTATTTGCAGCCTTTCTAGGCACGGCGCTTGGCCTTTTTGTAAGTGCCTTTGCCCGTAATGAGTTTCAAGCAGTACAGCTTGTGATGCCAATATTGATGCCTCAAATTTTGCTCTGCGGTCTATTTATAGCTCGCGCTGAGATGGCAACCGTACTGCAATGGCTATCCAATGTTTTTCCTGTTACTTATAGTGTTGATGCAATGAAACAAGTATCACAATACGCAAGCTGGAGTAGTGATCTAACAAGAGATCTTATCGTTATTTTTGGCTTTAGCATTGTAGTTTTAATCCTTGGTGCTGCAACAATTCGACGTCAAGAGTAATTGTACATACCAGATAATATTTGGTTTCAATTCTATTCTGGGTATACAAAAAATCAGAACCATTTTCACAGTTCTGACTTCATCTATTCCTGCTTGGCTCGGGAGACTGGATTCGAACCAGCGACCCATTGGTTAACAGCCAATTGCTCTACCGCTGAGCTACTCCCGATTAATCCAAGCATAAAACTTGGAAAATAAATTATAAGGTGCGTCAGGTGAGACCTGAATTACAGGTGATAATTATAAATACAAATATATATGTCGTCAATTATTTGTTATATGTCAAGCTAGCATTGCCCGTCAAATGTCTATAACATAGTAAAAAAGGAGGTTTATTAATGAAAGATTTATTAATTGGTTTAGCCGCAATGGGCATTGGTACACTGCTGTGCTTTGCAGGTTATAAAGTAGCTAGAATACTAATACCCATTTGGGGATTTTTTGCCGGTTTTTTTATGGGAGCAGCCGGAGTATCTGACGCGCTAAATAATCAGTTCTTGGGCACTACACTAGGAATAGTAGTGGGCCTAATACTAGGCTTGGTGTTCGGCTTATTTGCTTACTTCTTCTTTAGTTTAGCAATTGTTCTTATGGGTGCATCTTTTGGTTACTGGCTAGGAACAGGCTTAGTCACAATGCTAGGTTTTGACAAAGGTTTTCTATCAGCCACGGTTGGTATATCTATAGGTGTTATTTTTGCAATATTAGCAATTATTATTAACGCACCAAAGTATTACCTAATTGTTACAACCGCTTTTGCTGGTGCAGTGGCCGTCTTTGTTGGTTTCTTAATACTTATAAACAAAATTAACATAGAAAGCCTTAGTTATATTGACGGCAATGACATAACCGTATCTGTTCTGTGGAGCATTTTGGCTGCCCTACTTGGTATTTTTGGATTAATCTTCCAGGTACTAAATAATAAAAATCAAGAAATAGAAAAATGGGGAACGCCTTTCGAAAAACCAGTAAACACCACCCCCTCAACCCCAGCCCAGTAATATTTAGGCAAAATAAAAAACGACTCCCGCTTTCTGGGAGTCGTTTTTATTGTAATAAGTTAACTACGCCTGAGGTGCTGGTGCCTCTGGTGTTTTAGCCACTAATGGACCTTGGTATTTGTCGGAGCCAAAGCCTAGAATTAATAAACCAATTAAGCTAAATATAATTAGCAAGAAAATACTCCAAACTGTGTCTTTTCCAAAAGCTTTTCCAAGTTCTAGCGCGATAATAACAAATAAAATCACAACTGGAATCCAAGCTATGAAGTTAACTATTGGTATAGCCATTAAAATTGGAGTTAATCCCCACCATCCTGGTTTTCCAACTATCTCACAAAGCACCCAATAATTGTAAAAAGGAATAATTGACTTCCAGCCTTCTACTCCTGCTTTTACAAAAATCTTCCACATAGCAATAATCTGTACTACCACTAGGGCTAGCATTAATAACAGCCAAACGACCATTGCACCAGCAAAAATTCCAGCTCCTGCTGTGTCAGTTGTTGTAGTTGTGTATGTATATGTTGTAACTGCGTCTTGTGCAAACCACATACTTAAAGTCCTCCTTATAGTTTGTTTATAGTGGTGATTATATTCTCAAATTAAACTCAGGTAAATATATATTTTTAGTGGATTATAAGTATTAATAAATAATTTAAAGCAATGGAACAATCAAAAGAAATACAAAGAAGCTCAAAAGCTTTCGAATACAGATTAAAAATGTTTTCTTTAACTTATATAGTTTTAGGATTGTTCGTAGTAATTATGATTTTTAATTTGTCCAGATTTATTAATGCCAACGAAATACTAGATGTTATTGTATCGGGAATATTATTTTGCATAGTCTACCTAGTTTTTGCCTCTGTTCTTTGGTATCAGTGGCAAGGAATAAAATATTTCTTAACACCCCATTCTTTAATTGTTAAACAAAGAACCAAAGGTTTGTTCTCTAACTACGTAGAAGAAATTTACACCTTAAAAAGCATTAGATCTGCTCGAATTACCCAAAGTGGATACGCTGTAAATAACCACTATGGTGATATTACCCTCTTCTTAAGCCCTGGCGATCATCAGGTTGTTTTAAAGGATATAGACAAACCAGATTCACTATCTACTAACCTTAGCAGATCAATTGGTATTACTACGATGCAAAATCAAGAAAATGTAAACAATTTATAAAATATATTGCACTAAAATAAAAAATAGTAAATAATTAACCTACCAAGTAATAAAGGAGAAATTATGCAAAAATTAGTAGTGCATAAGGTGGGCGTAATGTCATTAGGAAAGCTGGTTGGTGTGTGGGGCGCTATTTTGGGCGTTATAATCGGTGTTATCTCAGCTGTTGTTTCATCAGTTGGCGTAATTGCAAATAACGACTTTAGTGTATGGGGAGATATTTTAGCTGCTGTCGGAATTGTACTGGGTTGGATTATTGTTTACCCACTAGTTATGTTCCTACTAGGATGGATACAAGGTGCAATAATGGCAGTTGTATTTAATGTTGTAGTAGCCGGTTCTGGCGGTCTTGATCTAGAGGTTTCAGAATCTAAGCTAGAAGCAAAAAAATAATTACTTTTTAAGATTAAAAACCGCTCTAAAATACTTGGAGCGGTTTTTTATTTAACCTTTTCTCTTACTTCGGCTATTCTTGGCAAAAAACTAGAATAGGCACCATCTAGCCCCAACACCCTAAGCGCTCCAACTAAAACGTAAAGACTATCCATCTCTTGTTGTTCTATATGCGACTGCTCCTCGGCAATTTTGAATTTAGCGTCAATTATCTTTACTAACCATTTTTCATCACCAGATTTAATATCCGACGGATCAACAATAGGCTCGTCTAGGTCAATATTAATAACCTCTAAAGACCGTGCCGAGTTGTTTCGTTTTACTAAATGCCCCCTGCTAATAAGACTATTCACATGAAGCGCGACGGTGGCGACAGATGTGTATCCACAGCCACGCATAATTTCTCGGTAACTGGGGCTATATCCATGCTCTGCAATAAATTCAGCAATAAACTGCAATAGTTGTTTTTGTCGCATGGTTGGCCTAATAACTACTGAATCAGACATGGTGCCTTATCCTTTTTGCATACGGCGTTTCTTTAAATACCCATGTTTTGTACCAAATAAAATTCCATACGGTAAAGAATCCGGCCGATATAAATTGACCAATAGCCGGCTCAATTCCTACACCTCTTAATGCTTTAAGCATATAGGCGCTTAGTACAAAATTTGCTGCTGTAAATACAATGTATTTCCAAGATGCGTGAACTGCATGCTTTTTATTACTGGTTTTAAATACCCAATATGCTGATAAATAATAATTAATTGTAACCCCAACTAAATTACCAATAATATTAGCCCAACCTAGGCCAATATATGGATCTAGCAACAGAGTAATTAAATAGGCGCTCCAAAACCAGGCTCCTCCGGCAACCATATACTCTGCTATTTGCAAGAACAATTTTTTTGTCTTCTTTTTTATAACCATTTTTTTGTTTGTAATTTGTTCTTATTAATATATTACCACCCCGGAATAAGATAAGCAAAATAAACCTGTATAATTACATTACATGGCAAAACAAATAAGTTTATTTAAGCTAAAGTATTACCTTTTTATATCTTTAATTGTTCTGGCGCCTCTGTCTAAATACCCATCCATTTCATTGCCATTATTTAATTTTAGTTCATTCAGAATTGGACTATACCAAATTTTGGCAGTACTTTTTGTTGCGCTATTTTTCTGGAATAAAGACTATTCTTTTATGAAGAAAAATAAGCCGGCTTTAGCGGGTGTTTTACTAATGGCTAGTTCCTTAATTATTGGCGGCTTTTTTGCTTTAGATAAATCTAGGTGGTTACTGCTTAGCTCTTCATTAATAATGCTAATTTTGCTACTAATTGCCGCCTGGGGTTTTGTTTATAATAACGCTAATTATGTTAACTATAGAAAGATTTTTAAATATGCGCTAATAAGCGCAATTATCTTCTCTATTTTAGCAATATTACAATTTGTTATTAATTCATTTACAACTGAAGATTTTGGAATCTTGTGCAAAAATTGCACCGGAGCTGTATTTGGTTTTCCAAGAATTAATTTATTTGCAGCAGAGCCCCAATTTTTAGCAAATAGCCTATTACCATTTTTGTTTATTGCCTTATATTCATTTATTAAAGATAAATCAAAACTGTCTATATTTGCATTAATACTTGTTTCTTTGTCTATTGGCTTAACGTTTTCAAGAGGCGCTTTTATTGCGGTATTTTTTGGATTATTATCATTTTGGGTTTTAAGCTTTAAGAATAAAAAACAGTTAGTAATTGGCAGTTTAGTAATTATTGTTTCAATGTTCGTTGCAATAGCAATGCTAATTACATCGGCGTCTATTAAATACAAATCAGTAGATAACATAACTTATGACACTACCAATACTGTTCTTGAGCAGTTATCTCTTGGGGTATTGTCTTTGCCTAAAAAGCAAGAGGTTGTAAGCCCACAAACAGTACCAAGTGCAGAGCCACAAGAAATTCAAAATAATGAACAAGAGACATTTGAGTCACCAGGCCTTATTGAAGAATCTTCCAATGAAAGGCTAGAAGCTGCATCGCTAGCTATAAAGTCTTGGACTAGCAATATTAAAAATGTGCTAATTGGCACCGGGCTCGGAAACTTAGGTCCATATGTAGTAGCAAATATTAATAGTTCTGCACCTGCCAATTTAACTGTCTACATATATTATGTATTAATTATTTCCGAGCTAGGTCTGCTAGGAATAGTTGGGTTTTTACTATTATTACTAAGTTCTTTAGTAATTTTATTTAGCAAATATAAGTTTAACCAACCAATATTTATGCCTGTTGTTTTTGCAATTATTGTTGCTTTTGCGGTGCAATACATGTTCTTTGGTAGCTATATAAATGTTGTTTACATATGGCTTTGGCTTGGTTTAGCCGCGGCATTCGCTAGTTTGTCGCAAAAACAACTTAGCAATCTTATCAAATAGGTTGTATACTAGCCCCTAGGTTAACAGTTTAAAATAATGAAAAATAGTTCTTCACTTGCCTACTCTTTTATACTTTTAGTTGGTGATTTTGCCGCACTATTAATTGCGTTTGTACTGGCATACATTTTAAGGGTTACTCTAGACAGCAGATCTTTAATTAATCAAATAAGCTCTTCAGACTACCTAAAATTGTGGTTAATTTTAATTCCCATTTGGTTAATTATTTTTGCAGTTCTTGGGCTATATCAAAGAAGAGTATATGAATACCGCTGGCGCGAAATGGTCATGTTGCTAACCGGTAGTGTACTTGGAATAATGACCGTAATAACCGTAGATTTTGCATCTGAAAGACCAATATTTCCAGCAAGACTAGTACCTGTATACGGACTAATCTTAGGGTTCTTATTTTTAGTATTAGAAAGAACAATTTTAAGAGCCACCAGAATAAAACTATGGTCAACAGGTTTTGGTGTTAACAAAATACTTCTAATTGGCGAGGGTAAAACATTAAAAAGCATCATTAAGGGCATAAATAAGCCCTCAAGAACCGGCTATAAAATTGTGGCAATAGCAACAGAAAAAACAGATATTTCATTCAAGGGCAAAAAGTTTAGTAATTCTGCAGATGCTCTTGCTCAAATTCAAAACCTTGGAGTACACACAATTTTAGTAGCTGGTATTCCAACAAACACAAAAAACGCCGATGAAATACTAGCTGCTGCCCAGGCAAACCATACCGCATTCAAATATATACCTACGCACGATGGCATCCTAAACAACAAAATAGAAGTCGAGCTGTTCCAGGGTCTACCTGTAGTTTCAGTGCATCAAACCGCCTTAACTGGCTGGGGTCGAATAATTAAAAGGCTCTTTGATATTTTCGCCAGCTTAGTAGCACTAGTTATTGCCTCACCTTTCATGCTTGTAGTTTGGATATTAATTAAAGTATCCAGCCCTGGCCCCGCAATATTTAAGCAGACAAGACTAACTAGGTTTAATACGTATATTAATATCTATAAATTTAGAACCATGAAGCAAGAATATTCAGGCCTGTCACCAGAAGAAGCCTTTGAGAAAATCGGCAAACCTGCACTTAGCGAAAAATACAGAAAAAATGGCGACCATTTGCCAGATGACCCCAGAGTTAGTAAAATTGGTAAATTTTTAAGAAAAACCAGCCTAGATGAACTGCCACAACTAATTAATGTTTTTAAGGGTGATATTAGCCTTGTTGGCCCCAGGGCACTGGTTCCGCAAGAATTAAAAAACTACCCATACAAAAGCCTTATATTAAGCGTTAAGTCTGGATTAACAGGACTAGCTCAAATTTCCGGCAGACGCGATATAGACTTCGACGAAAGACGCGCTCTTGACTTATTTTATGTACAAAATTGGTCTTTTTGGTTAGATATTAAAATATTATTCCGAACCGTAATAGATGTACTGGGCGGCAGAGGCGCCAAATAAAAGTTGTACTTTTATGAATGTAGAAGATAGAAAAACGAAGATAGAAAGTTTTGAACAATTAACAGTTTGGCAAAATTCTATTGAATTTTGTGTACTCATTTACAAAAATACAGAGAACTTTCCCAGTAGTGAACAATTTGGGCTTACAAATCAGCTACGCAGAGCAAGTAGCTCAATATCTGCCAACATTGCAGAAGGTTTTGGCAGAAGAACCAAAAATGATAAATTACATTTTTATACTATTGCTTACGGATCATTACTAGAAGTAAAGAGTTTTCTATATCTAGCTCAAAAGTTAGGATATTTGAATGATATAAGCTCATTAATATTAAATACTGCAGATTTACAAAAGCTACTAAATGCCTTTATCGCATCGACGAGGAAAATGTGAAAAGTCAATCTTCAAAATTCAACAATCAAACTTCATCATCACACCCCAAAGTAGCCATTATTCATGATTGGCTTTATGGTGGTGGAGCAGAAAAAGTAGTTCAGGCTCTGCATGAAATGTATCCTACCGCTCCTATATACACAAGCTACTGTACGCCGCAGTGGCAAAATAAACTAAACAACAAAGTAGTGACTGGGTATTTAAATAAATGGCCATTTTCTAAACTACGCAAATTTATTCCTTTTTTAAGAATATGGTGGTTTCAAAGTTTAGATCTTACAAAGTATGACTTGATCATATCTAGCTCAGGAGCAGAAGCAAAAGGCGTAAAAAAGTTGAATAAAAACGCCCTACATGTAAATTACTGCCACGCACCTACGCATTATTATTGGTCTAGATACGAAGAATACTTAAAAGAACCGGGCTTTGGTATTTTTAACTCCGTTGCCAGGCTTGGTTTAAAACTTTTGGTAGGCCCTTTAAGAAAATGGGACTATAAAGCCGCTCAAAGACCCGACTACATTATTGCCAATAGCACCAATATTCAGCAGCAAATAAAAAAATACTATAAAAGAGATTCTGTAGTAATTCACCCACCCGTAAATGTAAAAAATTTTCTACCTAAAAATAATTTGCCCAATAAATCTGGCCTTGTAATAACAGGTCGCCAAGTACCCTACAAGCGTGTAGACATAGCCGTTAAAGCTGCCATTGCAGCAAATGAACATATTTCTGTAATTGGTAACGGACCACTACATAACGAGCTAGTTAAAAATGCCAAAGATAGTCAATATGTAACATTTTATACAAATATGTCAGATACAGATTTAGTTTCAAGCCTACAAAATGCAAAATTGTTTATTTTCCCCGGTGTCGAAGATTTTGGTATAGCACCAGTAGAGGCCCTAGCAGCAGGCACAGCGGTTATAGCTTATAAAAAAGGTGGTTCATTAGACTATGTAAATAGTAGTAATGGTATCTTTGTAGAAAATCAGAGTACCAAAGACTTTGCTCAAGCAATAAAAACTGGCTTAAATAAAAAATGGAACCATAATGAAATTAGCAAAAGTGCAGATCAGTTTTCTGTAGAAAATTTCAAACAAAACATTACAAACTTTTTAAATTCTATCTAACTTACTGTTGGCTTTTTTTATTACAAAAAGAAGTAGCGTTACCAAACTAATAAATCCAATCATAAAATAAATAAATCCTGGCAGGTTAGTTTTTTTTACTATAGAATCACCAAGCACTTCAGACTTCTCTTCTTTGGCGCTAGAAGTTTGAGTATTGGCAGAATCGCTCAATACCGTTGCAGAACCGCTAGTGTCATTGCTAGAAGTAGTGTCAAAATTATTGTTTTCCGAATATCCACCTAGGGCAACTGTACTACTTGGCACGCTAACGCTTGGTGACTGATCAGTTAAAACAATAGTTGACTGTACAGACGAATCATTTGGTAGTGTTAATGCTTTTTCACTAATATCACCCAGGTTTTTCGAGGCCAAATAGTCTTCTTCAGAAATTACATTATTAGAAATGTTTTGATCATTTTTATCTTCATTAACTTCTTCTTTTGGCGGTGGAAAGTTCTTTATTTGCATCCGCGTACTACCAACTTCTTGGCCGTCAATTAACAGCTTAAATACAATAAAGTCACCTGCAACATTATCTGAATCAACTACTAGTTTATTTGTGTTTGTGCTATCTAAAATATTACCCTCATCGTCGTAAACTGCGTATAAATGTTGTCCTAAATTATCATTCAACAAACTATATTCATAAATATTACCCTGCAAATTATTATTGCTAATATTTAGATCAATTGTCTTAATATTTAGATTCTGGGCAATAACACTTACTTGCTTGTACATTTTTGCTTTTTGACCGTCCGCAGATTCAACCTCTAGGCCAATAATTCCATTGTAGTCCGCTCCATATTCGCATATGGCAGTTGGTTGACTGTCTTCTAGCTCATATAGTCCATCATCGTTACAATCCCACCTATATTTAGTAATAAAACTGTTTGGATCATAGCTATCGCCGCCATTAACAAATAATTGGCTGCCCTGCTGAAATGTTTCACCAATTACAGCCACTGGCGATGTGTCGAATTCATTGGCAGTTTTATCAAACGCAGCTGCTACTCCGGTTAAATCGCTAGTTTGAACAAAACCGTTAGTCAAGCCCACAATTGACTCAAGGTTTTCCTTGGCGTCAAATAACCCTGTTTTATTGTCGGGAACAACAACTACATTAGCTACTACCGGGTCAATTGTGTACATTTTTCGTAGTATCTGTTCTTTGCTAACAAAGGTTTTGCCTTGCCTTGCGTAAATATCTACACCACCAGCAAAAGGCCCTCCAGGATATTTATTTGTATAGACAATATATTGCTTTTGCGCCCCAGGCCTGGCAATGCGCTCCATAACTTCGTTAGCTTTGTTTAGACCGGCATACATTGGAGTATAATCCCAAGCACTCGTTGCAGGATCGGTAAATATCGACTTGAGATTTTGTTCTAGTTGCCACTGAATACTTGTTGTGCCGTAAGTAGTATTCGGCTCCCAGCCCAATGTAGGAGTAGAGCCAAAAATACCAGGGGTTTGGTTAGAATACCTAACAATTCCAACTTGAGTGTTTTTGTCTTTCAGTAAGCTCTTTGAAATAGCCCCTGCATCTTGCCTGAGTTTTTCTATGCCTTTTTCATTTGATCCAGCACTATCAATTATTAAAACTATATCGGTATAGGGCCTTGTGCCATTTTTTCTGTAATACATATTCATATTGGCCGGGTCAGGGTTTTTGTTAAAAACATCCATTGCACCAATGCTGCCAACAATTTCATTCATAGACCTAGGCATCCATTTTTCCTGATAATAATTAGAATGCACTGGTTCTATAAACTTTTCACCAATAATCCTACCAATAGGGTCATTAAAGTTACGGCC
>WBZT01001705.1_pt1 | contig 15900 bp, 9 predicted proteins | sample 5204241 | NCBI WGS metagenome assembly WBZT01 (sample SAMN12344358, study PRJNA552823) | activated sludge metagenome | biome: Activated sludge suspended growth; feature: Nitrification reactor; material: Wastewater; isolation source: activated sludge from nitrification reactor of wastewater treatment... | reverse complement strand
TGGGCCGTTGCGAGGAAATCATCCGCGACCGCGCGAACGAACTGATGGCCCGATTGGGCCGAAGTTCTTCCGCTCCGACCACGCCTTCCGTCCGCGAAACCGGCCTGCCGGTCTGGCAACCGTCGCTCTGCCCCACCTGAAGCCCGCCGCCTTGCCTTGTTAACCACGATGAAAACCGCCCGGGAATTATTAGATAGGCAGAGCGGGTTTAATTGGAGAAGTAGTCTGGCAAATTATGAAGTGAAACGGCCAAGCCGTGGGTGGCCCGAATTTCCATTCCGTTTAGTGTCAGTGACAGTAAGCATGGCAGTCAACCGCAACAACTCAACAGTGCAACAATGAAAACACATCGCTCAATCAGATTGGCGCACACTTGCCTCGCGGCAGGTTTGCTTGTCGTCACGGGAGCGGCGACGAAGGCTTTGGCAGCGGCACCTGCCCTGCAAGGTCAAGTCGTCCTGCGCCCGCTCACCCCACAGGAACGAAAGGACTACGGAGTCCCCACAGCCACACTGGCGAGTGGTCTCAATAACATCGCGGTGCGTCAGCCCGCCTATTTGGACGCGCAGGTGAACAACGCGGTGCCCGAGGCCGACATTACCAACGTTATATGGACATTGACGGAGCGCCCGGGTCTGTCCAGCGCCGCTTTAGCCGCAAGCCCGTTGGGTACGAACGTGCCGCCGTACAAGATCGCAGATCGCCACAACAGTTCTGGCACGCTCATCTATAAGATCGCCGGTCCGCTGGGACGGGCGATGTTGGTTCCCGACGCCAGCGGTCAGTACACGGTGAACTGCGTCATTCAAACTGCCAGCAGCGGCAGCACGAACATCAACCTTAAGATCATGGCGGGCACCTACCTTGGGGCCGAGAACTGCCGGTTCTGCCACAGTACGACTTCGGCGGGCGATGTTCATGGACCTTGGAGTCAAACCCTTCATGCGCGCGCTTTCACCGAGGCGATTGATGGGTTGAGCACGGACCATTTCAACAAGAACTGCATCAGTTGCCACGCCCTAGGCTTCGACAACAACACAAACTCGAATAACGGCGGCTTTGACGACATCGCCGCGCAATACAACTGGCAGTTCCCGACGGTGCTGACGAACGGCAACTGGGATGCGATGCCTGCCGCGCTGAAGAATGTCGCGAATGTTCAGTGTGAAAACTGTCACGGTCCGGGCAGCGAACACGCGTTCGCTTTCGGTAATACCAACGCCGTGAACTGGCCGCGTATCGCAGTGGGCTTCGGCTCCGGCAACTGCGGTCAATGCCATGACAGCCTCTCGCATCACGTGAAGACCACCGAATGGAACAATTCCCGGCACGCCGCCGCCACCCGCACGCCGTCGGGACCGACACGGCTCAACTGCGTCCGGTGTCATACCGCCGCCGGCTTCGCCCAATATATCGAGCACGCTGGCGACACCAACAAGTACACCACGAACACGGTTTATGAAGCGATCACCTGCGCGGCCTGTCACGACCCGCATGACGCCTCCAATCCGCATCAACTGCGGGCGGCGAACGTGTACACGTTGCCTGAAGGCACCACGGTCACCAACGTTGGACTCGGCGCCCTCTGCATGAACTGCCATCACAGCCGCAACGGCGAAGTGACGCAGAACATTACCAACTATGTCGCCGGAAAACCCACCTGGGCGAACGGCTCGAGCTTCGGCGTGCATGACAGCACGGCGGGCGACATGGTCGAAGGTGTCAATGCCTTCACCTACGGCAAGTTCATCCCAAGCAGCGCGCACAGCTACGTGGTCACGAATGTCTGCGTCACCTGCCACATGCAGGAAGTGGCGACGACCAGTCCGGCCTTCGGTCAGGCGGGCGGTCACACGTTCAGCATGACCTACAAGGTGGGCACGAACACACTGGACGCGGTCGAAGTCTGCCAGAAATGTCACGGCCCGGTCGAAGAGTTCAACTTCGCCCGCAAGGACTACGACGGTGACGGCGTCATTGACGGCGTGCAAACTGAAGTCCAACACCTGCTGGATCAACTGTCCAAGCTGCTGCCGAGTTCGACCTATCGCGCGGATGGAAACTACGTGGCAGATGGGTTGGTCAAGAGTCCGTCCGTCAAAACCAACTGGCCCGCCAAGTTCCTCCAAGCCGCATGGAACTGGCAGTTCGTCAACGTCGAAGGCAGCAAGGGCATCCACAACGCGTCCTACGCTGTGGGCGTTCTCAAAGCCTCCATCGCCGACCTCACGGACGACCTGGACCATGACGGCCTCTCCGACAAGTGGGAAATCGCGAAGTTCGGTTCCATCACCCAGTATGACGGCAACAGCGACCCGGATCACGACGGCGTGAACAACGCGCTGGAACTGGCCGCCGGCCTAAATCCGCTCCTCGCCGACAGCGACGCGGACGGCATCAATGATCTGGCCGAATTGCAGGCCGGCAGCGATCCGATGAACTCGAACGACAAACCTGGCTTCGTGGTGAAAATCTACGGCGCCGCGGAAGTCGAGTTCGCCTCGGAAGTTGGCAAGAAATACCAAGTCCAAACCGTGTCTGATGTAACCGGAACGTGGCTGAACGTCGGCTCCGTCACCAATGGCACGGGCAACAACATCTCGATGGTCACCTCGACCCGCACGGGCGAAGGTGGGTTCTTCCGAGTGGTACAAGTGCCCTGAAACGACCGCTGATTAACCTCAGCGTCATCGGAAAATGTTCAGACCCCTCCCCAGCCTTTGGGGAGGGGTTTTTTCTTATTGCCGGATGCGGACCAGGCGATTGTCCGAGGCAAGTCACGCGCGAATTCTCCGATTCGCACAGACGGCATTCGGGTTGGTGGTTTCGGTGATTTCGCTTCAAGCCCAGGACGCTCCGCATTCGGAATTGCCTTACCCTAGCTGCGCGGCCTGTCATATCAATCATCCGCTTTTCGGGAATCAAATATACTCGCGCGCAGGCAACGCCAACGCCTGCCTGGCCTGCCATCAGTTTGGCGGGAGCGCGTCCCGGGAAGCTTTGGCCGAGGGACAGCAAGCTGCGCTGGGCGCAGTCGCGCCGGCACAACCACCGGCGCGGGGGAATTCGCATCGCTGGGACGCTGGCCCGGCGGGGAGGATTGAAGCACTGGGCGAGGCGCCATCGGATGCAGTCGCGGCGGCTGGCCGTTACACCGGACGCTACGCGGCAGCTTACACCGTCACGATCACCAGCCCCGGCAATTCGGGTGTCGCCCGCTTCGATTGGATCGGGAGCGCGCCGGGCGCGGGCCGGGGAACGAACTTGCTGACGGGAACGAACGTCCCGATCGAATTGGGGTTGAGCCTCTCGTTTCGCAATGTCGCCGCCGAACCCACTTTCCATTCCGGCGATCAATGGCGGCTCACCGTCCATCCCAATTTGCAGATGCCGACCAACCAAGCCCTGTTGCGCATGATGCCCGACGGGAAGGTGGTTTGCGCCACGTGTCACGATGTGCATTTCCAAGAACTCGAACCGTTCGATCCTTCGGCTCCAGCTTATTCGGCGGGTGGCGGCGCCGGGCGGCACTTCATGCGATCGGCCAATGACCGCGACCAGCTTTGCGCGGAGTGTCACGCTTCTCGCTTCGTGACCAACGCACTGGCGGGATCGCACCCGGTCGGCGTCACCATCAGCAGCAACAACGTCCTGCATCCACCCGCTTCGCTGCCGTTGGGCAAGAACGACTCGCGCCTGTGGTGCTCGACCTGTCATCAGGCTCACGACAGCGCCAGTGACGACGGGTTTCTGCTGCGGTCGGCCAGTGAATCCAAACTTTGCGCCGAGTGCCACGCGAACATGGATGTGAATTCGCCCGCGATTCACCTGAACCCGAAGACCGGCCCGCTGTGGCCGGGCGGGCAATACGGCTCGCAGTTGCCGGCGGATGCGAACGCCGATCATCGCGGCGGCTGTGGGAATTGCCATCGCGCCCACGGCTGGCCGGACGCGGCGAACGCAACCAACGATTATCCCTCGCTGCTGGTGGAACGCGAAGAAAACCTTTGTTTCTCCTGCCACGATGGCAACCCCGCGAGCAAGAATCTCCTTACCACCTTCGCCAAGACCTATCGCCATCCGGTGAGTTACTCGGGCCGGCACACCACGACGGAAGACGGCATCCCGGCGCGCTATGGCACGGCCAACCGGCATTCTGAATGTCAGGATTGCCACAATCCGCACCAGTTGACGGCGGACTACGTCGCGCCCATAGCGCCGGCCGCCTCGATGTCTTTGCGTGGAGTGGCGCGCGTTTCGGTCACGAACAATTCAGCAAGCTCGGTCAGTTACACTTTCCGCAGCCCGACCAACACCGCCCCGGTGAAGGAATACGAGGTTTGCTTCACCTGCCATTCGGGTTGGACTACCCGACCGAGCGGCCAGGCGGATTACGCCGCGAAGTTCAACACGAAGATCGCCTCGTTTCATCCGGTGGAAGGCGCGGGTAAAAACACCAACATCAACGTCAACGCGTTCGTGAACAATTGGAAGCCGGATCAGGTCATGACCTGCACCGATTGCCACACCAGCGATGATACCACCATCCGCGGTCCGCACGGCTCGGCTTACCAGTTCATTCTCAAGAAGGTTTCTCCCGCGAGTACCACCCGCCGCAGCACGGCGATGCCCAGCACGGAACTTTGCTTCGATTGCCATCGCTTCGACACCTACGCCAACAGCAGCGCCTCCAGCACGATCAAGAACTACAGCCGCTTCGCAGGTGGCAACGGTCACGGTTATCACGTGGGCGGCCGACGTTATTCGTGCTACAACTGCCACGAAACGCACGGGGCCACCACGCAACCGAATCTCCTGGTCACTGGCCGCAGCCCGGGCATAACGACCTACACCCGCACCACCAACGGAGGAAGTTGCGTCGCGACCTGTCACGGAAGCGAAAGCTACACGGTGGCGTACCCGCGTTGACCGATGGAGACGACCGCCATGAAACCACCGAGACCCCAGATTAATCCGAGGCGGGTGATCGTTCAGTGTGACAGCGGATCCGTTCGGTCCTTCATCCGCGCGACGTTGCTTCTCGCTGTGATGGCATGTGCTACTGCAACTGGTGCTGCGGGCTTGCCCGTGTTCACACCCTTGCCGCTCCTGCTCACAAATCTCGTTTCTCCCGCGCGCATCGCCACCGATGCCCAATCCCGGCTCTATGTGACTGATCCTGCAGCCGGGAAGGTGGTGGTGTTCGACGCCGCTGGTCGAAGACTGGCAGAGCAGGGGAAATTGGGCCAACCGCTCGGAATTGCCGTGGCCGAAGATGGGAAAATCTACCTTGGAGACGGCCGGACGGGGAGCGTGCGCGTGTTCGATCAACAATGGAATCTGCTCGGCCACCTCGGACAAGGGCAGGGGGAGTTCAGCTTGCCCGGCTACATCGCGGCGTTGACGGATGCGGGCACCACGACCGTTTATGTCTCCGATGGCCTGGCGCATTCGATCAAGGTTTATCGTGACGGGGTGCTCATCAACCGCTTCGGCAGCCGTGGCGTGGGCCCGAACCAGTTCGATTTCCCGGCCGGCATCTGGATCAGTCCGGAGCGGCAGGTGTTTGTCGTGGACCAGAATGGGGATCGAGTCCAGGTGCTCGACTTGGAGGGCAGATTCTTGCGCTGGTTCACCTTGTTGCCCGATCCCTCGCAAGCCGTTCGTTCTGGCCGGGCACAGGGCATCACCGGCGATGGCCAGGGTCGCTTGTTAATCACGGACACGTTTCAGGGTTTCGTAAAAGCGTTTGATCTTTCCGGCGCATTCCTGGGTTTCATCGGTGGCCACGGCGAAAAATCGGGACAGCTTCGTTCCCCGGCGGGCGTGGTGCTTGATGCGCTCGGGCGACTCTGGGTGGCGGATGCGAACAACTCACGCGTTCAGGCGTTCGGCGCCGATTGTCATCTGCAACTCGCGATCAGTCCGGCCAGCCAGACGGTCGCGACCGGCGCTGTGCTGAACCTGGCAGCCGGAGTTGGTTGCCCAGGGATTTTCGACTTCCAATGGTCCAAGGATGGCGTGCCGCTCCTGCACGAAACGAACTCCGCGCTCACGCTCATCAACGTCACCAGCAACCACACGGGCGGTTATGTCGTGACGGTTTCCAACGCCAACACAGTCATCACCAGCCCCGCCATCACGGTCACGGTCGTATCCGGGCCGACGATTGTGTCCCACCCGATCGGCCGAACGGTCGCTCAAGCCGGGAATGTGACGTTCACGGTCGGCGCATCGGGGGTCGCGCTGGCTTATCAGTGGTTGCGGAATGGCACCGAACTCGCCGGCGCAACGCAAAGCGCGCTTCAGATCACCAACGCGCAGCCCTATGAAGCGGGGAACTACGTGGCACGCGTAAGCAACGCCGCGGGCTCGATTAACAGTGCGGTGGCGGCTTTGACGGTCCTCGTAGCACCGGTCATCACCGAACCGTTGACAGATCGCATGGTAACTCAGGGTGGTTCGATGACCTTCAGTATCGCCGCCATCGGCACCGCGCCGCTGGCGTATCAGTGGCTTCGCAACGGTTCAGTCCTGACCGGGCAAACCAAAACCCAGTTGACGATTTCCAATGCCACCGCCACCGCCAATGGCGTCTATCAAGTTCGTGTGAGCAACACGGCTGGCATTGCCACCTCCGCGGCGAGGTTCGCGGTGAACGCTCCGGTCACCCTCAGCAGTACGCGCGGGGCGGGTGGCAGTCTGATCCTGAGTTGGAATGACCCGTTCTACGTCGTCCAAGCCGCTCCGAGCCTGAGTGGCCCGTGGGAAGTGGTGGCGGATGGGAGTCCATTTACCGTTCCTTTGAATCTCGCCGTGGCCAACGATGCTCAGTTCTTCCGGCTGAGCCGGCGATAGCCGGTCCGGCTCTGGGCTATTCGTTGTGCGGAATCTTGATCGTGCTCCCGCCGATGAATTCGCGAATCACCGTATCGCCCGGAATTAGATCAGGGTTGTTCACTTGTTCCAGCGAGAAGCCCGCAACCGACTCCAGCAGATTGCTTACGCGTTCGAAGCGAATGCGCGCGTCCAGAAACCCGCCGTAAGCCGCCAGATCGCCGGCCCTGGGCAGCAGGCTTCGTTCGCCAGAAAAAAACGGTTTCAACGCCGGCAAGTCGAAGGGAAAACCGCCATTGACCGTGTGGTCCGCGATGCCCATCAGCGGAATGATGCTGAACAGTTCGCCCGCCCGCACGTAATGCCAGTGCAACAGCGTCAACAGCGGGCGATGGTTGCGGTGCTTCACGTCACGCAGCATCCGCCGGATGAGCCGCACGTCGGTGAACTTCGTCAGCCGATCCGTGCTCCCGTCGCCTTCGTAGAGGACATTCTGCGCCTCAATGTAGAGTCGGAACTGCGCGCGAGAATCAATCCCTTCCGTCATCGGCGGGTAAAGGCCATGCAGGCAATCGAGCAGGAGAATCTGATCCGACTCCAGCTTCACCTGCTTCGACCCAACGCGGCAGCCTTCTTTGAAGCTATAAACCGGTTTCTCAATCGTCCGGCCTTCCAGCAGGGCCCGGAGATGGGAATTCAGCAATTGGATGTCCAGCGCCTCGGGCGTTTCATAATTTCGGTCGTTGATCCAATCCGTCGGATGCTCGACGAGCGACCAGAAATAATCGTCCAGGTTCAACATCAGGAAACGCAATCCGTGCCGCTGCAGCCGCTCGGTAAGTTTGACGGTCGTGGTCGTCTTGCCGGAAGAACTCGGGCCGCTCACCCAGATCATGCGCAAGGCGTCGCCGTGATTGAGCCGGGCCAGAACTTTTTCCGCCGCTTCGTCCAGCGATTGTTCATACCGCGCCAGCGACGCTTCGATCACACCCTTGATTCGGCCGCTGCGCACCGAGTCGTTCAACGCCGCCACGGTATGCACGCCATGCTGGCGATTCCATGCGAGCGTCTGCTCCATCCGTGCGCGCGGAAAACCATTGGCCGCAAACGTGTCCGGCGTCACCGCACCCTCGCGCAGCCAGTGCCGGCTCCAGCGATAACACTCGTAGGCATCCGCCGTGTTTTGAAAACCGTAGCTGCGCAGTGCGTGCAAGACCTCGTCCTGAATCATCTCGATGGTCGGCGGAAAATTCGCGATGAGATGATGCGGATTCGAGTTCAGGCAGACGACCACCGTGTCCGCCAGAAAGCCGGCGATGCGCTCATCGGTCTGGTAGGCGTCGAAAATCTTCTCGTTGATGCCGGGCAAATGATCCTGCCGGAAGCCGCCGATGGAACCTGCCGCGCGCAGGAGTGCCTTGCCGATGCGGGACACGTCAAACGTGACGAGCGCGCGGTTGCGCTTCTGAACCTTGACGATGCGGTTTTGAACAGCCACGCCGCGACGATACACCCGCGCGCGAGGAGCAGACAACCTCCTTCAGAGGCAAAGGCCTAAAGCAATCCGCGAAGAAGACCGGTCCGACCCAGTAGAGACACAATCATTGAGGGCAATACCATGCTTCCGAACACCGCACGGGATGATTTTGCCCGCATGCTTTTGCCAATCCCCGCCTTAGCCGAACTGAATCCCCTGGGCCAGCGGCAGGTCGGTGCCGTAGTTGATGGTGGCGGTCTGGCGGCGCATGTAGGCCTTCCAGGCGTCGCTGCCGCTTTCGCGGCCGCCGCCGGTTTCCTTCTCCCCGCCAAATGCGCCGCCGATTTCCGCGCCGCTGGTGCCGATGTTTACGTTGGCAATGCCGCAATCGCTCCCGCAAGCGGAGACGAACAACTCGGCCTCGCGCGCGTCGTTGGTAAAGATGGCGGAACTCAAACCCTGCGGGACTTCGTTCTGGAAGGCGATGGCATCCTCGAATTTCCGGTAGCCGATGAGGTAGAGGATCGGTGCGAAGGTTTCCTCGTGGACGATTTTCAGGTTGTGCTCCGCCGCGACGATGCACGGCCGCACGTAGCAGCCGCCCGGGAATTTCGGGCCGACCAGTTTCTCGCCGCCGAAGAGGATCTTGCCGCCCTCCGCGCGCACTCGCCCCAGAGCTGCCTGCATATCGGCGACGGCTTGCTCGTTGATGAGCGGCCCCATCAGTGTGCCGGGTGCGGCGGGATTGCCGATCTTCACCTGCTCATAGGATTTCACCAACCGCTTCACCAGTTGCTCCCGGATGGATTCGTGGACGATGATGCGCCGCGTGGTCGTGCAACGCTGGCCTGCGGTGCCGACGGCGCCGAACAGAATCGCGCGCAGAGCGAGGTCAAGGTCGGCGCTCGGGGCGACGATGATGGCGTTGTTGCCGCCGAGTTCGAGAATCGTCCGGCCAAAGCGGCGGCCCACGCTCTCCGCCACGCGCACGCCCATCTTGCTTGAACCGGTGGCGGAGATCAGCGTAACACGCCGGTCGTCGAGGAGGCGTTGGCCGACCGTCGCTCCGTCGCCGATGATCAAGGTGAAGATCGCCGGATCAACGTCGTTCGCGAGGCAGACTTTCTCGGCGATCTGCGTGACCGCGATGGCGCACAGCGGCGTGAGACTGGATGGTTTCCAAACCGAGGCGTCGCCACAGACCGCCGCCAGCGCGGTGTTCCAGGCCCAAACCGCGACCGGGAAGTTGAAGGCGGTGATTACGCCGACGACCCCGAGCGGGTGCCATTGCTCCATCATGCGATGGTTCGGGCGTTCGCTGGCGATGGTCAGGCCGTACAGCTGCCGGGACAGGCCGGTCGCGAAGTCGCAGATGTCAATCATCTCCTGCACTTCGCCCTGGCCCTCGGCGATGATCTTGCCGGCTTCGAGCGTGACCAACATGCCGAGGTCGGCCTTGGCCTCGCGGAGGGCGTTGCCGAGTTGCCGCACCAGTTCGCCGCGTTTCGGCGCGGGGACGAGTTTCCATTTGTCGAATGCGGCGGCGGCGCGCTGGAGGGCGCGTTCGTATTCCTCCGCCGTCGCCGTATGCACCTCGGCGAGCAATGCGCCATCATTGGGCGAGAAGCTCGGGAGTTTCTTGCCAGTGCCGCACCATTCGCCGTCGAAGACGCCGGCATTGGTCGCGGTGATACCCAGCTTCCTGAGGGTCGCGGTTGCAAGGGAAGATTTCTTCGCCATAGGTTCAAGTCGGTCAGACTGCGAGTTTACGGCAGGCAGCATCCATGATGCGGAACGCTTGTTCAGCCACGTCTGCTTTAACGTCCAGGACCGGACGCAAGCGGATGGAACGCTCGCCACAGCGAACGACGAGCAACCCGAGTTCATAGCAGCTTCTCCAGAACGCGTCGCGGGTGGCGCCATCCGGCAGGGTGAAGGCCAGCATCAGTCCCCGGCCGCGCGGCGCGGTGATGATGGGGAACTTGCGCGCGAGCGCCTGCATTTCTTTGAGGAAGATCTTTCCCATGGCGCGCGCGTTGGCGATCAATTTCTCCTCTTCGTAAATCCGCAGGTAATGGGTGGAGCGGACGTAGTCGGTGAAGTTGCCGCCCCAAGTCGAGTTGATCCGGCTCGGCAGGCGGAAGCAATTGTCCTTCACTTCATCCAGGCGGAGGCTGGCCATGACGCCGCAAACCTGGGATTTTTTGCCAAACGTCAGCAGGTCGGGCAGCACGCCGAAGTGTTCGCAGGCCCAGCGTTTGCCAGTGATGCCCATGCCGCATTGCACTTCGTCGAAGATCAACAGCACATCGTGTTCGTTGCAAATCCGGCGAAGCGTTTGCAGGAACTCGCCGCGAAAGTGGTTGTCGCCGCCTTCGCCTTGGATGGGTTCGATGATGATCGCGGCGACGTCCACGGCTTTGCGTTGCAGGACATGGCGAATTTGTTGTTCGGCAATTTTTTCGCGTGCGGCAACGTCCGGTTCGCGCAGGGTAGGCGGCAATGAAAAATCAATGCTCGGTGAGGTGATGCGGGGCCACGGAAACTTGGCGAAGTAAGCGACCTTTTTGGGATCGGTGTTCGTCAGGCTCATCGTGTAGCCGCTACGACCGTGGAAGGCCCGCTCAAAATGGATGATCTCCGTGCCCCGTTCGCCCAGCCCGGCGGCTAGGTTCTTGCGCACCTTCCAATCCATCGCGACCTTGAGCGCGTTTTCGACCGCCAGCGCCCCGCCTTCGATGAAGAAGTAACGGGGCAGACCTTTCAAGCCGACCACGCGCGCGAAGGTCTCGATGAACGTGGCGTACTGTGGCGTGTACACATCCGCGTTGGCGACCTTGACCTGCGCGGCTTTGAGCAGGTCAGCTCGCACTTCGGGTCGCGCGAAATGGGGGTGGTTGAACCCGACCGGTTGTGAAGCGTAGAAAGTGTAGAGGTCAATCAACTCGCGGCCGGTTGCGGCATCCACGAAGTACGAACCGTGACTGCGCTCGCAATCGAAGATGAGCTTGAAGCCATCCACGAGGATGTGGCGCTCCAGGGTGGCAATGACATTAGGGGGTCGGACAATTCCAAGCTCGCCGTTGCGATGGGCAGGGCTGGCGGGGCGACGCGAAATTGTTTTCATTCCCGGCGCGCGGTGGTTGCGGCCATTTCGTTGCGCGACTCTATGCTCCATGCACTACAAGGATCAACCGATTTGCGCGGTTGGTAAATGGAACTTTCGGTTACCCACACGCACCGGGCAGCTTGGCAAAGCCGGTGCATGGGCTATCGGGCAGCGTGGGGAGGAGATTTAGGAAGTCACGGACCGATCGAGCAGCCCGCAATCCGGTTTATGCCGGCGCGGAGGAGCAAAATACCTGCAAGCTCAAAACGGAGATTTGGCGAAATCGCGGTGGGGCTGGGCAACGCCCGGAATCAAGCTAGTAACGCCCGCCCGCCCGTGAAGAGATTGAAACGGTCGAAGCCGTGGTGCGGTTGGAGCCGGTCAGGGATAAGACTGCGTTGCGGGTTTCCAACATGCCGATGCGCGTAACAGCTTCAAAAATATCCGTGGCTGGCGTTTTTCCCGCGAATGCCAACGTGTTGCTCCGCTTGAGCACCTCCGCGGTCAGGGTGGGTTCGACCGTGATGAGTTCCACGATGTAGTCCAGGTCTGGATCGGGCACGTTGAACGCGCTGACCAGCTCATCGAGCACGACCGTTGCCACCGGCGCATTTTTTAGCCGGTCCACATTTCCATCGGTTCTGCTCAGATTCAACATTGCGTCAATTCTATCGGCGGAACCTGATCCCACTTGAGCCGGAGAATTCCAGAAACCGGACAGTTTCCCACGATGCCTTGGCCGGGCGAAGCGGGCGGGTGCTGAAAGCGTGCGCGCCGGCACCCGCGGCGGTGTGGATGGCGAGTGACCCTAGACTGTCCTGCCGCCGAAGTTCGCCACCAACGACGCTTTCTTCGCGTTCTTTTTCGGAGACAGAATGATGACTCCCGCGTCCGCCGGCACGTTGCGTAAGGAAACTGCCCCGACCACTGTGCGCCCACACCAAACACCAACTATTGGGCTGAGCGTTGGTGCGAAACATCGCACAGTGGCCGGGCTTGCCCCCGAGGTAGAGGGCTAACTGGTTCGCGATGCTTATCGCACTCTGGCCCGTGCGCTCCAAGCTTTTTGTCGCGAAGGCGCCACACATATTGATGTGACCCCGCTTCCGGGTGAGGGGTGGGCTGACGGGCCGGGGTATGCATCTTTAAGGTTACCTTGGAGGGCGACTTTCAGGTCGCTTTCAGGTCGGACCGCACTGGGTAAAACGACGGGCTGCCCGGCGGTTGGAACTCGAAGTGGCGCGAACGTCGCGCGTCGGGCCGGGCTTCGGTCGGGGGAAATCTGCAAGCTGCACGCTGGGCCGGGAATACGCCGAATTTTGGCTTGCAATCAAGATTCCGGGAACCATGATGCCGCCATCGCCCTCGTAGCAGTCAACCTGGACGCATAGTTTCGTCCTGAAGCGCATTATTTATGAAAGCAGACGATTCTTTCCCCCGCGGAAAAAGAATAGCGGCAATTGTAGGGGTGCTGCTGGTGGCTGTCGCCCCACGCACGCACGCTGCATTTCATCTCTGGAACATTCGTGAGGTCTATACGGATGCCAGTGGCACGCGCCAATTCATCGAGTTCTTCACCGCTTCCGGCAGCCAGCAATTTGTCGGCGGGCAACAGGTTCAAGTGAGCGACGGGGTGACGACTCATTCGATCACCCTGTCCAGCAACCTGCCCAGCTACGCGGGCAGTAAGACCTTTCTCCTGGCGACAGCCGCCGCCCAGGCTTCCGGCGCGCCTGCTGCCAACTACACCATTCCAGCCAATTTTCTATTCGCGGGCGGCGGCACGATCAGCTTCTTCGGGGCGAACAGCGGCGCCTACGCCGCTTTGCCAACCGACGGCATATTGTCCCGCACCTGGGGCGGCGGCAACGCGGCCAATACGCCGCAGAACTTCGCGGGGTCGGTCGGCTCGATCACGATCCCCAACTCGCCTCCGGTCATCTCTATCACCAATCCCCCGAACAACAGCCTGTTCGCCGCGCCGGCGACGGTTTCGATCAGTGTTGCGGCATCGGATAGCGATGGCAGCGTGGCCAATGTCCAACTCCTGACCAACGGAATCCCGGCCGCGACCAACACCGTGCCGCCCTTTGGGTTCTCACTGGGAAATCTGGCGGCGGGAAACTACGTGCTGTCGGCTCGGGCGGAAGATAACGGTTCGCTCAGTACGACTTCCGCGCCCGTGACCATCCGTGTGGCCGACCGGCCCGGACTGACGGCCATTCCGGGCGTCGGCGGACCGATTCAGTTTCAATTTCACACGCGCACGGGCGTGGATTACGTCGTGGAACGCGCCACGGCGTTAACGAACTTTTCGCCGGTGTTGACGAACCCGGGCAGCGGTGGCCCGGTGCTGTTTCAGGAGCCGGACGGCAATTCCGCGCAACGAAATTATCGGGTGCGACTTCAATAATCGCGCCGCTCTTGCGTCACTTTCGCAGATCGAAGCAGGCCATCTCGGTGATATTGCGCACCAGCAGCCGGCCGCCAGCCAGCGCGGGGACATTCCAGGTCTTGCCCTTGATGGCGGGCACGCGCGCCAGCTCAATCCAGCGTTCGGGTGAAGGTTGGACAAGGGCCAGATCGCCATTGGCGCACTGCACAATCAAGTGGCCGCTCGCGAGCAACACCTGGCCGTAGCCATAACGGCCGTCCTTCCACTTTTGGTCGCCGGTGGCGGCGTCTATGCAGGTCAAAATGTCCTCATCCAGTCCGTAAACGAATCCCTCGTGGTAAACCGCCGCCGCGAAGCGTGTCTTGAGACGGCGCGATTTCCAAACTTCCTTCACCGCGAAACCGTCCGGCGCGGGATTGACCTCGAACAACGTGCCGCCAGTCATGTAGGACGCGGAGAACAAAACCTGGTTCGACCGGACCAGCAACGGTTGGGCGATGGGACGTTCGTGATTGAGAATCGGCCACGGCGCGCTCCAACGCTGCTTGCCATCCTCCAACCGTAACGCAAACACGTCCGGCCGGCCGCCGAAGACGACGTGCCGTTCCCCGCCGTTCGTCATGATCATCGGCGAGGCATAGCCCAACACCATATCCGAAGCTGTCCAGATGACGTCGCCGTTCGTCTTGTTGTAGCAGGTGACGGAACGATCCTTGGCGTAGTAATTCTGCACGATCAGCTTCTCGTCCACGATGAGCGGCGACGCCGCAATGCCGTACTGCGGCGCGACGCCGTGATTGTCCTGGCAGATGTTCTTGCGCCAGAGCGTCGCTCCGTTGGTGGCGTTCAGGCAGCGCAATTCTCCCGTCGCGCCCAGCACAAAGAGAATGCCGTGGTCAAATTCCGGCGTCGTGCGCGGGCCTTCGTCGCTGTGCATTTCCGTGAAGCGCGCCGTCCAGGAATTGGTCCAGACCTCGCGGCCTGTGGCCAGGTCGTAGGCGATGGCCACTTCCAGTTCACCGCGTTGTTCCAAGGTGAAGGCCAGGCCGCCGGCGACCGAGAACGAGGAATAGCCGCCGCCGCACGGTTGTTTCCAAAGCAACGGCAGCCCGTTGGTGGGCCAGTCCGTGCGGATGGGTTGCTCGGTGTAATGGCCGTCACGGCGCGGGCCGCGAAAACCGGTCCAATACGGCGGCGCCACTTCCGTCGCGGCAGCGCTGGCCGGTTGGCGGGTCTGGGCGGCGCGGCTGCGCTCCAGCGCAGCCAGATCGGTGGCCGTCTTGTGCCACGTCAAGGCGGGGATGTAGCCGCCGCGCCATTCCATTTGCGCGCCCCCGAAGCGCAACAGCAGGAGGACGATCACTCCGAGATAGATCACGCCGTAAAGCAACAGGCCCGCCGTGTAGAGAAGTTTGCGACCGAACTGGCGCGGGCTGCGCCAGAGCAGGATCAAGCCGAGAAACGGAACGAACAACGAGGCGAAGCGCAGCGCGTAGGTCCGGCTTAGGTTCGAATGGGTTTCCGGTCTGCCTTCCGGGATTTGCGGATTGTCTTTAATACGCGACGCAGAATGGGCCGGGTCGCAGAGCGACGCAAGATTTCCGTGAAGCCGGCCTGGCGAAAGGCGGAGGCCAGGCCCGGGTAAACAAAGGCATCCGGCTGCGCCCGCTTTGGTTCAACCGGATAACCCTCGATAATTTTTCCACCACGTTCGCGGACGAATGACGCCGCCGCCGACAGCAACGCCACACTCACGCCGCGCCGCCGGAAATCGCGCGCGACGAAGAAACAGGTCACGGCCCAAACGGGCTGGTCGTCCACGGGCTGGAGCAACCGCGAATTGGCCAGCCGGGTGAAAACTTCGCGCGGCGCAATCGCGCACCAACCGACGGGCTGCCCATTCGCGTAGGCCAGCAAGCCGGGCGGAGGTCCGGCCTTCACACATGCCCGCATGGCGCGGCGATTTCCCTCACCCTTCTGCGCGGTCCACACTTTGCGCGTGAGCCGCCACCATTGGCACCAACAGCCCGCGCAAGCGCCGTTCTTGCCAAAGAGCGTTTGGAAATCCGCCCATCGGTCGGG
>WBZT01001704.1_pt1 | contig 15901 bp, 12 predicted proteins | sample 5204241 | NCBI WGS metagenome assembly WBZT01 (sample SAMN12344358, study PRJNA552823) | activated sludge metagenome | biome: Activated sludge suspended growth; feature: Nitrification reactor; material: Wastewater; isolation source: activated sludge from nitrification reactor of wastewater... | reverse complement strand
ACGCAACCGTTTACGGCGACGATTTACCGCATCGGCAGTGTGATCACAGAAAGGATTGCGCATGGATATCCAGACTCGTAGTCTGTCGCCGACGGCGCCGGCATTGTCACTGCGTCCGACCGTTCCCCAACCGCGTCTCACTCGTCCCCACGAGGTGCACGGAACTTCCGTCGATGCAAAGGTGCTGGTTCGCAATCTCGACTTCTATTATGGCCAACGGCAGGCCCTTTTTCGGGTCTCACTGACGGTACGGACCCATTCGGTCACCTCCTTTATCGGTCCGTCGGGGTGCGGAAAATCGACATTGCTGCGATGTCTGAATCGGATGAACGACCTGGTGGAAGGGGCGCGTGCGGTGGGGCGTGTGGAACTGGACGGTATCGACATCTACGACCCCGCCATCGACGTCACCGATCTCAGGAAACGTGTGGGCATGGTCTTTCAGAAATCGAACCCGTTTCCCAAATCGATCTACGACAATGTGGCATACGGGCCGCGTCTGCACGGCACCAAGGATAAGCGGTCCCTGGATGAACTCGTGCAGCGTAGCCTGCAGGGCGCCGGACTCTGGGACGAGGTGAAGGACCGGTTGACGCAAAGTGCCCTGGGATTGTCCGGCGGACAACAACAGCGGTTGTGCATCGCGCGCGCGCTGGCGGTCCAGCCCGACGTCATCCTGATGGACGAGCCCTGTTCGGCGCTGGATCCCATCGCGACCGGCAAGATCGAAGAACTCATCTATACCTTGAAGGATACCTACACCGTGGTGATCGTGACGCACAACATGCAGCAGGCTGCGCGCGTGTCGGATCAATGCGGATTTTTTCTGATGGGTGAACTGGTGGAATTCGGCGATACCAAGGCGATTTTTACGACCCCGCATGATAAACGAACGGAAGACTACATCACCGGCCGGTTTGGATAACTCGCGGGAGGAGTTGAAGCATGCAACGACATTTCGATCAAGACCTCGCGCATCTCAAGCAGACATTGCTCCGCATGGGAGGACTCGTCGAATCGCAGATTCAACAGGCCCTGCAGGCGCTGGTGGATCGGGATTCCGATCTGGCAGTCGACGTCATCAAGCAGGACCACGATGTCAACGCGTTGGATGTCGAGATCGACGAGCTCTGCATCCAGTTGCTGGCTCTGCAACAGCCGACGGCCCGCGATCTGCGGTTCGTGACGACGGGGATGAAGATTTCCTCTGAACTGGAACGGATGGGCGATCTGGCCGACAACATCGCTCAGCGAGCCCTGGAGCTGAACGGCGAGCCGCAGCTGAAGCCCTATATCGACATTCCGCGCATGGCCAATTGGACGATGCGTATGGTCAAGGACTGTCTGGACGCCTTCGTGAATTCAGATCCGGTGCTGGCGCGGAAGGTGTGCGCCGACGACGACTTTGTCGATGAGGTGAACGAGCAGTTGTTTCGAGAACTGCTCTCCTTTATGCTGGAAGACACGCGGACCATTACCCGCGCGATCCGGCTCACCTTCGTGGCGAAGTCGCTCGAACGGATTGCCGATCATGCCACCAATATTGCGGAACTTGTCGTCTACATGGTTGAAGGCAAGAACATCCGGCACGTAGCTCCCTCTGCGAGCATGTAGATGCCCAAACTGGCCGTCCTCGATATCGGCACCAATTCCATTCATATGGTCCTGGCGGAAGTTCAGCCGGACTACACCTATAAGATTCTCGACCGCTTCAAAGACATGACCCGTCTCGGTGACGGGGTGTTCACGTCACGCCGCCTTTCCGACCAGGCGATGATGCGCGGACTCGAAGTCATCCGGAACCTGGTCACGCTGGCCAGGAACAAGGGCTACGAGCGGATCGAAGGCGTGGCGACCAGCGCGGTACGAGAGGCGCGAAACGGCGGGGAATTTCTCGATCATGTCGCACAACAAACCGGGTTGACGGTCCGGGTCATCACAGGCGCAGAGGAAGCCCGCTTAATCTTCCTTGGCGTGCAGAACAGCGTCGCTCTCCCTGAGCCGCCTACCCTCGTGATCGATATCGGAGGCGGTTCGGTCGAGGTGATCGTCGGGAACCGGGAAACGATCTATCAGGCTCGCAGCCTCAAGTTGGGAGCGATTCGGCTCAAAGATTTGTATCTGACGAAGACACCCCCCTCCAAGGCGATGCTGCACGAATTGGAAGAAGCGGTGACCAGTCAACTCAAGCAGGCGCTCGGTACCTATAAGACAAAACGCGTGGAGCAGATCATCGCCACTTCCGGGATGGCGGGCAACCTGGCCGAAGTCATTTATCTGCAGCGCACGGGCCGCCCGCTCCAGCAGCTGAACCTCACGAAAATTTCGGCGAAAGAAATTGCCGCCGTTGAAAAACGTCTGGCCGATGCCACGCTGAAAACCCGGCTGGCCATGCCGGGGCTTGATCCCAAACGCGTGGATACGCTGCTTCCTGCGACGATGGTGTTTCGAATTCTGCTCGACCTGTTACGGAAAGATGAGCTGACGATTTGCGACAAGGCGATCCGGGAAGGGATCATTTACGATTTTATTCAGCGGCACCACGAGGGTATTCAGGCGGAGCGGGACATTCCCGATGTCCGGAAGCGGAACATTCTGGCCCTGGCTCGCCGGTGCCATGTCTCCGAGACGCATGCGCTCCATGTCGCCGGACTCGCCTTACGCCTGTTCGATCAAACCACGTCTTTGCATGGATTTGGGCAGCGGGAGCGTGAGTGGCTGGAGTTCGCGGCCATCCTGCACGATATCGGATATTTGATCAATTCACGCCAGCATCACAAACATGCCTACTACCTGATCAAGAACAGCGATCTCTCCGGATTCACCGCCGAGGAAATCGATCTGGTGGCGAATGTCTCGCGGTATCACCGCCGCTCGGTACCGACGCGGAAGCACAGTGAGTTCACCGCGTTGCCGGAAGGGAATCAGCGCATCATCAACGTGCTGTCGGCCCTGCTCCGTATTGCCGACGGATTGGATCGAAGCCAGTTTTCGGTGGTGCGGAATGTCGAGGTCAAAATCGGCAAGACCGTCGTCATCACGGTGGACGTGTCGGGTGATGCCGAGCTGGAAATCTGGGCGGCGCGGGGTCGCAGCGATCTCTTCGAGAAGGTGTTCAAGCGGCCGGTTCAGTTCGTCACCACAAGCCAGGAAGACGAAGTCACCTGAGACGTCTGCCACTTCGGCCTCTGTTTCCTCCGCCCTCCCTCGCACGGTGCGCATGTGCGAAGCCCTGTCGGTCTCTATGAGCAGTCTCGAGTATCCCGGCAGATCCGGTTTCTCGATGCGCAACCGGTATTCGCTACTTGTTGGACTGGCTTGTGAGTCGGCTGGTGATTATGCGAGGGCGCGCAGTTGTGCTGCCGTCAGCCACCATTCGAGTCGTCCTGCCGCGGGCCTGACGGACTCTTCGATGTGGATCAGGCAGGCTCCTGCTTTTTTGAGCGACAGGCCGCTGCAGGGTTTTCCCGTGAGCAGGATTCCGGCTGCCAGGCTCAGGTGGGGTTCATGGCCGATACAGAGCGCGACGGCGTCCGGCGGCAGCGCATCCAGCAGCGCAAACAGGGTGCGAGGTGCCGCTGTTGGATCGAGTTCGCTGCAGATCCGGATCTTCGGGTTGGAACGAATCAAGGGTTGAAGAATGGCGGCGGTGTCGTGCGCACGCGCCAGGGGACTTGAAAGGATATGCGTCGGCCTGATGCGCAGATTGAGCAGTCCCTTGCCGGATTCTCGGGTTCGCGCTGCGCCTTTGTCGGTCAGTGGACGGTCCTGTTCCTGCCCACTCCACTCCTGACGCTCGATCGCGATACCATGTCGAAAGAAGAGGCAGTCCATCGGGCATCCTCCAACAGGAAGAAAGTCGGTGGTCAGGTGGCCGTTACTAGTTCAATCGATACTCGAAGTCTTGCCGCTGCTCTGCGGCCGGCCTCTCTCACTTCCCCTTTGAGGCTGCCATGAGAAGACCACGTTCCCCTATTCATACAGCACCGGCCAGTTTCGGGCAAGAAATCGTTCAGGCGGCAGCCGCCTTTCAATCAACGGTGCTTCGTTTGATACGCCACGCGATGGCGGGCGACGGCACCGCTGATACCATCCACTCGATTCGCACCCACTGCCGTAGACTTCAAGCATTACTGGAGATCTGTGACAATCGTGACCGCGCCGCGGTGATGGCCCAGACCGTGAGTCGCTTGAGTCGGCTGAGGGCCTTGCAAGTCTTCCGGCAATATCTGATGAAGATTGAAGCACCCGAGTCGGATATCACAGCCGTCGAGGCCTGGATCGTCGGACGGGAACACAAGCTGACTCGCGCGCAGGCCTATCGCAAGATTGAACAGGCAGTCTGGAAGCAGGCGCTTCCGATGATCACTCCCCCGGGTCTTTCCCTGAAGCACCGACTGGAAGTCTTGAGGCATGAGCATGAGCGCGTCCTCTCGCGGCTGATCGAGAAGGCCTTGGAGAAGCCACGGCGAAAACGCCTCCATGCCCTGCGCCTCCTCTTGAAGACCATCCGGTACCAGGCAGAATGGTTGCCGGGACAAGCGGCGGCCAAACAGGATGGGCTGAAACGGATCAAACAGGTTCAGGCCCTATTGGGGCGGTATGAGGAAAGGGCGGATTTCAGGCGCTGGGGCAAGAGGCTGAACCTCACCGTGCAGGCACGTATCGAACGAGACTGGAAGCGGGCTCGTCGCCGGGCCAGACGAGTGCCGGAAGAGTTGGCCTGGTTGCTGGATGCCCTGGCAGCAGGCCGTCTGTGGAGCGGGGGCGATCGGAAGGGCACGTTATTGAGCCTGGACGACGTCCGGCTTCTCTGAGGAAGAGATGATCAGGCGAAAGCCGCCGGGAACCATGTTGATGTGTCCCGCAGCCGGGCCCTCCCCGGCGAGTTTCTTATTCAATTGCTCCATGCACCGGTCGATTTCCCTGTCATGCATCAGGGCGTCGTCCCCCCAGAGGAGCGTGCTGAGTTCCTCGCGCGGGACCACGCTTCCGACCGTACTGGTCAGTCGCCGCAGCGATTTCCATTCATGAACGGATAGCGTCAACTGCTGCCCGCGGTACACTGCCACGTACAGACTCTCCGTCAAGGCAAGATCTTCACCAAGTTCCTCCTCCTGTCCTTGTCCCTGCTGAGATCGGCGCAGCAGCGCCCTCACGCGCGCGACCAGTTCGCCCGCTGCATAGGGTTTGACGATGAAGTCATCGGCTCCTCCGTCGAGCGCCTCGACACGACGTTCTTCAGACGAATAGCCGGACAAGAGAATGATGGGAATGTATCTTGTGGAAGGGTCCTGCCGGAGGCGTGTGCACATCTCCCGTCCGGTGAGGCCGGGAAGATTATCGTCGGCCATGATTAACGAGGGCTTGATGCGCCACACATCCTGCATGGCGGATGGGCCGTCGAACGCGACATTGGTCCGGAAGGACGCCTGCCGGAGGATCTGATCCAACAACTTGGCCTGCCCCTGGTCGTCTTCGACAATTTCAATGATTTCCAATCCCATGCAGGCACTCCCCTGAACCATCATCGGTCGGCGCAGGGTGAAACTTGAGAAGCAGTCGTTCGGGAGGCCGGTGTGAGCGACGCGAGAACTTACTTGGAGGCGCCGAGGATGCGTTGCAGTTGGGCGACCCAGGACGATCCGTCTCCGGTGCCTGCGTCCTCGCGAGACGATGGAGGACGGCGATCCCCGAGGCGTTGCATCCGTTCGGCGACGTCTTTGAAGTCGGGCTGGTCCCGCTTGATCCAGCGGTACTGCTCAAGCGCGTCGTCGATGTGTCCGGACGATTCCAGTGTGCGCGCGAGCAGGTATCGCACCTGGATGGTGTCGACGGACGTGCCTCGTTGCGCCTGCAAGGCTTTTCGAAATGCGGTGGCGGCGTCCTCGGACTGGCCGAGGGCTTTCAGGCAAATGCCGACCTGCGCCATGGCCTTAAATGTGAAGGACGCATCTAGGGCGGCAAGAGAAAACTGCTGCAGCGCATCGTTATGCAACCCGACTTTCTTGAGCGCCAGGCCACGTTCATAGGCCTCCCCCGCGTCATGGCTTGGCGGACGGGCTGCTGTGGTAGCCTGCGCAGTGTTGACTGATCGGTCGCCGCCGCTTGGAGCAGACACGGTTCGAGACGCAAAGGCGGCGAGTTGAGTCTGTTCGGCCGCTTCCTGTTCGGCTGTCATTGCCGTTAGGGCATCTGTGTCCGTGAGCGGGAGAATCCCCCCTTTGCTGCGATCTTTCGCCGCTTGCGCCACGATCTTACTTGAAAGAAAGAGGGCTTCTTCTGCGAAGCCATACGTCAAAGCTGTATCGCACAGTTGGTTAATCAGGCGCGGAATACCGCCGGTGAGCCGATGAATCACGCGGGTGGCATGGTACGTAAAAATCGGTTCTTCGCGACCCGCGACTCGCAACCGATGGGCGATGTAGCCCAGGCTGTCCTCTTCCTTGAAGGGTTCGAGGCTGTAGTCCACCATGACACGTTGGGCGAACTGCGTGAGGTCCTTGCGCTGCAGGAGCTGTCGCAGGTCCGGTTGTCCGGACAGAATGATCTGGAGAATGGGCGCCTTGTCTTTGTTGAGATTGGAGAGCAGCCGCAGTTCTTCCAGCAGATTCGCGCCGAGATTCTGTGCCTCATCGACGATCAGGAGCACCCGCCGTCTGGCGAGGCTCTCCTTCGCGAGAAATTGCTCAAACTCATGGAAGGCCTGCAGTTTGTCCGGGTGTGCTCCGCCGAGACCGAAGGCGAGCAGAATCCAGGGAAGCAGCGTATCCATGCCAGGATGCGTATTGGTGATCAATCCGGTCGTGAAATGGCGCTGATGTTCGGCCAGGAGTTGTTGCAGGAGGGTGGTTTTGCCCATACCGGGCATGCCTGTGAGCACGACGAATCCCGCCTCATTGAGGAGGCCGTATTCCAAGGTCGCCATTGCAAGCCGATGGGTGTCTCCCCGATAAAGGAAATCCGGGTTCGGTGCGAGCGTAAAGGGCCGGAGCGTCAAATTATAAAAGGCTTCGTACATATCCTCCTACTTACGGGACAAGGAATGAGAGGTCAACAACATTTATTGGCCGCATCCGGAGAGGCAGGCTGAGATCAAGGTCAAGGTTGAGCTCGGCAGGCTCCTGCAATCTCAGCCTTGGCCTGAGCCTAAACCTTTCAGACAGCCGGTCACCTTTTTCGCTATCCTGCTAAACGTGATAGGCAGAACCGGATTGAAGACTCTGCACGGCCAAGAGACAAGCGCGCGTCACCGCTTCGATCTGCTCGAACGGGATGACCGGGGGAAGTCCCTCCTCGATCGACCGCACAAACTGAGCCATTTCTTCCGCAAATCCCTTGTCCCGCTTCGCGGTCTTGAACAGGGTGCTCTTGCCGTTTTGATAGGTGCGCGTCTCCATGAAGTCGTCCATGGTTAGGGACTTCCCGTCGGCGTGGGCCTCGAAGCGTTCTTTCGGCAGACCGGCATTCCCCTCGGCGGTGTACACGATGGTGCCGATGGATCCGTCTCCAAACGTCAGGGAGATGCTGCACTGGTCTTCGGTGATACCGGAGCGATGTCGCCCGACCCTGCAGGCAAACACCGACGTGGGCGGCGCTGCACAGAGGGCTTGCATGTAATCGACGAAATGACACACTTCACCGATGAGGCGTCCCCCGCCCACGTCCGGATCCTGTACCCAATGATCCGCCGGAATCCGCCCCGCGTTGATGCGATACAGCATGACGAGCGGATTTGAACGCGATGAAAAGAATGTTCGCGCTTCCTTCGCGTGCGGCGAAAATCGGCGGTTGAACCCTACCATCAGATGCAACCCCTCGGCCGCCTGTTTCTCATAGGTTGAGCGGATGTCCTGCAGCTCTTCTTCCGTCAGGCAGAGCGGTTTCTCTACGAACACATGTTTGCCCGCGCGCAATGCCTGTACCGTCAATGCGGCATGGCTATCATGGCGGGTTCCGATCAATACTGTGTTGATCGCCGCGTCGTCTAAGATCGCCTGACTATCGCTTGTGCAATAGGCGGCGGTGAGTTTTGCGGCCAGGGTTTTCGCGGTCGGACCCGAGGCGGTACAGATGCCGCGAATGCCGACCTTCCCCATCTTTTGCAGCGGCGGGAGCAGCATATCCTTTACATGGTTTCCCGCTCCGATGATCCCCAGCATGACCGGGCGAGCGCTGTTGGCTGTCCCGACGGTTATGGTTCTCGGCAACGCCCGAGCGCGATCGGAGGGATACGTAATCACCATTGCGATATAGGGTGTCGAGCCCTCCATCATCAGGGCGTAGGCGGACTCCGCCTGCTCGATGGCAAAGCGATGGGTAATCAGCGGCTTGAGGAACACCTTGCGCTCCGCGACCAATTCGAGAAACGCCTGCATGTTGCGTTGCTCCGTCCAGCGCACGTATCCGAACGGGTAATCGCGTCCATGCTCCTCGTACTGCGTGTCGTAGCGGCCAGGCCCGTAAGACATAGACAGCCGCAGTTCCAATTCTTTCTTATAGTAGGGCTCGCGCGGAATGTTCATCCCTACGGCGCCGACCACCACTACCCTCCCCTTTTTCCTGGCGATCTCGCCGGCGACTTCGACGGGACCATTGTCCTTCGTGCTGGCCGTGATGATGACTGCATCCACGCCATGGCCGTCGGAAAAGGTCGCAGCGGCATCGGCGAGATCGGAGGGTGGGGCCACCATATCCGCACCCGATTGCTGCGCCAGTTGCAGTTTGGACTGATCCAGATCGGAGCCGAGCACGCGACATCCGGATGCCTTCAACAATTGCACGGTCAACTGACCCAACAGCCCAAGGCCGATGACGGCGATCCGGTCTCCCAACCGGGGTTCCGTCTGACGGACGCCCTGGAGGGCGATAGCGCCGAGCGTCACGAAGGACGCATCTTCGGAGTCCACGCCGTCGGGAATTTTGACGCAGAGATGTTTCGGCACGTAAATCATTTCGGCGTGGGACGCATAATTCTGTCCGGCGCAGGCCACCCGGTCCCCGACGGAAAAGCCATCCGCATCGCGGGAGACCTCTACCACCGTACCGGCGCAGCTATAGCCCAGGGAGGCAGGTGAGTCCAACTTGTCGAACACCCGGGAGAGCGTAAGCGCCAGCCCGTCCGTGTGAATGGCGCTGAGCACCTTCCTGACCTTCTCGGGCCGTTCCATGGCCTTGGCGACGAGAGATTGCTTCGTGCTCTGGATCGTCGACTTCTCGGTTCCCGGGCTGATGAGAGACGCCTCGTTAAGTACAAGCAGGCCGCTGCCGCGAAGGCAGGGCGGAGGCACCTCCTCTACCGTTACCGCACCGGACCGTTTATGCTGAAGAATTTGTTTCATGGCGTGAAGGAACGTTCAGCGCTATTGTCCTGCAAGTAACGGCTCCCATTCAACAGCCTCCGGACCTGCGTCCAGGCCCATACCGGTTTGTACATCGACGGTTCCAGCGATCAGACGAGTTTCTTCATCTCAGCCGGACCGACCCCCGCCCGCCCCGCCTTGTTCAAGACAGTCCCCAGCACCGGGGTCGATTGCTTCACCAGGGACAAGGCCCGTTCCACATCCTCGCCTTTTGTACGCCCTTCCTCGATCACCAGCAGCAAGGCATCGATATAAGGTGCAAACGCCAGCACGTCGGACGTATTCAGGAGCGGCGGCAGATCGAACATGATGATCCGCGACTGGTAGCGATGTTTCAGTTCTTCCACCAGCGCAATCATCTTGGGAGAGGTCAAGGCCTCGGCCGAGTGGGGAACCGCACGTCCTCCCGGAAGCAGGACAAACCGGCCGATGCCGGGATGGATCAACAGATCTTCAAGCGGCGTATCGTCGAGGAGGTAGTTGGCCAAGCCGTCGCTGGGACCGAGATCGAACACCTCGTGGAGCGTGGGATTCTGAAGATTGGCATCCACCAGCAAGACCGACTGGGTCACGTCCATCGCCAGACTGATGGCAAGATTGACGGCCGTGAGGGTCTTGCCCTCGCCCAAACCGGGGCTGGTCACGCCGATGACGTTCCATCCCTTCTCCCGCATTCGATGCGTGACCTGGGTGCGAAGAATCTTGAAGGCATCGACGAACCGGCCGCCCTCAAAGCCTGCGACGATGCGCCGCTCCCGTAACACCGCCTCCGGAATGTGGAGGGACCGCGTCCGGGTATAGACGATTTGAGCAGGCGTGATCAGGGCTGACCCGTTGCGGTGCAGCTTCGAGACGGGACGATTCTGGGGCTGTTGTTGTTTGTATCGATCCAGCGCGGCTTGAAACCATTCCATGGCAATCCCCTTTCGTTCAGCGTTCGTGATGCATCGCAACCATCATGCATCCTACCCGACCGCTGACGACGATCATTCAACGCCGAACCGTTTCAGCGTTGCGTACCAAAGCACATCCAACGGAGTCCAGAAGAGATGACTCACGAGCAGCAGCAGGACCAACGCTCCCAGGCTTGCGGTTCGAATCATTCTTCTGCGCTTCACCGCGCGCGTGAGATCTTCCCTGTTCGGCATGTAGGGAATAACCGCCAGCGGGAATGAGTGCGTCAATCGAACCAATTGTTCCGGCGTATGAATGGAGCGGTCGAGGTGTTCCGCGACCGCTGCGCTTCCTGCGCCGCCCGCCAGCGCCAGGATGAATCCCAACAGCACAATGGCCTTCCGGTTGGGCTTCTCCGGCGATTCCGGCAGCCCCGGAGGATCGATGAGCGAGAACCGCTCGCCTTTCCGCTGTACTTCGAGGCCTTCCGATACCTTCGCTTCCAGGAGCCGTGAGCGAATCTCCTGATACTTTTGGGAAGAGGTGTCGCGGTCGCGCGCGAGCGTCAGATAGTCGGGTTCCAGCGCCGGGGTTCGCTCGATGCGTTTGGCATAATCCTGGAGTCGTTGTTTGACGGTCGTGCGGCTGGTTTTCAGGGCTTGCAGGGATGAATTGACCGAATTGAGTTGCGCCTGAATGTTGATGTAGGCGGGATTCTCAGGCCGCTGCATCGGCTTGTTGCCGGCACCGGTACCGATCCTCCGGAGTTCCCGTTCCAGCGCCACGACGGTCCGCTGTGTCTGTAACACATCGGGGTGGTTCTCCCCGAGGCGGTCGGCGAGCGTGGCCTGTCTGGCTCGTGCATCGATCAACTGTTTGGCGAGCTCTTCAGTCTCAGGATTCGCACCGGTTTCTTTTTCCAACGCAGCGATTTCCTGTTTCATCCTGATGACGTCAGGATGGTCGGACGCGAAATTCGCGGAGGTCCCGGCATATTCGGCGCGGAGGCCCCTCAATCGCTCGACGGAGTCGAGAATGCGTTCCCCTGTCACCGACATGATCGGGGTGTTGGGCTTGATCGTGGCCAGTTCCCCCTCCAGGTAGGACTTCCGTTCTTCGAGGCTTCGAATCTGCTGGTCCAAATCGGTCAATTCCCGATCGGACTGGTTCATGAGCTGTAGATTTAATGGCATCAGTTCCGGCAACGCGCCGTTCGCCCGCTGTTTGAACTTGGACAGCTTGCCTTCCACTTCTTCGATATGTTTGGCGAGATTCTCCGCCTCCCGCTTGAGGAAGCTGGTGGTTTCCTGTGCCTGCCGCTCGCGGCTCTTCAAATTCTCGCCAAGGAAGAGACTGGTCAGTTCATTGGCGACCTTCTGGGCGGTTTCCGGCGAGCGACTGTTATAGGACACGGTGAAGGCGATGGTGGCCTTGGTGGCATGCTGCGTCCGTTTGTCGATGACGTCAGCGCTGATCACCTCCACTTCGATATCCTTGATGAAACGTTTGATGACTCCTTCTGTGGGGTTTTCGCGTCTCATTTCGGGATACAAATTATACTGTTCCACGACCTTCCACAGACTGGAACGACTCATGACCTGCTGCTTGATCATTTCAATTCGTTGGTCGGCGTAACTCGTGATCGTGCTGTGGACCAGTTCCGCCGGAATTTCTTGCTCCTCAATCAATATGGTCGCTTTAGACTTGTAAACCGAAGGAAGCACTATGGCCGTAGCTACAAACAGGGCAAACAATACGCCGCCAATCACAGCGATCGGAAGTCCACGCCGCTGAAGCACTGTCAAGTAATCACGCAGGTTGATATCGACTGCAGATTCGGTTGGTATTTGTTGGGCTGTCATGGCGTTCCTCTACAAACCTGATGATAAAGTTAGTTAGAAAAGGCCAATTTATGTGGGTAGTAGGTCAACATCATCATTAGTGCATTTGCCATGACTGGCTCGACAAGCCCGTCTGCATCTCTCCATCGGTACGAATAGGATGCCTCAAGTTTCCACCATTCGGTGAACTTCCAAGCAATCGCAGGTGTACTATAAAAGAGCCTATTTTCAGAAAGACTCCCTCCCTTTGCTAAGGGAGAAGCCCCGGAAACGAGATAACCAGAGCTATCCAGAGATGCTGTGAGTGTTTCGCTTACATCGTATGATAGAACTAACCCAAGTCGGTCTGTTTGAACGAGTAGTCCAAAGCCGCTTGGCATGATGTCGCGTGAGACGGTGAATTGCAGGACGGCATTTTCAAAGCGTTGAGTTACGCTAGCTCCATATACCCATGTTGTGTCATCGGTAGTCTGTTTTGAACCAGCTACATTCGTCGTGGAACTAATAAACCGTGGACCACCAAAAATGGTGGCCTTTAGACTTTCGGTGAAAGAGTGGGTATGAGTTAGCATGAACCCAGGAAAGCTCGAGCGTAATGAGAATGGTGCGTTTCTCGTACGAAAGTTCGTATATGTTCCAGCAAGCTGAATTTCATCTTTCTCTGTGACACGATAAAGTAATCCAGCCGATCCTCCAACAACTTGATAGTCCAGCAGGCCTAACCGAATCCCATCCTCGTAACTGGCATCATTAAACTGAAAAGCTCCTTGAAAGCCTAGTTTTTCCGTTAACATTCTTGTCCAAGTAGGATTCACGTTCCAGTAATTTCTTTGCGTAAATCGAAGAACCAGACCCGTGGCAAGGAGCTCTCCTAACAAGGTATTGTCCCTTGTAAAACCGCCCCTGAATCCCCATTCATCCTTCTCAGACCTATAACGTGCTGTGAGCGGAAGTGACACATTTGTAAAGCTAGTCTTTTCTCCCCCATAATAGTCAACAAAGTCTAGAGCGGCTTTCCCACTAACTTCTAGTTTCTCAGTATTTCCGGCGAATTCGACGCTAGGGGAAATCCAGTATCCATAGGTCGGGTCGTGTGGAAGGTCAGTGAGGAGCAAGTTGTCACTATAGTAGCCTTTCGTGCTTAGTGATGGGGTCAGCGACCACTCCGCGGCGACGCATCTCTCTACACTCATGGGTGCAAAAAGTACCAACGCGAGAAAAATGAAGAGCACCGCATAATGATCCATGCCCGCGGCTAGGGTATTGCTATCAGTTGGCCGTTTCACGAGTTACGGCACCATCACGACGTCGCCGCGTTGTAAGATGATATTCTGTTCTAGATCCATCCCCTTCCGCACGTCACCGTAACGAAATGGAAAGGTCTGCTGTTGGCCCATGACCCGGCGCACGACCTTGATGTCGTTTTCCGCCGCAAAAGGAGTCAGCCCCCCCGCAAGACTCAAGGCTTGGAGGACATCGGTATAGTGGCCCACCAGGAATTCTCCGGGCTTCGCCACCCGCCCCACGACATAGACCTTGTAACTCAACGGCTTGATGACGGCCACCGTGAGATTCACGGCAGGAATATATTTGATCAATCGTTTGGCCAGATCTAACCGCAGTTCCTCCACCGTTCGCCCTTCGGCCGGTACATCCCCGACCAGGGGAAAGGAAATCATGCCATCCGGTCTGACGACCACCTCTCTTGTCAGGTGCTCGTCTTTCCAGACCGAAACGAGCAGGACATCTTCAGGCCCGAGCTGGTAACCCTGGTCGGAGTTTGATACTTCCTGAGACGCGCTGCGCACGTCAGCAGATTGACAGCTCACCGTGGCGGTCAGGAACAGACCTATGATCAATCCGAACGCGATTCTCTGAACGATCTGAAAACGATACTGCATGGTTCACGACTCCTATCCGCTCGTTCGGGCGAGCAGCTGTTGCGCTTCACGTCGCCCTTGGAATGGTTCTGTACTCTTGAGGGCTTTTGCGAGATATGCCTTGGCTTCGACATTCCGGCCTGACTGATACAACGCCGCGCCAAGATGATAATTAAGTGTCGGGAGATCCGGGGCCTTCACAATCGCTTGCCGCATGATGCGTAGCGCCTCTTCCATGTGTCCCATTTTCAGACGAACCCATCCCACGGTGTCGAGGAACAGGGGGTGGGCCAGTTCCTTCTCGAATTCACGGCTCAAGAGAAAGGCTCGTTCCAGATGGGGCGCATCCTGCTTGTGGTCAGCCAGCAACGTGGCCAGGTTGTTGGCCGACAGGATGTTGCGGGGATTGATTCGCAACACTGTTTCATACGCCGCAATGGCTTCGTCGATCAACCCCTGATCGGCCAAGACCGAGGCGAGCAACATGTGTAGTTCTTCACTCGATGCGTTCGCGGCGAGCCCTTCCTTGATGATCCGGATCGCGTGATCCGGCTGCTGCGCTTGCAGCAAGCTCGCCCAATTCAGCCAAGGAGTCACCCAGGTAGGGTTGAGGGTGGTGGCCTGGCGGTATCGCGTTGCCGCAACATCCCGCCGACCGAGGATCGACCATACCTCCGCTAATAAGCCGTGCGCATAGGGATGGGACGGCTGCGCGGTCACGATGGATTCCAGCCGTCGCCGCGCGCGCTCGACCTGTTTCTGCGCGAGCTCAAGTCGAACGAGCGCCATGAGGGGGTCTGCGGCGGCGGGTGCCATGGATGCCGCTCGCTCGAAGATGGCGGTAGCCTTGGCATAGTCCTTCTGCGCTTCGTAGAGCCGCCCCTCGGCCATTAGAAGGACCGGGGTGTCGCCCATCGACCGGCGCAGAGGATCGAGGAGAGTCTTGGCATGCGACCATTCACCCGCGGCAAGGTCCAAGGCAAAGAGCCGTTCGAGGGCCGGAAGGTAATCCGGAAGAACCTTTAAGATGTCCATCAAACGAGCTCGGGCGCGTGGCACCTGTCCGGATTGACTGTCCAGTGTCGCCAAAGCCAGTATTGATTCCACAGCATCTGGTTGGAGCGCGACCGAGCGTTCGAAACTCTCACGTGCGAGCTGTGGCTCACCCGTCATGATGTAGGCTTGGCCGAGCAGATATTGCACATGGGCGAGTTCCGGCTGATCGCGGAGGACTGTTCGAAATGCCTGCACCGCATCCTTGCCGGTTCTCCTGATAAGGGCCATCTTGCCTTGGAGGATCAAGCCTTCGGCTGAGCGAGGATTTTCACGCAGTACGTCGGCCACCCTATGATCTGCCTCGGTCTGGCGTCCAGCAGTAAAATCGAGCTGGGCGATCTTGACCTGGGCGTCCAAGCCGGCAGGTTTTTTCTCCTGTTCCTTGATCACCGCCTCATAGACCTGTCTGGCTTTCGCGAAATCCTTGTGGCGCTCACACAGGGCTCCGAGGGCAAAGGGAATTTTCGTGGAATAGGGCAACCGCTCCATGGCCTCATGGAATGCCGCCTCTGCCGCCTCCCTCCCCCTGCGCAGGCTCAAAAAGTCGGCCAAGGCCAGCCAGGCTTGTTCATGGTCTGGAAAGACCCGTACGGCTTCACGCAGCACCGATTCCGCTTGATCAACCGCCTGACGCTGGTCATGGAATCGGGCCAGTTTCAAACGATGGTCATAGATTGTAGGTTCTTCCTGGATGATTTGCCGCAGCACCTGTTCCGTCGCCCGGTCGTCACGCGCTTGGTCCAGGATAGTCCTAAGATTGTTTAACAGATCCAGATGGTGAGGATGGGCCTGGAGCGCCGGCTGAAGCGTCGTCCTCGCCTCCTGGACACGATGTTGATGCCCGTACAGTGTAGCCAGGAGAATGGCG
>WBZT01001703.1_pt1 | contig 15904 bp, 15 predicted proteins | sample 5204241 | NCBI WGS metagenome assembly WBZT01 (sample SAMN12344358, study PRJNA552823) | activated sludge metagenome | biome: Activated sludge suspended growth; feature: Nitrification reactor; material: Wastewater; isolation source: activated sludge from nitrification reactor of wastewater... | reverse complement strand
CCCATTGGCGGCGTCGTCGCCGGCGGGCGACACGACGATGGCCGAGGCGGGGACCGGGTAGGAGGTCGACCCGAGCGTGGTGCCGGATCCGTGCGCAGTGGCGGGTGCGAGTGCAGGTGCGGACGGTGGCACCGTCGGTCGTGCCGGCACCGTGGCGGCAGCCCGCCGGGTCGAGCTGTCGGCCAGGGCGGATCCGCTGTCGTCGGACTCCGATCCGGCGGGTGCCCCGGAACAGGCGGCAGCCAACAGGGTGGCGCCGATGGTGATCACGGCGATCTGGATGCGGTGCTTCACGGTGGAGCTCTCCCTCGGGCCGGCCGTACCGGGTACATCGGCCCATGTGCGGATCGGGTTGAGGGAAGATCCGCTCAGCGCCCGTCCAGGAGATCCTACGCGTGAATATTGCGATCGTGTTGCGACAACCCACATCCGTCTTCTAATTACACGGTTGTGATCATGACGGGATCGTCATGTGGAGCCGTCGGGTGCGGCTGCGTCGGTGGCTGCTCAGAGATCGAGCTCGCGCTCCAGGATGCGTCGCAGCATCGAGCTCGACGTCCGCTGCGTGTAGGGGACGTAGGCCACGTCGACGCCGTGGGCCGCGAAGTCCGATTCGAGCTTGTCGCCCTTGTCGGTTCCCCTCCAGTCGTCGCCCTTGATGATCACGTCGAAGTGCAGTCGCTCCCACATCTCGAGCTTGTGGGGGACGTCCTCGGCGACCGCCTCGTCGACGAAGCGGATGGCCCCGACGATCGCCAGACGTTCGTCGATGGGCACCACCGGTCGGACACCCTTGGTGCGCTGGGACATCTCGTCGGTCACCACGCCGGCGATCAGGTAGTCGCAGAACTGGGTGGCGTTGCGCAGCATGTTGAGGTGGCCGACGTGGAACAGGTCATACACCCCGGGTGCGTAGCCGACGCGACGTTCGTTGCGGGAGGGCTGGTCGGATCCGGGCATCTCTCCGACGATATCGGCAGAGGGCGTCGAACCCGACCTGACGGGAGGTCTCCGATTATGCGTACTGACGTGTACACATCGAGAGATGCAGGCGGTGGACAGCCGGGTGTAGAACTCGGGACCGACCGACCCGAACAACCAGGGGGGAACCCACAGTGAACTTCGCCTTCAGCGAGGAGCAGGAAGAGCTCCGCAAGGTCGTCCGTGACTTCCTGAACGCCAAGTCCGACGAGCCCACCGTCCGCGAGCTCATGGACACCGAGGCCGGCTACGACGCCGCGGTGTGGACCCAGATGGCCGAGCAGATGGGCCTCCAGGGGCTCGTCATCCCCGAGGAGTTCGGCGGGTCCGGGTACTCCTTCGTCGAGCTCATCGTCGTGCTCGAGGAGATGGGACGCCGCCTGCTGTGCGCCCCGTACTTCTCCACCGTCGTGCTCGCCGGTCAGACCCTGATCCACTCCGGTGACGACGCGGCCAAGGCCGCCCACCTGCCGGGGATCGCGTCGGGCGAGACTGTCGCCACCCTCGCCTACACCGAACCGAACGGTCGCTGGGACGAGTCTGCGGTGACCGCGACGGCCACCGCGGACGGCGACACCTGGAAGATCAACGGTGAGAAGCTCTACGTCCTCGACGGCCACACCGCGGATCTGATCATCACCGCGGCCCGCACCGACGCGGGTGTGAGCCTCTTCGCGGTGGCCGGCGACGCCCCCGGTCTTACCCGCACCGCGCTGTCGACCATGGACCAGACCCGCAAGCAGGCCCGCCTCCAGTACGCGGACGTGCCCGGCACCCTCATCGGGACCGACGGCGGAGGCTGGGACGTGCTGTCCACCGTGCTCGACCTCGCTGCGGTGGCCCTCGCCGCCGAGCAGGTCGGCGGCTCCCAGGAGGTCCTCGAGGCCGCGGTCCAGTACGCCAAGGACCGGGTGCAGTTCGGACGCCCCATCGGCTCGTTCCAGGCGATCAAGCACAAGTGCGCCGACATGCTGCTCGAGGTCGAGTCGGCCAAGTCCGCCGCCTACTACGCCGGCTGGTGCGCCTCGGAGCTCAACGACGAGCTGCCGTCGGTGGCCTCGCTGGCCAAGGCGTACTGCTCGGAGGCGTACTTCCACGCCGCAGCCGAGAACATCCAGATCCACGGTGGGATCGGCTTCACCTGGGAGCACCCCGCCCACCTGTACTTCAAGCGGGCCAAGAGCTCCGAGCTCCTGTTCGGCGACCCCACCTACCACCGCGAGCTCCTCGCCCAGCGCATCGGCATCTGAGCTCTCGGCCACCGTCCGGGGTGCAAGGCTGGCGACGATGTGGATCTGGATCGTCCTGGCCGCCGTCGTCTGCTTCGTCATCGCAGCGGTCACGATCGGCGGCGTGACCGGCACCCTGGCCACCCGGCCGCGCCGCAGCGTGTACGACCTCGAGGAGGCGGTCGACTTCGTCGCCGACCGCCTCCCCGAGGAGCTCACCGCCGAGATCTCCTACGACGACGTCACCGCGGTGCTCGCCGCTCACTGCGACTACCTGGCTGCCAAGGGCGTGGCCTCCGCCAAGGCGGCCGACGACATCGGCGACGCCCTCGTGGTCGTCCCCGACGACGAGCCCGTGGCGTGGGTGATCGGTCGGCTCGAGGAGCAGGGCGAAACGATCGCCGACGAGGTCGTGGTCACCGTCCTCGACGTCGAGGAGCAGTACTACGAGGCGATCGGTGCGATCGGACCACGGGTGTCGGACTCCGACGACGGCGGGGCCTGAGTCCCGCTGCGGCCTACGATGGCCACCGCCCGCCCCTCCAGAGCCAGGAGAGCAACCGATGGACCGCCCCGGCAAGTTCGAACATCACCGCTACGTGGGCGACAAGCGCACGCAGGTGGTCTACGACGTGGACGAGCTCGGCGCCGACGACGAGCACCTGATCACGGAGCTGATGGAGGCGGAGACCTTCCTGTGCTTCGGTCCCGACACCCTCGCCGAGGCTCGCAACCGGGGCTACCGGCTGTACGCCCCGCAGCGTGCCGCATCCCCGGGCTGAGAGCCCGCCCGTGACCAGGGAGGCGTCATCGGGCGACACGTCGGCGGCGCCGGTGATGGACTACACGTTCCACTCCGGCGACCTCGCGCTCAGCGCCCATCTGGCCGAACCGGCCGTCGACGCCAACGACGCCCCGGGTCTCGTGCTGTGCCACGGGTTCCCGACGCGGGGCCGTGAGAGCCCGCAGTCCGGCAAGTCGTACCCCGAGCTGGCCGAGCGCATCGCAGCGGAGCTGGGTTGGGTCGTGCTCACCATGAACTTCCGGGGCTGTGGTCGTGCCGAGGGTGACTTCTCCCTGCAGGGCTGGTTGGACGACATCCACGCCGCGGTCGAACACGTCGCCGCGCTCGGTGTCACCGGCGTGTGGATCTGCGGCGCGGGCACGGGAGGCTCGCTGGCGCTGGGGGAGGGCGCCCGCAACGCCCGGGTGCGAGGAGTGGCGGCGTTGGCCGCCCAGGCCGACTTCGAGGACTGGGCCCGTCATCCCCGCCGACTGCTGCTGCACGCCCGACAGGTCGGCGTCATCAAGGACCCGGAGTTCCCACCCGCGTTCGACCGCTGGTCCGCCGAGCTGCGCGCCGTGCAGCCCCTCGGCGCGGCGAGGGATCTGGCTCCTCGTCCGCTGCTGGTGATCCACGGCGACAGCGACGACCTGACCCCGCTCGAGGACGGACGCGCCATCGCCGAGGCCCACGGCCGGGCCGAGCTCAAGGTGATCAGCGGCGCCGGCCACGAGCTGCGCCACGACCCCCGGGCCGTCGCCGTCCTCCTCGGCTGGCTCTCGCGCCAGCAGATATCTGACTCCGTCGCGTCGAGCTGAGCTGAGCCGGGTCAGTCGACCGGGTCGGACTTGGCCTTGCGGGCCGCCTTCATCATCTTCTTCCACTCGCGGACCCGGACCAGGTTCGCTTCGGAATCGACATCGGCCACCGATCGAGGTTCGTCGTCGGAGAAGGGTGCCGCCGCCTCTTCCCATCCGTCGGGTCTCACCCCCAGGCGCTTGGCGAGGATCGCCATGAAGATCCGTGACTTCTCGTCGCCGTAGCCGGGCAGGGAGCGCAGGCGTCGGTACAGCTCGGCCCCGGTCGGACCGTCGGACCACAGCGCGGCGGCGTCGCCGTCGAAGTGCTCGACCAGGTCCTGGCACAGGGAGTGGATCCGCCGGCCCATGGCCGCGGGGTAGCGGTGGATCGCCGGCTTCTCGCAGCACACCGCGACCACGTCGTCCTCGGACATGGCGGCGATCCGGGCCGCGTCGAGGCGGCCTCCGAGGCGTTCCGAGAGGGTGGCGGGACCGCGGAAGGCCCATTCCATCGGGACCTGCTGGTCGAGGAGCATCCCGATCAACAGGGCGAGGGGTTGCTCCTCGAGCAGCCGATCCGCCGCGTCGTCACCGGTGATCGGGATGGCGGGGCTGGACATCGGGCCAATCTACCGCTGTGGGTCCTCCGGCCCGTTCGGCCCGTTCGTTCGGCCCGAATGGTTCAAGGGCCGGGCCGCGGCGACCGACAGCAGGTGCGACGAGAAGGCCGACGACCGACCAGGAGACTCCCGACGTGGAGAGCTGCCCGCACTGCCACTTCCTCATGCGCGACGACGCCGTGGAGTGCGGCGTGTGCCATCGCCCACGGGTGGTCGTGTCGACCGAGGGCTTCGCCGTCATCGACGACTCCCGGGTGGGAGCGGGACGGTCCACCGGCATGCCGGTCGCCATCGTCGTGATGCTGTTCCTGGTCCTCGCCGCTGGCGTGGGTCTGCTGGTCAGCACGCAGAGCTGGATCTGAGCCAGCGGGCACTCACCCGTGCCAGGGCACGGGCAGCTCCGGATCGACCCCGAACCGGGCGATGGCGTCGGACACCACGCCGACGTCGACGACCCCGTCGCGGTGGAGCTGGCCGAGCACGGTCACGCAGATGTGAGCGGCGTCGACCTCGAAGTGGCGGCGCAGCGCCTGGCGGGTGTCGGAGCGACCGAAGCCGTCGGTGCCCAACGACGTGAACCGCCTGGGCGACCAGCGGGAGATCTGGTCGGGGACCAGGCGCATGAAGTCGGTGACCGCGGTGATCGGCCCCGCGGATCTCTCGAGGAGCTGCGTCACGCGCGGCACCCGTGGGGCCTCGGTGGGATGCATGCCGTTCCATCGTTCGACGGCCAGGGCCTCGACCCGCAGCTGCTGGTAGCTGGTCGCGGACCACAGCTGGGCTCCCACTCCGTAGTGCTCGGCCAGGAGTCGCTGGGCCTCGACCGCGACCGACCACATCGGGCCCGAGAACAGGATCGTGGCCGCGGGCCCGTCCACGGCCGGAGCGGGTGCCCACGGGTACAGCCCCTCGACGATGCCGGCGGGGATGTCGAGACCGTTCACCGGTGAGGTCGGCATGGCCGGCATCGGGTAGTTCTCGTTGTACAGCGTCAGGTAGTAGAAGACGTCCTCGCCGTGCTCTGCGCCCCGTGCCGGGTACATCCGATCGATCCCGTGGCGGATGATCGTCGCCGTCTCGTACGCGAAGGCCGGGTCGTAGGCCTGGCACACCGGGACCGTCGACGCCAGCACGTGGCTGTGGCCGTCGAGGTGCTGGAGGCCTTCGCCGGCCAGGGTGGTGCGCCCCGCGGTGGCGCCGAGCAGGAACCCCCGGGCGCGGGCGTCGGCCGCGGCCCAGATCAGGTCGCCGATCCGTTGGAACCCGAACATCGAGTAGAAGGTGAAGAACGGCACCATCGGCACGCCCCGGTGGGCGTAGGAGGTGGCCGCCGCGGTCCAGCTTGCCAGGGCTCCCGCTTCGGTGATGCCCTCCTCGAGGATCTGGCCGTCGCTCGACTCGCGGTAGCTCAGGAGCAGGTCGTGGTCGACCGGCTCGTAGAGCTGGCCCTGCGACGCGTAGATCTTCAGCTCCCGGAAGAGCGCGTCCATGCCGAAGGTCCGGGCTTCGTCCGGGATGATGGGCACCACCCTGGACCCGAACTCGCCGTCGCGGCACAGGTTGCGCAGCAGACGGGTGAAGGCGGTGGTGGTCGACGCCGGTTGACCGCCGGAGCCGGCGAGGTGCTCCGCGAACGGCCGGTCCGACGGCGGGGCGAGCGGTCTGCGCGTGTACGCCGAACGTGACGGTAGGTAGCCGCCGAGGGCGGCGCGTCGGCCCTGGAGGTACTCCATCTCGTCGGAGTCCTCGGACGGACGGATGAAGGGTGGGATCCCGTCGGACAGGGCCTCGTCGGGGATCTCGTCGCGGAGGAACAACCGGTCGCGGAGGCCGAGGAGCTGCTCGGCGGACATCTTCTTGATCTGGTGGGTGGCGTTGCGGGCCTCGACCCCGGGGCCGAGCGTCCACCCCTTGATCGTCTTGGCCAGGATCACCGTCGGGACGCCCTCGGTGCGAACCGCCGCGGCGTACGCCGCGTAGATCTTGCGGTAGTCGTGTCCGCCTCGGGGCAGCTTCTCCAGTTCCTCGTCGGAGAGGTGCTCGACCATCCGGCGCAGGCGGGGGTCCGGTCCGAAGAAGTGCTCGCGGATGTAGGCACCGGACTCGATCGCGTAGCGCTGGAACTCGCCGTCGACGGTCGTGTTCATCTTGTGCAGCAGCACTCCGTCGACGTCGCGGGCGAGCAGCTCGTCCCAGCGGCCACCCCACACGACCTTGATCACGTTCCAGCCGCTGCCGCGGAAGATCGCCTCGAGCTCCTGGATGATCTTGCCGTTGCCCCGTACCGGGCCGTCGAGCCGTTGCAGGTTGCAGTTGACGACCCAGGTCAGGTTGTCGAGCTGCTCCCGTGCCGCGAGCGAGATGGCACCCAGCGTCTCGGGTTCGTCGACCTCTCCGTCGCCGACGAAGCACCACACCCGGCTGTTCGATGTGTCGTCGATGCGTCGGTTGAGCAGGTAGCGGTTGAAGCGGGCCTGGTAGATCGACAGGATCGGCCCCAACCCCATCGAGACCGTCGGGTACTCCCAGAAGTCGCCCATCAGCCGGGGATGCGGGTAGGAGGGAAGGCCACGACCGAGCCGACCGGGGCCGTCGATCTCGAAGCGGAACCTGTCCAGGTCCGCCTCGGTCAACCGGCCCTCGACGAAGGCCCGGGAGTAGATGCCCGGCGAAGCATGGCCCTGCATGTAGACGTGGTCGCCCGGTTCCGATGCCGCGTTCTCGGCGGCGCCGTGGCCCCGGAAGAAGTGGTGGAAGCCCACCTCGTAGAGCGCAGCCGAACTGGCGAAGGTCGACAGATGGCCACCGATGGCGTCGGCGCGCTTGTTGGCCCGCACGACCATCGCCGCCGCGTTCCAGCGGACGAATCGACGGATGCTGCGTTCGAGGTCCTCGTCGCCGGGGAACCACGGCTCCCGGTCGACCGGGATCGTGTTGACGTAGGGGGTGCTGACCGTCGCCGGGGTCCCGATCGCCCTCTCCCGGGCCCGTTCGAGGAGCCGGGCCATCAGGTAGCGGGCCCTGACCTCGCCGCGCTGGTCGACCACCGCGTCGAGCGAGTCGAGCCACTCCTCGGTCTCTTCGGGGTCGATGTCGGGGAGCTGGTGGGCGAACCCGTCGATGATCACCGTGCGCACCTCGTTTCGGGAGAGGAACCGGGCCCAGCCTACGGACCGCCGGCGCGTAGGGTCGGCGCGTGCCGACATCGACTCGCCCTGTCCGCGTCTACACCGACGGCGCCTGTCGCGGGAACCCCGGTCCCGGCGGGTGGGCCTGGGCCGTCGACGGCGGACCGTGGGCATCGGGCCACGACTCCGACACCACCAACCAGCGCATGGAGATCCGTGCCGTGCTCGAAGCGGTACGTCACCTCGACGGTCCGCTGGTCGTCGTGTCGGACTCGACCTACGTCGTCAACTGCTGGCGGGACCGGTGGTGGCAGGGCTGGATCGCCCGCGGCTGGAAGAACTCCCAGAAGAAGCCGGTGGCCAACCGCGACCTGTGGGAACCGCTGGTCGAGGTGTTCCGGCACCGGCCCGACTTCGCGATGGAGTGGGTCAAGGGACACTCAGGTGACCCGATGAACGACCTGGTCGACCGCCTCGCCGTCGCCGCGTCCCACGGACGCGACGGCTCGGGAGTCGGCGCCCCGCCGGCGGACCTGCTCGACGAACCGGACGCAGGATCGGGCCGTGGACCGGGCCCGACATCGAACGCCCGGACCGCGGACGGCCGGGTCCCCGCCGGCTGGCGCCTGGTGATCGGCGGATTGCGCGACCCGCGGCTGACCGACGACGCCGCTCTGGTCGGCCGGGTTGCCGAGATCCTGGCCGCACAACGGACGCTCCACCCCGACCTGGTCGTGCTCAGCGGCCTACGGCCGGGAGCAGAGGAGGTGGGCGCCCGAGCAGCACGGTCGGCCGGGGTGCCCTACGTCGTCGTCCTGCCGTATCCCGATCCGATGGCCGGCCGACCCGAACGCGACCAAGCCGCGTTCGCCCGCCTGCTCGACGACGCTGCGTCGGTGGTCGTGCTGGAGCGGAACCGACCCGCGGACCTCGAGGGGCGCCGGGCGGCGCTGCCACGCCGCGACGGGTGGCTGCGATCGGCTGCCGACGCGGCGGTGATCCTGACCGACGGCGCGGACCCGGACGCCGAGCTGGCGGTGCGCCGCTTCGGCGACGCGGTCGGCGACGAGCTGTGGGAGTTCCTCCTCTAGCTCGCTCGCGAGCTCTCACACGGCCCGGCGGGTCCGTTCGAGCTCGTGGTAGGCGATGTTGATGCGGGCCAGCCGTTCGGACGCTTCGGTCCTGGTCGGTTCGTCAGCGGTCACGAAGCGGTCGGGGTGCAGTTGGGCGAGCAGCTTGCGGTGCGCGGCGCGGATGGTGTTCCAGTCGGCATCCGGGGCGACGCCCAGGATGCTGGTAGGCGCGTCCGGATCCACCGGCGTGTCCTCGCCTGCCGTCGGGACGAAGAGCGACTCGGTCGGTGAGTAGTCGGAGAACCTCAACACGGTCGGCTCGTCGTCGGGATCGCAGCGTTGCTCCCGCTGCTCCCGTGAGCGCCGGGCCCGGGTGAGCTCGTCGTCGATGAACCCGCCCTCGACCACCTCGACCGCCGGCCCGCCTCCGGGACCCCGCCGACCGTGGGGTGAGCTGAGCCGGGGCAGACGGGTGCTGCCGCCGGGCACGCCGTGAGCGACGTGCGGCGAGGATCCGTCGACGTGCGGGTCGTGGTGGTCGTGGTCGGTCATCGGGTCTCTCGGTGATCGGCGCGGTCGCTACGGTTCCGATCGTGCGGATCGGAGCCGACAGCGGCGGGACCTTCACCGATGTCGTCGGCACCGACGGCCGTGTCCTGAAGGTTCCGTCGACTCCTGCTGACCCCGGCGACGCGGTGCGTGGCGGGGTGGCTGCCCTGGTGCCGGACGGACCGGAGCTGCTGGCCCACGGCACGACGGTGGCGACCAACGCACTTCTGGAGCGCCGCGGTGCCCGGGTGGCGCTGTACTGCACCGCCGGGTTCGCCGATGTGATCGAGATCGCCCGTCAGGACCGCCCGGCGCTGTACGACCCGTGGGCGCAGCGGCCGGAACCGCTCGTCGCCGGGGCGGACCGTCTCGAGGTCGACGAGCGCGTCGCTGCGGACGGAGCCGTGCTGGTCCCGATGGACATCGGCGCCCTGCCCCCCGTGCCCGACGGGGTCGAGGCGATCGCGGTGTGCCTGCTGCACTCGGACCGACATCCGGGACACGAGGCCGCCGTCGCCGCCGCGTTGGATGCCGCGGGCTTCGACGTCAGCGCCTCGCACCGGGTTGCACCCGAGTTCCGCGAGTACGAGCGCACGGTCACCACCGTGCTCAACGCCTATCTGCGCCCGATCTGTGGGTCCTACCTGGCGGGCCTGGACTCCGCGGCCGACGACGTCGTCGTGATGACCTCCGCAGGGGGATCGATCGACCTGGCCACCGCGGCCGAGCTGCCGGTGCTCCTGTTGCTGTCGGGTCCGGCCAGCGGCGCCCGGGCTGCGGCCGCGGTGGCCTCGGCATGCGGCTTCCCCGACGCGCTCAGCTTCGACATGGGCGGCACCAGCACCGATGTCTGCCTGATCCTCGACGGCGCGCCCCGAGCCGCACCCCAGCAGCGGGTCGCGGGGCTCCCGGTGCGGGCTCCCGCTCTCGACATCCACACGATCGGCGCCGGCGGCGGCTCGATCGCCCGGCTCGACTCCGGTGGTGCGCTGGTCGTCGGCCCCGAGTCCGCCGGGGCCCGACCGGGGCCGGCCTGCTACGGCCACGGAGGGACACGCCCGACGGTCACCGACGCCGACCTGGTCGCCGGCCGCATCCCCTCCGACGCGGCGTTCGGCGACCTGGGCGTGCTCGACATCGCGGCGGCCCGCGCCGCGATCGACGCTGCCGGGATCGACGCCGAGGGCGTGATCGCCGTCGTCAACGCCGGCATGGAGCGAGCGCTGCGGGCGGTGTCGGTCGAACAGGGAGTCGACCCTGCCGGTCTGGCGTTGGTGGCCTTCGGCGGGGCCGGTCCGCTGCACGCCTGTGAGCTCGCCGAGTCGCTCGGCATCGCCACCGTGATCCTTCCCGCCGCGGCTGGGGTGCTCTCGGCCGTCGGCCTGCTCACCGCTCCGGGGCGTCGCGAGCTGGTGCGCTCCTGGCCCGGCGGGGTCGACCACGAGGGACTCGACGCCGCGCTCGACGAGCTGGCCGCCCGGGCCCGTGAGCTCGTCGCCCATCCGGAGCCCCGGGTGAGCACCGCGGTCGACTGCCGCTACCGGGGCCAGAGCCACGAACTGCGGGTGCCGTCGGTGGCGGAGTTCCCCGAGGAGCACCGACGTCGCAACGGCGAGGCCCGGCCCGGCGAGCAGATCGAGGTGGTCGCGTTGCGAGCGGTCGTGGAGACCCCGGCTCCGTCCACCGTCGACGAGGTCCTGGCGTCGTGGGACGGTCGCTGGACCGATCCGGTGGTGGGGCCGCAGGTGGTGGTCCGCGAGGACTGCACGATCTGGGTACCCGACGGGTGGCGCGGGGAGCCGGGCCCGCTCGGCTCCCTCGTGGTGACCCGGGTCGCTGCGGGAGTCGGAGCGTGAACGGTCCGACACCCGCGGAGCTCCAGGTGCTGATCGCCGGGCTCAGCGGCGTCGCCGAGGAGGTCGGCGCGGTCCTCCAGCGGAGCGCGTTCAGCCCGAACATCAAGGAGCGTGCCGACTGCTCCGCCGCGGTGTTCACCCCGGACGGCCAGCTCCTGGCCCAGGCCGAGCACATCCCGGTCCACCTCGGTTCCATGCCGGCGTCGGTGTCGGCGGTCATCGGGGCCGTCGGCGACCAGCTCGGTCCCGGGGACCAGGCGATCGTCAACGACCCCTTCGCCGGAGGCACCCACCTCAACGACGTGACCGTCGTGGCCCCGTGCTTCGACGGCGACCGGTTGATCGGATGGGTGGCCAACCGGGCGCACCATGCAGACCTCGGCGGTGCCGCTCCGGGTTCGCTGCCTGCGGACGCGACCGAGATCCACCAGGAGGGCCTGCGGATACCACCGATGCGGCTCACCTCCGAGGTGCGCGCTCTGCTGCTCGCCGCGTCGCGGACGCCGTGGGAGCGCGCCGGTGACCTCGACGCCCAGGTCGGTGCCAACGTGGTCGGTGTCGCCCGGTTGGCCCGGTTCGCCGACGCGCCGGTGGGGGCGGTGCTGGCGTACGGCGAACGGCGCTGCCAGGCGGTGCTGCGGGCGGCTCCGCAGGGCCGGTGGAGCGCGAGCGACCGGCTGGACTCGACCGGTCCAGGTGTCGATCAGCAGCATCCGGCGACTCTGTGCTGCGAGGTCACGATCGATCACGGGGACCGCGACGGCCCGACGATCACGTTCGACTTCACCGGCACCGACCCCCAGCGGAGCGGCAACACCAACGCCGTGCGGGCGGTGACGGAGTCGGCGGTGGCGTACGTGGTCCGCTCGGTTCTCGACCCGACGCTCCCCGCCAACGCTGGGGTGATGCGTCCGGTCCGGGTGGTGACTGCGGAGGGGTCCGTGGTCGATGCCCGCTTCCCGGTCGCGGTCGGTGCCGGCAACGTCGAGGTGAGCCAGCGGGTGGTCGACGTCTGTTGCCGTGCCCTGGCCGAGGTGCTTAGGGGCCAGGTCCCTGCCGCGTCCCAGGGGACGATGAACAACCTGCTCATCGGTGGTCCCGGCGTTGGTTCCGGCCCCGGTGGCGAGGCCGAGCCGTGGGTCTACTACGAGACCGTCGGCGGCGGGCAGGGCGGCCGGCCCCCGCGACCCGGTGACCGGAGCCGCACTCCGCTTCCGGGCCAGTCCGGCATCCACACCGCGATGACCAACACAGATCAAGTTGACTACCGATCAGGCGAGCCTTGCCCTGGCCAGTCGGGAATTCACACCGCGATGACAAACACGCGGAATACCCCCATCGAAGCGCTTGAGCGAGCGTTTCCGTTGCGGGTGCTGCGCTACCGGCTGCGGTGGGGCAGCGGCGGTGCGGGGTGGTCCGCTGGAGGTGAGGGCATCGAGCGAGACCTCCAGGTGCTCGAGGACGCCACGGTGTCGCTGATCACCGAGCGACGTGTGTCGCGGCCATGGGGGTTGGTCGGCGGCGGCCACGGGTCGGTGGGGGAGAACTGGCTCCTCCCGGGCGGCGACGAGAGCCGAGCCGAGCGCCTGCCCGACAAGTGCACGATCCAGCTCAGGGCCGGCGACGTTGTGAGGATGCTGACGCCGGGCGGCGGCGGCTGGGGCGCAGCTGCGGCTACCCGAACCGGTCGTCAAGGTTCTTCGCCACTGCGATCTGCGTAGCTCTGTGATACAGCTCGATCAGCGTCGTCGACATCACTTCTTCAGGATCGTCGAAAAGCGAGGAATCGCAGAGGTCCTCTGCGACGACGACTATCTCCGTGATGGCCAAGGAATCGAGACCGAGTTGCGACAGTGGTAGGTCCGCCTCGTCATCTGCGATCGAGTGCCCACGGATCTCTCCCGCCTCCTCAATAAATCGGTCAAGCTCGCTCATGACGATCGACGCCCACTTCCTCGGTTCATCAGGTATCGGTCCCACATCTCGCGTGAGAGGCGAAGAGTGACGAGGTCGTCGAAACCGCCTGAAGGATTCCGTTCGTGCTCGGGAATGCGGGCCACCTCTTCGAGAAGTGCTGGCCGAGCGGACACGAACCGACCCAGGGCGCGCGAGGTCGTCTCTACGTAGATGCATCGAAGCGGCCACCGGCGAAACGCAAGGTCGGCGAGCAACAGCAGGCCTCGCACTGCGAGTCCAGAGCCGAGAGCGTGCGGTGCAGACAGCGCATAGGCATACGCGTACCCTGAGGCGAGGTTGCTGTTGTAGAGGCCAACTAAACCGAAGGGCTCCGGACGCTTTCGGCTTACGACCAGATACTGTGCAAGCACTCCGTCCCATAAGCTGCGGGCGAACGCTTCGGGACTAGGAGTTGCGCCGCGATATCTCCAGGTTTCGGTGGTCAAGGAGTCGTTCGCCCAGAAGTAGAGAAGCTCGTGGTCGCGAGCCAACACCGGACGAAGGTCTACCAGCCGGTCGCGAAGTGAGGTCGAAAGACCCGAGGCGGTGTGGCTCGTGCTCGGAGGGGCGTGTAGGTGTTCGTCCGCCACTGTTAGGTGACTTCTCTATCGGGCGGACTCAACGTCCCGAACGATCGTCTCGAACGGCTGGTCGACGATCTCACGCCCGATCGGATCATCCGACGGTTCCAACCTGAGGGGAAGAACGGCCTTGCCCGCCGAATCAACGATCAGGGCTGAACCGTTTACCAGCCGGTACGCTCCTGGCGGAAGATCCTTGATCTGCGATGGCTGCTTGCGGAGAAGGAAGAGCGACTCGGCGGAAGGTCGAGTGGAGTCCATGCGACTGATGGTCTGCTCGATCGCTTCCGAGTAGTACTTGTCGTACGCCGCTTGAATCTTTTCGTCGTCCGTAGCCGCAGCTAGCTCATCATCAGTCGAGGCTCTACCCACAGCATCGCTGTCGATGGCGGCTCGTACTGCTGCTTCTAACTCTGGTGAGGTCGGCATGAACGGCACTTCGAGCAGAATCGTTCCGTCCTGTTGTCTCTCGACATCTGAGCCGAGGGTGGAACTCGGTTCGATCAAAAACTCTGCGAATGGGAGAGCCGGCACAGATCCGCCACTCGCCACGATCCGGCCCAAGCGGATGCTCTTGACCGTTCCCACGACGGTTGCGTCCGCCCGAGTTGCCATCTCGCTCAGTGTCGAGTAGGACTCGCTCTCCTCGGCTCCCTCGGCGAGCTCTGCGAAACTGGACCAAAGCGCGTAGTCACTCTCCTTCGAGTCCGTTCGCTCGTTCTCTAGGCTGCCCAGCGGAGTTTCGGGTGCCTTTGCCGCCGGTTCCGCAGAACCGTTTCTTTGCCCACTCCCACACGAGGCAGTGGCGGCAACAACGATCAGGGCGGTCCCCGCAGCGAGAAGGCGTCGGGAAGTGCCAACGATGGACGTAGCCATAATCAGTACACCCAGTTCAAGTGGTCGATGTCGTGGCTATGGAGAGCCACGGGACGATTCGGATTGTCGGCGCTTCTGGTCATGCAGGAGTTGAGCCAGTCCGGGTGGTTTGCAGCGGTCGGGTGCCGGAGCCCCAGGGTGTGACCGAACTCATGACACATCAGCGACTTACGGCGATCTTGCGCAAAGCCTCCTGTGTTGGCGAGATCGATCTTGAGCCACTGCCGATAGCAGGATTCGTTCGGATCTGCACCAGCACGTAGTCCGTCAGTGGGGCAGTAGACCCAACCATTGAGCCCCGTGCCGGCGTTCGTGACATCGACCCGGACGTCGACGTCGTTCCAGTCGTCGCGGTACTCCGAGGTGACCAGGTCCGTGGGCTCGTAGGAGTACTGGATGGCGTCGCGAAGGCCTTGGCGCCAGCTCCCGTCTCCGTTGTGCATCGACCAGCTGTGCCACCGGTTGTTGCCGAGGCTGACTTCGTTGGTGGGGCTCCCGCCAGCGCCAGTGGACCCGAAGTTGCCTGCTCCAGCGGGGGCGATCGACCCGACCGCAACGGCGGCGGTCACAGCACCGAACACAGTGCGTTTCCGAACTGTGAACCGACGCTGCTCCGCTCGGTGCTGCCTGGCGTTCGCGGTGACATCCGTCATACGTCCATGATCCGGTCTTCTCGGTGGAGTGTCAACACCTGATCCGCACCTAATCCACACACTTGCACCGGGGGTGTCCGGTTGGCGGCCGGGTGGTCAACCGGATAGCCAGCGGGATACCTGACGGGAGGTCGCGGGCGGGTCGGCGTCCTCTCCCGTTCGAGAAATCCGCCACTGATCGCGCGGTTTTCGGGTCCTCGTTGGGCTTACCTGGGTGTGCTGAGCATCTCGAAGTTCTCGGCGGCCCCGGACCCGGCGGCCTACTACCTCGAAGTCATCGCAAACGAGCGCGACGACTACTACCTCGCGTCGGGCGAGGAGCCGGGCCGGTGGGTCGGCGCCGGGGCCGAGCGGCTCGGGCTGGCCGGGGTAGTCGCGGCCGACGCTCTCCGCTCGGTGATCGAGGGACGCGACCCGACGTCGGGTGAGGCGCTCACCAGGTGGCGCAAGATCAAGGGATTCGACCTGACCCTGTCGGCCCCGAAATCGGTGTCGCTGCTGTGGGGCCTCGGCGACAAGGAACTGGCCGCCGACGTGGCGGCAGCGCACGACGCCGCGGTGACCGCAGCGGTGCGGTATCTGGAGGACGAGGCGTGCGTGGTCCGCCGTGGCAAGGCCGGCGCCGCCCGTCATCAGGGTGGCGGGCTGGTGTCCGCCTCGTTCCGGCACCGCACGAGCCGCGAGGCCGACCCGAACCTCCACACGCACCTGGTGACCGCGAACATGGCCCTCGGTCCGGATGGCCGGTGGAGCGCGCTGCACACCCGGGCGATCTACCAGCACTCCAAGACGGCCGGGTTCGTCTACCAGGCTGTGCT
>WBZT01001702.1_pt1 | contig 15906 bp, 21 predicted proteins | sample 5204241 | NCBI WGS metagenome assembly WBZT01 (sample SAMN12344358, study PRJNA552823) | activated sludge metagenome | biome: Activated sludge suspended growth; feature: Nitrification reactor; material: Wastewater; isolation source: activated sludge from nitrification reactor of wastewater... | reverse complement strand
GTGGCAACACTTGTGATAAGTGAGCTTTACCTTGTGTATAAGAACTACAAGGAAACGGCTCATCTTAAGGCTTTAAAAAATTACTCCTCCAGGTAATTTGTTTCCTGAACCCTCCCTGTTCAAAAAGCAGGGAGGAGGATGGGAATCAGAAAAGCAACAAAACAAAAATCAACTAACAATAAAACCTAAAAGTAAAAAACTAAAAGTAATGAAAAAAGTAAATCTAATAACGATCATTTTGCTGCTCGCTGCGGCAGCCGTTTATCCCCAAACATGGGAATGGGTAAACCCAAAACCGCAGGGAAACAACCTCTCTGCTGTTGTAATGAACAGCAACACCGAAGGCTTCGCGGTTGGTAAGCTTGGCACCGTTATGAAAACAACCGATATGGGATCAACATGGCAGGTACTTAATACCCCAACAAAGAGGGCTCTTGCAGATATCACTTATTCATGGCTGAACGATGTATTTGCCTGCGGTGATAGCGGAACCGTCATAAGGACTTTCGATCTCGGAAACACTTGGTCAATTTCTCCAACACCTGTTAGTGTAATGCTCAGAGGAATTCACTTCATAGGCCGCGATACCGGCTTTGCAGTCGGTAACCAGGGAAAGATAATCCGTACAACAAACCAGGGTTCAAGCTGGCATTTAATTAACGTGCCATATACCAGGAACCTGAACGGCATACATTTTGCGAATAAGACAACGGGATTCATAACCGGCGACCAGGGATTTTATGCGAGGACCACCAATGCGGGCCTGAACTGGGACACAATTTCAACCGGTACTACTTCATCACTGTTCAGAATGTATTTCAACACACTTGGAACAGGCTATATAACCGGCACGCAGGGCAGGATACTCAAAACCACAAATTTCGGCGCTTCATTTGAATCAAGTATTTCAATAACGGGTTCGGGACTATATGACGTATCATTTACAGGAAATTTCGGCGCTATAACAGGAGAGCAGGGAGCTATATGGATAACAACAAACGGCGGCGTAAACTGGACGGCAAACTATTTCGGTAACGCGCCTTTCAGGGGAATACACAACAACTTTACAAACAGCTTCATTGCTGTAGGCGATGGGGGAAAAGTTTATACATCAACCAATGCAGGCGCTAACTGGGTAGGCAAAATTACATCGCCGACTGGCACAATATACTCAAGTGCATTTGCTGACGCAAACACCGGTTTTATCGGAGCGTTTGGAAACAAGATCCTTAAAACAACAAATGCTGGCGATAACTGGTCTGAGATTTCGTCACCAGTAAGCTCATACCTGTATGAGATCAAATTCCTCAACAGCCAGTTTGGCTACGGAATATTCAGCAGCGGATATTTTATGAAAACTACCAACAGCGGCGCAAGCTGGCAGGGAAACCAGATAGCCGCAGGCATGTATGGATGGACGATCCACTTCACTACGCCATCGACAGGATATGCAGCAGGCGACCCCGGTAAGATTTACCGTACCACCAACGGCGGCGATAACTGGGCGCTTTCCCAGCTCAGCTCAAATGAATACCTTTACGGTATTAATTTCATGAACCAGAGTACCGGATTTGTATGCGGCAACAACGGTTTGATACTTCGCACAACCAATGCAGGTAATACATGGGATTCACTTGTAACCGGCACAACACTAACATTAACAAAGGTTGCAGTCAATTCAAACGGCGTAATACTTGTATCAGGGATCTACGGCAGAATAATGAAATCGACAAATCTCGGTGCAAACTGGACTTCTGTATCGGGATTAACTCAATACACCATAAATGACGTGAAATTTTTGGATAACAATACGGCTTATGCAGTAGGTTCTGGCGGAGAGCTTTTTATTACGTATAACGCCGGTGATAGCTGGATAAAAGACCAGTCGAAATCTGGCAATATACTCAGAACGCTCAGCATAGTTTCACCCTCAAGGATCATGGTATTCGGAGAAGAAGGAAATATGCTGAAGTTTACACCGAACCTGACCTCAGCCGGCAATGGAAGCATTAATGAAGTACCTTCGGGCTTTAGCCTTGAGCAGAATTTTCCGAATCCCTTCAATCCGGCAACAGTTATAAAGTTTTCCATTCCCGCTGATGCAAATGTGAAGCTTGTTGTATTTGATATCACAGGCAGGGAAGTGAAAACACTTGCCGACGGAAAAATGAACGCGGGCCGTCATGAGTTAAGCTTCAACGGCGCCGGGTTGTCATCTGGAGTTTATTTGTACAGGCTGGATGTAACCGGTAAAGATGGTATCGGATTCAGCGACACTAAAAAAATGATATTAGTTAAATAATAAGAATTAAACAACTAACTATAAAGTACAAACTGAAAAATAAAATGAAAAAATTCAAAAAAATAATACTGATATTCCTCGCGCTGGTTACAGTAATTGGGGTTTCGGGGTATGTGTATTTCAATCAGCAATTTCCAAAGGAGATCAGCGCGGAAGATATTAAGATCGAAGTTACACCCGCCAGGCTTGAGCGCGGCAAATACATCTTCAACCACGCGGCAGGATGTATTGACTGCCACTCAACCAGGGATTTCACAAAGCTCTCGGGTCCCATTAAGCCGGGCACCGAAGGAATGGGCGGCGATAAGTTCGATGAAGAGCTTGGGCTTCCCGGAACATTCTACGCAAGGAACATTACACCTTACGGTGTTGGTAACTGGACAGACGGCGAGCTTCTGAGGGCTATCACCGAAGGTATCAGTAAAGATGGTTCGGCGCTCTTCCCGATAATGCCTTACCTGGTGTATGGTAAAATGGACAGGGAGGATATCTATTCGGTAATTGCATATATAAGAACTCTGCCCTCTATTAAAAATGATGTGCCGAAGGATGAAGTTAAATTCCCGATGAGCATGATAATGAAAACTATTCCAACAGAGAAATCATTCACAACCAGGCCCGATAAATCCAACATTCTTGCTTATGGCGAGTACCTTGTTAAGGGTGCCTCGTGTACCGATTGCCACACACCTTCAAAAGACGGTGAACCGATACCGGGCAAGGAATTTTCGGGCGGAATTGAAATTAAGCTGCCGGGCAATACTGTCGTGAGAACAGCAAATCTTACCCCTGATAATGAAACCGGACTTGGCTTGTGGACAAAGGAGCAGTTCATAAAAAGATTCAAACAGTGCAGCGACCCGGCCTACAGCAATACACCGTATAAACCCGGCGATTTCCAGACCATCATGCCGTGGACAATATATGCAGGGTTGACCGAAGAGGACCTTGGAGCAATTTATGAATATTTGAGGACGATACCCGCTGTTAAGAACCAGGTTGAGAAGTTTTCAGTGAATCTGTATTAGCAGCAATATGCAAAACCCCGCATGGATTTTCCTTTACACTTTGGGGGTTAGTTGAAGCGCAGGGAGAGAGGTCTCCCTGCCTTTTTATTTGCCCCGGTAAACTCAAAAATATTCTAACGGTTTATGAGAGAGTCATCGCTTGCAAGGGTTTCCCTAAGATCAATATTGTGTTCTGCAACAGATTTCAGGTTCGTCAAAAAGAAAACCCAGCATACGCAGCAGTTAATGTGGGCAAAATCATCTTTTTCCGCGCCGTCACGGTATCTTTGGTGAAGTGTGAACAGCGTTCTGCCATCATGTTCCTTAAGCGTAACCGAAACTATAAAGCTCTTTCCAAAGGTAAACTCAAACAACTCGTTCTCAATTGAATTCAGAACTTCGCCTTCGATTTGAAGCTCTTTGCCAAGCCATTTCCACCGGAAAAAATCTCCTTTTGCAGAGTTTTCATCTGCGCTGTGCACGACGCCATTGGGCTTGGTATAAACTGCCTCGCCAATGAACCATCTGCAAATACCGCTTGTGGATGCTATGTACCTGTAAGCATCTGCCTGCTTAAGCGAAAGCAGAATACTGTGGCGAAACTCAGTAAGATCAAAAGTATTAGAGGTCATATAATTTCATTCTGTCGGGTTTACTCTTCACACATTAGCCAGTTTACCGCTTCTTCAAACTCGGTAAAAGTGTTCACGCTGAATCCGCGGTTTCCTGCGCACATTTCAAGGAATACAGCTTTATCAAAATCATGATGGTCAGCAAGAAGGATAGCTACTTTATTCCTGAACGAGCTGCGATGTCTGCCGATTTCCGTAACGAGTTCGTAAATATCCGAAAGAGTTAACACAGAAACTGTATCACGGATATCAACAAGTATATCGTGTTGTTCGTCCGGGTGTATCAGAGCCGCAAGCTTGTTCAGCACATTTTTGCTTTCTTCAAGGTTTAGCTCGCCTGAAGCAGTTGTGCTGATGAAATCCTTTGTTTTAACGAATTTTATCTCTGCTTTCATGATATTTTCCTGTTAGGTTATTAAAAAGGAAGGCTATCCAGGTTAACATTGCCGCCTGAAATTATGATCCCGATATTCTCATTTTTATATTCTTCCGGGTTTTTTAAGAATGCCGCAAGTGCAACTGCGCTTGAAGGTTCCGCAAGTATCTTCATCCTTTCCCAGATCAAACGCATCGCTGAAATTATCTCTTCTTCCGTGACAGTTACAATTTCATGAACAAGCTTGCTGATAGTGGGAAATGTCACATCGCCAAGCGATGTTCGCAATCCGTCGGCAACGGTTTGCGGCGAAGTTTGCGGAATAATATGACCGGCCTTAATGCTCTGATACGCGTCATCAGCCCCGGCAGGCTCGCCGCCGATAACTTTTGTTGTTGGCGAAAAAGCGGCGAATCCAAAAGCTATTCCGCTTATCAATCCACCGCCGCCAACGGGTACAAAAACCGCGTCCAGCGGGATTGTTTCATTGAACAATTCTACCGCGCATGATGTGTGTCCGTAAATTACATTAATATCATTTGAAGGATGAATAAAAGCCGCGCTGGAAATCTTCTGCTCGGCAGTGCATTTTTCTTCACGGTCGCCGGGAAGATTACCTGAATAGATTATTTCGGCGCCGTAACCAAGAACGGCATCACGTTTGGCAGGCACAACATTCTGCGGCATCACAATTTTAGCTTTAATACTCAGCCTGCCGGCGGCATAAGCCGCCGCTTGCGCAAAATTGCCTGATGAGTGGGTGATGATCCCTTTTTCACGTTCTGCAGCAGAGAGTGAGAGCACTGCATTCATAGCGCCGCGTATTTTGAATGAGCCGGTCTTTTGGAAATTTTCACATTTAAAGTACAGCTTGCTGCCGGAGATATTATCGATAGATACCGAGCGCATTACAGGGGTATTGTGTATGTAGGGCTTCAGGCGCTCTGATATTTCAAGCAGCTTATCTTTTGTGGGTATTTCAGCTTTTGCCATTACGCGTTGATTTGTATATGTTAACCAATGCAAATATAGCAATTATGAGCCAAACAATATTTACAAATGTTGAAGGATACGCGCTTTAGAAGATGGTGTTCAATATGAGGCACAGGCTGCCTATGATGTTTAACATCTGGTAAAGCCTGGAGTGTGCTGTAAGCTTATGCAGGCTCAGCAGGCCGTACGCTGCAAGCACACATACCGAGCCTGTCCACCCAACAATATCAATTAATATCTTTTCGCTCAACTTCTTCCGGGTTTATAGTATTCGTTTCAATTGTTTCATTTTTATTATCCGTATCATCCTTTTTCCGGAACCAGTTCAGCGGATTCATATACGCGCGGTATTTTTTTACCAGCTCACGCCCCAGCAAATAGACGCTTGCCAGGAAAGAAAGCTCGGCCGTAACGATGAGGATAGTTATAACTATCGCTGCAGTTCCTCCCGAAAAACCAAGAAATGGAATAACCGCCACAACTGCATATAACAGGAATGATGCAGCAAGCAGTATGTATCCTGTTTTCTTTTTCAAATTTACAACCAGCCAATTCGTTTTTTGAGATTAACTATATGCGCCAGGTGGTGCTCCGAGTGCCATGAGTAAAGTCCAATTAGGTACTCTATGGTCATCTCCATCTTGCTTTCCGGGTGATAGAGCTTCCGCTTAAGCTCTTCGGGTTTAAGATCTTTCAGCATAACAACCCACCTCTTATGCAGGGCTTCGATAAGCGGCAAAGAAAGCTCTATAGCGCCCGTTCTGGCTTCAGGCAGCTCTGCCCAGCGGTCCTCAAAATACGGGCGGATAGCAGGCATTTCTTCTGTAAGCGCCAGCTTGAAGCGGATATAGCTGTTCATATGGCTATCTGCTGTGTGATGTACCACCTGCCGTATGCTCCATCCGCCTTCGCGGTATGGTGTATCAAGCTGAACATCGGTTAAGCCGGAAACCGCATGTTTAAGCTTTACCGGAAACAGCTCAATGGTGTTGATATACCATTTTATATCCTGTTCGGTAACATTTTCTTTTGCGGTAAATTTCCCAATGGGAAATTTAAGTGATTCCAATTCCTTTTCGGTCATAATAGTTCGGTGTTTAACATGCAAGCTCTAAACAGGATCCTGCCGGTTATTGAAAATAGTTTTGATCTTTTCCTGCCTGTAATCGAAAATGCGTTCCAGTTTTTTGCGAACAAAAAGAGAAGAAATAACGGGCTCAAAAATTCTCCCCGGCGGCAGATAGCTCACCACATCGCGCATTATTGTGCCGATGCCCGAGGTTGTGAAAGTATGTTCATGTATCCATACCCTGTAAGGTCCTTTGAGCTGGGTATCAACAAACCTGTATGGCGGTTCCCATTCGGTGATCTCTGTTTTCCAGTTGAATGGAATTCCGTTCAGGCGAATCCTGTAATCAATCAAAGTTCCTTTTTCCATTTTAATGGGGAGTGGAGTAATAATTCGGAATTCCAGTTCCGGCGGAGTAATAAGCTCCAGATTTGCGGCATCCGCAAAGAATGAAAATACTTCTTCAGCGGGCTTGTTTAGTACAGTTTCTCTTGTTAATACTCTCAAGTTATTGAAAAAATAAGAAAGAAGATAACGTATGTGCATAAAAAAACCGGGAAAGATCAGGTTGATCTATCCCGGCCATCTAAAAAGTGAACTAGTTGCTCAAACCGCCCATAACTGTAACAATAACATTGATAACAATGCCTACAGCTACGCCGATAAGCGCAAATGTACACGCTGATTTTGCTGCTTTCGGGTTTTTATCTTTGTTGATAAACCACAGAATAGCGCCTACCAGCGGTATACAAAACGACACGATCTTAAGGATCATGCTAAGATCTTCCTGACCGCCATTAACCGGTGCAGAAGGTGGTGTTGTTGGTTCCATTGTTTGTTTCCTCCTTTAGTTTACAAATGATGCTGCTTTAGTTTTTGCTATAATATTATACTGCTGAAACTAAGTAATGCTTAAAATGAAGTAGCCAATGCTTTTACCGATCACAGCGGCAAGAGCCATACAGCTTGCACCTGCAAGTACACCTGTAAACAGCCTTAGCCAGTTATTGCTTTCCCTGTGCATAAAAGCCTGAGTTAAACCATCAACAAGTGCGGGCATCATAAGGAGGATGATCCAGAGCCAGCTTGGATTCCAGATAGAAAAAGTGAATATAGGAAGCGCAAAATACCCGGCGTAGAATCCCGTGCAGCGCGCGCAAACAGGGAACTGTTTGCCTTTGTAAAAAAATGAACGCTCGGGTTTCCTGTGGCAGAAAACAAATTCAAGCTTAACTTTTTCCTTCGGAGTATTTATGGCAGCTTCTGACAAAAAATCTAATATTATTATTTCGGAAAACCCAAACTAACGAAGCAAAAAAGTAAAATCAATGAAAAACAGATGGTTTTGATTATACAGCTTTACCGGGCATTTGTTCCGGTTTTTTTAAAGAATGAGGTAATTTATGCCTCACAAAGCGTTTGTCCCCTTTATTCAGGCTTATCTTCAAGCTTTTGGAGCTCGGTTTCAACCCATTTGCACAAAATATCCTTATCAGCCTGCGAGAGCTTAGCATCCGAGTGCATCAGCAGATATTTCGGCATCGGCATTTCATCGGACTTTACCTGTTCGCAGATCTCGTTAAGCCTTGCTTCGCGTTTGGCTTCGGAAAGCTTTGTCCACTCGCTGAAGTTCATCTTTTTCCTGCCATGCTCAACATCTTCAGCAACAAGCCATGAAACAGGCGCCACGCTGCTGTACCACGGCCACGTGGTGTGATTGCTGTGGCAGTCATAACACGAGCGCTTCAGAATGCTTTCAACATTCGCCGGCACTGTCATAACCTTTGTAATGTGAGCCGGGGTTACTTCGGTAGTTGTGGATTTATCAGGCCGGTTAAAAAACTGAACGGCGATAAAACCAACTACCAAAACCAGGAGAATTATTTTTAGTATTTTTTTATCATACTTTGCTCTGCTTAAATATCCATTTCAAATAGTTTTTTGCCGGTCTTAAAGTCATATCCCATTATGCCTTCTCCTTTAAGCTGAAGAACCACCAGGTTACCGGATCTTTTTACATCAATTTTATCTTTTGTGAAGAACAGGCTGGAAAATGTATCGTCTTCTTCATCAATTTTCATTTCATCGAACATATCTTCCTGCTTAATGGTCCACATTTCCTTTCCTGTTTTAAGATCAACACATGTCATTATCCTGTCGCTTACCTTGCCAAGCTTATCCAGGTGGATAATTATCGCGCAGTCCTGATCCGCATAGTACAAAATACCTTCGAGGTAAACTTTATCTGCAAGAGGCTGCACTTTTATTTTGAGATGCTCTTCCAGGTAGCTATCGGTTCCGTCAAACCTCTCGAACCTTGATTTGTTGTCATCCAGGCTTGCCTTCGGGCCTGTAGCTGTCATTAATATCTTCCGGGGAGAAGATGAATTTTCTTCGCTGCCCAGCACGGGGATAGTTGTAATAGTGGAATCTTTTCTTCTTGTTTTGTTGAGGTCCGAAAAATCCTTATACAGCTTGCCGTCTTCAAAGCTGTACATACGCTCTCTTCCGTCTTTGGTTTTCAGCCTGAGTGCGTCGTCATCTTTCGCATAATGTACTTCAGTAAGCCCAGAAGAGAGATCAGGGAATTCGGAAATAAACTTCCGGGTATCCATATCCTTCTCGCCGGTTTCAGGATCATATGTTTCTATGCGGGGCTCATTTTCTCCATACTCACGCGTCAGCATCCAGACTTTTCCGCCTTTATAAACCAGGTCGATCTGGGTTATAATATCTTCATACGGTGTTTTAGTTTTTTTGAGGACCTTTTGATCCAATGGGTCAACTACATAGGTCCATGTTTTGCAGAAATAACACTCTCTGCCGGTTGATGTTCTGCCCGGTGATTTAGTGGTTTGAATAAAATTGAATGAACCGTCGGTGAGGATCCACATCTTTTCTTTGCCGTCTTTCCCGGGTACAATAACCATATCCAGGAAAGAGCCGCTGAGGCTGTTGGGCATTAATGCGGGTAACGCGAAATTATATGCGATTATTCCGATAATAAGCAGCACAACAATGCCGCCCACAATTCCAAAGCATCCAAACTTTGAACAGCCGGTGGACTTTTTGCCATAAATAGTCCGGCCCTGGTAGTTATCTGACTGTGGATAAGATACTGGTGGTTCCATTTCTTTTTTTGGCTAGATTAATTTTGTAAATATATGAAAAATTGTTCAATATAAAGGTAGCTTATTCCCTGAAAGCGCGGAAATTTTTCTCAGAATGTTTCAGGGCTCTTCAGGCATCAAGCCGCTTCTTTTCAGAATAAAAAACCTGCACCAAGAGAGAGGTCGTGAATATCTGACCTGTTTTTCTCCGGAACCAGGGTAAACCTGTATTTAATGTATGGGTGAATAATGAAAAGCGGTGTGGGAATAAAGAATCCCGCAGAAGATTGTGCAAATACGCCTTTCTTTTCGGTATCTGTAAAGTACCCTGCGCCAAGCGATATCACAAACATTAGCCAGCTGCGGCCCTGCTGGTAGATGAAGTCATAATTATACGAGAAACGGAAATGATTTTTGTTAAATGTGCGGAACAGGAATGAGTATTCAAACGCTATCCTGCCGTAAGGGAACAATGAATATGAAACTTCTTTTGTTAAACCCCAGAATATTTTTTTGTCTTCAAAAACAAGCACAGGGTTTATCAGCAGGAACACGATCCCTGCAACGGCAGTGCCGGTTGGGAGTCCGGCTTTGTTGTAATATGCAGGGAAATGTTTGCCGGATAAATTTCCCACGTATGGATTTGCTTGCCCCGTATTCAAAAGGCTACGGGATACTTTAAGCTTCAGTTCAGGCTGATATGAACTATTATCCTGCGAAAGGGCCGGAAATATTAAGCCGGACAAAATGATTATATATAGTAATGATTTTACCATGTCATGAATTGGATACGAATTTGAGGCCTATTATAGAGCCGATGAGTGTAAAGATAAAAAAAATCCGCCAGAAATCTGCAGGTTCTTTTAAGAACAGGATGCCGATCACAGCAATTCCGCATGCCCCGATACCCGTCCATATTGCATACGCTGTGCCAAGCGGTATTGTTCCAAGGGCTTTATCGAGGAAATAATAGCTAAGCACGGTGAATACTATGAATCCAACAGATGGCCAAAGACGGGTGAAGCTTTCAGAGTATTTTAGCGAGAGCGCGAAGCATATTTCAAATACGCCCGCTATAGCAAGATATATCCAGCTCATTTACGTTTGTTTTATTTTTACAAAAATAAGGGTTATTTGTGAAAGTTATGCGGGTTTCTGTGCTTCGACTTTGCTCAGCACGACAAGTGCTTCTATACGGTTTTGTAAATTCTGAATAACAGGAGCGAGATTATTACAGATGCTGCAGCTAAGTTTGCGATCGTACCTGCTTCAAGCGGTGAGCCATACAATATATAGCCGTTAATCAATCCGTCTATTACAAACAGAACTGTGCATATTATTCCAACGGTTACGAAGCTGCGGTTACCGGCAGCAATACCGATGGCAGAGATAATTTCGGCGAGTCCGATAAATAGTAAACCGATGCCGCAGACAACAGCAGCATTTGGTGAAGCGGTGATATTGCTATCTGTTAGATTTTTATTGAGTATAAGGATAACTCCGCCTGCTGATCTTAAAGCGCCCAGCAGGAACATCAGGATAATAGCTATCCAGCCGGCAATTGCGGGGTTTTTCATGGCACCTGGATTTATTTATTTGATGTATAAGAAGACGGATGGCAATTAAGAATATTTTATCATGCAGTTTCGTGCAAAAAAAATAGCCGCGTTTCAGGCGGCTATTTGTGAAACTTTTGATGTTGGAAAATTACTTCACATTATCCTTAAGCATATCTTTAAATTCTTTATAGAATTTCTTTACCTTCGGCGCTATCACTACGGAGCAATAGCCCTGTGTTGGATTATTATTATAATAATCCTGGTGGTAATCTTCAGCTTTGTAGTATTCGCCGAGCTTGGTTACTTCAGTTACTATCGGGTCATCCCAAAGCTTCTGTGCTGTAACATCAGCAATAACTTTTTCTGCCGCAGCTTTCTGCGAGTCATCGGCATAAAACACCGCGGAGCGGTACTGCGTACCGGCATCTGCGCCCTGCCTGTTGAGTGTGGTAGGGTCATGCACATGGAAAAACACCGTTAGCAATTGCTCATACGTAATTACTGCAGGATCGAAGGTTATTTTTATTACCTCGGCATGACCTGTTGTACCCGAGCAGACTTCCTTATATGTTGGGTTTGGTGTTGTTCCGCCGGAATAGCCGGATTCAACCTTCTCCACACCTTTCAGATCCTGGAATAGAGTTTCTATGCACCAGAAGCATCCGCCGGCAAATACCGCGGTTTCAAGATTTGTTCCTTTTGTTGTTGTATCTGTCATTATTTTGTTTTCGTCAGAATTTAGAGATGTTTTTGAGGGCGTCCCGAAGCGGGAACAGCCCGAGGCAGAGAAAGATACCGCTGCCATGAACAGAAATCCCCAAAATAAAACATTAATTTTAAACATTATACAGCCTTTCATATATATTTAACTAACCGTTATAATATACGAATCGTTTCATGCTGCGGATTTTTCCAAATTTGGGAAAATTTTTTTACAGCAACTCCTCCAGCGAGTCGAGGATATTGTTCCACTCGGCTTCAAGATCAAATTCAATTTCAGGCATGTCTTTCTGTGCCTTCATGTACCAGTATTTGGCATTGATGAAGTCGCCTTCTTTCCGGTGAAGATAAGCGTGGATCCATTCCGCCGCTCTTGAAGTTAATCCCTGAACAATTTCATGTGCCTTATGCCAGTCGTTTTTCGCGTCATACCACAGCGAGAGGAGCAGAGGGTCCAGCCCCGCAGGCGGCGCAGCCTGTTTAATTGATCCGATAAAAGCGGCTTTAGTCAACTGTTTTTACTCTCTTTCGGGCAATGACTTGAAGAACTCCCAGATCATTTCTGTTGCTTTAAAATCTTTGCATACGTTTCCAACCAGTATCTTAGGCAGATATTGTGAGGCTCCGGGCCATGTATGACCCCCGCCTTTGATGGTTACGAGAACTATTTTTGTTCCATCAGCGCATTTGTAATACGTTTCTTTTTCAGCCCTGCAGTCATCATCTTCTTTATCTTCTATCTCTTCAATTTTGGTGCTTGTTTGGCAGGAGTTATTACCGGCAAGTATCTTTACTGTCCAGCTTGTAGAGAGGCTAACGCCCCTGCCGGATTCATCGTCTTTAAATCCAACCGGTCCGCCATTAAATTTTACAAGGGGGTCTTTAGTTCCGTTTATCAGCAGAACTGAAATTGGTTTATCGGTTTTCCAGCTGTCTTTCAGATTTTCGGGAATGTTGGCGGTGACCGGGGCAATTGCAAGCAGCCGGTTTGAAAGCTTCAGCGCGAGATAGAATGAAAAGAATCCCCCGTTTGAGATCCCGGTTGAGAATATTCTCTTAGTATTAATATTATAATTCGCCGTCAGTGTATCAAGCAGGGTAGAGATGAATTTTACATCATCTCTATCCATAGGCAATTTATCGCCAATCCTGCCATCGTTCCAGTTCTTATCAATTGCGTTTGGATACACAACAATGAAATTTTCGTTATCAGCCAGCTTGCTGAATTTTGTATGGTCTTTCACCTGCTCTGCCGTTCCGCCCCCGCCGTGAAATACCATAACCAAAGGAAGCTTTTCGGTACCGTAGTTCTTTGGCAGATGAAGGATGTACTCGCGCTCCACGCCATCTATAATTAATTTTCCGTTAATATCCCCAGCACTGTAAACTGTTGAAATAACAGTTAACAGAATCCACAGACAAATGAAGTATTTTGGCTTTATCATAACTTTTCGGAAACCTTTATGAGTATTATTTCCTTTTAAAATATGAAATAATTTAATAAAATGTTGTTATAAAATTAGAACTCCAAAAAACTAAATTGGTGAATGAAAATAAAGAGCATACTATAGTTGAAAATACACCGTTTTTCCCGCTTGGAATAATTGTACTGCCCGGTGAAACAAGGTTTCTGCATATATTCGAAAAGAAGTATAAGAATCTTTTTGAAGATCTTGAGAAATTTGATAATAAATTCGGCATACCTTTTATACAAAAAGGAAATATAACCACGATGGGTTCATATGTTAAGCTGGAAAAAGTTCTGGCAAAGTACCCTAACGGTGAAGTTGATATCGCGGTAAAGGGTGTGGATATATTTGATACGCTTGAGTATAACGATGAACATGAACAACGGGAGTATCCCTTCGGCAGCCTTGAGCTGCTGGGCAGGGATAAGGTTCATGTAAGCTCATCACTTCTGAACGCATTCAATAAGTATAACAAGCTGGTGCTGAAGCTTGATATGGATAAGCTCCCTAAGCCGGGATTTTACCTGATAACAAATTCTATAGGGCTCAATGATAACGAAAAGTATGACCTTGTTATACGCGGAAGCGGGGAAGCGCTTAACCGTACTATGACAAACCATATAAACCTGCGCACGCTGCTTGCGCTTCAGCAAAATTCGCTTCAGGATTATTACTGCTTGAATTAACGCCTGGTATTTAATTCTAAAAAAAGGCCTGTTTTAAAATATAGGTTTGTGAAAAATTATATTAATAATTTTTTAAGATTCCTGCCTGCGCAGGAATGACAAACTAATTTTAAAACAGACCTTTTTATCTTTACAGGTATTTTTACTCGCCGATCTTCTCGGTTTCAAACTTCTTCCATTGGTCGCGTGAATATGCAAAAAAGCCTGCCGGTCCCTTATCGTATGCAGGATCGGGCTTCATTTCTCCGCCGTACTTTTTGCCGCCCATAACCTGTATCATTGATCCACGGATTGCGTATTTATTTTCGCCTTCATGCATAATGAGCTTCATATCATCAGGCGATACATCGCCTTTGCATGACATTCTGTATAAGAAGGTGTTCTCTGCAATTCCATCTTTGTTAATATCGGTAACCGTTATTGATTTTGGAATGAGGCTCAGCATAACATCTACAGGGCAATCCTTAATAAAATCGTTTAATTTCCAAAGCTGTTTTGCGTCTTCGCCGTTAAGGATATACTGGTATGCAAACAGTTCTTTTGAGCGGTTATCACCTGTTGTTTTTTCTTCTGTTTCGCATACTATCAGTACGTTTTGGCCATTCTTATCTTCCCAGCGCGCGCCGCCTACAATTTTACCGTCATACTTCACAGAAGCGGGCAGCTTTCCCGGTTCGTACGAAATGTTTTTGATCTCCGGGGACATATTCTTCTGAGATGAATCAGGGTTTGTGCTTGTTTTGCTGTTTGGATCCTGTTTGGTTTGTGTGGTTGAATCTTTCTTTGAATTATCTGTAGTTTTGACGTCTTCCTTTTTGCCGCACGAAGTAAATGCCGCTGCCGATAACATTAATGCCGAAAGCAATATTACTGATAGTAGTTTCATTAAATTATGGTTTGGTTATAGTATTAAAGTTATTTACCTGAAAGAATATTAAATATACTGCCCAGGTCAGGTGATTGTTCCTGGCCCTGCTGGTTTTGCGAACCGCCAAGCAATCCGCCCAGATTGAACTGATCAGACTCTCCGCCGGTTAATGAGCCGAATATGGAATTGATATCAAAGCCGTTATCATTTGGATCATTGGTGCGGCTTACCAGCTTGCTTATAACTACCGGCACAAGAGTGGCGGCTATTTGCTTAGCTGCAGGATTATCAATACCAAGCTTTTCCATCAGGCTGTTCGTTACATTTGCGGTGAGTCCGCCAACCAGGGGATTGCCCTGCACACTCGACTTGCCGCCGAGAAGGCTCAGAACATCAGCGCCGTTGCCGCCTGCTACCTGGCTTTTAAGCCCGTCAAAAATTGAGCTTGTGGTGGTTTCAATTGCGGCATCGTTTTGCTCATTTGGTACCTGCGGGTTGTTGATTATCTGTTCCCCGGATTCACCCTGCACTAGCTTAAATAATTCATCAAACATTTTGTATTCTCCTAAAAAAAAGAGAGGTTAACAAACCTCTCTTTAAGTAATATTTTTACAAAGATAACCTATTTTTTCAAGAGTTTAAATGCATGGTTCCATTGTCCTTCACGGAACCCGCGGGCGCACCAGATTATACACAAGCCCTCCAAAGCATTCGAGGCTTCGATGGAGCCGCAGTCAAGGATATCCCATCCAAACGCAGTAAGGATCTCCGAAACTTTTTTCTTGGCATCATCATTGTTGCCGCAAATGAACATTGTAGGCTGCCCCTCTTCAAATTTTGGCTTATACATTAATGCGCTGCCTACGCTGTTAAATACTTTAACAACGTGCGATTCGGGAATGAGGTTCTGAATTATCTCACCTGCAGACTCGCGGCCAGTAGTAGTATATTTTAATACACCGTTTACCGGCGGTTCATCTGCTATTGGGTTTGTTGTATCCAAAACTATTTTCCCCTTCAGATTCTCTTTGCCTGCAAGCTTAATAACTTCTTCAACCGCACGGTATAACGGGCAGAGTACAATCATTTCTCCGAATTTAGATGTATCCGCAAAT
>WBZT01001701.1_pt1 | contig 15909 bp, 17 predicted proteins | sample 5204241 | NCBI WGS metagenome assembly WBZT01 (sample SAMN12344358, study PRJNA552823) | activated sludge metagenome | biome: Activated sludge suspended growth; feature: Nitrification reactor; material: Wastewater; isolation source: activated sludge from nitrification reactor of wastewater... | reverse complement strand
ACGCGTGGCGCAAGAACCCGCCGGCGGATCTCGGCGAGGACCGGTTGACCCGCGTCTCGCTTCTGCTGGGGATCTACACCGCGCTGCACGTCCTGCACCCGGGCGACCTCGCCGACGAGTGGGTCCTGCTGCCCAACAGCAACCCCGTCTTCAACGGCCGCACGCCGGTCGAGACGATGACCCGCGGAGGGATTCCGGCGATGCTGGCGGTGCGGGCGTTGCTCGACGGCAGGCGCGGCGGGCTGTGAGCTGGCCGCGCATCGCGCCGGTGGCATTCGACGACACCTCGCGATTGATCCCCGGGCAGTACGCGTCCCAGCCGGAGCATGCGCTCGCGAACCTCGCCGATGACGATCCTGGCCGCGACAACCTGATCCGGCTCGCGGGTGCGACCAACGCGCGCCTGCAGGCCCAGGAGGAACGGCATCCGGCCGGACTGTCCCGCGCGGACATGGTCTTCGGTGTCCCCTACTCGAAGATCATCAACGCGTCGTTCGCGTACACCGGCCAGGGGGCGCGGTTCCACTCCACGACCTCGGTCCGCGGGGCCTGGTACTGCGCACTCGACCTGCGTACCGCCATCGCCGAGGTCGCCTACCACCGCATCCGGATGCTTGCGGAGATCAGCCGTGATGCTGAAGCGGACATCCCGTACCGCCAGTTCATCGCCGACGTCCACGGGCAGGACTTCGCCTGGCTCGACGACCGTTCCAGGCGCACCCGCGCTTGCCTGGACCCTGATTCCTACGCCGCCGGCCAGGCCCTGGGGGAGGAGCTGCGCGAACGGGATGCCGGTGGCGTCGTCTATCCCGCGGTGCGCGACCCGGAGGGCACGAACGTCGCTGTCCTGCAGCCGAGCCTGGTCGGCAACGTGCGGTACGGGGAACTGGTGCTGCTCACCGTCGAGGACGGTCGGCTCATTCAGTAGCGCGACGCGCGAACGTGGCAACGGCCGAACCCAGGTTCACGAATCTGCCATCTTCGAGTGGAAAACGCGTCCGATACGACCCTCTTGGGCTGGTTCTTGCCGCGCAAACGTGGCAAGGGTGAGGCGACTCTGCCCACTTCGTGTGGCGCCCTAGGCGTGGGCCTCCACATTGAGGATGTTTCCGTCCGGGTCCTTGAACCACACGCTGCGCATCTCGTCGAAGACCGCGACATCGCCGTCCCACTCGATGCCCTGCATCTCGAAGGTGTCGAAGGTGACGCCCGCCTGGCGCAGTGCGCTGATCTCCTGGTCGAACTCGTCCGGGCTCAGTTCGAACGTCATCGACGTGGCCTGGTTGGTTCCCGCGAAGCTCGACTCGTAGACGAAGAATGACCCGCTGCCGGCCTGGTAGAAGATGCCACCCCCGGCTTCTTCCTTCGGCTCGAAGCCGAGCACCCCCTCGTAGAACTCCCGGGAGAGCTGCGGGTTGGCTGTGGCCAGAGTGGTGGTGGGGGTGTGTTCGGACAACATCGGGACCTCCGACGCTAACCGGGCCGGTCGGCCCGGCGCACTACGAAGGTAAGCCTCACTTCGGCCAGAAGTCCACCCCCGAATCGTGACCGAAACTCAGCCGAATCTAATCCGATCGGAAGTGTCGGAATAGACCTCCTTCGGCGTAATGTGAGAGGTGGGATGGGGCGTCGGAGGGGGGCGCCCCACTCGCGTTTCTACAACCGCCCGATGATCTCCTCGCCGGACGCCGCGTACTGGCTCGGGAGTTCCGGGACCGACATCTCCGCGCGTACCTCCTCAAGGTCACGGTCCACCAAGGACCAGAAGTCCCACGACGGCGACAGAGCATCGATGCTGGTCTGCTGTCCGCGCTGCCAGGCGACCAGGAACTTCGCGGGATCGAGATTGCCCTTCTGTGCTCCGATCCCGTTCACCTCGCTGCCGACGTGCCATTCGATGATCACCGGGAGGATGTGGGCGCGCATGTTGTCACGCCGGTGCATGCCTCCGGTGAAGGTGCTCACGAGGATCTCGCCCTGCAGCGAGGTCGAGTAGCCGCTGATCACATGCAGCGAGTCGTGCGGCACCGCGAAGGCACCTGTGAACGCGTCGTACTCGCCGGGAAAGCCGAACTTGTGACGCCGGAAGTGGTCGTAGAAATGCCGGCCGAAGGTGTTGGCCGGCTTGGTCTCCAACTCGGCGAACCGCGCCGCGAGCCGCTTGTCCGCATCCGTCTGATCCTGGTACGGCAGCATCGGCGGCACGTGGTCCTGCCCGTCCCCCCACCCAGGGAACGTCGCGACGTTGCGACGGGTCATGTCGGCCATCGCCCACGCCATGTGACCCCGCGCGATCTGCAACATGTCGCGCACCCAGCCGTCGTGCACGCCGAGGTGGTGGGCGTACTCCACGACCCGACGCAGACGCTCGTCGTCCAGTCGGCCGTCGGCGAGACTGGCCACGACCAGCAGCGAGGCCACGTGCTCGGCCAGGTCGTGGTCGGGACCGATGGTCAGTGCCAACTCCTGTGGCGAGATCGGTGTCAGATCCTGCGGGGTCACCTCGATGGGTGGTGAGAAGAACAGCTGGCTCGCGGCGATCAGCAGGGACTGGCCCAGTCCGGCCCTCTCCGGCGGATCGACGAGGGTGGACGCAGCGCGCAGGCCGGCCAGCGCCTGGTCTTCGGTTGCGGGGACGAACATCTCGTCAGTGTTGCGCCGATGCGCGAGAGCGGCAAGCTAACGCCTGACCAGCCAGGTGGTGGTCTTCGAGTAGGGCTCATACGGGCCGGTGGCCTTCGCCGTCAGCTTCAGTTCGACCCGCAGTCGCTTCGCCTTGCCGGTGGTGATGATGGTGACCTTGCCGGACTTCGCGTTCTTGACCCGCGCGAACTTCCTGGCACTGTCCTTCGACCACGTGACCTTGGGCTTGGCCTTCTGCCCCGCATTGGTGCGCACAGCGCGCTGGAGCAGGACGGTCTTGCCTTTCGTCTTGATGCGCTTGGGCAGGTTCACCTTGGCGGTCTGCGCGCGGACTGCCGCGACCGCGGGCTTCTCGGTCAGCGCCATCGACCCGGTGAGGTACCACGAGGCGCCCTTGAGCAGGTTGTAGTCCACCGCTGCCAGCCGCAGGCAGGTGGCGTTGATCGACGGGATCACCGGATAGGCGCTCGTGCTGACGACGGCGAAGCGGCCGGTGGCGGGGTCGTAGTTCTGCCCGACCGCCTGCTCGCTGCGAAACTCGGTGCCTTCGGAGGAGAGTTCCACGATCCCGCTGAGTGTGCAGGTTCCCGCCGCGATGCCGTCGGGCACGTCGATCGTCATCTCGTACTGCATGGCCATCCGTAACGTGCCGGTGTCGTCGATCGCACCGGCGATGTCCTTCGGAGTCCACGTCAGCGTGCGGTTGTTGTCGAGGTCGAGTGCGGGCCAGGTCTGATCAGCGGCGGGGAAGGAGATCAGGCCGCTGGCACTGGTGCCCGACCAGGAGATCGGGCCCTGCGAGGTGACGTAGGTGTAAGTCGGTGCGTCCTTGCCCACGAGGTTCAGGAAGCTGCAGTCGGGCAGGTAGGTGTCGGACTGGGTCGCACCCTGCGCGCAGGCATCGAGGGAGACGGTGGCGGGTCCGTCGCCGACGTCTGCGACGGCCGGGGCGGCGAGACTCAGCGCAACGCCAGTGGCAGCCGTGATGGCGAGGTTGCGCATGGTTGGAGTCTACGGGCGGCCCCCGGCGCAACCTTCGCCCCTTGCGCTGATCTTGAGCAGCTGCCACCCGTTCAGGGGACCCGCACCGTTGCCTGATCCGGGCGTAGGCTTGGAGGTAGGGGAAAGAGGTGCATCATGATGCGCTCACAGACCCTCCGACTAGCGGTCTCCGCAGCCGTGGTCATCATCGTTGGAACAACTCCTGCCGCCGCCGATTCGACACTGTCCGGTACGGCGCTCTCGGGTTCGGTCGACTACGTCGGCCATACCCTGACGTGGGCCACCTCGGGGGCCTCGCCAGCGACCGGGGATCTGGCCGGCTCCTATGACGGGGTGGTCCCTGCTGGGGCCACGGTCACCTTCAGCGGATCGGCCACGTTCAGCCTGGGGCCCGGCGTGACGAACCTGTCTCAGAGCGCATCGCTGAGTGGGGCCGAGGGGGTGTCGTTCTCCCAGCGCGTCGGCCAGGGCACCTACTCCCTGCCGTTCAGCCTGACCACCACCGCACCCAAGGCCGACGACACAGACAAGGTGGGCGACGTGATCGGGTCGCTCTCGGCGTCGGTCTCCTCGCGCAACTGCAACGACTACGGGGTTTGCGGCGGACCGACCGTCAGCCTGTCGCTGGCGGTCGTCGCGACCAGTGCGGACACCGAACCCCCCGTGGTCACCTTGGAGAAGCGCCCGGGCATCTACGCCGAGTCCAAGCGCAAGGGCGTCAACGACTTCCCCCTCAAGCTCACCTTCGCCCTCAGCGACAACTCGGGTCAGGCACTCGGCGCGATGCGTCTGTACTCCGGGGGCACGCCGGTGCGTACTGCCACCACCAACGGCTTCGTGAAGAACGGCCGCTACTCCTTGAAGATCCGCAAGACCCCCAGCGGCTCCGGGCCGTTCTACTGGTGCGCCCAGGCCAAGGACAAGGCGGGAAACTTCAGCACGTTCAAATGCAAGTGGCTCTCGATCGCTGTGCCGATCTCGCGTGCCAACGTCAACGGCTGCGGAACTGCCGGCTACGGCCCGACGCTGGAGTGGTTGCAGAACTACTTCGGTGACGTGCGTGAGTACGGGTATGCGGAGGACCGCACCGCGGTCCGGCTGCGCAACGCCTGCAACATCCACGACGCGGCCTACAACGGCATCACGATCTACGACGCGCTGGACAAGCGTTTCGTGGACTTCCGTCGGTGGAGCCGGCTGGAGATCGACGCGAAGTTCCGCAATGACATCCGCGCGCTCTGCCGTCGCGAGTTGAGTTCGCCCAAGCGCATGGCACCGTACTTGCGCACCTGCACCCACGGTGTCGGCCTGACCGGTTTCCTGGCGCTCATCCCACTGAAGGGACTGTCAGCGGTGGAGGACGCCGGGGCGAACACGTACTTCGACATGGTCCGTGCGTACGGCGGGGTGGGCTTCGACGCCGATGTGACCGAGCCGGGGATCCAGCCGCAGCGGCCGCCGCAGACGATCCCGCCGGGTGGGGCCCGTAACCCCGGGTGATTCCCAGGCCCAGAGTCGAGTGCCGCGCGGTTACCGATTTCGTTCCCGAAACCTGTAACCGCGCGACACTCAAGGTGCTTTGGTCAGTGGCGGCGGTGCTTCCCGCCGGCCTTGGCGTCATCCACGCCGGTCACGGCGAAGGACGCGTCGAGTTTCACGATCTTCTTCGTGCCGTCACTGGTGCGGACCTCGACGATGTAGCCACCGTCGTTGGTCTTGTGGACGTGGTCCACGGTTGCGCCGGGCACCTCGGCGAGCGCAGCCGCCTCCGCACTCGCTTTCTCCTCAGCGGTGATGGCGATGCGCTCGCCCTTGTGCTTGCCGCCCTTGTCCTTGCGCGTCATCTCTTTGGTGCCGGTGACCTCGAAGGACGAGTTGAGCGTCACGACGACGGTCTTGCCCTCAGAGGTCTTGACCTTCACCAGGTAGCCGCCGTCGGCGGTCTTGTGGGCGTGGTCAGCGGTGCCGGGCACCTCGGCCAGCGCGGCGTCGATGGCCTTCTGAGCCTCTTCGCCGGTGACGCGGTCGGCGTGCTTGTGCGTCTGGGCCGAGACCTTCGTCTGGTCCTTCGGTGCGGCGTTAGCGATGGCCGCCCCGCCGAACAGCGTGGTCGCGCCGATTGCGAACGCCGCGACTCCAGCGCCGGTCGCGGTCTTGAGCGTGATCATGGTGCTTTCCTTTCATCGGTTGTCATCAGGTTCGACAGCCGAAGAAAGAGCGGCGCAGGATGCGGGTAAGCAGGCGGTGAGAGCCGGTTCTTGACGTTCCCTTAGGGGTAGACGTCCAGGAACAGAACCGGGATCGGAACGTCGCTTGGGGTGTCGTCGCCGGTTCCGAGTTGGTACTCGAGGTTTCGGCCCCAGCACTTCACGGTGCCTTCGGGCAGGAGTGCGCAGGTGTGCAAGACACCGGAGACGGCCGTGGTCGCGCCGCTGAGCAGGCTCACGTTCACCGGCGCTAGTTGGTTCCCGGGCGGCGCACCGCTGGCCCCGAGTTGTTTGTTGGTGTTGTCGCCCCAGCACACCGCGGATCCGTCGCCTTTCAGCAGGCAACTGTGGTTGACACCCAGGGACGCGGTGAGAACCCGTCCGGAGAACCCGGATACCGGTCCCGCAGTGGCCCGTGGACTGTTCGTGGTGCCGTCTCCCGCTTGGCCGTAGAAGTTGACTCCCCAACACCGCACATCTGCTCCCATCGCACAGGCGTGGTTCGGACCCGTGGCGATGGATGTCACGTTGCTCAGGCCGATCACAGGGACAGGCGCGTAACGGTCCACGCTGTCGCCGTCACCGATCTCGCCGGCGGCCCCGCGACCCCAGCACACGACGGCGCCGGTGCGTCGCACTGCGCAGGACCGGTCGCCATCGGCGAAGATCCCCACCGCATCGGTGAGTCCGGCAACGACCACGGGACTCGCCGAGCCTGCGTTGAATCCTGTGCCGAGTCGACCGGCTGCGCCCCAGCACCGCACCGCCCCCGATGCCTGCAGGACGCAGGTGTGGTCGAACCCCGCTGCGACATCGACTGCATCGGTGACTCCGGACACCTGGGTGGGCGACGCCTTGTCGCCGCCGACACTTCCGTCGCCGATCTTCCCGTTGCCGTTGTCCCCCCAGCACCACAGCGTGCCGTTGGCCATCACGGCACACGTGTGGAAATCGCCGGCTCCGATGGCCACCACGTCCACGCCTGCGGGAAGCCCCACAACGTTCTGGGGGATGTTGCGGGACGTCTTGGGCAGCCCGTCGCCGAGTTGTGCATGGTTGTCCAGGCCCCAGCACTTCATCGTGCCGCTCACGATGGCGCATGTGTGGTACGCGCCGGCCGCGATGGGACGGATGGCGGTGGTGACCCGGGCCACGGCAGCGCCACTGGTGTTGCCGGCAGCGTCGCGGGCGAACACCGTGTACGTGTACGCCGTGCGGGGCAGCAGGCCGACATCGTCGACGCTGTTCGCGCTTACCGCGACAGGGACGCCGTCGTCGGGGCTGGCCGCGGGTGCGTCGCCGTACGTGCGCCTGACGATGACGCTCGCCGCATCCGCGGGCGTCTGCCAGGACAACCGGACCCGGTGGATCCCGGTCTCACCGACGGTCAGACTGGTGACCCGGTCCGGTGGGGTGGTGTCCGCCACCGGTGCGAAGGTGACGGTCACCGTCTTGCGGGTCTTCTTCTTCATCCGGAAGGTGCTGGGCGAGATGCTCGCCGTCGGATCCGGCGAACTCACCCGGTACGTTCCCGCCGGCACACGCTTAAGGGTCTTCGCGGTCGTCAAGGAGCGCACGTAGCGCTTGCCCTTCCTCACCTTCGGGCCGCGCACCGTGATGGGCAGTGCCGCTGCGGCGGGGGTGCCGACGAACCGCACAATCAGGCGGTTCTTCTTCGGTTTCTTCTTCGCGACGATGTGTGCGACGGGCTGAGCGGCGACGGGTGGTGTGGCGGCGATGGATGAGAGCAGCACTGCTCCGACAGCCAACGCGATCGCGGTCCGGTGGGTCATGGGGCGGCCTTCCCTGGGACTGGGCAGAGTCTTGCGCAATCTGAGCGGATTGGGAAGGGCGCGCGAGGATCTGCGACTCTGAACCATGCACACCTTCACGGCCGAACTCTGGCTTTGGGACGCGCGCAGCCCAAGCACCTGGACCTTCGTCACCGTGCCGCCGGAGGTAACCACCGCGATCGAGGACGAGGCCGACGCGCTCGGCCCGCGCGCGGGCTTCGGGTCGGTGAAGGTGCAGGTCCGCGTTGGCGCGACGGTCTGGCGCACGTCGGTGTTCCCCGACTCCGAATCCGGGTGTTTCGTGCTTCCCATCAAGCGTGCGGTGCGGGAGGCGAACGGCGTCGAGGCCGGCGACGAGATCGAGGTGGGGCTCGAGGTCATCGCGCCTTTACACTGAACGCTCATGTCGCACAGCCACACCGCGTACGCACCCGAGGACGTCGAGGACGCCCGGCGCGGGGCACCGTCGGTCAGCCTGGAACCGTGGGGCGCCTCACGTGGGTTGGCGTTCCCCGGTCCGGGGCTCGCGGGTCAGCTGATCACGGTCCTGCCCCCGTTCCCCGAGTACCAGTTCAACGTCTGCCGCGGGGAGTTGGTGCAGGGTCGATTCGGCCAGGTCGCGCACGAACTGCATGAGATCGAGGCGCACGAGGGATCCATTCGCGCGGGTGGGGCGTTTTTCGGCACACGGGTCGTGACCCGTCGGGGGCTGAAGTCGATGATCGGCTGGAGCGATGACCGCCCCGACGAACCGTTCGCCGCCAACGCCGCATGGGCGCCGACGACCAAGGTCGTTGTCCGTGTGCCCGAGGCCGCACTGATGCCGCAGGTGGTGATCCGTAACGCCGAACGTATGCGCATCGACCATCCCGATCTCGGGCCGCACGGCATGCCCGGGTATCGCCTTGCCGACAACGGTTGGATCAGCCCCGAGCTGCAGGCGTGGTTGGGCTTGGCCTGCGCGCCACTGCTATCCGTCGACGCGTCCTACGTGTCGCTGAAGTTGGACCACGGGCTGTTGGCCGTGGCGCGCAACGGATTCGTGCATGACCCCGCCGCCCTCGATCACCTGGTGACCACGGCCGCGACGATCGCTGAGAACTTCGCCGCCGGGGCGGAGTCGTCGCCCGCCTTTGCGACCCGGCTGCCGGCACCCGACCCCGCGGCCTGGCCCGGCTTCCTCACTCCACAACCGCACGAGATCGAGGCATTCGCCCGCCTTGCCGACGCCAACCGCATGGTCCAGGAGGACGCTCTCTCGCTGCATCGGTCCTTCCGGCGGCTGCCGTTCCCCGGCGTCGCCAAGGGGGTGCTGCGCGGCGCTGTCCCCGGCACGTCCACCGACGGTCGCGTGGTCGTCGCGGTGCAGGGCGGTCGCACGTCCGGCTCCTACCGCACCGTCGTCCTCGCACCTGCGGCACCGGGTACGACCACGCCTGTCGGCGGCATCCTCCACCAGCCGACCGACAGTTACGTCGAGGTGTCCGACGGGGTCGCAGCCGCCTGGCCCCGCACCCGCACACCCAACGGCTTCGACAGCGAGGCGTCGATCGCCCGCGCCGTCACGACGCTGCGGGGGTTGGCGGAACTCTGACGCCGACCGTGGCTGGTCTGCGTGTGAAGAATTGGCACTTCAGGCGACACATCTTCACATCTAAGCGTCGGGCTGCGTCCGGAAGGGAGGCGCCGTCGAATCACATCGGATGATGCCGTCCTTTTGGTGAAGAGTCACCGGAAGGTGCGGGTTAGCCCGCCAGCAGGTGTGACCACGGCCCAGGCTCGCCGGCCTTGTCGATCGCGGCCTGGTCGATCGGGACGCCGCGGATGCCGTAGTCGGGGATGGGCACCCCGCCCTCGACCCGGTAGACATCGGCGCCAACCTTGAGCAGCGTGCCGTCGGCGGGGACGTTGCGCACATGCGACCACTCGTTGAGCCCACCGGCCTGGTCGAGAGCCTCCTGCGCCACGGTGACCGGGGTGGGCTTCGGGCGCAGACCCTTCCACCATGCGTCGGTCACATGGATCGGTGCGCCACCGGCGAAGACATAGAGCTCGTTCTCGTCAGTCTTCACGATGGTGCCGTCGGCGGGCTTGTCGTTGAGGACCGCATCGACCGCGGCCTGCTCGACGCGAATCGACTTCTTGGCGCCGTCGGGGACGAACACCGGCGCACCGCCGGCGACCACGAACGTCTTGCCATACACGCGCAGGAACGTCCCGTCCGCAGGCTGGGTGAGCAGCTCCGCCATCTCGGCATCGCTCACTTTCCGGGCTTTCTCGTCCGAGGTCACCGCCATGGGCGCGCCGCCCGCGATCCGGTAGACCTGGCCGTCGTGGCGGATGTAGTCGCCGTCCTCGAGCGGGTCGGGCTGCGGTGCCTTCTCAACCTCGGGGACAACAACCGGGGGCGGGGTGTTGGACGTGACACCGACGTAGCGCCGCGGAGTGAACGTGCCGTACCCGGGCCAGTACGGGTAAGGGATCTGGCTCAGGTGTGCGCCGCCGGAGGGGCTCTCCTCGTACGCGTAGTACTCGGTGTGGGCCTCATCGGCCCAGCCCGCGAACAGCACCACGTGCCCACTGGTCCCGGGCAGGGGGTTGTTCAGGATGTCGCCGGGCTCGAGGGCGTCCTTGGCGATCGGGTAGGAGACGCTGGGCAGGGTGACCGTCGTGTAGGACGACCCGAGGCCCCACGCCATCGACACATACCCCGAGCAGTCGGTGCGGTACGTGCCGTACTGGTTGGTGAAGTAGTTGCTGCCGGAGTAGCCGACATCGGCGGCGACCCAGCTGCGCGCCCGCTCGATCATGTCCGAGCCCGATTGGGCGTTCGCCGCACCTGGAAGGAGCATGCCGATGATGACCGCGATCGCAGCAACGATCCCGGTCGCGCTGAATCGACGCGCCTTCACACTTCCAGGGTAGGTGACGGGTGCCCGGTTGACCTCAGCCGCAAGGACGGCCCCCGCGCAATCGGGTGATTCGCTCACGCAGCGTGGTCAGGCCGGTATCACTATTGGTATCATTCTCACATGGCCATGACTCTTCGGCTCGATGACCAGGAAACCGAGGCCCTACGCATGCGCGCGCAGTTGGAGGGCCGTTCGATGCAGGAGGTCGCGCGCCAGGCGGTGCGCGACTACATCGAACGCACGTCGAAGCGCGAGCTGCTGGACCGTGTGCTGGATGAGGAACTGCCGCGCTACGCCGAAGCCCTGCGGCGGCTCGGCGAGTGATCCACCTCGACCTCGACGACCTGCTCCATGTAGCCGAACGCGTGCTCGGCGAGGTGCTCGTGCGCGACGTAGGTCTGCTGGAGGCCGCTGCGGCACGACCCAGGGCGACTGCCTTCGGGGCTGAGGTGTACGGCGACCTCTTCACCAAGGCGGCGGCGCTGCTGCATTCCCTGGCCACCACCCATGCGCTCGTCGACGGCAACAAGCGCCTTGCGCTGGCCGGAACCATCGCCTTCTTGGGGGTCAACGGGCGGCGCCTGGGGTTGAGCAACGACCAGGCGTACGAACTCGTCATGTCGGTGGCTTCCGGGGAACTCGACGACCTGGAGGAGATCGCCGCGCGGCTTCGATGAGGTCCACCTGTGAGACGGTCTTTCCATGGGGCCGTGGTGGGCAGAACTCCTCGTGTGGGGTGTCGTCAACGTGGTGAACCTCGCACAGACGATCGGGTTCGCATCGAGGCGCCGGCACGGTATGGCGGTCAACCGGAAGGCCGGACTGCTGATTGCGGCCCTGGCCGTCCCCGCGACCGTGGCGCTGTGGGGGCTCGCTCGCGAAGGCAACCCCTGGTGGATAGGGCCCGCGGTCTTCGATGTGTTCGTCGTGCTGATGCTCGTGGTGGACTACCTGCGGCCGGTGGAATGGCGCCACCCCGCCCGGCCCACGATCCTCGTGCCCTACCTGCTGCTCTTCTTCGGCGCCATCCTGCTCATGGGGATTCCCATGTACTCGCTGAATCGCGGGCTGTGGCTGGTCACTGTCGCGACCACGGTGGCGCTGCTTACGGCGATGGTCGTGGCGATCCGGCAGGGCAACGGCTGACGGTCACCGCCGCGAACTCCACCCCGCCTCCTGCAAGCGCTCGAAAGCGTCGAGCAGCAGATCCAACGTGAACTCGAACTCGAACTGCTCGTCACAGCCGTCGCCGACCTTGGTCAGGTCTCCACCGGCGGAGTCCAGCGCGATCATCGCGATGTACGGGTAGACCGACTGCACCATCTCGAACATGGCCTGCCGCTGCGCGGGGTCGGCCGGCGGTTGCAGCGAATCCGGGTCGTCGAACGCCTCGGGGCTGAAGCCCCAGATCCGGTGGCCGAGCGCGTGCATCGCGTGGTGGGTGAGATCCGGCGAGAAACCCCCCTCGATGAACAGCCCCGACAGCCGGTCCATGTAGCCGAGCACCTGCGGCGTGCGCGTGGTCCGCGACTCGATCACCTGCCGAGCCCAGGGATGTTTCAGGAGCACCTGCCTGGCCGACAGGATCTGCGCTCGCACGGCGTCCTTCCATCCCAGTTCCGGCGCGGGCGGGTCGTAGGAATCGACCAGCGTGGCGACCATCCCGTCGAGCAGGTCGTCCTTGTTCGTCACGTGTTTGTACAGCGCCATCGGCACCACGTCGAGGCGCGCGGACAGGTTCCGCATGCTGACCGCGTCGATCCCGTCGGCATCGGCCAGTGCCACGGCTTCGGCGAGCGCCCGGTCGCGGGTGACCGGCGTCCTGGGGGGCATGCGACACCTCCGGAGATTGACAGGTATACGGTGTACACCTACTGTGGTATACGCCGTACACCACAGACCTTACCGGAGGCATCCCATGACCCGCACCCGTCGCCTGGCGTTCATCGCCGGCGCCCTGTACCTGCTGACCGTCGTCACCTCCGTCCCCGCGTTGGCGCTCAAGGATCCGGTGCTGGCCGACCCCACGTCGGCAGGAGCCACGGCACTGCAGTGGGCGGCCGCGCTGGAGTTCGTGCTCGCACTGGCCTGCATCGGGACCGCCGTCGCGCTGTTCCCGGTCGTGCGTCGCGTCGATGAAGCCACCGCGCTGGGCTTCGTCGGGTCCCGCACTCTCGAGGCGGCGATCATCGTCATGGGTGTGATCGCCATGCTGGGGGTCCTCGTGGCCGGACCTGCCACACCTGCGTTGGTCGCCATGCATGACTGGGCGTTCCTGCTGGGGCCCGGGACGATCCCCGCGGTGAACGCCCTGCTACTGGCCCCGCTGCTGCTGCGCGCCGGCCTGGTGCCGCGGGCTCTTCCGCTGATGGGACTGGTCGGTGCGCCCCTGCTGCTGGTGGCGGCGGTCGGGACCCTCTTCGGCATCATCGACCAGGTCTCCCCGGTGGGCTTCTTGTCGGCACTGCTGATCGCCGCCTGGGAGATCGGGTTAGGCTTCTGGCTCGTGATCAAAGGTTTCAACGCCGACGCCGTCGAGCGGCTCTACTCCCCGGCGCGCGAGTTGGTGGAGGTTGGCTGATGTCGAACCCCGCGTACGAACGGCTGCTGCAGGACTACATCGACTACCACTTGGCCCTCGTGGTCGTCGGCGGGTTCTTCACGCTGGCACTGCTGGTGTTCGCAGTGTTCTCGTGGCTGCACGTCCGGCGGGCGCCGAAGGGTGTCGAGCGCCGAACCCATCTCGCGTTCGCCCTCGCCAGTTCTGTGGGGGGCATGCTGCTCGCAGTCGTCGTGGCCGGGAACCTCAGCAACGTGCTGAACCCGCGACAGGGCCTCGCGGGCGCGATCGGCGCCCCCGGTGATCTGAAGCCGGCGGCGACGGGGGAGCTCACGAGATCCCTGACTCGGTGGATGCGCTCGGGCAACGCCGAGGTGCCGCCGGTGATCCAGAACGCGGTCGACGCGCGCTTGGCATGGCAGGAGCCGAAGGCTGTGATCACGACAGTCCTGTTGCTGGCCTTCGTCGCGGTCAGCGTCGCTGTGTGGCGCCGCGTGTTCTCCCGCTCGCGAGCCGGGCAGCGGGTGACCGGCCGCGTGCTGCTGGGCTCGGCCTCAGCCTTCGCGTGCTTCCTGCTGATCCTCATGGTCATGGGCAACACCCAGGCGTCGTACGCGCCGATTGTGATGACGTTGTTGTTCGGGTAGGCCACGTGGCACTGAGTCGCGAGGTGTCCATCCGCCGAAAGGGCCATCCCGGCGTGGCATAGAGTCGCGGCCTGCGGGAAGTGCCACTCATGATTCTGCGATCTGGTCTCGTCCTCACCACGTCCGCGCTGCTGGTCGTCGCCCTGCCAGCGGCGGGTAACGCTGATCCGGGTGGCAAGGGTGGTGGCAAGCCTGTCGCCGGTGCGCGAACTCTCGGCGATCCGCTGCTGCCGCAGATCGGCAACGGCGGCTACGACGTGAAGCACTATCGGATCCAGCTCGACTTCGACCCGGGGAACAACAGCTTCACCTCCGCGAAGACGACGATCCGCGCCAGAGCGACGCAGACGCTCAAGGAGTTCTCCCTGGACTTCCAGGACCTCGATGTCGCGAGCGTGAAGGTCGATGGCCGCGACGCGGACTTCGAGCAGGTCGACGCCACTCCGCAACTGAGCGCCAACCCGGCGGTCACGCAGCCGATGAAACTCGTGGTCGACCCGCACCCGTCGACCCGGCCCAAGCAGGGTCGCGACTTCACCGTTGTCGTCCGGTACTCGGGGACGCCCGAAGCCATCACGGATGCCGATGAGTCGATCGAGGGCTGGATCCGGGCCTGCTACCCCCTGGCCGCCCCGCAGACGTGCGACGGTGCCTTCGTCGTGAACGAGCCGATCGGGGCGCAGAGTTGGTTCCCCGGGAACAACTACCCGAACGACAAGGCCACCTTCGCCACCCACATCCGGGTGCCGCAGGGCAAGACCGCGCTCGGGGTGGGCGAGAACATCGGGAACATCACGCACTCCGACGGCACCGTGACCTGGCGCTGGCGTGAGGACGACCCGACCGCCACCTACCTGACGACGGCGACGGTGGGTGACTTCACCTACACCGTCGACAGCATGACGGAGACGTCCACGGGGCGGACCCTGCCGGTCTACAACGCGGTCGACAGCACGGCCACGCCGGCGCAGGCCGCGGCGATCCAGGCCTCCCTCAACCAGGCGCCTGGCCAGCTCAACTACCTGAGCGGGCTGTTCGGTCCCTACCCGTTCGACTCCACCGGCGCGGTCGCCGACCGGGCCGCCGGGGTCGGCTACGCGCTCGAGGTGCAGGGCAAGCCCCACTACGCCGGATCGTTCACCAGCGGCGCTCCGTCGATCAACCTCAGCACCCAATTGCACGAGATCTCCCATCAGTGGTTCGGCAACGCCGTGACGCTGGACACCTGGGCTGACATCTGGTTCAACGAGGGCTGGGCCAACTGGAGCACGTGGTACTGGAGCTTCCAGACCCAGGGCGGAGCTGACCCCGCGGTCCGCTTCGACAACGCCTATGCGGACCCGAGCAACGACTGGACCATCGCCCCGGCTGTTCTCAACGGTGACCCGGCGAATCTCTTCGCCTTCTTCCCGACCTACCAGCGCGGTGCCATGACGCTGGAGGGCTACCGCGAGATCGTGGGCGACGCGAAGTTCTTCGCCTTCGCCAACGACCTCATGGAGGACTACCGGTACGGCAACATCAGCACCGAGCAGTTCATCGGCGAGGCCAAGAAGGCCAGTGGATTCAAGGGCGCGAAGAAGGCGCTGCTGGACGACTACTTCCAGCAGTGGCTCTATGGGCAGACCAAGCCGACGATCCTGCCGGAGGACTTCGCCTGACCTTGTTGTGAAGGAAGGCGCTTCACAGTTCGAGTACCCATGCGCGCAACTGCGTCATGAACGGTGCCGGCTCGTGGGACAAGGTCCACGACAAGACCCGAAGGCCCACCGCCGGATCGGCGATCTGCAGTTGGTTGTGCCGTGTGATGTCCGCGAAGTAGTTGTCCGGGTTGAGGTGCTGGATGCCTTCGATCTCCAGGCGCAGGATCTTCCCGGAGACAGTGACGAACTCGACGTCGATCGCGCGGAGTTGCCCTGCGCTGTCGTAGCGCTTCGCCTGCCGACGCGGGGGTGGCACGTCGTAGCGGTGGCACATGGCGGCGAAGTCCAGTTCATTGAGGCTGTGCGCGCCGCCGTTGAACTCCCTCACCAGTTCGGCGACCAGCCGTCTGCGCGGGAGGCGCGGCAGGAGCTCCACGGTCTGGAGTAGCCGACGGGGTTCGATGAGCCTCTGCTGGAGTGCCGAGATGACGATGAGTGTGGC
>WBZT01001699.1_pt1 | contig 15921 bp, 14 predicted proteins | sample 5204241 | NCBI WGS metagenome assembly WBZT01 (sample SAMN12344358, study PRJNA552823) | activated sludge metagenome | biome: Activated sludge suspended growth; feature: Nitrification reactor; material: Wastewater; isolation source: activated sludge from nitrification reactor of wastewater... | reverse complement strand
GTTAAATCAAATCACAAAAATACCTAAAAAGAGCTTCATAAGCAGTGGAGAAAAAGAATACGTATTACAAGTTTCAAAAAGTCTATATATTTGGGGATATATGCGTTTGCATTTGTTCGAATTTGAAGATCTGGAGTGGTTCCCTGATGTAATAAGAAAGGGACAGACAGACTATCTTCATTTTATGATCAACAAATTCAACATCTATAAGCCGGCTGCCGGGGCAGTGAAAGAGCTTATGGATAACTCAGGATGTTACAATATACTTGATCTTTGTTCAGGCGGAGGAGGTGGCATGGACCTTCTGCAGTCGGAGCTTGAAAACATTACTGGCAAAGATATCCATATCACACTCAGTGACAAATTTCCGAATATTGAAGCATTCAGCAAAATAAAAAAAAACTCTGGCAGAAAACTTGATTACATTTCAAGCCCGGTGGATGCACAATCTTTTGGAATACAACAAGGCAGCATCGTTACCATTTTTTCCGCTTTTCATCATTTTAATCCCGGGGATGCGAAAAAAATAATTCAGCAGGCGGTAAACAATAATGCGTCGATAGCAATTTTCGAAGGGGCAGCAAAAGATATTAAGAACTTTTTAGGGATCCTGCTTTTTACCCCATTGATTTTTTTGGTGATAACTCCATTCATGAAGCCATTCAGATTCAGCAGGCTGTTCTTTACTTACATAATACCGCTCATCCCAATTACAACAGTATGGGATGGACTTGTTTCAATATTAAGAATGTACTCTCCGGATGAAATGCTCAAGATGGCAAACTCTTTGGAACAAAAGGGTTATATTTGGAAATCAGGAACGATAAAAAACAAAATCGGGACATCAATAGTGTATTTAACCGGTTATAAATCATAATAGTATCTAAGTATATATGGAAATATTAAAAGTACTCTCTATTATAGTTCAGCTTGGCATGCCGCCTTCGTTCCCCGAAGGTGAAGCCAACCTGCAGCAGCCGCTGCCGGATAAGATCGAGGTCATCTGCAAGGATGAAGGCTCAACATATGTTAACAAGATGCATACACTGCAGAACAACGCGAAGTTCGGAAAAACTACGCCTTCGCTCTTTACGAGTGAGAATGTGAAGAATATGTACATTTTCCTGACGCAAATAGATTCAACACACCTGTTTATCGAAGACTGTGACTACAGTATGCTGGAATTCCTAAGATACAAAACTAAGCAGCAGGATCTGAAATACAGGATAGCCGATTCAAGCGATAGCTTTGTGAATATTGAAAAGCTTCGCCAAGTGAGGTGGGAAAAACCAATTCCCATGAAGATGTTCGAAAACGGCACGGTGTTTGAAACAACATTTGATACATATACTGAGTATTGGGAGTGCGGCAATAAGCTTGATTACTCGCCAAAGTACCCGTATTCAAAACCTAAGAATACCCCGCTCAGAAAAAACTACTCGGATGAACAGATGGGGGACCTTTACTACATCTTAACACATCCCACCATGGTGCTTTCGGTTATACCGCTGGATGACATGAGCTACGAGCTGCCTTATAACCTTGAAGGCACTTCATATGAAACTAAGCTTGAATCAACCAAACAGGGCAAGATCGAAGGAACCGGGATTGATCTCAACGGCGATAAGATACTTGATGCTTTCTGGTACAACGAAATTGGCGAATCGAAAATTGCAGAAGTTTTTACAAGACTATATATAAACGTAGATGGTAAGTGGCATCTTTGGTGGTACACTTACTTCAGGGAGATGTAACAACAGATGATAAAGGCAGTAATATTCGACATGGATGGTATCATACTTGACTCCGAGCCATTCTGGAAAGAAGTAGAAATTGAGATATTTAACTCACTGGGAGTACCGTTAACGCCTGAAATGTGTGAAACAACTACAGGCATGAGGCTGGTTGATGTAACCAGGCTCTGGCACAACAGGTACCCGTGGAATGAGAAAGAACATTCATTTGACTCAGTGAATGCTGAAATAGTAGAAGGACTTATAAAGAAGATCAAAGAAAAGGGAGTGATGAACAATGGGGTTACCGAGCTGCTTGAAATGTTTGCCGCAAAAAAACTTCCTATGGCAATTGCTTCTTCTTCCGATATGAATATAATAGATGCGGTATTGGATAAGTTCGATATCAGGAAATATTTCAAGGCAATACACTCCGCAGAGAATGAAAAATACGGTAAGCCTCACCCCGCAATATACCTCACAGCCGCGGAAATGCTTGGCATTGACCCGGTAAACTGCCTGGCGATAGAAGACTCATTTAACGGTGTTGTATCTGCAGTGGCAGCAAGAATGAAAACTGCAGCATACCCGGAAAAGACGAACTTTTATAATCCAAAATTTGCAATTGCTGATCTTAAGTTCCGTTCACTAAAAGATTTTACCGCCGAAGAGTTTGACAGGCTTGATAAACAAGGCTGAATAATCGATTTTTCCAAAACAAATCCCACTATCAGTATATGTTAATTGCAGTAGCAGGTCCATACTCAGCTCCTACCGAAGAACAGAAGCAGGCAAACCTGGACGCCATGAATAGAGCGGCGGCGCAGGTGTACGAAAAAGGCCATATTCCTGTTATTGGTGTAAATGTTGCCCTTCCGGTTGCCCTAATGCTCCCCGGGAAGGACAGAAGAGAAGTTATCAATGAGATCTCATTTGCTGTTGTAGAAAAATGTGATGCAATTTTGATGATCGGCTCCTCCGCAGGGGCTGATAAAGAGCGTGAGATCATCGAAGCAAAGGGCTTGCCGGTATATTATTCGATAGATGAAATTCCATAAAACAATTGAACTAATATATACATGGGCGTGGAATTATTTACTGAGAGACTTTACTTGAGGGATCTAACACCTGCTGACGCTGAGATGTTCTGTAACTTTCTGCTGAAGAATAAAGAGCACTTCGCAGATTCCGGTCCGGCCTACAATGATGAATACGTTGATATTGAATTTCACCGCAAACAGCTAAAAAGGTCACAGGCCGAATCACTTGACGGCAGGCATTATAAATTCGGCATATTTAGATTAAGAGACAAGAAAAACATAATCGGAACAGCGGCGCTATCGAATATTGTTATGGGTAATTTCTGTTCGTCTTTTCTCGGCTACAGGATTGATAAAGATGAATGTTCAAAAGGATACTCAACAGAGGCGCTGAAAGAAGTAATATCATTTGCCTTCATCAAGCTGAATCTTCACAGGATAGAGGCAAATATTATTCCGGGCAATACAGCATCAATCCGTGTTGCGGAAAAGCTGGGGTTTGTTTATGAAGGCGCTTCTGAAAAATACCTGCTGATTAACGGCGAGTGGCAAAAACACCTGCATTACGCTCTTATAAATGATAATTGGAAATAAGGGAAACAGGCTTAGTTTAAGCTTCCTGAAGTGAATGGCTCCAGTGCATCTTCCAGTGAAAGTGCACCGGGAAAGTATGAAACGATCTTCTGGAGCACTTCATCAAGTATGGCATCAGGACAAGAAGCGCCGCTGGTAAGGATAATTTCAACTGCATTGCCAGGAGTTTTTTTCAGCCAGCCGCGGGTTACTACTTCTTCCTGCTTATGTATATTAAAATGACTGATAACTTCATCTGAAATTATTTTTTCTGCACCTGAAACAAAATAAACCGGCAGCTTCTCTTCACAAAGCTCAACGATGTGTGAAGTATTTGAGCTGTTATATCCTCCCACTACAATCGCAAAATCCGCGTTTCCTTTCAGAAGCCCCAAAGTTGCCTGCTGGTTATCATAAGTAGCGTAGCAAAGAGTATCACTGGTATCCGCAAAATGTTCCTTTATATTTTCAGCCCCATATTTTTTGATCATCGTTTCACGCATCATATCAGCAATTGACTGGGTTTCTGTGGCAAGCATAGTGGTTTGGTTAACTACGCCCACTCTTTCAAGATCAGTATCTACATTAAATCCGCTGGAATACTTGCCTTCAAACATTGAATAAAATTGCTCTGCCGGAATTTTACCAAGAATGATATCCCTCAGAAGACCCGTTTCTTCAACATTTCGTACTACAACTGTTGGAGAGTTCTGCTTAGAGTGCGAAAAGGTCGCAATGGTTTCTTCGTGGTTATACTTGCCATGCACAACAATTGTATAGTGTTTCTTCCCCAAAGCCTCGGCACGGTTCCACACTTTTTCTACAAAAGGACATGTTGTGTCGTATTCGTAAGGATCGATACCTCTATCCTTCAGCATTTGCTGGATCTCGAGAGTTGTTCCAAATGCCGGGACTATTACAATATCATCGCTTTTCAGTTCATCCCAGGGTATAAGCTGTTTTCCGTTATGTTCTCTTAGAAATCTGACTCCCCTTTCGAGCAGATCATTATTGACATTCGGATTATGGATCATTTCGCTCAGAAGAAAGACTCTTTTCCCTTCGTTCTGTTCAAGCGACTTGTATGCAATTTCTATTGCGTTTTCAACGCCGTAACAGAATCCGAAATGCCTGGCAATAAGGAATCGCACCGGACCGAAATCAAGCACGGAAGGGGTATAATCCTTTTTCCGGGGATCAGTTATCTTCCTGGCATTTTTAACAACAGAAATTACAGGGCTACGGTAATATATTGGTATATCAAATTTTTTCAAATGTCTTCTGACGCAGATAACGCGGATTTTTTATGATTCTTAGTTAGAACTTTACGTTTTATCTCGATTTTTTCCCCAAAGTTAATTAAAAGACCAACCTCCAAATCAGTTGCTTTTAAATAATTTACAAGCTGTACTTCGTGAATTTTAGCCAGAGTTTCAATTGCTTTGAGCTCTACTATTACTAAATCATTGACCATTATATCACAGCAATAATTACCGATAATCTCACCTTCGAAAAAAACCTTTATCGGAAACTCACATTTTATATCCAGTCCGCACTCTCTTAGTTTTTTACAAAGAGCGTTGTTATAAACTTTTTCCAAAAATCCGCTTCCAAGTATATTATAAACCTTGAAAGCCTCGCCAATGATCTTTTCAGTTAACGCAGAGTCCAAATAGTTTTCATTCATAATAATCAGCGTTATCTGCGTCAGTTTTTTATCATTGGCATTTGGATTCCGAACTTCTTTTCGTTTTCGATAGCCTGTTCATAGCCGGCATCTGCGTGGCGCACAATTCCCATTCCGGGATCGTAAGTCAGTACTCTTTCCAATCTTTCTTCCGCTTCTTTGGTTCCATCAGCTACTACAACCATTCCGCTGTGGATCGAAAGCCCAATTCCAACACCGCCGCCGTGATGCAGTGAAACCCAGCTTGCGCCGCCAACTGCATTCAAAGCAAAGTTTAGAATTGGCCAGTCGGCAATAGCATCGCTGCCGTCTTTCATTTTTTCGGTTTCGCGGTTGGGCGAAGCTACACTGCCGCAATCAAGATGGTCGCGCCCAATTACGATTGGCGCTTTCACTTTTCCATCACGCACCAGCTCGTTAAATATCTTACCCATTTTCGCACGTTCACCATATCCAAGCCAGCAAATCCTTGCAGGCAATCCCTGGAAATGAACTTTTTCCTGTGCCTTTTTGATCCACCTTGCAAGCGCCTTGTTTTCGGGAAATGCTTTTAGCACATATTCATCAGTTACAAAAATGTCATTCGGGTCGCCGCTCAAAGCTGCCCAGCGGAACGGGCCTTTACCGTCGCAGAAAAGCGGACGGATATATTCCGGAACAAAACCGGGAATTTCGAATGCCTCTTTGAATCCATGAATTAATGCTTCGCCGCGGATATTGTTGCCATAATCGAATACAATTGCCCCGCGTTTCAGGAATTCATGCATAGCTTTACAGTGCACAACAACAGTGTCACGCGATAGCTTAATATATTTTTCGGGATCAGATTTTCTGAGGCTTAATGCTTCTTCAAAGCTCATGTTCATTGGCACATATCCGTTAAGCATATCATGAGCGGAAGTCTGGTCGGTGACAATATCAGGAATAATGTCTCTTTTCAAAAGTTCAGGCAGAACATCACCGGCGTTTCCAACAAGGCCAATTGATTTTGCTTCTTTGTTCTTTTGGGCCTCCTGAACAAGCTTAATTGCTTCATTAACATCTTCGGTTATCACATCGCAATATCCGGTTTCGATACGTTTCTGTATCCTGGATTTATCCACATCAACACCAAGGATTACAGCGCCATTCATTGTAGCTGCAAGCGGCTGAGCTCCGCCCATTCCGCCAAGACCGGCAGTAAGTATGAATTTTCCGGAAAGATCTCCTCCAAAATGTTTATCAGCACAAGCTGCAAATGTTTCATAGGTTCCCTGGAGTATTCCCTGTGAGCCTATGTAAATCCATGAGCCCGCTGTCATTTGGCCATACATTGTGAGTCCGAGGGCATCAAGCCTGCGGAATTCATCCCAATTAGCCCATGCGGGAACAAGCTGCGCATTTGATATAATTACTTTGGGTGCATTTGTATGTGTTTTAAAAACCGCAACCGGTTTTCCGGATTGCACAAGCAAGGTTTCATCTTCATTGAGCTTTTTCAGCGAATCTACGATCGCATCAAAACACTCCCAATTTCTAGCGGCTTTGCCGCCGCCGCCGTAAACAACCAGGTCATCCGGGCGTTCGGCAACATCGGGATCTAAGTTATTCATTAACATACGCATAGCGGCTTCAGATATCCAGTTTTTGCATGATAACTCTGAGCCGGTTGGAGCTTTAATTGTTCTTTTAGCCATAATAATAAATAGGATTAAGATACAAAGATAAGGGTTTTGAAGAATGTTTAACAGGTGCAAAATCTGCTACATTTATTTCGGATTCAGCCTGTTCACTTTATAAATTGTGAAATATTGAGGACGCGGGTCCAGAACCCACATCTGGCGGAACACAAATGACTTCAACGGTACCAATTCAAAATTTCCTGCAACCCTTTTCGTAAAGTTTGCAGCCGTGTCCTTTTCAACAAGATAGTCCGTACGGATAAAGTTCAGCATCAAATGGGGATTTTCCTTTTCGTAATTGGGTACTGAAAGTATCTTCCGGTTCAATTCAAGATCCCGGTTAATGAGTGCGGCTGCATCGATAATGTACTTGTTCGTATAGAACCCAATTGCTCCCACATCATTTACAAGTACTTTGTTCCCATCCGGTACATTGGATTCAATCCACTTTCCTGCAGGAATCAAACATTCATTAATACCGGCAGTAAATCCCTCTGAATAGGGTTTAACATGTTTGTAAAAAACCAACTGTGAATAAAAGAGACAAACTGCAATTAAGAACACAAAAATTGCTTTTTTAAGCGAAGGAATGATTTCTATGAATTTCAATGCCACAATTACAGTAAACGGATATATGATCACCAGGTACCTCGACATCACAGCACTCGATGAAACAATGTACAATGCAAGTAAACCTGCGACCCACATTATCAAAGGAAGCATATGATATTTTTTCTTCAAAATAACAAAGAACGACCCTGCGGCAAAAAGTATAACTTCAGCAGGACCAAAGAAAAAGTAAAGTCTTAGAATTTGCCATGCATTAGCAAGCTGATTCCAAATATCAAATCTCAAAACTGACTTACCGATGCTTGTGTTTGAGATTACTGTGCCAAATGTCATATAGGCAAAAATCCAAAACGGTATAACAATAACCAACGCACAAAGTACATATTTAACCGGGACATAGAAACTCTTCTTCTCACGGTAGTTTCTAATATAAAGCGATAACCCCAAAACCCCGATCAATACGAAGATCTCCGGCCTTACGAGCATGCCAAATCCCATTACAAAAAAGGCCCAATAAAGCCTGTTTGAATAGAACAAATAAAAAGATAAGAGAACCATGAATAGTGCAAACGAAGTCTCCATTCCTGTAAATGTAGATCTGGTTATCAACGGGTTCAAAACAAATACGGATAGTGCACACAATCGGAAAGTTATGTTATCTTTAAAGAAAAATCCGGTAAACTTAAAGAAAATGAAGAATGAGAGAACGATAAAAATAAGGTCCAACGATTTGGCAAACCAAAAAGGGTCGATCCCCAGCCAGAATGGAATTACCAGTATCAATGCCCAAAGGGGACCGGTTACACCATAGCTTGGTTCTCCCTTATTAAAGGAGAAATTATAACCTTCAGAAATATTTTTCGAATACTTTAAATAAATATATGTGTCATCAGGGGAATAACCTAGCTTCTGGTATTGGCAAACAAAAAAGATAAATGCTGAAACTGCAACAATGATCCAGAAAAATTTGCTGCCTTTTATTTCTGAAACAGCAGCGCTATTCACTAAATGGAGAGAGAATGTTCATTTTACTTTCGGCAGTTCAAGCGATGTATCAATTTTTTCCTGTTCACGCCAGATCGCTTGGCATGGGAATTTATTCTCATACAGCGCACGGCTCATCATCACCGAGTCAACGCCATAACGCTCAAGTGACTGTATCATTTTAAGATCAGCATAGCTCGAGACACCGCCTGCTGCAGTTACTTTAAGTTTGGTACTTTCGGCTATCAGCTTCAGGGATTCGATATCAGGTCCCTCAAGTTTCCCCACACGTGAAACATCCTGGTAGATAATTCTTTCTACTCCCAGGGTTTTCATGCCAAGCGCAAATTCCAGGGCGTGAATATCTGTAATATTCCCCCAGCCGTCTTTAACAAGGTAACCGTTCCTGACATCAACGCTGATAACAATCTTGCTGCGGCCGAATTCTTTTATCAGATCAGATATCAGATCAATGTTGTCAATCGCAGAAGTGCCAACAACTATCCTGTACACACCAAGCTCTCTGATGAGCTGGTTCGCAATTTCCACATTTCTTATTCCGCCGCCCAGCTGAATTGGAACCCCAACGGTTTCGGTAATTTCTTTGATAAGCTCATAATTTTTCCGTTTACCGGATACCGCGCCGTCAAGATCGGTAATATGTATAACCTTAGCATTTTCCTTGCGGAAAAGCCGCGCCATATTTAACGGGCTTTCAGAATAGTAAACAGTCTTATCCTCAAGGCCTTCCACCATTCTTACAGAGCGCCCGTTCCTTATATCTATTACCGGAATTACAAGCATTATTGTTCTTTATAACTCACTTTATATATTTTGAAATATCGTGGTGATGAATCCGAGATCCCAAGGCTTGGAAACTTCTTCATTATCTCAGGTTTTAAACTGTGTTTTTCAAGATCTATTGGCACAAAAATATCTGTTGAATCCCTATCAATAACATAGTCAGCTTTGATAAAGTTCAGCAGCCGGTGTGTTACCAGCCTGTCTTCGAGTGGGGTTGACATTATTTTTCTGTTCAGCTCCAGATCCCTGTTTACCAACGCAGCGGCGTCTATAATATACCTGTTCGAAAAGTAGCCAATTGCACCCACATCATTTACAAGTATTTTTGAGTTTTCAGGGGTGTTTTCCTTCAGCCATTTACCTTCCGGTATAAGGCATTGTTCCATCCCTTCGGTAAAATCATCTGTACTTGGTTTCACAAATTTATAAAATATAAACTGCGAATAAAATACAGAAGCGATAAGTACAAATGTAAGTATTAAATTTCTCCTTTTGTGGGCAATTGATACAGAGGTCAATCCAATTATAACCAGGAATGGAGAAATGATAAGCAGATACCTTGAAATAATGTCAGCATCAGTGATTATATACAGCAAAGCAAGAGAGAATAGCCAAAGAAGAAATGACTTTAAACCGAAAAAATTCCTTTTGATAATAACAAGTGTTATTGTTGCCAATGAAAGCAAGAATTCAACCAGTCCGGCACCTGCTAATGTTTTTGATATCTCTTTTACCTGCTCTATAAAAATGGCAGGACTTAAAGTTAATGTAGATTTTCCCAAAGCGGTGTTGGGTACATATGTACCAAAGCTAATTCTTGCATATACCAAAAAAATGACAACAGGAATGGCTAAAAGCAGCACGTACTTCCCTAATACATCAGCTTTAATCTCTTCAGACTTGATCATTTTATATAGCACTACAGCAGATAAAACTATGGCAAGAATAAATCCTTCGGGCCTTGTCAGGTAAAACAAACCCAGCATAAAGAACATCAGCGGAAACCTGCCCTGGGAAAATAACATGAAAATGAACACAACAAGCATTACAGCAAAGCTAGTTTCCATTCCCGTGAATGACCAACGTATAAACCAAGCATTCAGAGCAAACATAGCAGTTGATGAAACGGCAAAAAGTCCGTCTTTAAAGAAGTTATAGGCTAACCGATAAAATAAAAAAATCGATACTAAAGCACACACCAGATCAGCAAATTTAGCAAACCAAAATGCATTCACTCCAAGCAAGTTTGGTAGAACTAATATGATTACCCATAGCGGACTGGTTACTCCATAGCTTTGTTCTCCGGGATTAAATGAAAACCCCAGGCCGGAAGCAATGTTTTTGGCATATTGCAGGTAAATATAAGTATCGTCAGGGCTGTATAATGGCTTCTGAACCAGGCAAACAAAAAAAATCAATACGGGTAAGGCTAGAATTATATATTTGGCTGCTTTCACGTGCCAAACATAATTAAAATAAATTCAATTAAAACGGAATAAATCAATTATTGAGATATTTGCCCGTTTGAACAACTGTTGCTGGCAATAAACCCGAGAACCTCTTCAGATTTTCAATTAGTCTGGGTTCTTCATCGGGTTTCACTGCATAAAAAGATATCCTGTTGTCGCTGGCAATAATGTTATTATTGATTTTCCATTCTCCCGCTTTTTTCCAGGCGGGGGGCAATACTGAGGAACCTTCTTCAATAAACCAGGAATCATAAACTATCGCGATATCAGCCTTATTATATGCAGTCAGATCATAAATCTCCTTTTCCCCGAAAGTACCGCTCCTGCGCATCTTCGAAGCTTCAAGATTACCTAATCCCCACAGATCCACACAATGTATTTCGCTGAAGTAGTTCACCGCACCAATATCATTGAGGGCTACATTCCTGCCATTATAGAACAAACTTACAAACTTTCCCATTTGGACCTGCTGTTCATATATATTCGATGATGATTGCGGGATAGCTGCTATCAGTTTGAATGAGCTCCGGGAAAAATACAGCAGCGGGACCAGGATTATCAAAGTTATTACGGAGTTTAACAGCGGTCTCTTTTTGAAATTCAAAAAAATGTAACTATAGTAAAACATAGAAATAACCAGGATACCCAAAGCTATCAAAAACGACTGATACCTGTACGTCCAACCTGATCGTGAATAAAGCGAATAAAGCGCAATGTTTGAAAGCAGCAAAATTGCCAATGTAATGTCTCTATTACAGAGCAGCTTTTTAACTCTTTCTCTGAAATAAAAGATTGAAATTGTCAGGGCAATACATACAATGAAAAATAATACCTGGAGGCCTTTCGGAACAAACGCACCAACGAAACTTACGAATTTGAACAGATCTGGGATGCTTGCAATATCCGGCATGCCGGCTTTCAAAAGCATTGAATTTGGAAAAAAGGACCAACCTTTTGCAACTGAAATCAGTCCGAAAATTATGACCGGCATAATTGAAGCCAACAGCAGAACAATTCCCCTGAAATATTTTCCGCTAATAAGGAACAAAAGGAATGTAATAAAAATCAGAAATAAGCTTTCATATCTTGTTAAGGGCATCAAAGCTGAAATTACTGCCAAAACAATAAGATCGTTCCTTTTCAAACCAGATGACAGTTCTTCTGAAACAAAAAATAAATATAATACAGAAAGCCAAATATGCATAACATGTTCCAGACCAGTGAACATAAGCGGAGGAAGAGGTGAAATTAAAATTACCAGAAATAGAATCAATAAAATCGCCGGATTGTTGAGATTTCGCGCCTTTAAGAGCCGGTATGATGCATCCAGCACGAGCAGTGCAAAGATAAAATTTAAGATAATAGGTACATATTGATTTGGCCCTATCACAAAATAAAAAACGCTAAGCATTAAGGTCCAGATTATAGAAGATGATGACGAAGTAAATTCGAAAGGTGTAATTCCCCAAACTCCGGCAGAAGCGAAATTCTTTGCCATCGCCATGTGAATATATGCATCATCCAGCGTATAAACAAAATTGTAGTTATTATTTATAAGGATTTCAAAATATATCAAACCGGATATAATCAGCAAAAGCAGTACACAAACCAAAAGAGGATCGAAAAAATGAATAGGCTTTTTCATAAAGAGCATCTTTTTGTGAACCCAAAAAGGATAATCTTTCGATTATCCTTTTGAATGATCTTATTTTCTCACAACTGCAACTTTACCTGTGCATACCTGGCTGGCATCTTTGTTAAAGCCGGCAATGATATATATACCGCTTGAGACCAGGTTGCCATTCTGGTCACGTCCATCCCATTCAGCTATTCTGCCCCCGGGCGACTCAAATTCTGCAACAAGCGTACCGCTAATTGTCATTATCTTCACTGTTGACTCCGATACCAGTCCGTCAATTTTAAGCTTTGTATCGCTTGGTATAATAAACGGATTTGGGCCAGGTTTTATCTTGTCACAAGTTTCGAGTGACTGCGCTGCAATGGTATTCAGGGAGACTAGACCCTTTTCAGTTCCAAAATACACAACCCCGGTGGAAGGTGAGATCGCTATGGCCAGGATCTTATTTGTAGGAAGCGGGGAGTTCAATGTATTATACCTGCCAAGTAAAGTTGAACCATCCGTGGAAACATAAAGCAATCCATTTGATAAAGTTCCGATCCATTTATTATTGAGCGGATCCACGCAAATAAACTGAACATTTTCTGTAAGGGGGGTTGATATTCCGTTTTCGATAATACGCATTTTCTCAGTCTGCGGGATTGATCCCGGATTATTAATAACCTGCTCTGGATTCCTGATAATGGATATTCCGTTATCAGTCGCGATCCATATCTCACCCGTCTTATCTGTTACAGCATGGTAAACCGTGGTCATATCTGCGCCAAGTGAAGTAGCAGGAATAATTGTTCCATTAGGACTTATCCCTTCATTAAAATAAGCTATACCTCTAGGCTGCCCCGGTAGATCTGATGGAAATGTCAGCCACTTTGTGTTAAAATTATCGATAGCCATATAGATCATAGTGGTTGCTGATGGATTTGAAGGCGTCTGGAATGCCAGGCATTGGGAGCTTGTGCTGAACCTGACGATAGGAAGTCCGTTGTTTGCAGCCCTGTTGATCAGCCAGAAATTACCACCATTATCTTCTCCCATACCTTCAACCAGTGTAAAATTGCCGTCAAGCGGTTTCAGGCAGGAATTATTATTGTCATATGAAACTACACTGTCACCGTTCATTTCAAGCAGCCCTGAACCATAACCGCCGGCCCAGACTTTCCCCGAATACTTGGAGGCATAAATGTGTCTATAGTCATTACCATACATCCACGGCTGCTCAGTAGTATTGAAATTTTTCCAGCTCGAAAAGTTGTACCTGTAAACACCTGCATTCAATCCGCCTGATACACCGTAAACACTTCCGCTGATATCTACAGCTACATCCTGAAAGACGTTTGATGCTGGTCCGTTTGGATATACGAACTGGGCAGTGCTGTTCCTGTAAACTTCTACACCGTTTGTCACAGTTGCTATCAGAAGATCGCCTGCAGCATTTACTTTGAGTGAATTTACTTCAGTGCCGGCCTGGACAAGCTCGGCTGCACCTAGATTCTGCCGGTTTACTTTGAATATCCTGAAATTACCCCTGTAACCATCATAATGTGAATATGTAGAAAAATACAGTACATCCCCTGATACTGCCATCCTGTAAACAGGGTCCTCGACCGGTACACCGTTATACATGGGTGCAAACGTGTTTAACGATCCGTTCTCATAATATACCATACCACTGTCGGTTCCTATAAATACTTTTGAATCAAATGAAGCAAGACAGTTTGAAAGATTATCTTTCATTGGTGAGTTGCCTGTTACAAAAACCGACCAGTTCGATTGTATCGGAAGGTTTGTGTTAATGTTCGCATATGCTAGTCCGTTTTTGGTTGCAGCCCATACCGTATCATTAACTACCAATACATCATACACTGCATTGGGAACAGCAAGATTTCCGAACCTGGTATAAGGCTGATCAACAAACTGAAATTGCGATACATTAAATTTTACCATACAAAATTCAGTTCCGAAAAACATGAAATTGCCGTATTGGTAAAAAGCATTTATCCTCTTCGAGGGTTCCGTTGAAGTGTAAATATCAGATATCTGTTTCCAGGAGTTATCAGCCGTGTTAAGAACACTTATCGATCCGTCAAAAGCTCCTGCCCAAACCAGGCCGTTACTGCCCGAGCTCACCGCAGTCAGTTCATTTGACCGGAGTCCATCCAGACTGATATATTTCTGCAAGTTAGAAGGATTTGCAGCATCAAATGTAAACAAGCCGCCTGATGATGCAGCCCATACGGAATTGCCGCTCAAAGAAACACCTTTCACTTCCCTGAAGGATGTATAGATGTTCCAGCCGTTATAATTTGATTGGGAATATATAATTCCGGCAGCGAACAGAATAATAGCACAGCAGAAAATTTTGTTAAGCATTCTGATATTGTTTTAAATTTTAAAAAGCGTAGAGGTTTATTCTATATTGTTGTTTTATAGTTTTCCGTATAATAAAAAGTGATTTTTTATGAACCGAACTCACAGCAGGTCATCAATTGCCTGCTGAAGCTCCTGCCTTGTATGTTCGTCAGACTGTGAAGCCGCAACATATAACCCCTTTTCGTATATCTTTCTTGCTGCATTTTCATCTCCAAGCAGCTCGTATACTTTGCCAAGCTGGTAATATGTTGCAACATAATTCGGATCCAGCACACGCAGCTCTTCAAAAATATCCCTGGCGTTTTCATTTTCACCCGAAGAAATGTATTCAAGCCCAAGTGCATACCTTGCAAAAGTATCCTGCGGGTCATCCTGAAGCATTTTATTCAGGTTTTCAATTCTTGAAATTTCTTCTGACAAAGTACTTTATTTAACGAACTTAAGCAACTTAAATCAAATTTAAAATTAATAAAAGTGATAAAATTTGCATCTAAACCGCAATTACACCCTTAAATCGGTATCTTTTCCAGATCGCCGGCAATATCTATATCATTTTGAGTAATTCCGCCGGCTGAGTGTGTTGAAAAAGAAACCTCAACCTCTTTGAATTTCATGGTTATGTAATCCGGATGGTGATTCCGTTTCTGGCAGTATGCACCAGCTGCAGCAACAAATCCGATGGTTGCGGGAAAACTTTGCGTTTTAAATGTCTTTACAATAGAGCCATTCTTGTATTCCCAGCCCGTTAATGCGCTCAGTGCTGAATTGACCTGTTCTTCAGAGAATTTTTCCATTTGAGTAAGTTTTTTAGATAACAAAAGCGGGCATTTGCCCGCTTTATAAAAAAATTAAAAGCGTTATTACTTTACAAGCATCATTCTTTTTGTATCTTTGTAGTTGCCTGCACTTATCGTATAGAAATAAATCCCGCTTGAAAGCTTTGTGCCGTCAAACTTTACATTGTACATTCCTGCATCCTTCACTTCGTTTACCAAAGAAGCAACTTCCCTGCCAAGTATATCAAAAATCTTCAGCGTAACAAGGCCTGTTTGAGGTACCTGGTAATTTATCAAAGTAACCGGGTTGAACGGGTTCGGATAGTTCTGGCCAAGCTCAAAACTGTATGGATTCTCATTGCCGTCTCTTGAAATCTCATCACCTGTAACCGGAATAAGCGGCAGGTCAATGTATGACTTACTGCTTAAATACAAATAGTTGTAACCATTATTCAGTACGGGCAGAACAAATGGATTGGTTCCAAGAAACCACTGGTCATCAGGGGCAGTATCAAGATTTGTTATGGTTATCTTAATTTTACTTCCCGCTTTGAAAATATGAGCATGTGCCTGGCCCTCAAACCCTTTGTTCCTTCTTGAGTTTGCATTATAGTT
>WBZT01001698.1_pt1 | contig 15924 bp, 11 predicted proteins | sample 5204241 | NCBI WGS metagenome assembly WBZT01 (sample SAMN12344358, study PRJNA552823) | activated sludge metagenome | biome: Activated sludge suspended growth; feature: Nitrification reactor; material: Wastewater; isolation source: activated sludge from nitrification reactor of wastewater... | reverse complement strand
GTGAAACTGCCGCCATCATTCGTCATGGCAAGATAAAGGGACGCGCTGCTGGGACGAACCACCAAGGCCACGTACGCCCAATCGGAATCGGGTAACGCCGGCAAGCCGGCATCCACGGAAGGACTCCAGTTGTAGCTGGCCGGCTCATTGTTCCACACGTAGCCCAGCCCCAATCCGCCGAAGGGAACATCAACGGTGATTCCCGCATAGGTCGTGCCGCCATTGCAGACGATGATCCCGGCGGCAGCATTCTGCGCGTTGGACGCGTTGATCCAGCCAGAGATGGTCACGGTGTTTGTGTCAATGTTCAGTGCGGGGGCGGAAACACTCGGTCCCGTTCCGGGAACGCCGACGGCATTATTCCCGGCTTCAAAACCAGGATAATTGCTGGGTCTCGGTGCCGCCACGCCGGCCGTAGTACCGTATTGATACTTGGCGTTGGCAGCGGCGCCGAGCGTACCGAGGTTGGCGGCGAAGACGTCACTGGCCTCGCGATAGCGCTGATAGAGCAACGGGGCGTCCGCCGACACAGTCGCGGCATAACTGCCCGGCGTAGTGGTGGCCGCCGTGTAGTGCGCGGCTACTTGCGACGCGGAAAGCGCGCTGCCATACATCGCTGTTTCCGCCACTTTGCCCGGCCAGAAGAAATTGAGACTGCTGCGGCAGCCGACCGTAAACGGCTGGCTGACGTTGGGCACGTACTTGTTGCCAGTGGGGCTTCCCGAAGACGCCACCGCGCCATTCGTGTAAAGAGTCGCGACGTTGGCCGTCGCATCGTAAGTCAGCACCAGGTGAACCCAGGTTCCCGCTCCGGTAACCGGCGCGCTCAACGTAATGGATTGCGCGGTACCGCTCTGCGCGAACATGCGCACGACCCAGGCCGAACCCAAGCCGAAGGTCCCGCCGCTGTCTTGAGCCAGATACCACCCTGAACGCGGGCTGGCCACCTGAACCGAAGAGGCCAGATAAGCGAAGAACGGCGCCACATCTGGGTTCGCCCAAATCTCAAATGTAAAATTGGTCGTGTTCAGCCCCGCGCTCCAAGGCGTGTTGATGGCTTGGCCGACGCCGTCCAACCCAGCGGCGAGACTGCCAGTGAACGGCCCCGCCAATTCGTGAGTCGGTGAACTCAGATACGCACCGGCGGCACCGGCGCCCAGCGAACCCAAATTCGCGGCGCTCGCATTCGCTGGTGGTTGGGTCGTTTCGTTTAATCGCCAATAACCCACCGGTCCCTGAGATAATACGGTGGATTGATAATCTGCGCGCAGCGGCAGCGCAGCCGTGAGGGCCACAAGTGCGGCCCCGAAAAGCCGGACACGGATTCCGCGATGGTTATGCTTCATACCTGATTCTTTCTTTGCATTGCATTGGACTGTCTTGGGTTTGCTTCATGGACCGATCCGGCCTCGCCCCCGGGGCCACTGCACCCCGCCCGACGTTGCGAGCCAAACCGGAGTTCTTGATGTCACCCGACCGGAACGGAGCCCGGATCGGCAGACAAATTCATTGTTGTTGGAGCCGTGGTCACACGAATTGGTTTCTGCGCCCGCAGAGCAATCATTTGCGGCGCGTCGAATGGTCCTGGATCCAATAAATATCGGGATTATTGGGTTGGGCCACCGGAAAAGACACCAAGCTACCCCGCGGCGCCATCGGCGGGGTGGTACGCGGGTCCTGCCACTTCTTGATTTCCGAGTGGCCATCGGTAAACGAGAAACCAGCGGCGCGGCTGTGGTACATGCCGGGCAGATCGCCAGTCCAAGTGTATGCGCCGGGATTATTCGGTGAATACCCCGTCATATCCGCCATGAAATTGCTCCAGTTCACGTTGTCTTCCCGCATGTCCAGGAAGAGAAAAATCTTCGTTGGCTCGGTGATTTGCGACAGTTTCAAATAGACCCGGAATGGTTCTGCAAACGACCAGCCACCGGTCGTGCCAGGAGCAAAGCCACCGACGTAAAGATTCATGGACATCGTCAACAAGCGCGGCCGGATTTGGCCAAAGGCTTCAACCGTCGTATTGTCGGATGGGCATTTGTAAATCGCCAGGCTCTTGGTGTAGGGCCAAAGCGGACGCCGCATCAGGTCATAATTCGGATCCCAGTTGCCGCGGTTGCTAGGATCCCAATCCATGTGAATACCAGACCACGCATAGTTATCCGGATCGTTAGGGTCGGAGGAGGGGACTTTCCCAGCACGGTTCGCCGTGCTGGCAAACGGCACCCGGTCGCCGTTATCCTCCGTGTAGAGCCGCCACGCGATCCCCAACTGCCGATGGTTGTTCATGCACTGGATGCCTTGGGCCTTCAGCTTGGCTTTGGACAACGCGGGCAGCAGCATGGCCGCGAGGATGGCAATGATGGCAATAACCACGAGCAACTCGATGAGGGTAAAACCAATTACGTTCTGGGTATGACCACCACTCGACTGGTCACGTGATTCAAGCTTTCGAGGAGGGTTCATTTGCGCAATGAATAGGTGACAGGATTTAGCACGGTGGGTGCCAGGCAATGAAGACACCACGCCTGCAAGCAGGGACAATTCCCGCGCCCGACACCGGCAGTTACAACCGAACTCATAGGAAATCCTGAATGGATGACGCTCGAATCTTTGCCCCAAACAAATTCACAGTGCAATACAAAAAAACAGCATGGCTAAAGTCCGCCCGAGCGATAACCTGCCGAAAAACAATCCGCGTGAGCAAATACTGGCACGTCCTCAACATCGGGATCCAGAACAACCTGACCTACCGGGTTAATTTTCTGGCGCGCACGCTCTTTGGTCTGATCCCGCTGGCGGCGGTGATCTTTCTCTGGCAAACCATCTTTCAAAATGTTCACGCGGCCCGCGGGGCGGCGGCCACGGTTTCCCATTACACCTTGGCGCAAATGATTTCGTATTACCTGCTCGTGACCATCGTGGATGCGCTTACGGCGGTGAATGAAGACGACTGGCAGATCGCCGCCGACATCAAAGACGGCAACATCAGCCAGTTCCTCCTCAAACCCGTCGATTACCTCGGGTTTCGGCTCTGCCTATTTCTCTCCGGTCGCCTCACCTACATGGCGGTGGCAGCCATTCCACTCGCAGCCTTCTTTCTCTGGTTGCGACAATATTTTATTCTGCCGGCGGATTTCAACACGTTACTGTTGTTCAGTCTGTCGTTGCTGCTGACGGCACTGCTCCAATTCTTCCTCAGCTACACCATGGCGATGCTCGCGTTCTGGGTGCTGGAAGTTTCCACGTTTATCTTCATTCTGTTTGCCTTCGAGTACATCGCCAGCGGTCATCTTTTCCCGCTCGATATTCTTCCACCGGCCATCGAACGCGCGATCTACTTCACACCGTTCCCCTACCAACTCTATTTCCCGGTCAGCATTTACATGGGGAAATCGTCCGGCAGCGCACTGGCGCTGGGCCTGCTGATTCAAACGGCGTGGGTTCTGGCCGCCTACGGTTTGGCGCGCTTCGCCTGGAGCCGCGGCATCAAAAAATATTCCGCCGTCGGAGGCTGAACGATGGAGCGTAAACCCACAACTTCAGTTCCCAGGTCCAAAACCAAACTCTCGGGCCTCGTTCGCTATTTCAACATCTACAGCGCGCTCTGGAAAAATTCCGTCACGCGCGAGACGATGTTCAAGGGCAATTTTTTACTCTGGATCGTGGTCGAGTTGCTTTGGTTCGGGCTGCAACTCAGTTTCATCGGGGTTCTCTTTTTACACACGGAAGGCATTGGGACGTGGACCAAATGGCAGGCGGTTCTGCTCGTCGGCGCCAGCCATTTCATCCAGCAGATCTTCCAGGCGTTCTTCCTGATCAACTGCACAAACCTCTCGGAGTTGGTCCGCACCGGCAAACTCGACTTCCTGCTCCTGCTGCCGATAAACACCCGCTTCCTTATTTCCGTGCGACAGGTGGACCTCGGCGGTTTTGTCAATGCCGCCTCCGCCGTGGCCGTCATGCTTTATGCCGCCGGCAAGCTCCAGTTGTCCCCAAGCGCGGCGCAGATCGGTGGCTTTGCCCTCCTTTGTCTCGCGGGCATCGTCATCCACTACTCGCTGATGTTCATGCTGGCTTCGATCAGTTTCTGGACGGTGCGCGCGCAGGGGATCGTTCACGGCTACTACAACCTCTTTCAAATCGCGCGCATGCCCGATGAGGCGTTTCGCGGACTCTTCAAGGCCGCGTTTACCTTCGCCATCCCCATGTTGCTGGTGACGAACGTTCCTGTGCGCGTGCTGACGGAAAAAATCACCCTGCGCGATCCGGTGTTGCTGCTGGTCTTCGGCATGGCCCTGGGTTGCACAGTCGTGTCGGAATGGTTCTGGCGGCTCTCCTTACGCCGTTACACCAGCGCAAGTTCGTAGCGCAATCCGCAGCCGCCATTGCTGTCGCTGGCCTTGCCCGTACCGGCTACTCCAACACTGTGCCGTTTACCTTCACATTCAGCAGTTTCACGCGCGCCGCGTTGGTGATCGTGTTCTTGGTCTTTGACTTGGTGGTGTTGAACTCGCAATTCGCCAGCGTCACGTCGGTGATCAACGCCTCCGGCGACCAACCTTCGATGAAGATGGGCTGCTTGGCCAGGTTCGCGAACTTCGAGTCGCGGATGTCAATGCGCTTGACCGACGGTATGCTGTCGCCGCCAATCGCCCCGTTGCCGCCGTAGCGCAGGGTCATGTGCAAACCGTACTGCGCCTTCTGGATCGTGCAGCGGCGCAGATAAATGTCCTCGATGAAACCGCCCCGCGCCGGGTTCGTCTTGAAGCGCATCGCCATTTCCAGGTCCGGGCTGTCGAAGTTACAATCCTCGGCGAATACGTTGCGAATGCCGCCGGAAGTTTCGCTGCCCATGGTAACGCCTCCGTGGCCGGCCTCGAAGACGCAGTCCTGGATCACGACGTTCTCCGTCGGAATGTTTACCCGCCGGCCATCGTGATCGCGGCCCGATTTCACCGCGATGCAATCGTCGCCGTTGCTGAAGTGACAATCCTTGATCAGCACATCCGTGCAGGAATCCGGGTCGCAACCGTCCGTGTTCGGCCCTTTCGTGATGACCGTGATGCCCCGCACAGTCACGTTTGTGCAATACAGCGGATGCACCACCCACATCGGCGAGTTGATGATCTTCACACCTTCGATCAGCACGTTCCGGCAGTGCACCGGCTGGACGAAGTTCGGCCGCAACTGCTCGCCTTCGCCAAACACGCGCTGGCTGACCGGGACGTTGTCCTGACACATCTGGGTCAACTTGGAAACGCTGCGCTTCGCTGAACTTCGCCAGTTGTGCCACAAGTCCTCACCGGCTTGGCCATCCAACGTCCCCTCGCCCGTCACGGCCAAGTTCGTCTTGCCGTAAGCGTAAATCAGCGCCGAGTAGTTCATCACTTCCATGCACTCAAAACGCGTGAACACCACCGGCATGTAATCCGCCGTGCGTTTGCTGAACAGGATCGTCGCGTCCTTGGCCAGGTGGAGATTCACATTGTCCTTCAGGTGAATGGGACCGCTCAAGTATTTGCCTGCCGGCACCACGACCCGTCCGCCGCCGGCTTCCGCGCAAGCCGTCACCGCTTTGCGAAATGCCACCGTGCAATCTGTGTCGCCATCGGCCACCGCGCCATAGCGCGTCACGGCGAAATCCCGCGCCGGAAACGTCGGCGGCACGATGCGTTTCAAAATCACCGGCACTTGCACCCACGGGTCAGTCCCCGGCTGGGTGGACTCCGCAGTCGAGTGGCAGGCCGTGAGAACGAGCGACAGTCCGCCGCAACACAGGATTCTAAACTTGCGCATGATCATGGCTTGATTGGTTTCGCTTCAGGATAGGCGAGCCGCGCCGCGCACCGAGGCGAAACTTTTGCAAAACTTGTTGAAAACTCTGCACGCGCAACGGTAGGCTCAATCGCCATGCGCAGAACTCAAAAGCGAGTCTTGGTCGCCTTGGGCTGGTACGATTACCGCCTGCACCGCGGCATTGAAAAGTACGCCCAGGAACACGGCTGGCATCTCTCGGCCAACTTCGCGCGGGAGAAACTCATCCCGTGGGGCTGGGAAGGCCACGGCATCCTCGCCTGGCTCGGCGCAGGCGACGATCTGGCGGAATTTGTCAAAGCCGCGCGCAAGCCGACGGTGGATTTCAGTTTCCGCCGGCCCCACCTGCCGTTTCCCCGCGTGCTGGAAGATCACGCCCACGCCGCCGGCATGGTCGCCGAGCATTTCCTCTCCCGCGGCTTCAAAAACTTCGCGTTCTACACCGACGCGGACAACTGGTCCTACGCCGAGCGCGGCCACGGCTTTCAGCAGGCACTCAAACGCGTCGGCTACGATTGCGAATGGCTGCCGTGGTATCGCTCGCCGGATTACCGCGCCGACCGCGACCAATGGAAGCGCAAGCGCGGCTGGCTCGCCCGGGAAATGAAACGCCTGCCGAAACCGCTCGCCGTGTTCGCCGCGAATGATGAACAGGCGCTCGACGTTCTCGAATCGTGCGAAGCCGCCGGCATTAACGTCCCCGAACAGGTCGCCATTGTCGGCGCGGAGAATTACCTCCTCGCGGCCGATGCCATGAGCACGCCGATTTCCAGCGTGGACACGAATCTCGAAACGCTTGGCTACACCGGCGCGGCCCTCCTCGACGATTTGATGGCGGGCAAGAAACCGCCCAAGGCCCCCATCCGCGTCCCCGCCGCCGGACTGATCACCCGCAAGAGCAGCGACCTGCTTGCCGTCCGCCACAAAGGCGTGGCCAACAGCCTGCGGTTCATCTGGGAAAATTGCCATCGCCCGATCAGCGTGAAGGATCTGGTGAGCGTGGCGGCGATGTCGCGGCGCGGATTGCACAAGGCGTTTCTCGAAAACCTCGGCCGCACGCCGGGCCAGGAGTTGCAGCGCCTGCGGATTGACCGCGCCAAACACCTGCTCGCCGAGTCGGATCAGAAAATGGAAGTGCTGGCCGGCATGTGCGGCTACCAGAGCGCGAACAGTTTTTGCGTGGCGTTCAAGCAGGCCACCGGCATGTCCCCCAAGCAATATCGCGATTCGATGGTTCGTTGAGCCAGCGTCTCAATCCACGAGCGGATTCCAGCCGTCCGCACCCGACAACACGGCTTTCACGCTGAACTCCGCGGCTTCACTTACGGTCAACTGCTTCGCCCATTTCACCCGCCTCGCCGCGTCTCCACCCGGCCCGCTGCTGCCAAACTCGGCATAGCGCGTCGTTCGTTCTCGCTCGGGTTTGCCCCAGTTGTCCCAGCCCTCGGGCCGCACAACCTCGGACATCTTGGTGTTCAGAAAAGCCACCGCTGCAAAATCGCGCCATGGACGACCGAGGAACGTTTTCACCCCGGGCTTGCCGGTGATCTCACATTTGGAGAAAACGTAACCGTAGCGATGCGTGTCCGGCGTGGAGGCGGCTGTGATGTAGCCATTCCCCAAACAGTTGATCCGGCACTTTTCAAAGAAGCACGTCGCGCCACCGAAAATGAAATCCACGTGCCCCTCGACGTAACAGTTCTCAAAGTAGTGTCGCCCGCGGTTGGCCAGGATCGTGTCCTGCCAGCCGAGGAAACGGCAGTGGCGAAACGCCGCGCGGTCGCCATCAATGCGGATCGCCAGCGCCTGCCCGACTGGCCCGGCGGAATTCTCGAACGTCACGTTCTCCGCCGTGAAATCTTCGGCATCAATTTGCACCGTTGGTGTGCGGAACGTGCCGATGGGTTTGCCGTCCGGTCCAGTGAGATTGGCGTTGAGATTGAACGTCAGCACAGTTTTCTCCGCGTTCTCGCCGACGAAATGAAAGAACCGTTTCTCGCGTTGCACGTAAAGCACCTCGCGATAAATCCCCGGCTTGATGCGGATGATGACCGGATTGGTTCGCACGCCCATCGGCACGAACATGATCGCCTCCTGGACGTTGGTGAACTGGCCGCTGCCGTCCTTCGCGACGACGATTTCCGTCGCGCGCGTTTCGGCGCACGCGAAAGCGAGGCTCAGGCAAAGCAATCCAGTTCGAGCGTTCATGGTTGGAAGCGGTAACATGCGACGAGTCTGCCATACGCCGGCGACGGCGTCAGGACCGACCTTCTGCACCGGAGTATGAAAAAACGGCAGCCTGAAGCTCGGCGCACAATTTTCAGCCCTTCCTGCCCAAATTCGGAATGCGCGCATGGGCCGGCGCGGCTAACTTGTCCCGAACACGCGGACAAAGCCGTTGCCGAAATGAAGCCGTTGCATTCGCCCCGCTCGAAAATCTCGTTGGCCGCCGCAGTCGTGCTCACTCTGGTCTGCGCGCTGTCTGCGTGCGCCCAAACGCCCGCCTTCCCCGGCGCGGAAGGCGCGGGCGCTTTCGCCACCGGCGGGCGCGGCGGCGACGTCTATTACGTCACCACGCTCGCCAATACCGGCGCCGGTTCGTTGCGCAACGGCATTTCCACCGCGCCCGCCGGCGGACGCACAATCCTCTTCAAGGTTTCCGGCAACATCGTGCTCGCCTCCACGCTCACGGTGAACAAGCCCAAAATCACGATCGCCGGCCAGACCGCACCCGGCGACGGCATTTGCCTTCAGAACTACGCCTTTAACATCGGCGCGAGCGACGTCATTGTCCGCCACGTCCGCACGCGTCTCGGCACGAACGCGCTCGCCGAGGCTGACTGCATGTGGATCAACTCCGGCACGAACATCATGGTGGATCACGTCTCCGCCTCATGGTCGGTGGACGAATGTCTCTCCGCCTCCGCCAACGCCGCGAACCTCACCGTCCAGTGGTGTTACATCACGGAGTCGTTGAACAACTCGATCCACTCGAAGGGCGCGCACGGCTACGGCTCGCTCATCACGCCGGCGGTGAACACGACCTATTCGTGGCATCACAATCTTTACGCGCACAACCAGAGCCGCAACCCGCGCCCCGGCACCGACAGCGGCGCAACGTTCGTCTTGGATTTCCGCAACAACGTCATCTACAACTACGGTGGCCGCGCCGGCTACGGCAGCGATTGGGACCCGGATCCCGAAAACCTCCGGCTCAACTACATCGCGAACTACGTGGTCGCCGGACCGAGTTCCACCTACAACTACGCCTACCAAGGCGGCGGCACCAACACGTTCATCTACCAGGCCACGAACCGGATTGATCTCGACGAAGACCTGCTCTTCGACGGCAGCGACACCGGCTGGGGCATGTTCAGCGGCGCTTACACGCAGACCAACGTGCCGTTTCCCGCGCCCCCGCTAACGACGGATTCCGCGCCCGTCGCGCTCCAGCGCGTGCTCGCGCAAGGCGGCGCGATGCCGTGGTGGCGCGACGCCGCAGACCAGCGCATCGTCGGCACCGTGCGCAATCACAATGGGCAGGTCATTGACGCCGTCGCCCAGGTCGGCACCTGGCCGACGCTCAATTCCACCATCGCGCCCACGGACACCGACAGCGATGGCCTGCCCGACTACTGGGAACTTGCGCTGAGTTTGAATCCGAATCTGGCCACAGATCGCAACCTCACCGACAGCATCGGCTACACGCGGCTCGAAGATTATCTGAACTGGCTCGCCGCTCCACACGCGCTTTGCCCGCGCAACGGCTACACGGACCTCAACCTCCGCACGCTCACCGGCGGCGCGACCAACCTCACCTACTCCGTCGCCAGCGGCACGAATGGAAACGTCACGCTCACCAACGGCTACACCGCGCGCTTCGTCGCCACGAATAATTTCAACGGACTGGCCAGTTTCACTTTCACCGCTACCGATCCCGTTCACGCGATCGCCTTCGGTCCGGTGACAGTCGGTGTTCTGATTTCCACCACGAACGCGCCAAACACCGCGCCCACGCTCGGCACGATCTCGAACCGCGCGGTCATCGCCGGCACCACGATCACCTTCACGAACGCCGCTTCCGATTCGGATTTCCCCGCACAATCGCTGACCTACGCGCTGCTCAACGCCCCGACCAACGCCACGCTCACTGCCAGCGATGGCGTCTTCACCTGGCGCCCGCTCGTCACGCAAAGCCCGTCCACGAACAACCTCAAGGTCGTGGTTACGGACAGCGGCGTGCCCAGTCAAAGCGCGACGCAGGCGTTCACCGTCACCGTCGCGCGCCCCGCCGCGCCGACGGTTCAGTTTGGGCCGGGGGCGCCGGGCACGGTGCAATTGTTGGTGACGGGCGACACGGGGCCGGATTACGCGATTCAATCCTCCACCAACCTCACCGAGTGGCAAACGCGGCTCGTCACCAACTCGCCGGCGGGAAGTTTCCACTGGACGAATACTGCCAGCGAGCCCGTGCAATTTTTCCGCGCCGTCTTAGGCCCACCCTTTCCATGAAGACCTTCCTCCTTCTGCTGATCGCTGCCCTGCCCGCGTTCGCAGCCGAGCCTAATCCGGCCGCGTCGGCCCACGCACTTTTCCTCGTCGGCGACTCGACGATGGCCGACAAGCCCGTCATCCCTGCCAACGCCGAGCGCGGTTGGGGACAAATGCTGCCGGCGTATTTCAACCGCAGCGTGCGCGTCGAGAACCACGCGATGAATGGCCGCAGCTCGAAGAGTTTTCTCGAGGAAGGCCGCTGGGCGGCGATCACGAACAAGCTCCGGCCCGGCGACTGGGTCATCATTCAATTCGGTCACAACGACGAGAAGAAAGCCGATCCCAAGCGCTTCACCGAGCCGTTCGGCGAATTCAAAGCCAACCTCACCCGCTACGTCCGCGAAGCCCGCGAGCACGGCGCGCATCCGATTCTCGCCACCGCCGTTGCCCGCCGCTCGTTTGACGCGGATGGCAAACTGAAGGACACGCACGGCGATTATCTGCCGGCCACGCGTGAAGTCGCCCGCGAACTGAACGCGCCGTTGCTGGAACTGAATGTCCGTAGCGCGGAAATTGTTCAAGCCCTCGGCCCGGAGCGCTCCAAGAAAATCTACCTCTGGGTCGGCCCGGACGAATTTCCCGCGCTGAAGGAACCGAAGGAGGACAACACCCACTTCTGCGCCTACGGCGCGACGCGCATCTGTGACCTCGCCGTGGAAGAAATCCAGAAAGCCGCGCCGCAATTAGCGAAGCACTTTAGGACGGCGAAGTAACCGAGGCCCGGAGCGCGGACCGCCGAGTCCGCGCGTTTCGGAGTCCAAGCCATTAGCACGCGGACTCAGCGGTGCGCGTTCCGGGATGGGCCGCCACGGAAAAAATCTTTCGCGGTCGTCGCGCGGTCGGTTTATGGTGCGCGCACATGGAATCCAATTTCAAACCGCACCGGTCGCACCGCGTTCACCTGACTGCCGTTCCCGCCGTCTGTCTCGGCTTGCTTTGCCTGACTCTGCCGCCGCCCAACTCCCACGGCCAATCACCCGAGCCGCTGCAAATCACGAACGCCCAACCGACCAGCGCCGGCCTGACCTTGGACTGGACTTCTGCCGGCTCTAACGTCGCCTACTCGGTTCAGTCGCGCGCGGCGTTCGCCGAAAGCTTGTGGTTGCTGCCGCCAGCCACGAATCCCTGGCCCATCACCACAACTCATTGGACCGACCCTTCGTCGGCCACGAATGGCAGCAGGTTCTATCGTGTCGTCGCGGTGCCGGCGGCGCAACGTGGCAAGATCATCACGAACCAGGCCGGCACGTCCTACGCGACGAACGTCATCAGCGTGTTGTTGAGCGGCGCCGGTGTGCCCCTGTCGCCGCAATACCCGGTGCGGTTGCACAAGTTGGTCTATGAGACGATTGATCCGCTCGGCGCGCGCACGATCGCCTCCGCCGCGCTGGCCATTCCCCAGGGCGTGGGCAAGCCGCTTCCCTTGTTCTGCTACCAGCACGGCACGCTCACGCGCACGAACGAAGCGCCTTCGGCATTGAGTGTATTCGGCGAAGCGGGCGTGGCTCTGGCCATTGCCACCAGCGGTTATGTAGCCGTGCTCCCGGATTTTCTCGGAATGGGCGTTTCGCCCGGGCTGCACCCGTATCATCATGCGCGCTCGGAAGCGACGGCGTGCGTGGACGCGTTGCGCGCCACGCGGAACTGGTGCTCGATCAGCAACGTGACGCTCAACGGCCAGTTGTTTCTCGCCGGTTATTCGCAAGGCGGCCACGCCACAATGGCGTTGCATCGCGAACTGGAGTGGTATCACACGAACGAGTTCACGATCACTGCCTCCGCGCCGATGGCCGGCGCGTATGATCTTTCGGGCGTCACCGCCGAGGACGGGCTTTCCCGGCGGCCCCAACCGAATCCCTATTACTTTGCCTACCTGCTGGCGGCTTATCAGTCCGTCTATCACCTCGCGCCGACTTTGAGCGATCTGCTCGTGGCCCCCTACAACACGACCATTCCGCCCTTGTTTAACGGCAACTCCACCGCCGGGCAAATCAACCAAGCCATGCCAACCAACGCGGTTCCGATAGACATCTTGAAACCGGAATTCATCGCGGACTTTCAAACCAATCACAACAACCTGTTGCGCCAGGCGCTCCGCGACAACGACCTCTACGCCTGGAAGCCTCGCGCGCCGATGCAGATGTATCATTGCGCCGCCGACCAGGACGTCCTTCCCGCCAACTCGCAGGTGGCCTTCACGAATTTCCAGGCGCGCGGCGCCACACAGGTGCAATTCTTCGATCCGCAGCCGAGCGCTGATCACGGCGACTGCGCCATGCCCAGCCTGCTCGCGGCGAAGGTGTGGTTCGATTCGTTGAGGCAGTAACTCACCCTCTCGACAAACGGGGGAGTCAGGGGGATGAAGTTCATTCCTTAGACAATGATTCCTCTGACACCGCTGTGGTTCATTGTCCCGACGCGCGTCCACAGTTGCGGTTGACCATTCCGATGAACCGGAGCGCCGGGTTCGTGGCCCGCTTCGCGACCGCGCACGCGGCTTTCGCCGCCAATTTCCCGTTTACCTGGCCCCGGCAGTCGCCCTAACCTGCATACATTTCTAGGAGGACACGGTCGACGGTGTGTTGTTAATTCGCCTGCCTCACGGCGCGCGAGATTTGCCGCCGCTGATTCCACCGGCCTAATTCCGCGTCAAGTGCGCGCCACTGTTGTAATGGGGCTGTGTTTTGAGATCAGCCATCCACCGCCTGACCACGCCGCCGGCCAAACCGCGCCGCGAAATTGGCTTTTGCGTCAAAGAAGACGGTGTGCCGTACCGGGTAAAAAGGAAATGACTACGCTCGGCCCGGCGACGGCGGTTCAGATTTTGGGGCCCCAGGCGTAGCGGACAATCCGGGGGAATCGGAGCATTTGTTTTCGAGCAAGCCGGTTGATGACTTTGGGATTGCTTGTCATGACGGTAGCGTCGAGAATTGATCCAGATTACTTGTCAAATGGCGAAAAAACCATCATCTCCAACAGTTCATCTTCGCTATCCGATGCAGTACGTGTTCTCCGGAATGGCGAACAGGTTCAAACTGGTGCGAGAGGACAGTTTCACGATCGCACATTTTGGGCTGGTAGGCGAAGCCTCACGCCTACTCGACAAGATTTCGTGTGTTTTTCCGGCGGACACGCTCATTTCGCAAAAGGAGAACTTGGTTCAGTATTCCGACAAGCTTGGGCTTCCGAAACGAAAACCGTTACCATGGAACCCTCCGGAAAGGGAGATAACGGACGCAAGCTTCTCAATACCTGTTGTTGATTTCATCCATTTGAGTAACTGGGACGACGCATACGCGGAAATCTGCTTTTGGAACTATTCGCGAGCTCAGGTTTCTGAGATGGCCGCTGCTAAGATTGAAGACGGTGTGATGACACATGGCGTTGCCATGATTCGGTGTGAGCTAGAATTGCAACGGCAGTTTTTGGTGGCACTTTACGATTAAGACCATGTTGATATTAATCAACTCCCCAGAAGTCTCAACTTTTCCGGCAATTGTACGAGCAGCACCGGCACCGTCTTCTTCTCGTGCGTGCGTGCCCACGGAGGTCAATACAAACGGCAGAGAGCCTCTGGCCGAGCCAAGCACAAGGACCGTTGTAAGTGGTGCTCCAAAAGCGATGGCTGCTGCTTCGGAAGCTTGGAATCCGCAGCGGGAGTTTCGGTTCAAGGAGCTGTCGAGGAGTGAAGCACTTCGCGAACTTTCGATTGATGAGTTGGCGGAGCTAGAAACGCTGACGCGTTTGAGGAGGCACGCCAAGAATCCCCGCACTGCGGATGAAATTCTCTGGCAACGCAAGCAATCGAGACTCACCCGCGACCTTGTCCAAGCACTGCAAAACTATGTCGGATTCCATGAAATCGCGGGTACTGCGAAGGCATAAGCCGAATCGCATCATCAAGCGATCAACTTATCGTCAGTTTTGGAATCACCTGGCGCTCGACTTCGGAAATCGGTGTGCTTATTCCATGCAACACACCTACAGGGCTGGCGGTGAGAAGTGCATGGAAATAGATCACTTCAACCCTAAGAAGAAAAACGACTACATACAGGAGTACGAGAACTTGTTTCTGGCCACTCGACACTGCAATGGGGCAAAGCAGGACAGGTGGCCAACAAACGATGAGCGGCGAAAGGGGATCCGGTTTCTCAACTGCTGCGAGGAGATGGATATTGGGGTACACATTTTCGAAGACCCTGACACCCACGAGTTGGTAGGCACTAGCCCGCAAGGAAGATATCACGTCCGGAATTGCGATCTGAACGCACCTCACTTGGTGGAAGAACGCGTCGAACGGGCCGCACTTAAGAACATACTGGAAGAAAGAGCGGTGTTCTTGAAGGGAGGCTGGGAGTTGCCGGCCGAGATGCAGGCATTGAAACAGGTCCTTGAAACGATGATTCCCTCTATTCCATACCTTGAAGGCCAAGCGTTGGCTAATCACCGAGCTCGCAGATCAGCATGGGCGGCCTTAATCCGCTGACTGGATGATGGCTCGCTAACATTGCGAGTTGCGGCATTATGACCCGCATAGCTTGCGAAAGTTCAGTCTTCGAGCCTCCACGGTTAGTTAGCGCGAAAGAAAAAACTTCAAATCCCCTGCCCTCTCCGTACACCCTTGCCCGCGCATGAATACTGTCAACCAACTCAAAACAATTTCCAAGAATACCAAATCAAAAGTTGAAGCCGAGCTCTCCCGCACCGGCGGCCTGCTCCGCCTCGCGCCGGCGTGGGTGCCGCGTTCGTTTCTCCAACCCGGCCTGCGCATCAAACTGCATCCCGATGACACTTACGCCTACGGTTTGAACCGTGGCGGCATTGATGAACGTTGGTTTGCCTCCACCACGCCCACGGCCAATGAAGGCCGCGCGTGGGATGAAGGTTTGAATTACTGCGTCGTAGGCAAGGAGCGTTTTACCCTCAAGCAGGCGGTGGCCGATTGCGGAGCGACGTTGGTCGGAAAAAATATTTGGAAGAAGTACGGGCGCTGGCCGGTTTACTCGAAGTTTTTCGACAACATGGGGCCGATTCCGCATCACATGCATCAGTCCGCCAAACAGGCCAAGCTCGTCGGGCAGGAGGGCAAGCCGGAGAGTTACTATTTCCCGCCGCAGCACAATAACGTCGGCAACAATTTTCCTTACACGTTCATGGGCTTCGAGCCGGGCACGACCAAGGCGCAGGTTCGCCGCTGTCTCGAAAACTGGAACAAGGGCGACAACGGCATCCTCGATCTCTCCAAGGCTTACCGCTTAAAAGTTGGTTCTGGTTGGCTGATCGATCCGTGCATTCTTCACGCGCCCGGCAGCCTTTGCACCTACGAGCCGCAATGGGGCAGCGACGTTTTCGGGATGTATCAAAATCTCGTCGAGGGTCGCGAAGTGCCGTGGAGCTTGCTCGTGAAGGACATGCCCAAGAGCAAAGACAAGGACCTCGACTTCATCGTGGATCAACTCGATTGGGACAAAAACGTCGATCCGAATTTCAAGGACAACCATTACCTCGAACCCGTTCCCGTCGCCGACACGCGCAAGGAGGGCTTCGTGGATC
>WBZT01001696.1_pt1 | contig 15929 bp, 10 predicted proteins | sample 5204241 | NCBI WGS metagenome assembly WBZT01 (sample SAMN12344358, study PRJNA552823) | activated sludge metagenome | biome: Activated sludge suspended growth; feature: Nitrification reactor; material: Wastewater; isolation source: activated sludge from nitrification reactor of wastewater... | reverse complement strand
GGGCGGAGGCGGAGCGGGCCGCCCGCCTGCAGTTCGGGCATCGCGCCGGGGTGCGAGAGGCGACCCGGGAGGTCGACATCGTGGCCTGGCTCGGGACGCTGGGCCAGGACCTCCGCTACGCGGTGCGCGGCCTGCGCGCCGCCCCGGGATTCACGCTGACGGTGCTGCTCTCGCTCGGGCTCGGCATCGGCGCGAACACGGCGATCTTCAGCCTGTTCAACGCGCTCCTGCTGCGCACCCTGCCGGTGGCCGAGCCGCAGGCCCTGGTCCAGGTGACCCGGGGCGAGACCGGCGGCGCGGAGTTCACCAACCCGATCTGGGAAGCGCTCCGCCGCGAGCAGGACATGTTCAGCGGCATCCTGGCCTTCTCCTATTCCCCCTTCAACCTGGCCAGCAGCGGCGAGACCCGGCACGTCACCGGCAACTACGTCGGGGGCGACTACTTCCCCACCCTGGGCGTACGGCCGGCCGCCGGCCGCCTCCTCTCCGGCGCCGACGACTACCGCGGTTGCCCCGCCCTGGCGGTGCTCGGGCACGGCTTCTGGCAATCCGAGTACGGCGGCGACCCGGGGGTGGTCGGGCGCACCCTGATGGTGGAGGGCCGCGCCTTCGAGGTGATCGGCGTGGCGCAGTCCGGCTTCTTCGGGGTGGAGGTGGGGCGATCGGTGCAGGTGTACGTGCCGCTCTGCGCCGAGGCCATCATCCAGGGCACCAACTCCGGGCTCGACGTCCGGGCGTACTGGTTCCTGACGATCCTCGGCCGCCCCCGGCCGGGGCTCGCCGCGGCCGACGTGGATGGCCGGCTGGCGGCGCTCTCGCCGGGGATCTTCGCCGCGACCGCGCCCGCCGATTGGGACGGGGACAACCTGCGCAGCTACCGGGAGAGCCGGCTCCAGGCGATGCCGGCCAGCACCGGCGTCTCCGAGATGCGGCTGACCTACCGGCCGGCGCTCCTGATGCTCATGGGGGTGGTGGCGCTGGTGCTGCTGATTGCCTGCGCCAACGTGGCCAACCTGCTGCTTGCCCGCGGCGCCGCGCGGCGCCACGAGATCGCCATGCGCCTGGCCCTCGGCGCGAGCCGCGCCCGCCTCATCCGGCAGGCCCTGACCGAGAGCCTCCTGCTCGCGCTCCTGGGAGCGGCCCTGGGGGTCTGCTTCGCCCGCTGGAGCAGCGCGCTGCTGGTCCGCATGCTCTCCACCCGCGGTGGCGGGGTGTGGCTCGACCTCTCGCCCGACCTCCGCTTGCTGGGGTTCACGGCAGGCATCGCCGTGCTCACCGGGCTGCTGTTCGGCCTGATCCCGGCGTGGCGGGCCACCCGGGTCGATCCACAGGGGGCCATGCGCGCCGGGGGGCGCGGCGTGGTCGCCGGCGGCTCGGCCAGGCTCACCCTCGGCAAGGGGCTGGTGCTGGCCCAGGTGGCGCTCTCGCTGGTGCTCGTGAGCGGCGCGGCCCTCCTGCTGGGCACGTTCCGCACCCTGGCCACCATCGATCCCGGCTTCGAGCGGGAGGGGCGGCTGGCGGTCAACCTCAACCTGATCGCCGGCGGATATGGGGATGCCCAGCGCATCGCCCTCGAACGCCAGGTCCTGGCCCGCCTCCGGACCGTGCCCGGCGTGCTGGAGGCGGGCTCGGTCATGGTGCTGCCCGTCTCGGGGGCCGGATGGAACGGGGGCGTCTTCCGCCCCGGACGGCCGGAGCCCACCGAGTGGGACCAGCGGGTGAGCTACTTCAATCGCGTCAGTCGCGGTTACTTCTCCGCCAGTGGCACCCGCCTCCTCGCGGGCCGCGACTTCGGCCCGGAAGACGTGGCGGGCGGACCGACCGCCGTGATCGTCAACCAGGCCATGGCGTCGAAGTTCTTCCCCGGCGAGTCGCCGATCGGCCAGTCGCTGCTGCTGGAGACCGGCTCCAATTCCCGGCTCCCGGTGACGGTGGTCGGCGTCGTGGAGGACGCCAAGTACCGCAACCTGCGGGAGTCGCCGGAGCCGATCGTCTACTCCGCCCTCGAACAGGCGACCGAGCCCTCGTGGGCCATCACCTACATCCTCAAGACCGAGGGCGCCCCGGACGCGCTGGTCCCCGGCGTACGAGCCGCGATCGCGGAGGTCGACCCCCGGGCCTCGTTCTCCGCCTTCACCGTCGAGAGCCAGGTGGCCCGCTCGCTGGCACGGGAGCGCCTGCTGGCGACGCTCGCGGGCTTCTTCGGCGCGCTCGCGCTGGTGCTGGCGCTGGTGGGGTTGTACGGCATCATGGCCTACAACGTGGCGCAACGCCGGAACGAGATCGGGATCCGGCTCGCGCTCGGGGCCGAGCGGCAGCGGGTGCTGTGGATGATCGTGGCCGAGGTCGGCCGGCTGGTGGTGCCCGGGCTGGCGCTGGGGCTGGCCGGGGCCCTGGCCGGAGGCCGGCTGGTCGAGGGCTTCCTCTATGGGGTGCGTCCGGGCGACCCCGCCACGATCGGCGCCACCCTGGCGCTGGTCCTGCTCGTGGCCCTGGCGGCCGGGGCGATCCCCGCCTGGCGGGCGGCGCGGATGGACCCCATGGCCGCGCTGCGGGAAGACTAGCGCGGCGCCTCACCGCCCGGCTTGCCGCGGGCCCGCGACCGGACCACCTTGCAGCCAGTCGCCGCCGACCCCGACCTCCAGCCGAGCCCCGTGGCCCCTCCCCCTCAGCCCGATCGCTCCTCCGGCCAGCCCTGGCGCTGGATCCCCACGCTCTACTTCAGCCAGGGGCTGCCGTACGTCGTGGTGATGACGCTGGCCGTGGTGCTCTACAAGAACCTCGGCATCTCCAACACCGAGATCGCCCTCTACACCAGCTGGCTCTACCTCCCGTGGGTCATCAAGCCGCTGTGGAGCCCGCTGGTCGACCTGCTGGGCACCAAGCGCCGCTGGGTGATCGTGCTGCAGTTCGTGATCGGCGCCGCGCTGGCCATGGTGGCGCTCGCGCTTCCCGCCTCCGGGTTCCTCCGCCTCACCCTCGCGGTGTTCTGGCTGATGGCATTCGCCTCAGCCACCCACGACATCGCCGCCGACGGCTTCTACCTGCTCGCGCTGCCGCCGCATGCCCAGGCCGCCTTCGTGGGAGTGCGGAGCACCTCCTACCGCCTGGCGATGATCGCGGGCCAGGGTGGCCTGGTGTACCTGGCCGGCCGCCTGCAGGCGCAGACCGGCAGCGTGGTGACGGCGTGGGTGACGGTCTTCGCCATCCTGGCGGCGGTCTTTGCGGCGGCGGGGCTCTATCATCTCTGGGCGCTGCCCGTGCCGGCGGCCGACGGCCCCGTGTCCCGTGGCCAGGCCTTCGGGGCGGACTTCGCGGAGGTCTTCGCCGCGTTCTTCCGGCAGCCCGGCATCGGGCGCATCCTCGCCTTCCTGCTGCTCTATCGCTTCGCCGAGGCGCAGCTCCTCAAGCTGGTGACGCCGTTCCTGCTCGACGCGCGGGAGGTCGGGGGACTCGGGCTGGCCACGGAGGACGTGGGGATCGCGTACGGCACGGTGGGGGTGAGCGCGCTGGTGCTGGGCGGGCTGCTGGGCGGATGGGTGATCTCCCGTGCGGGACTGCGGCGGGTGCTCTGGCCGCTCATGCTCTGCATGCACCTGCCCAACCTGGTGTTCGTGGCGCTGGCCACCTGGCAGCCGGCCGGCCTGGGGGTCGTGAGCGGCGCGATCGCGCTGGAGCAGTTCGGCTACGGCTTCGGGTTCACCGCGTACCTGGTGTACATGCTGATGGTGGCCGGCGGCGCCGACGGGACCCGGGTGCACAAGGCGGCCCACTACGCGATCTGCACCGGGTTCATGGCGCTCGGGATGATGCTGCCGGGGATGTGGGCCGGGTGGCTCCAGGACCAGCTGGGCTACGTCACGTTCTTTCTCTGGGCCTGCGTGGCCACCCTCCCGTCGTTCGTGGCGGCAGCGCTCATCCACGTCGAGCCGGGGTTCGGGCGCCAGCAGCGCTGACCCTGGCGCGCCGCCGGGCCAGCGCGGCACGCACCTTGGCGCTGGTCAATTCCCGCAGCGCGTCCTTGCCCACCCAGCGGGACGATGCCTCCGCGGCCTTCGCCAACCGGCCCGCCACCGCCACCGCGGCCCGGTGCAGTTCCCCATTGCGCCGGCCGATGCTCCGCAGCGCCCAGCTCGCGCCTTTCTGCACCATCGGGCGTGCATCCGCGGCGCCCCGCTCGATCAGCTCGAGGAAGGCGAGGAAGCGCCGATCGGGCGAGGCCCGGTCGTGCAGGGCCAGGCATGCCATGAGCACGAACCCCCCGCGGCGCACCAGCTCCCGCGGCGAGCGGGCCCAGGCGCGCGCCCGGCCCCACGCGAGCGGTGTCCGGTCCCACAGCTTGAAGCAGACCGTGTCGCAGTCGCCCCAGTTCTCGAAGCTCGCCGCCCAGGCGTCCATCTCGCGGACCGTGACCCGCGCCGGGTCGCCCACCAGCGCAGCCAGCAGCCGGGCCTCATACCAGCCGCTCTTCCACAGGCTCCGGGCCAGCGCGTGATCCACGCCGAGCCGCCGGGCCAGCGCGAGCAGCGTGCCCATCGGCACGCCGTAGGCCCGCGCCGCGACGAGGCCGTACCGCGCCATGCCCCGGCGGGTGGCCGCGGTACCCCGCCGCTCCAGCAGGGCCAGCACCGTCGCGAGGTCCGGCCGGTCAGTGGCCATCGTAGGCGCGCTGCAGCCCGGCGATCTCGATCTTCTTCATCTGCAGCATGGCCTGCATCACCCGTTGCGACTTCACCGGATCGGGGTCGCCCAGCAGGCGGCCCAGCACGCCGGGAATGACCTGCCAGGACAACCCGAACCGGTCCGTGACCCAGCCGCACGGCTGGGCCTGCCCCCCGTCGGCCGTGAGGCGGCCCCAGAGCTCGTCCACCTCCGCCTGGGTCTCGCAGTTGATGAAGAACGAGACCGCGGGCGTGAAGTGATGCAGCGGGCCGCCATTGAGGGCGTGGAACTCGAGTCCCTCGAGCTGGAACGTGGCGCTGAAGACCGGCCCCGTCGGGCCGGCCCGCCGCACGTTCACCACCCGGGCATGGCGGAAGACGGAGACGTAGAAGTGCATCGCCTCCTCGACCTTGCCGTCGAACCACAGGAACGGGGTGATCTTCTGCATGTGCGCTCCCTGGGAGACGGGCGGCGTGGGCCAGCGGGGTGGGCGAGGGCGCCGGGAGGCTACGGCCGGCCGGCCGCCATCCCGACCAGCAGGTGGTCGAGGCGCTCGTAGCCGGCCGCCATTCCCGTCTCCATGCCCGACCGGAGCGCCACGTCCCGCGCCGCCTTCGATTCGTACCGGACCGTGATGGTCAGCGTCGTTTTCCCCCCGCGCTCCACCAGCTCCATGGTGTCCACCGCGTCGCCGGGATACCAGGCGTCATCGAAGCGCTCCGTGGCCACGATCCGCTCCGGCGGGACCATCTCGAGCACCATGCCGCCCATTCCCATCTCCGTCCCGTGCTGGTTGCGCCACACGTAGCGGTACGGCTCACCGGCCTTCCGGGGAAACTCGCAGACCGGCATGGTCCAACCCGGCGGGCCAAGCAGCCATTGCCGGATGAGCTCCGGGGTGCGCAGGGCCTCGAAGACCAGGTGTCGCGGCGCGTCGAATTCGCGCACGATCACGATGTCGCGGTCGTTCGGGGTGGTGACGTGCAGGGTCCGGGGGTGGGACACGGCGGCCTCCTCAGCGCGCGGGGCGGGTTCGGTGTGGGTCCATCGCCTGCATCTGCTCGAGCAGGGCATCGAGCCGCTGGAAGTTGCCCTCCCAGATCCGGCGGTACCGCTCGAGCCATTCGTTGGCCTCGGCCAGCGGCCGGGCCTCGAGCCGCCGGGGCCGGCGCTGCGCCGCCCTCCCCCGGGACACCAGGCCCGCGCGTTCCAGCACCTTGAGGTGCTTGGAGATGGCCGGCTGGCTCATCGCGAACGGCTCCGCGAGTTCCGAGACGGAGGCCTCGCCCCGCGCCAGCCGGGCCAGGATGGCGCGGCGGGTCGGGTCGGCCAGCGCCATGAAGGTGGCGTCGAGGCGTTCAGGGGCCGGGGTCCGGCGCAGGGCGACATTCATAACCTTTTGGTTATATACGATACGGCCGCGCGCCCGTCAAGAGCCGGCTTCCGGTCCTGAGGGGCCGGGGCGGCGTGCGCCTGAGGGGGTGGTGGTGCGGTGCCCGCGGCCGGGGGAGGCCCCCGGCCGGGTGGCGGCCCGCCGCCGGCTACCGCGAGAACCAGTAGGAGAGCTTGACCAGGAAGGTGTCGTTGGCGCGGCGGCGGAACAGGTCGCCCAGGTCGCCGCCGAAGGTCTCCCGGCCCTGCTCGGGCGTGAAGCCCTCGCGCCCCTGGCTCCAGACCACGAAGAGCGTGGACCCGGGCCGGTACTCCCAGCGGAAGACCACGTTGGAGCGGAACTGCTGGAAGTTGAAGCCGCCGGGGTCGCTGGTGACGGCGGTGTCGCCAAAGGCCTGGTACCGGTCGGTGTACCGCGCCGCCCGGGCGCGGGCGACCTCCCGCACCCGGCTGTAGGTGCCCTTGGTGATGAACGGCGACGCGTAGACCTGCAGCGAGGTCGTGGGGCTGAAGGTGTAGCCCAGGCGCCAGGTGAGGCTCAGCGTCCGCTGGTTGAGGTGGGCGAAGGTGAAGTGCGACGCCCCGGTCGAGTCCGTGAAGGTGTCGAAGTACTGGAGGTCGTCCCGATTGCGGCGCCAGTTGCCGCTGAGCGAGGTGCTGAACCGGGAGCTCACCTTGAGGTCCAGCTCGGGCTGCAGGCTCAGCGAGGTCGACCGACCCCCGTCGCCGCGGTAGTAGTTGACCCACATGAAGGGCACCAGCGCCTTCCGGTCATCGCCCTCGATGCCGCCCCACGGGGAGAGATAGGGGTCCTGGCGGATCGCCGGGCCACCCCGGGCACAGCGGTCACAGAAGGTGTGGCCACCGACCTGGCCCCAGGTGCCGCCCAGGTGCAGCCACCACCGGTTGGTGAGCTGGGTGTGCACGTTGGTGTTGAACGCCATCTCGGTGGGCAGGCCGGCCGCGCTCCAGTATTCCCAGTTGTTGAAGTTCCAGCGCAGCTGCTGGAAGACGCGGTTCGGGGTGCGCCAGGCCAGGTTGGCCCACGAGGTCCAAGCCTGCTGGTCGGCCTGCCGGAGGAAGCCCACGTCGTTGATCTCGAACCCCGGGGTGCGGCGCTGGTAGGCGGTCTCGAACACCAGCCGCCGCCCGCCCACCTTGGCGAAGCGCAGCTCCAGGTTGGTGCCGGAGAGCGCGGTGCGGGTCGAGTCGAAGGTGAGCGGCCCATCGGGTCGCTGATAGAGGTGCACCGGGTCCCGCTGGGTGGCCGCGATGGCGGCACGGCTGCCGCTCACCCGGCTGGCGGCGAGCGAGCCGGACACCTCGAAGCGCCCGGAGAAGCGGTGGCGGGCATCGAGCCCCCCGCTGTAGGCGCCCCGGTGCAGGTACGGCGCACTCTCGGTGTCGAGCGCCCGGTTCACGGCGGTCAGCATGAAGCCGACGCTGCCGGCGCCCTGGTGGTAGTCCTGGTTGCCCCGCAGCACCGCGTAGTTGGTGGCGGGCTCGAGCGTGCTGCTGCCGGGCCCCTCCACCCGGTCGGTGACGGCGTCGAGCAGCCCGAGGGAGAACCCGCCGGGGAGCCGGCCCGTGACCTTGGCGGCACCGAGGATCCGGGTGGACGTGGCGGAGCCGGCGTCGCCATAGACCCCGGCCAGCTGGGGCGAGCGCCCGATGCGCCGCGAGTAGAAGAGCCCCTCCCCCGTGCTGCAGTCCACCACGACCACGCAGTTCACGTTGAAGGCAAAGGTGCCCTTCCCTTCCACGAAGAAGGGGCGCCGCTCCCCGAAGAAGGTCTCGAAGGCGCCCAGGTTGAGTTCCGAGGGATCCGCCTCCACCTGGCCGAAGTCGGGGTTGATGGTGGCGTTGAGGAAGATGTTCGAGGCCAGCCGGTAGCGCAGGTCGCCGCCGACGGTGAACTGCTGGTCCCGGTCGTGGGTGGCCGATCCCGGCAGCTCCACGTTCTTCGTCACCAGGTACGGCGTCAGCTCGGCCCGTCCGGGGCTCTCCAGCCCGGTGAGCCCGGTGAGCTCGCCGAACTGCGAGGTGAAGCCGGACGTGGAGGGCCGCCACAGCGGCCAGGTCACCGTGGCGGTGTGGCGCTGGATGACCCGCCAGATCAGCACCCCGAAGGTGCCATCGCCGTGGGTGGAGAAGCGCAGCTGGGAGAGCGGGATCCGGTACTCCGCCGTCCACCCCAGGGAGTCGATCCGGGTGGCCACGTCCCACACGGCGTCCCAGGCCGCGTCCTCGTTGCCGTCATTGTAGATCGCGTAGTCCGACTTGACCCCCGCCGGGTTGACCGAGAACTCGAAGCCGGTCCGCCGGTCGTGATAGGAGTCGATCATCAGCGTGACGTGATCCGACGCCGTCTGGTCGTCCCGGCGCGACAGCAGGCTGATGATGCTGTCGGGGTGGGGGTCGAAGGACCGCACGAAGGCGTAGAAGTAGCGCGCATCGTAGGCGAGCCGCGCCTCGGTCCGGTAGCGGGGCGGCGCCCCCTCGGTGGGGCGCGACTCCAGGAACTGGTCGATCAGCGGCGTGGCGCGCCACAGTGCGTCGCTGTCGCGGCCGTCGAGCACCGGGGGCTCGGCCGCGAGGGTGGCGCGCACCGAGGTGGGCGAGGGCAGCGTGGGCGGTGGCGTCACCGCCTCCGCCTGGACCACCAGGAACAGACCGAGCAGGCTCAGCATGAAGGGGCCCCGAGGGGAGTGGTTTCGCTGTTGGACAACCGGACCGGCGGGAGGGTTGCGCCCGCCCGCTCAGGGGAACGGGCGCGGCCGCGGCTGGGGCCACGGCCACGGGTCGACGCCACCCCGCCCCGCGATGCCGCGGATCGCGGCCTCCCGCACCTGCGGATCGGCCGACTGCAGCAATTCCGTCAGCCGCTCGGCGCGCTCCCCCGAGTGGATCAGGGCGCGGACCTCCGCCTGGCGGGCGCGCGGATCCTGCTCGCGGCCAAGTGCGGCGCGGAGCGCCGGCACCGCCGCCGCATCGCCGATCTCCGACAGGGCCCACGCGGCCTTGAGCCGCAGGTCGCGGTCGTCGTCTCCCAGCGCCTCGAGCAGCGCCTTCGGTGCGGCGCGCAGGTTCATCTGGCCCAGCGCCCAGGCCGCCGTGCGCCGGACCCGCACGCTGCGCTCGGCGGCGAGCACCTGCCCCAGGTCGGTGCCGTCGTCTTCATGGCCCCGCTGGCCGAGGGCCCAGACCGCGGTCTCCCGCACCGACTCATCGGAGTCGCCCCGTGCGGCGGCCAGCAGCGCCGGGCCTGCCGCAGGCGCCGCGATCGACCCCAGCGCCCAGGCGCACATCTCGCGCACCGCCGCGTCGCGGTCCCCGCGCAGCGCCGTGGCGAGCGCCCCGGCCGCCTCCTCCGCGGAGAGCTGGCCCAGCGCCCACGCCGCGGTGCGCCGGACGGCGGCGACGTCATCCTCGCGCAGGACCCGGAGCAGCGCCGGGACCGCGCTCGACGAGTCGAGCTGCCCCAGGGCCCCCGCCGCCGCCTCACGCACGATCGGGGCGCGATCAGCCAGGCGGCCGGTCACCGCACGCACCGCGCGCCCGTCGCCGATCCGCCCCAGCGCCCAGACCACGTTCGCCCGGACGCCGGCGGCGCCGTCCTCGAGTCCCCGCAGCAGGGGCACGACGGCGGCCCGGACCCCGCCCATGCCGAGGCCGTAAGCGGCCACGCCGCGCAAGGCGGAGTCCGGCGCCGTGAGGCGTTCCACCAGTCCCGGGGCCACCTGCGCATCCTCCTGCTCCGCCACCAGCCGCACCGCGAGTTCGCGCACGCAGGCATCGCCGGTGGCCAGCTGGTCGAGGATGTAGCGTACGTCGGCCGCGTCGAGCGACTCCCCGTGGTTGCCGCGCGCGCGCCATGCGGCGGGTCGCGGCAGGAGTGGCATCGGCGGTTCCGCGGCGGAACCCCAGCCCGATGCCAGGACCCCGCGGGCCGCGAGGGCACAGACCGCCGCGGGCGCGCCCTGGGCCGCGACGAACAACTCCCGGAGACCGGCTGCCGGTTCACCCGCGCCGGGGGACTGGATTCTGGGCGGTGTCAGCAGCGCGACGGCGGCGAGACCGATTCCGATCGTACGGAACATGGGAACTCCGGGTGACAGGTTCAGGAGACTGCTGATTTTTCAGCATTATCGGGCATGCGAACAGGCGGGGCGGCCCCGCGAGGGGGCCCCCGCCCGCCCGCCTCAGGGAAAGGGCCGTGGCATCGGGCGGGGCCAGGGCCACGGTCCTCCCGCGCCGCCGCCGGCAAGGGCCGTGATCGCCGCCACGCGCACCGCCGAGTCGGGCGAGGTCACCGCACGCTGCAGGGCGTCCACCGAGGCCTCGCCCATGGCACCCAGCGCGCGCAGCAGCCCTTCCCGCACCGCGGGATCGGATTCCTTCTGGAAGGCCGCGTCGATCGCGCCGACGGCGCCGGCATCCTGGATGTTGTAGAGCGCCCAGGCGGTCGACAGCCGGACATCCCGGTCCGGATCGCCCAGGCGGCGCAGCAGTTCGGCTGGGGCCCGCTCGGGCCTGCAGGATCCGATGGCCCAGGCGGCCATCTCCCGCACCGACGCATCGGCGTCGGCGAGCGCGCCGCTGAGCGCCTCGAGGGCCGACGCCTCGCGGACCGAGCCTGCGGCCCACACGGCAGTGGCCCGGGTGGCCGGGCTGCGCGCCCCGCGAATGGCGCCGGCGAGGGCGGCGCCGGCCGCCGGGCTGCGCCGTGCGCTCGCGAGGGCCCACGCCGCCATCTCCCGGACCGCCTCGTCGGGATCGCGGGCGAGCGCCGCCGTGAGCGCCTCCACCGCGACCTCGAGCCGGGCGTACCGCTGCAGCCCCCACGCCGCGACCCGCCGCACCTCACCGCTCTTGTCGGTCTGCAGGGTACGCGCGAGGACGGTCGCGCGCTCGTCCTCCGTTCCGGCATCCGTCGCTGCCACCACGCCGACCGCGGGTGCGGGCGAGGGCTGTGGCCGCGAGTCCGGGCGCGGCGCCGGTGCGGGCTCGCTGGGTGGCTCGGCCGCGCCACGCGGGGCCTTGCGGAGTTCCACCCGCTGGGCGGTGTCGGCCAGCGTAGCGGGAGCGGCCGTCGTTCCCGCGGGCGGCTCGGCAACCGGGGACGGGCGCGGCGCCGGCGCGGCGGCTCCCACCAGTAGCGCGAGGGCCACCATCGACCCCGCCAGGGAGAGCGTGGCGAGGCGGCCCGGGGCGCGGCGGCGGAGTTCCGGGTTGAGGATCGCGAGCATCCGGCCTTCGAACTCGCGCCGGTGCGCCATCGCCAGCGCCACCGCCGGGGTGCGGTGGTCCCGGACGCAGGTGACGATGTCGAGCAGGTGCTCGGCGTAGTCGCTGGGCCGGGCGCCGAAGACCAGCGCGAGGTCGTCGCAGGCGCGTTCGCTCTCGGAGCGCAGCTGGCGGGCGGCGGTCCAGACCAGCGGGTGGAACCAGTACAGGGCGCAGGCCACCCGGCTCAGCGTGTGGCCCACGAGGTCGCGGCGGCGCACGTGGCCCAGCTCGTGGATCAGCACCGCGCTGCGGCGGGCGGCCGTCCACCCCTCGCTCTCCGCCGGCAGCACGATGCGCGGGGTCCACAGCCCGGTAGCGAACGGCATCCGCACCGCATCGCTCTGCAGCAGTTCGGGCGCGGCCTCGAGGCCCAGCCGGTCGGCGATCTCGAACAGCGGCGCCTGCCAGTCCGGCTGGTCCAGCCGCCGGGCCCGCGCCACGATGCGGCGGACCGACCAGGCACCGTACGCCAGTCGGCCCAGCAGCACGAGCGCGCCGGCGCCCCAGAGCAGGAAGAGCACGTTGCCGACGCCGAGCGGTGCGCCCTCGCCGTCCCGGGTGGAGGCTGCGGGGGTGACCACGCCGGCGCGCCCGATCGGCGTGCTGGCCTCAGGCGCCACCGTGCCGGGCAGCTCGGTGGGCACGGCAGCAGGCTGGCGCGCCGCCGGCAGCACCCGGACCGGGAGAGGGCTCCAGGCCGCCATGGGCGGCAGCAGGAGCAGCAGCGCCGCCAGGGCCGCGAGCCACACCAGGTGGCGCGCGCCGGCGGAGGCGCGGGGCATGGCGCGCGTGGCGGCCAGCGCCACGCCCAGCACCAGGGTCAGCTTGAGCAGGACCACCGTGACCGCGAGCAGCGCGGGAGAGGCGGCAAGCGCGCCGGTGAGGGCGTCGGTCGGGGAGAGCGTCATGGTGGTGGTCATTCCTCCCCCTGCCGGGCGCGCCGGATCCTCTCGCGCAGCCGGGCGAGCTCGGCCTCGCTCACGTCGGCGTCGGAGAGTCGGAGCAGCGCGGTCACGGCCTGTTCGGTGGAACCGGCGAAGTAGGTCCGGACCACGTGCGCCAGCACGTCGTCGCGCGCCTTGTCCGTGGGCTTGGCCGGGAAGTAGACGTAGCGCGGCCCATCCTCGCGGTAGCCGATCAGTTTCTTCTCGCCGAGGATCCGCAGGATCGACCGGACCGCGGAGTAGGTCGGCGGGTCGGGCAGCGCCTGCAGGATTTCCGTCACGGTGGACTCGCCGCGACGATGCAGGACTTCCATGACCTGCCGCTCGCGGCGGCTCAGGTCCTCGGTGACGGGGCGCTTGACCATGGGCACGGCCTTGGGGTACGGGTCGGATTCCGGGCAGGGCGCGCGCCCTGCTGACAAATCAGCACTGCTGATAATTCAACATACCGGCCCGGATGTCAAGACTCGAGGGGGGCGGCCCGCGGGTCACCCGGCGGCTGGCGGTGGCGCGCGATAGAGGCGGCCGCGGCGCACCAGCCACTTCTCGCCTTCCACCGCCAGGAACACCACCCCGGAGAGCAGCAGGCAGAGCACCAGCTCCCCCGCCTCCAGCGGCTCGGTGCGCAGGATCGCGGCGGCGCCAGGGTGGTAGATCGTGGCGAGCTGCAGCAGGACCGTGAGGAGCACGGCACCGAGGAGCGGGCGATTGCCGCGCAGCCCGAGCCGGAACAGCGATTCCCGCTCGGAGCGGATGGCGAGCACGTGCCCCATCTGGGAAAGGGCCAGGACCGTGAAGGTCATGGTCTGCCAGTGGGCCGTGCCGCGGTGCCATGCCCATGCCTGGGTGGCGACGGCCACGCCGGCCATCAGCAGCCCGACCCATACCACGTGCTGCCACAGCCCGTGGGCAAAGATGCTCTCCGCCGGCGGGCGCGGGGGGCGCCGGTCGACGTCGGGTTCGGCCGGTTCCGCCGCGAGAGCCAGGCCCGGCAGCCCGTCGGTCACCAGGTTGATCCACAGCAGGTGGATCGGCAGCAGCGGGATCGGGAGCCCGACCAGCGGCGCGAGGAGCAGCGTCCACACCTCCGCCGCGTTGCAGGTGACCGCGTAGCGGACGAACTTGCGGATGTTATCGTAGATCCGCCGCCCCTCCCGCACCGCGCCCACGATCGTGGCGAAGTTGTCGTCGAGCAGCACCAGGTGCGCCGCCTCGCGAGCCACGTCCGTTCCCCCCCGCCCCATCGCCACCCCGATATCCGCGCGGCGGAGCGCCGGGGCGTCGTTGATGCCGTCGCCGGTCATCGCCACGCACTCCCCCCGCGCCTGCAGCGCCCGGACGATGGCAATCTTCTGCTCCGGCTCCACCCGCGCGTACACCCGCGTGGTGGCGGCGCGCCGTCCCAGCTCGTCGTCGGGGAGGGCCGCGAGGTCGGCACCCGTCAGCACCTCGCCTCCGGGAGCGAGGATCCCGAGCCGTACGCCGATGCTCCGCGCCGTGACCGGATGGTCCCCCGTGATCATCACCACGGTGATCCCGGCCATCCGGCAGGTGGCCACGCTGGCCGCGGCCTCGGCACGGGGCGGGTCGAGGAGGCCCACGAGTCCCAGCAGGGTCTGCCCGGCCTCGAGCCGGTCGAGCGTCACCTGCGCGGGGGGCTCCGCGAAGCGGCGCATGGCCACCGCGATCACCCGGAGCCCCGTGGCGGCCATCGCCGCCGCCACCTCCAGCACCTCCCCGGCGTCGAGGGGCCGCGCCGCGCCGTCGCTCCCGCGATCGGTGCATCCCGCGAGCACCCGCTCGGGCGAGCCCTTCGTGTACGCCACGAGCCCCCCACCGGCCTGGTGCAGGGTGGTCATCCTAGCCCGTTCGGACGTGAAGGGCAGTTCCGCCAGGCGGGGCCGGGCCCGCGCCGTGGAGGCGAGATCCACCCCGGCCTGCCGCACCAGGTCGAGAAGCGCCACCTCGAGGGGATCACCCACCAGCGCCCCCGATTCCCCGGGGTGCACGTCGTGGCACAGGGCCAGCGCCTCGAGGAAGGCGGGCCAGGTGCCGTCACCGGCTGCGGCCGGCGGCCCGGCGGTCTCGACCCGATCCACCCAGCAGCGTTCCACCTGCATCCGGTTCTCGGTCAGGGTGCCCGTCTTGTCGGCGCAGATGACGGTGACGGAGCCGAGTGTCTCCACCGCAGGCAGGTGGCGCACGAGCGCCCGGGCCCGGATCATCCGCCGGGCGCCCAGGGCGAGGGCCACGGTGACCACGGCCGGGAGCGCTTCGGGGATCGCGGCCACGGCGAGGCTCAGCGCCGTCAGCAGCATCGGCAGCGGCGCCTCGCCCCGGAGCAGGCCGAGCAGCAGCACGAGCGCACAGATGGCGAGCGCGGCGGCGGCGAGGCGCTGGCCCAGGCGGGTCAGTCGGACCTGCAGGGGAGTGCGGACACCGCGCTCCTGGGCCAGCAGCGCGGCGATCCGTCCGAGCTCGGTGGCCGCACCGGTGGCCACGACGAGCCCGGCGCCGCGACCGTGGACCACGGCGGTGCCGCGAAACGCCAGGTTGCGGCGGTCGCCAAGGGGCGCGGCGGCCTCCGGGAGCGCGGGCACGGCCTTCTCCACCGGCATGGCCTCGCCGGTCAGCGCGGACTCCTCGATCCGGAGATGCACCGCCTCCGTCAGGCGGAGGTCGGCCGGCACCACGTTGCCGGCCTCGAGCAGCACGAGGTCGCCCGGGACCAGGTCGGTGGCCGGCACCACGACTGTGGCGGCGGCGCGGCGCACACGGACCGGCGCCACCGCCAGGGCGCGCAGGGCCTCCAGGGCCCGCTCGGCGCGGTGCTCCTGCGCAAAGCCGAGCACGGCGTTGAGCACCAGGATGGCGGCGATGGCAATGGTGTCCTGCGGTTCCCCGATCAGGCCGGCCAGCACGGCCGCCCCCGCGAGCACCAGCACCATCACGTCGGTGAACTGCCCCAGCAGGATCCGGAGCGCGGGGCGGCGCCGGCCTTCGGGGAGGCGGTTGGGACCGTGACGGCCCAGGCGGGCCTGTGCTTCGCCGGGCGCCAGCCCGTGGAGCGCGGACGTGGTGAGCGCGGTGGCGACGGTGTCCACCGGGAGGGTGTGCCACGCCGGGCGCGGCACGGATGCGGGGCCAGGGACTGCCATGGACGCTCCGCTCACGGATGGCCGACACCAGAATGAAGGCGGCGGTTGCGTGAGGAAGCCGTGAAGGGCCGGCGAAGCGAGCCGAGGCCGTCGGGCACTGCGCCAGGCCGGGCCCGTCGCACCACCCGGGCCGGACCCCGGTCCGTGGCGGCATCCCGTCGGTGGCCGCTACCCGCCTGCGCCGGCGTCGCGCCGCTCGCGCAGCTCGGCGAGCGCCAGCACGATCGATTCACGCGACTGCAGCAGGCGCGACAGCGCCGCGTCGGCGTCGCGCAGCTCGGCTCCCGTGTCGCGCGGCTCCGGCTCCAGGTAGGGCCACAGCCCCTCGCGCACCGCGGGGGGCAGCGCCGCCTCCAGGTACTCGAGCGCCGTGCCGCGCAGGTGCCGGTCGGTGGTGTGGAGCCCGTGATAGGCGAGGCGCAGCGGCTCCCGCGGCAGGAGGAGCGCCAGCAGCGTGAACACGTGCTCCAGGCTCCGATCGGCA
>WBZT01000365.1_pt1 | contig 15932 bp, 8 predicted proteins | sample 5204241 | NCBI WGS metagenome assembly WBZT01 (sample SAMN12344358, study PRJNA552823) | activated sludge metagenome | biome: Activated sludge suspended growth; feature: Nitrification reactor; material: Wastewater; isolation source: activated sludge from nitrification reactor of wastewater treatment... | reverse complement strand
ACATTGCCGGCTCCGTTCTTCTTCGAGAATTTTGACTCCCTCACCGAGAATCCCACCCCGGGCGTGGCTTTGCCTGCGGGATGGACGGTGCAAAATCAGGAAGGATCGGGTTCGGTTCCGGTGGACTTGAACAATCGTGGTTCGGATTCCTATAAAGACTGGATTCTGGTCACGGCGGCCCGCTTCTCGGGATGGGGTTCTGATCGAACCGATCTGCCCACGATCATTCTCAATGGAAACAAGGTCACCAGTCTGGCCAGCGGCAACCTATTGTGGGCGGAATCCGACTCCCGCTGCGGTGGTTGCAACGGCCAGTTCCAGGATTTGTTTACCGCACCCATCTCATGCGTGGGCAAGTCAAATGTGTTCGTCGCCTTCAACAGCATCTACATGCAAAACCAGGATAACATGGATTTCATGGAATACTCCGTGGATGGCGGCGCTAGTTGGCTGCCCGTCCTGTATTATTTCGACAACGATCCCGCCAACACCGACATCATCCTGACCAACGGGGTGGCGGATGTCCCCTCTACTTTTGCCCGCGTGGATCCCAACCGCAATTGGTCGCCGGATCTGTCCCCGGTTCATGCCACCAACTACGGCATTTACGTCAAAGCGCCAATTTCGACGATCAAGCCCTCGGACATCAAAGGCCGCTTGAACGACTCGAGCACCGATGGCAAACGGATCGAAGTTGTTCGACTGGCGCAGGCGGACGGCAAGGCGGATGTGCGCTTCCGGCTCAACGCCAACGGCACTTCAGCTTGGTTCTGGGGCATTGACGACTTCGGACTTTACGAGATCAACACTCCAGTCTTCACTGGCCAGCCGCAAAGCGTGACGATTGCCGCCGGCACTGGCACCAACCTCAGCGTCACCGTTTCCAGCCCCACGGCTGTGACTTATCAATGGCAGCATGAGGGCACCAACATTTCCAACGGCGGTCACTACTCAGGGGCCACGAACGCCACGCTGATCATCTCCAACGCCGGCCCTGAAGACGCCGGTTCCTACCGTTGCCGCGCGGTCAATTCCAGCGGTCCGGCGAACAGCAATCCGGGCAATGTTACGGTCGTCACCGTGCCCACCATCACCACCCAGCCGATTCCGCTGGTGGTCAGCGAAGGTTATGCCGCGGCCTTCACCGCGACGGCCTTTGGTGGGTTGCCGCTTACTTATGAATGGCGGCGGGATGGGACTGCTGTTGGCTCAGGCACGAGCTACAATATTGCCAGTGCTGCAACCGCCAACGCGGGCAATTATACAGTCGTTGTCACCAACTCCTTCGGCTCGGTCACGAGCCGCGTCGCGCACTTGAGCGTGATCAATGTGCCAGTCACCAACAGCCTGGTTGCTTATCTCAAGTTCGATGGCGACTACAGTGATTCTTCCGGGCACGGCAACAACGGCACGCCGGTCAACGGCCCAAGCCTTGCGGCGGGCAAGCTCGGCAACGCGCTGCAGTTCACCACCGCCCTCGGCACTGTCCCGGCCGTGACCAACTTCGTAACCTTGGGTTATCCCACCGACCTCAAGTTTACGGACACCACTCCGTTCACGATCGCATTCTGGGTGAAACTCACGCAACAAAGCGACGACCTGGCCCTCGTCGGCAATACCCAGTGGGACAGCAGCGGCAACCGGGGTTGGGGCATCTTCTGCCAGGGCGGCGGCAACTTCCGCATCAAGTCCACCAGCGGCGCCGGCGGCGGCGCCAACCGCACGGACGTCACGTATAGCAACGTCATCCGCGACGGCAACTGGCATCATCTCGTCGTTGTATTCGAGCAGGGCCAGGCAATCTATACGACATTGGACGGCGTTCAGCTGGCCCCGCGCATCTGGACGGCCACCACAACCGGCTCGGTGGACACCGACGACATTGGCTATGTCCGGAATATCAGCGGCACGGATTATCCCGGCACGCACGCCATCAACATCGGCCAGGAAGGCACGGGCTGGTATAACGACAAGAACGGTGGTGCCATTACCAACGGACTCATTGACGACATTGGCTTCTGGCGGCGCGTGGTCAGTCCTCAGGAAGCGCTCTCCATCTACAATGCCGGTCAGGCCGGGAAGACATTGGCGCAGGCGTCGCAGCCGCTGCCCACTGTCCCGCTCTTCATCAGCCTGACAGGTGGCAATCTCAACTTCTCGTGGGCCGGCGCCGCGGGCGTCGTGCTACAGAAGACCACGAGCTTGAGTCCGGTTGATTGGAAAGATGTGGTTGGCACATCCGGCTCGAGTTCCTACTCCGAGCCAAATACCAACGCGGCGGCCTACTACCGCCTCTTGCGGCCTTGAAATATTAGTCTGGAGCAAGCCAGGGCCGGCGGTTTCAACGCCGCCGGCCCTGGCCTTTCAATTTTGGGAACAACCAATCGGATCGGTGATTTTTCTTGGGTGGACGGAAAAGGAGCGGGAAGGTTCGCTCGCCATTCAAATCCCCAGCGGGTTGCCCCGGTGTGAACACAACAGAGCTTTTGCCAATTTCATGATAAAACTCCCTTGCCATCCTCACCCGAGCCTGTTTGCCCTCTTGTTGTCGTTCTCCGCCTCCATTGGTTGGGCGCAGGTCAAACACATGGTCGTCGTTGGTGTGGATGGCCTGAGCCCCGACGGCATCCAGCACGCGGCGACGCCGAACCTCAATCGCCTGCGCGAGCACGGCGCGTGGACGTTTCACGCGCGTGGCGTCATGCCGACCTCCAGCAGCCCCAACTGGGCCTCGATGATCATGGGCGCCGGGCCGGAACAGCATGGCGTTACCTCGAACGACTGGCAGCCGGACAAGTTTGATTTTCCACCCACGGTCAAAGGGCCCGGTGGAATTTTCCCGACCATCTTCAGCGTTCTGCGCGAGCAAAAGCCAAAGAGTATTCTGGGCGTGTTCCACGACTGGAACGACTATGGCCGGTTGCTCGAACGCAAGATGGTGGATGTGATTGAAGACCTGGATGGTCCGACGAACACCGTGCAGCGGGCGGTGGAATTCATCAAAAGTCGCAAACCCACCTTCACGTTCATTCATCTCGATCATGTGGATCACGCCGGCCATCATGACGGCCACGGCACGCCGGAGTATTACGCCTCCGTCGGCGTGGCGGATAAATTGATTGGCGAAGTCATCACCGCGATCAAAGCCGCGGGCATCGAGAACGAAACGCTCCTGCTTGTCACCGCCGATCATGGCGGCAAGGGCAAGGGGCACGGTGGCAATTCACTGGCGGAACTGGAAATTCCCTGGATTCTAGCCGGCCCCGGTGTTCGCGTTGGACATGAAATCCAATCCCCGGTAAACACATTTGATACGGCCGCGACCATCGCCCATGCCTTCAAACTCAAAGCCCCCGCCGCTTGGATCGCCCGGCCCGTGCGCGAAGCCTTCACTGCCGCGCGGCCTTGATCGTATCCGATGACGCCCTCTCCCAACCAGCCATTCGACGGACTGCGAACCGAAGGCGACATCAACCTTTCTGTTCATCGCCAGGCCTGGCAGGACGGATACCTGAACGCCGACACGAAACACCTGCTCGCGGAGGACGCTGATTGCTTCCTGCATCAGGCCATGTCCACACCCTGCCTGAACGCGCTGCAATCCGCTCACGGCGCGTGGATCGAAGACACCGAAGGCCGCCGCTATCTCGACTTCCACGGTAACAACGTCCATCAGATCGGCTTCGGTCATCCGCAGGTCATCGCGGCCATCAAGGAGCAGCTCGACCAACTTTCCTTCTGCACGCGCCGCTACACGAACCGCACCGCAGTTCGGCTCGCGCAAAAACTCTCCGCGCTCGCGCCCGGCGATCTGAACCGCGTTTTATTCGCGCCCGGCGGCGCCTCGGCCATTGGCATTGCCCTCAAACTCGTGCGCGCCGCCACGGGCCGGTTCAAAACCATTTCGCTCTGGGATTCCTTTCACGGCGCGTCGCTCGACACCATTTCCATCGGCGGTGAAAGCGCCTTCCGCCAGAACGCCGGCCCGTTGCTGCCCGGTTGCGAGCACGCGCCGCCGCCCGATCCTTCGCACTGCCCCTTTCGTTGCGGCGCGGCGTGCAACTATGCCTGCGCCGACTACATCGAATACATGCTGGAGCGCGAGGGCGATGTGGCTGCCGTGATCGCGGAGACGGTACGCAATGTTCCCGTCGTGCCACCGCCGGATTATTGGAAACGTATCCGCGCCGCCTGCGACAAACATGGCGCGGTGCTCGTGCTCGATGAAATTCCCATTGGGCTCGGCCGGACGGGGAAGTTCTTTGCCTTCGAGCATTTCGACGTTATTCCGGACATCGTGGTGCTCGGCAAAGGTCTCGGTGGCGGCGTGTTTCCGCTGGCCTGCATCATTGCGCGCGAGGGGCTGAACATTGCGGCCCAACGTTCGCTCGGACATTACACGCACGAAAAGAATCCCGTCGCCTGCGCCGCCGCGTTGGCCACGCTCCAAGTCATCGAAGAGCAACAACTCGTCGCCCGCGCCGCTTCGCTGGGCGAAAGGACTGTGGCGGACTTGCGCCGCCGGCTCGCCGGCAACCCTCTGGTGCGGGAGGTGCGCGGGTTTGGCTTGTTGATCGGTGTGGAAATCGGCGGCCCCCAGGGCAGCGCTGTGGACAACGCCGAGCGCATCATGTATTCGGCCTTGCGGCGCGGGCTCAGTTTCAAAGTTTCCAAGGGCAACGTGCTCACCTTTGCGCCGCCGCTCAACGTCACCGAAGCCGAACTGGATGAGGCTTGGACGATCATCACGGCGGCGATCAATGAAGTTCAATCCGCACGAGCCCCGTCTTCGGGCCACTGACGAATTCATCCCATGAGCCAACCCACCCCTCCCCCCGCAGCGCGCGACAAGTTGCTGTTCACGCCCGGTCCGCTCACCACCAGTCTGAACGTCAAGCGCGCCATGCTGCACGACGCCGGCTCGTGGCATTTTGAGTTCAATGCCATCGTGGCCGACGTGCGCGCGCGGCTGCTTCAGCTCGCCGGCGTCTCGCGCCAAAGCGGCTGGGAAGTAGTGCTGCTCCAAGGCAGCGGCACGTTTGGCGTCGAGGCGGTCTTCCAGAGCTGTGTTCCGCCGCAGGGCAAAGTCGCGGTGTTGACCAATGGCGCCTACGGCGACCGCATCGCGCAGATGCTGAAGCACGCGCGCATCGAGCACACTGTTTTGCGCACGGCCGAGGATACGCCCGGCGATCCGGCGGCGCTGGAAGCGTGCCTGAAGTCCGACGCAACCGTCACGCATGTGGCGGCGGTGCATTGCGAAACCACGACCGGCATCCTGAATCCGATCCGCGAACTCGGCGCCCTCGCCAAGCGGCACGGGAAAATTTTCATCGTAGATGCGATGAGCAGCTTCGCGGGCATGCCGATTGATTTCGAGGCGTGCGGAATTGATTTCCTGATTTCGTCCGCGAACAAGTGCGTCGAGGGCGTGCCGGGGTTTTCGTTCGTCTTTGCGCGGCGTGCCCAATTGCTCGCGACGGAAGGCTGGGCGCGCAGCTTGAGCCTCGATCTGCTCGGGCAATTGAAGGGCTTCGAGAAGAACGGGCAGTTCCGCTACACACCGCCCACGCACGCGCTGCTCGCGTTTGCCGAGGCGTTGACCGAACTCGAAGCCGAGGGCGGCGTCCCGGCGCGCGCGGAACGCTACCGGCAGAATCACCAGACGTTGGTCGCCGGACTGGCGGCGCTTGGCATCCAGCCGTATCTCAATCCGCGGGTCCAAAGTCACATTATCACCGCTTTTCGCTTTCCAACTGGTGGCTTCGATTTCAATCTGTTCTATCGCAAACTGAGTGACCGCGGCTTCATCATTTACCCCGGCAAGTTGACGCAGGTGGACACGTTCCGCATTGGCAACATCGGCCGGTTGTTCCCGTCGGACCTGGAGCAACTCGTGGCCGCGATGGGGAGAGTTCTGGGCGAAATGCCGGTTTCGGAAGGGAAATCAAAATGAGTTCTTTCACTGTCAACGATCGCACTTATCAACTGCAAAACCGCCCGCTCGTCGGGATTTGCCTCGACGGTTCGGCGGATGAGTATTTTGATGCCGCGCTGGCACGGGGACGAATGCCAAACCTCCAACGCATGAGCGTTCAGGGCCATCGCGGTTTCGCGCGCGGCCAGATGCCGAGCTTCACCAACGTGAACAACTCCTCCATCGTCACCGGCGTGCCGCCCAGCGTTCACGGCATCGGCGGGAACTTTTTCTACGACACGGTGAGCGGTCAGGAGGTCATGACGAACTCGGCCAAGTTCCTCCGCGTCGAGACCATTTTTCCTTCGGCGCAGCGGGCCGGACGCAAAGTCGCGGTGGTCACCGCCAAGGACAAACTGCGCGACATTTTCGCCAGCGGCCTCACCGTTCTGGGCGGCATCGCGTTTTCGTCCGAGAAGGCGAATCAGGTTTCGCTCGTGGTGAATGGCATCGAGAATGTCGAAGCGTTGGTCGGCCCGACGCCGCCGATTTACAGCGGCGCCGCCTCACTCTACGTGTTGCAGGCCGGCGTCAAGCTGCTCGAAGCCGGTCGCGCGGATTTTCTTTACCTGAGCACGACGGATTTCATGCAGCACAAGTTTGCGCCCGAGGCGTCCGAAGCGCTGGACTTTTATGCCAGCATTGACGAGCAACTGGGCCGATTGCTCGAACTCGGCGCGGTCATCGGCGTCACCGCCGACCACGGCATGAATGCCAAACAGCGTGCGGACGGCTCTCCCAACGTGATCTACCTCGAATCCACTTTGGAAAGCGAGTTCGGCCCGGGTTTCCGCGTCATCCTGCCGATCACCGATCCTTACGTGGTGCATCACGGGGCGCTGGGTTCCTTCGCGCAGGTGCATTTGCCGTCGGGACAAAGGTCGTTGCTCGAATCCGTCATTAACTTCACCCGCAACCTGCCCGGCATCACCGAAGTGCTCGACCAGGAAACCGCCGCGCGCCTGATGGAACTGCCCCGCGACCGCATGGGCGATCTCGTGGTGTGCTCGGGGCGTGACGTGGTAATTGGCCGCACGCCGGAGTGGCACGACCTGAGCGTCATCGAAGGCGGCTTGCGGTCGCACGGCGGGCGTTACGAGGAAATGGTTCCCTTCGTTTTCAGCGCGCCGCTCAATGCCCAATACGCTGCGCGAGCGAAGGGTGATCCGCGGAACTTTGATCTCTTCGACTTTCTTTGCAACGGAACGAACGCATGAATCTTTCCAGTCTCATCGCCGGAAAACCTGTGGCGGGTCCCGGCACGCTCACGGTTCGTAATCCCTACAACGGTTCCACCTCTGGCACGGTCGTGACGGCTTCGCGTGATGACGTCAAGGCGGCGGTGGCGGCGGCCACTGGCTTCCGTGAAACGCTCAGTCGTTACCAACGCTCCGAGATTTTGGGCAAGACGCGCACCGCGCTGGAGACCCGGCGCGAGGAATTCGCCCGCATCATCACCAGCGAGGCCGGGCTGGCGTTGCGCGAAGCGCGTTATGAAGTGGGCCGTACGCTGGACGTGCTGCAATTCGCCGCGATGGAAGCTTTGCGCGACGACGGCCAGATTTTTTCCGCCGATATTTCGCCGCAGGGCAAGGCGCGGAAGATTTTCACCACGCGCGAACCGCTGCGTTGCGCCGTGGCGATCACCCCGTTCAACCATCCACTCAATCAGGTTGCCCACAAGGTCGGGCCCGCCATCGCCGCCGGTACGCCGTTGATTCTGAAGCCGTCGGAAAAAACGCCACTGGTCGCGCTGAAGTTCGCCGAGTTGCTTTACGCGGCGGGATTGCCGGGCCCGATGTTGAGCGTGTTGCTCGGCCAGACGAGCGAGGTGGCTGAACCGTTGGTGCAGCATCCGGACGTCGAGACCCTCGCCTTCACTGGCAGCGTCGCCATTGGCAAGCGCATCGCCGCGACCGCCGGCTACAAGAAGCTCGTGCTCGAACTCGGCGGCAACGATCCGTTGATCATTCTCAACGACGCCGACCTTGAACTCGCCGTCACGCTGGCGGCGGAAGGCAGCTACCGCAACTCGGGCCAGCGCTGCACGGCGGTGAAGCGCATTCTCGTCGAGGACGGCATTGCGGCCAAGTTCACGGCCCGGTTCGTGGAAAAGACGAAAGAGTATGTCTGCGGCGATCCGATGGACGAAGCGACACGGGTGGGTACGGTGATTGATGAAGCGGCGGCAATTCAACTGGAGACTGTCCTCCGCGAAGCCGTAACGGCAGGCGCGAGAATTGTGATTGGCGGTGAACGGCGCGGCACATTGCTGCAACCCACGGTCATCACCGATGTGCCGCGCGATTGCCGGATGGTGGTGTGCGAAAGCTTTGGCCCGCTCGCGCCGATCATCACCGTACGCGATTTGGATGATGCGTTGACGCTCGCCAACGCGACCGCCTACGGATTGAGTTCCGGCGTCGTGACGACGAGCCTGCCGAGCGCGCTCAAGGCGATCAAAACCCTGCGGTGCGGCACGGTGAACATCAACGACGTTCCCGGTTTCCGGGTCGAGTGCAGCCCCTTCGGCGGCATCAAGGACAGCGGACTGGGCATCAAGGAAGGCGTGATCGAGGCGATCAAGGCTTACAGCTATGTGAAGACGTTCAGCCTGCCTTGGTAAAATGATTTCTCCGCACGTATTTCAAAACTTGGGGATTGCACGACGGCCTTGGGAAGCTCCGTCAGCCCGCACGCTGGAAGCGCGCAATGCACATGTTGCGCCGGCATCCTGTCTGCGGGTTCAGGCGGCCTCCTTGCCGCCGCGCGCGCAATGAGTTCCGCTTTCACCCCAGCTCAACGTGCCTGGCGGTGGCGCATCTTCGGAATCACCTGGCTGGCTTACGCGGGGTTCTACCTTTGCCGCAAAAATCTGAGCGTCACCATGCCGCTGCTGGCCAAGGACGCGGGTTGGTCCAACCTCGAGCTGGCAAATGTCGTTTTTGGTTACAGCCTGCTCTATGCGTCCGGCCAGTTTGTTTTTGGGATGTTGGCGGATCGCTTCGGCAGCCGGGTCGTGGTTTCGCTCGGCTTGCTGGCGGCGGTGCTGTCGAATGTCTGCATGGGGATGCTCCCTTCGTTGACGGCGTTGATCGTGTTCTCGTGTTGCAACGGCGCCGGGCAGTCGGGCGGGTGGGCTGGCCTCGTGAAGATTATGGCCGGTTGCTTTCGCCACAGTGAGCGCGGGGTGGTCATGGCTTGGTGGACCACCAACTATGTCGTGGGCGGATTCGTGGCGACGATCTTTGCCACGTTCGTCGTCACGAGCCCGTGGTTGCTGCCCGACCTCGGCTGGAAGCGCGGCTTCTGGATCCCGGCCGTATTGTTGCTCATCATCACCGTGTTGTTCTTCTCGTTCGTGCGTGATCATCCGCGCGAAGGCGGCGTGCCGGACATTATTCCACCCGAGGAGGAACCGCCCACGTCGCCGGCCCAGCAGGAGGAGGCGTCCATCGGCAAGACGGTGACGACCTACCTGCGCATGATGGGGGATCGTGAAGTATGGACGGTGGCGGTGGGAGCGTTGTTTTCCAAAGTCACGCGCTATTCGTTTCTGTTCTGGCTGCCACTTTACCTGACCCAGCGACTCAAGTACGAACCGGGCGCGGCCGGTTACACTTCGTCGGTGTTCGAGTTGGCCGGCTTTCTGGGCGCGCTGTTGGGCGGCTACATGTCGGACAAATTCATGCAATCCCGCCGGCTGCCGGTGGCGGCGATCATGATGTGGGGTTTGGCGGGCGCGTGTTGGCTGCATCCGTTCATGGCGGCGTGGGGGCACACGGGCATCATTGTCAGCATCGCCCTGATTGGCATCATGAACTTTGGTCCGGACACGTTGATGCAAGGCGCAGCCTCCCAGGATCTCGGCGCGAAGTGGGGCGTGGGCAAGGCGTCGGGCTTTGTGAACGGCGTGAGTTCCGTCGGCCAGTTGGTTTCACCGTATCTGGTCGGTTACATCGCGCAGAAATACGGCTGGGATCAACTCTTCTACGTCTTCGTGGCGCTGGCGTTGCTCGGCGGACTCATTATGGCTACGCGCTGGAGTTCCGCTTCCTGCCAAGCGGCGGCCGCAGGGTGATAGGGCCGGGTTCTTTTCGTCACTCCTGTCCGCGGGAAGAATCCGGCCTGACAAGGCGGCGCATTTATGTTCGGCTGATGCCTTGATGTTTGGCCGTAACCAGCCGTTCGTTCGAGCTGCCAGGTGTTGGCTGCGCGTTTCCTTCGCCCTGGGCTTGGCGCACTGGAGTGTCCCGCCCGCCACCGGCCAGTCGCCCGCCATCCTCCAATCGCCGGTGAGCCAGACGATTTTCTTTGGCGACCCCGCCACGTTTCGCGTGATGGCGACCGGGGGCGCGACGCTCAAGTACCAGTGGTACCGCAACGGCGCGGCGGTTTCGCTGGCGACGAACAGTTCGCTCGCACTGGCGGCGGTGACGGGCGGGGATCACGAGGCGGGTTTCTCGGTGCGGGTCACCAATTCCCTGGGCGCCATCACCAGCAGCGTGGCGGTGTTGACGGTGGATTTCGGCCGGCCCGGCGCGGCGCTCACCAATCGCGTGCTGCAATTCACCAACGTCTGGCGCTACAACCAGTCCAACAATCTCGACGGCGTCAACTGGTTTGATCCGGCCTACAACGCCGCCGCGTGGCAAACGGGTGTCGGATTCCTCGCCGCCGAGAACAACGCTGCCATTGTCCCGCTCATGGGCACGACGCTGCGTGCGCCCAACTCGCCGCCCGTGGGTTTGCCTTCCGGTCACGCTTACTACTTCCGCACGACGGTCGTCGCGACGAACACGTTCATCCCGGGCGGATTGTTCGGGACGATCCGCGCGGATGACGGCGCGGTGGTTTATGTGAACGGAGTTGAAGCGCTCCGGCTGCGCCTGCCCGCCGGCGCGATCACAAATCTCAGCTTCACCACGGACTTCCCACCCGGTAGCGGCAGCGATGCCACGGTGGATGAAAGCGTGACGCTGGACGTGCTCGAACTGGTGCCTGGAACGAACGTTATCGCGGCCTCGGTTCACCAGGCGAACAGCGGCAGCAGTGACGTGGTGTGGGGCATGGCATTGGACGCGGTGGGGTATCAGCGCATCCGTGACACCGCCGCGCCCACAGTGACGACGCTGATGCCCGCGGCGGGAACGACGGTGCCGGCGCTGAGCTCGCTCGAAGTCCATTTCAGCGAAGGTGTCAAAGGCGTCGCGGCCGCAGAGCTGCTGATCAACGGCTCGCCCGCCACCAACGTGACGGCGTTCGGCCCGGATGTTTACGTCTTCCAGTTCGCCCCGGTGGCCACGGGTCAAGTGCAGATCGCGTGGAGCAACCCGCCGGGCATTGTGGACCTGTCAGCCAACTCCAACAACTTCGCCGGCGGCAGCTACAGCTTCACGGTAAACCCCGCAGTCGTCGCCAGCACCGTCCGCATCACCGAGTTCATGGCGGGCAACGGCCAAACGATTCGGGACAATGACGGCGAGTTTTCCGACTGGATCGAAATTTTCAACGGCGGCGCGCAATCGCTCGATTTGGGCGGCTGGTATCTGACCGACAACGCCGCCGAGCTGACCAAGTGGCGTTTCCCGGCCGGGCTCACCTTGCCGGCGTATTCCTATTTCCTCGTTTGGGCCTCGGACAAGAACCGCACGAATCTCGCCGCGCCGCTGCACACGAATTTCAAGTTGAGCAAATCCACCGGTGGCTTTCTCGGCCTCGTGTATTCCGACGGCGCGACCGTGATCTCGGCCTTCGATGCCTATCCCCAGCAGTTCGACGACGTCTCCTACGGCCGCGACCGGATTGATCCGGCCATCACCGGCTACTTCACCAACGCCACACCCGGCGCGGCCAATGCGACCGTGGGCGCCGGCTTCGCGTCGGCGGTGAAATTCTCCCGCGACAGTGGCACGTTTCGCACGCCATTTCCGCTCACCCTGAGCACGGAAACAAGCAACACCGTCATCCGTTATTTCCTTGTCACCAACGCCGCCGCCGCCGCGCTCACGAACGTGCCGAACAGCACCTCAACGGTTTACACTGGCGCGTTGACGATCAGCAGCAGCGTTCAGGTCCGGGCGCGCGCCTATTCCACTCAGCCGAACGTCTTTCCCGGCGAACCAGCTAGCGAGACCTACCTCGCCATCACCGCCGGCGCGGCGAATTTCAGCTCGGACGTGCCGATCGTGCTGTTTCACAATTTCGCCGCCGGCAGTCCACCCGCCACCGTGGATCAGACCGCCGTCATGATGGTCTTCGGCACGCAATACGGCCGCGCGTCGCTGACGAATCCGCCCGAGCTGACCGCGCGCATCGGGTTGAACATCCGCGGCAGCAGCACGCAGGATAATCCGAAGCAGAGTTACGCCGTCGAGACTTGGGATGAATTCAACGATGACCGGAAGTGTTCTTTCCTCGATCTGCCGGCGGAATCGGACTGGGTCTTCTACGCGCCGAATCTGTTCGACAAGCCGCTCATCCATAATCCGTTCATGCACGAGTTGAGCCGGAATATCGGTCGGTACTCGCCACGCGTGCGCATGGTTGAGGTTTTCACCTGTTTCAACGCCAGTGCGGTCAACTACAGCTCGCCAACGGTCGGCAACTACAACGGCCTTTACGTGCTCGAAGAAAAAATCAAAGCCGGGCCAGACCGCGTGAACGTGCCGCGACTGGATCCGATGGAAACGAACGCGCCCGCGATCACCGGTGGATATGTGCTCAAGATTGACCGGATGGATGCGGACGAGCGCGGGCTTTACGCCGCCAACCAAGGCATGGTTTACATCGAGCCGCAGATGAAGGATTACGCTGCGTTCCCAGGCCGGGCCGGGCAGGAGAATTACATCGCCGGTTACTTCAACTCCTTCTACAGCGCCTTGACCGGTGCCAGTTGGACCAATCCTGCGACCGGGTACGCAGCGTGGATTGACGTGGACTCTTGGCTCGATCATCACATTCTGAACGTGCTCGCCCTGAGTTCGGATGCGTTGCGGCTGAGCGGTTATTTTTTCAAGGATCGCAACCGCAAGCTCGAGATGGGGCCGCTCTGGGATTTCGACCGTGGCCTCGGTTCGAGCGCCGGCAGCGAGTTTCGCTCGTGGAATCCGCGAAGCTGGATGGGATCGAATCCCTATGGCAGCGCCGGCAATGACGATTTCGGCACGGACTTCTTCAACGCCGCCAATGTCTTCGTCAATCCGTGGTACAGCCGGCTCGTCCGCGATCCGGACTTCTGGCAGAAGTGGATTGACCGTTACCAGAGCCTCCGCCAGTCGGCGTTTTCGACCAACGCGCTGTTTGCCATCATTGACGGTTTGACGAATAAACTTGCCGCGGCGCAAGCGCGCGAGGCGCTGCGCTGGGCGGGTTCGGGCAGTTCCGATACCACGCCGCGTTCGGGCACGGTATTCGTGCCCGCCGGCTGGCCGGACACGAATTACACGCACTTTTTTCCCGGAACCTATGCCGGCGAAATCGCCTTCCTCAAACAATGGCTCACCGAGCGCGTTGACTTCATGGACACCAATTTTCTGTCGCCGCCCGCGCTCAGCCGCGCGGGCGGGCTGGTGAGCACGGGCCAGACGCTCACGCTCACACCGGCCGCGAAAGCCGGCAGCCGGCTGTTGTTCACGCTCAACGGCACCGATCCGCGCCTGCCGGGCGGCGCCATTTCCCCTGCCGCGCTGGCGAACAGCGGCCCGGTGACTTTGACGCTCACCAACAACATCCGCGTCTTCGCGCGCTCGTGGAATCCCATGCACCAAAACCTCACCGGGGCACGCAATCCGCCGATCTCCAGCCTTTGGTCCGGACCGGCGACCGAGAGCTTTTACACCGCGATCCCGCCCTTGCGCGTCACGGAAATCATGTTCCACCCGCCACCCGCGCCGCCCGGCAACACCAACGACGCGGACAACTTCGAGTTCATCGAATTTCAGAACATCGGCGTCAGCCCGCTCAACCTGCAGGGCTTCCGATTGGGCGGTGGGATTGATTTTGTTTTTTCCAGCCTGATTCTGACCGGTGGCCAGCACGTCGTGGTGGTGAAAAATGTCGCAGCGTTTCAAGCCCGTTACGGTGCGGGCCCGCTGGTGGCTGGCAGCTACACCAACAATCTGGGCAACAGCGGCGATTACCTCGTGTTGACGGGTCCGTTGGGGGAGCCGATTCTCGACTTCACGTTCCAAGATCACTGGTATCCCGCGACGGATGGCGAAGGCTTCTCCCTCGTGATCGTCAACGCTCTGGCGGCTACGGTTACCTGGAGCGCCAGGGAAAGCTGGCGCCCCAGTAGCGCGCTCAATGGTTCGCCGGGCATTGCCAATCCCCCGCCGCCAAACCTCCCGCAGATTCTGGTCAACGAGGCGCTCACGCACACCGACCCACCGATGCTGGACACCGTGGAGCTTTTCAATCCCACGCCCAGTCAGGCCGATCTCAGCGGATGGTTTCTCACGGACGATCCGCACGATCCGAAGAAGTATCGGATTGCCAACGGCAGTTACCTTTCCGCCGGCAACTTTATGAAGTTAACCTCGGATCAGTTCGGCGTCGGTCCAAAAGCGTTTTCCTTCAATTCGACCGGTGAGTGGGTGTACCTCTTCTCTGGTGACGCAAATACCAATCTCACCGGCTACGCGCACGGCTTTGCCTTTGGCGCGGCGCCGAATCCGGTTTCATTCGGCCGCTATGTGAACAGTCAGGGCACGGAAAAATTCGTCCTGCAAAGCACCAACACCCTCGGTCTCCGCAATGCGTATCCGTGCGTTGGACCGGTGGTCATTTCTGAAATCATGTATCATCCGCCCGATCTTCCGGGCGGCGCCGACGACGATCTGACCGAATTCATCGAGCTGCAAAACCTCGCGGCCACCAACGTGCCGCTTTACGACGTGGACGCCGCCACCAACACCTGGCGCTTGCGCAACGCCGTGGATTTTGATTTACCGACCAACCTCGTGTTGACGCCCGGCGCCCGGCTGCTGGTGGTAGGTTTCGATCCTGCGATTTACGGTTCGCTTAGAACATCCTTTATCTCGCGCTACAGTGCCACGAACGTGACGATCCTTGGTCCGTGGAGTGGCAAGCTCGACAATAGCGGCGAAACCATCGAACTCCAGCGCCCGGATCATCCGAATGTGACCCCGACGAACACGGTCGTGCCCTATTATCTGGTCGAGCAGATCAGCTATGAGAACACGCTGCCCTGGCCGACGAACGCCGATGGCGCAGGGCCCTCGCTGCAACGCATCGAGCCCTCGCTGTTTGCCGACGACCCGATCAATTGGCAGGCCGCCGTGCCCACCGCCGGCCAGGCGAATCCCGCTGGCGTCCGCCCGGACGCGGACCACGATGGCCTGCCGGATCTTTGGGAACTGGCGAACGGGTTGGATCCACAATCCGGCGGCCTGGACGGCGCCGGCGGCGATCCTGACAACGACGGGGTCAACAACGGGCAGGAGTACATCGCCGGCACCGATCCAAACGACCGTTTGGATTATCTGCATTTTCAGACCGCCACGGTCAGCAACCAATTCTGTCTGCTGGAATTCGCCACGCGCACCGGCCGTGTGTATGCCGTTGAGGCGGCTTCCGCGATCTCCGTGACGAACGGTTGGACCAACGTCAGCGGCGATTTGCCGGGTCAAGGCCAGCCGCGGCAGTTCGCTGAAGCCTTGCCGGGCGTCACCCGTTACTACCGGCTCCAAGTGCGGATCGCCCCCTGAGCCGCCGAATTGTGCTCAAGCCGCCAAGCTTCGCGCCGATGAGGAATCGGAGAACATCGCTTCTCCAGGAGAAAGCAAATGAATTGCTGGGAATTCAAACGGTGCGGGCGCGAAGCCGGTGGCTTGAAAGCGCGGGAACTGGGCGTATGCCCAGCTTATACCCGTTCTAGTTTGTAACTGCACTATTCTGCGTTGCGGTAGCGTTTACCTGTTCGATAAGCCAG